>ERZ791927.24-NODE-24-length-186676-cov-3.696492_pt1 | contig 186676 bp, 181 predicted proteins | sample MGYA00510130_ERZ791927 | MGnify/ENA primary metagenome ERZ791927 (study PRJEB30046, sample SAMN00792055) | human gut metagenome | study: EMG produced TPA metagenomics assembly of the A metagenome-wide association study of gut microbiota in type 2...
AGCACTTAACGAAAGCGAGCCGCAGGCGAAGCTTGAGTTTAGTGCGAACGGTACCCGTGCACTTAATGAAAACGAGCATAGCGAAGTTTGAATTTAGTGCAGCAGGTACATGTAGAGCACTTAACGAAAGCGAGCCGCAGGCGAAGCTTGAGTTTAGTGCGAACGGTACCCGTGCACTTAATGAAAACGAGCATAGCGAAGTTTGAATTTAGTGCAGCAGGTACATGTAGAGCACTTAACGAAAGCGAGCCGCAGGCGAAGCTTGAGTTTAGTGCGAACGGTACCTGTGCACTTAATGAGAACGAGCATAGCGAAGTTTGAATTTAGTGCAGCAGGTAATTATCCCCCTGTAAGATCAAAGGAGGCAGGTCATGTTTGCAGATAGAGCCAGAATTATCGTAAGAAGCGGAAAAGGCGGAGACGGTCATGTATCCTTCCGCAGAGAAAAATATGTGCCAAGCGGCGGACCGGATGGCGGCGATGGCGGTCATGGAGGCAGCGTCATTTTAGAAGTAGATGATGGCCTGAATACACTCGCCGATTATCGTCATGTACGGAAATATCATGCAGAAGATGGCGAAAACGGAAACAAGAAGAAATGCCGTGGAAAAGACGGCTCCGATATTATTTTGAAGATGCCGGAGGGAACTGTTGTAAAAGAAGCCGAAAGCGGTAAGGTTATTACCGATCTTTCCGGAGAGAACCGTCGCTTCGTCCTGTTACAGGGCGGCAAGGGCGGTAACGGTAATCATCATTATGCAACCAGTACCATGCAGGCACCGAAGTATGCCCAGCCGGGACAGCCTGCCAAAGAAATGGAGCTTTTACTGGAGCTTAAGGTAATCGCAGATGTTGGTCTTGTAGGATTCCCGAATGTGGGTAAATCCACTTTCCTTACAAAGGTTTCCAATGCCCGTCCGAAGATTGCCAATTATCATTTCACAACCTTAAACCCACATCTTGGCGTTGTGGATTTAGAAGGTGCCAAAGGATTCGTCATTGCAGACATTCCGGGACTCATCGAAGGAGCTTCCGAGGGTGTGGGACTTGGATTTGAATTTCTGCGGCATATTGAACGTACCAAGGTTATGATCCATATTGTGGATGTGGCATCGACCGAGGGAAGAGATCCGATTGCAGATATTTATGCAATCAATAAAGAATTGGAAAATTACAATCCCGAAATTGCAAAACGACCACAGGTCATTGCTGCAAATAAGACGGATATGATTTTTATACAGGAAGGCGAAGAGGATCCGGTGGAACGTCTTCGCAAAGAGTTTGAACCGAAAGGAATCAAAGTTTACCCGATTTCTGCATTAAGCGGAGAAGGCATCCGTGAGCTGCTTTACGAGGTACGTCATATGCTTGACGGCATCGACGAAAAGCCCATCGTTTTCGAACAGGAATTCTTTCCGGAATATATGCTGGCTGACAGCGATGAGCCATACAGTGTAACCTATGACGAAGAATCGGATGAATATGTGGTAGAGGGTCCCCGCATTGAAAAGATGCTGGGTTATACAAATCTGGAATCTGAAAAAGGCTTTACTTTCTTCCAGAATTTCCTGAAATTAAACGGAATATTAGAACAGTTAGAGGAACTTGGTATTCAGGAGGGGGACACCGTAAGAATGTACGGCCTTTCCTTTGATTATTACAAATAGGAGAACTTGATTATGACAAGTAAGCAACGTGCATATTTAAAAGGTCTGGCAATGAATATTGAACCGGTTTTCCAGATTGGCAAGTCCGGACTTACTCCCGAGGTTACTGAAGCCGTCCGTGAAAGTTTTAACAGGAAAGAGCTTGTGAAACTCGCCGTTCTTAAAAACTGCATGGAAGATCCGAATGCCATGGCGCAGATTCTTGCGGAAAGAACCGGTTCCCAGGTGGTACAGGTCATTGGAAAAAAGATTGTACTTTACAAAGAGAACAAAGATCATAAGAAAATTGAACTACCCAGATAAACCGGAGGACAACAATGAAATCTGCTGATATTAAAAAAATCCGTAAGAAAATGGAAAAGACTCTGGACAGCGCACGCTTTGAGCATACGCTGGGGGTTACCTATACGGCAGCCTGTCTTGCCATGCGTTATGATGCAGACATTACAAAAGCCCAGATTGCAGGTCTTTTACATGATTGTGCCAAATGTCTGACGAACGAAAAGCGTATTTTTCTATGCAAAAAGCATAATATCCAGATGAACGAAGCTGAGCTAAAGAACCCGCAGCTTCTTCATGCCAAGGTTGGAAGCTTCCTCGCCATGGAAGAATTTGACATTCATGATCAGGACATTATTAACGCGATTCTGAATCATACAACCGGGAGACCGGATATGAGTCTTTTGGAAAAGATTATTTATATTGCAGATTACATGGAGCCCGGAAGAAAACAGGCACCAAATTTAAGTGCTATCCGTAAAGCTGCATTTGAAGATCTGGACAAGGCTTTACTGATGATTCTGGAGGATACACTCTCTTATCTGCACAGTACAGGCAGTGTTGTAGATACCATGACACAGAAAACCTATGATTTTTACAGTCAGTATTCATAAAGGAGGATTCCATGGGAAAGTTAACTGTAGAAGAAATTAAAAAGATGGCCGGCCTTGCAATTGAAGCATTGGAAGATAAAAAGGCAGAAGATATCCGCGTAATTGACATCAGCGAAGTATCTGTCCTTGCCGATTATTTCCTGATTGCAAGTGGTAAGAACCGTAATCAGTTACAGGCTCTTGCCGATGAAGTCGAAGAAAAGCTCGGCCGTGCGGGATATCCGATGAAACAATCTGAAGGATACGATAGTGCCAACTGGATTCTTCTTGATTTTGGTGATATCATCATTCATCTGTTCGATCAGGAGAACCGTCTGTTCTATGATCTTGAAAGAATCTGGCGGGACGGAAAGCAGATTGATCCGAAGTCTCTTCTTTCCGAATGATTGGTAATTCGAATTTACAATTGAATAATATCTGATATGTAGGGGCGCTGTTTTCGGAACAACGCCTCTTTTTGAGCTGAGCACCTGGTGAGGTTCTTTCGGGCTTTCATTATACGCTTTTCTATACCTCGCCGCCTGATTTACCGCCGGCATACATATAAAACGTAATAAGATACAGTCCACAGATTCCGACGATGGCATAAATAATTCTGGAAACCCAGGAAAGATTACCAAAAATAAAAGCAACGAGATCGAAGGAAAAGAAGCCGATCAATCCCCAGTTAATCGCACCGATAATCGCAATGGTTAAAGCAGTGCAGTCTAATGCTTTGTTATTCATTATTGAAAACCTCCTTTCATTCAATGTATATTTTCCCCTTTTTTGGTATAAATATAATTGACAATAACAGGAATTTGCGATACGATAACGTGTAAATAAATTTGCGGTTATTTTTTTGCCGCTAAAAGGAGGAAATTATTATGAAAAAATGGATGAGTTTATTACTCGCAGCCGCAATGACCATGTCTCTTCTTGCCGGCTGTGCAGGAAGCAATGCCGGAAGTACGGATAGCACAGACACTACTGCCGGAACAGAGTCTGCCGGCACCGAAACCGCGGATACTGCCGCTGCTTCAGGTGAAACCTTTAAAATTGGTGGAATCGGTCCTGTGACCGGTGGAGCTGCTGTTTACGGTCTTGCTGTTAAGAATGCAACAGAGCTTGCAATTAATGAGATCAATGCTGCAGGCGGTATCAATGGTTATCAGGTAGAGTTTAACTTTCAGGACGATGAGCTTGATAATGAAAAATCTGTAAACGCCTACAATAACTTAAAGGACTGGGGAATGAATATTCTTGTTGGTACTGTAACAAGCGGATGCTGTATTGCAGTTGCAGCAGAAACCAAGAATGATAACATGTTCCAGCTTACTCCTTCCGGATCTTCTGTAGATATCATTAATGGAAATGACAATGTTTTCCAGGTATGCTTTACCGACCCGAATCAGGGTATTGGTGCAGCACAGTACATCGGACAGAACAACTTAGCACAGAAGGTAGCCGTTATTTATGACAGCTCTGATGTATATTCTTCCGGTATCTATGCAAAATTTGCAGAAGAAGCAGCAAACCAGAATTTCGAAATCGTATCTGCTGAAGCATTTACCGCAGATAATAAAACAGACTTCTCTGTACAGCTTTCCAAGGCTCAGGGAGCAGATGCAGATCTGGTATTCCTTCCGATTTACTACAATGAAGCATCCTTAATTCTTGCTCAGGCAAAAGCTATGGGTTATGCACCGAAGTTCTTTGGATGTGATGGTCTTGACGGTATCCTTGGCGTGGAAAATTTTGATCCTTCCTTAGCAGAGGGTGTTATGTTGTTAACACCTTTCGCAGCAGATGCACAGGATGATGCAACCAAGAATTTCGTATCTGCATATGAAGCAGCTTATGGAGATACTCCGAACCAGTTCGCAGCAGATGCTTACGATGCTGTATATGTTGTGAAGGAAGCTATTGAAAAGAGCGGTGCAACACCTGCTGATGGCGTATCCGGAATCTGCGATAAGTTAAAGGGTGTTATGACAGAGATCACATATGACGGTCTTACCGGTTCTGCAATGAGCTGGGCCGCTGACGGCACTGTAAACAAAGCACCTAAGGCTATGGAAATCAAGAATGGAGAATATTCCTTAATTCAGTAGTTTTACTTAAAAATTTACTTTAATAAAATCAGGAATGAGTCCAAAGAGGGATGTTGCGATCAGCATCCCTCTTTTTAAATACAAAAATTTGTTGATTAACAAATTACCATTTTACTCTTGCAAAGCATTAAAGTAATTTGTTATAATATTAAGTATGTTTTAATATAATACTTTTATACTTTCACATAAGAAAGGACAGGATCTGTTATGAGTTTTATATCCTACTTAATCAATGGAATCAGTTTAGGAAGCGTATATGCAATCATCGCGCTTGGCTATACCATGGTTTACGGCATTGCTAAAATGCTGAACTTTGCCCATGGTGATGTCATCATGATCGGTGCTTATACCATTTTTGCAACTGTCAGCATGGCAGGATTACCGCCGGTACTTGGAATTTTACTTTCCGTTGTGCTCTGTACATTACTTGGTATTGCAATTGAAGCGATTGCTTACCGTCCGTTACGTCAGGCATCCTCCTCGCTGGTTGTTCTGATCACTGCAATCGGTGTCAGTTATTTCCTGCAGAATATTGCATTACTTATTTTTGGAGCGAATACCAAGGCATTCACTTCTGTTGTTAACGTTCCAAGCCTTTCCCTTGCGGGAGGACAGATTACCATTAGTGGAGAAACCATCGTAACCATTTTGTCCTGTATTGTAATTATGATCGGCTTAACTTTTTTTGTAAATAAAACCAAAGCAGGGCAGGCCATGCTTGCTGTTTCCGAAGATAAAGGCGCCGCACAGCTTATGGGTATTAATGTAAACGGAACCATTTCCCTGACCTTTGCAATCGGATCCGCATTAGCTGCCATTGCCGGTATGCTGTTATGTTCCTCCTATCCGGCATTAACCCCATACACCGGCTCCATGCCCGGTATCAAAGCCTTCGTTGCTGCCGTATTCGGTGGAATCGGTTCAATACCCGGTGCACTGATTGGTGGAATTATTCTTGGAATCATTGAGATTTTAAGTAAGGCATATATTTCCTCCCAGTTATCCGATGCCATTGTATTCATGGTATTGATTGTCGTTCTTCTGGTGAAGCCTACCGGTATTCTTGGCAAGAAGATTCAGGAAAAGGTTTAAGGAGGAGCAGAATATGAAAATCAAAATGACGAAAAATCTTCGTGAAAATTTAATCACTTATGGAATTGTTGTCGTTGCTTTTATCATTGTAGAGATCATGATATCAACCGGCAGCATTTCAAGCCTTATGAAAGGGCTCCTGGTTCCTCTGTGTGTCTATGTGATTATGGCCGTTTCCCTTAATTTAACCGTTGGTATTTTAGGAGAGTTAAGTCTTGGACACGCAGGATTTATGTGTGTCGGTGCATTTACCGGGGCATTTTTCTCCAAATGCATGGAGAACGTGATCACTATAGGACCGTTACGTTTCTTCCTTGCCCTCCTTATCGGTGCCGTATCTGCCGGTTTCATCGGTTTCTTAATCGGCATGCCGGTATTACGGTTAAAGGGCGATTATCTTGCCATTGTAACCCTTGCTTTTGGTGAAATTATCAAGAACATTATCAACGTTTTATATATCGGGAAGGATTCCAATGGATTGCATTTTTCCATGAAGGATGCGCTTTCTCTCAATATGGAACCGGATGGTCAGATCATCATTAACGGCGCACAGGGTATTACCGGTACACCGAAGGATTCTACTTTTGTGATTGGCTTTGTTCTGATTCTGCTTACCTTATTTATCGTATTAAATCTGATCCGTTCAAGAGATGGTCGTGCGATTATGTCCATTCGTGATAACTTGATTGCAGCAGAATCCGTTGGAATCAACATTACAAAATATAAACTGATGGCCTTTTCCATCTCCGCAGCTTTAGCCGGAATCGGCGGTGTTCTTTATGCACATAACTTAAACAGCCTTATGGCAACTCCAAAGAACTTCGGTTACAACATGTCCATTACGATTCTGGTCTTCGTTGTACTTGGCGGAATCGGAAATATCCGTGGCTCAATCATCGCAGCCGTTGTATTGACCCTGCTTCCGGAGCTGCTTCGTGGACTAAACGATTACCGTATGCTGATTTATTCCATTGTTCTGATTGTTATGATGCTCTTTAACTGGAGTCCGAAGTTCATCACCTTACGCGAGAAGTATTCTCCGAAGAATCTTTTCCGCAAGAACGCAAAGGAGGAAGAATAAAATGTCCACATTATTAGATGTTAAAGATTTAAGTATCTCTTTTGGCGGTCTTCATGCTGTAGATGATTTCAATATCTCCATTAAGAAGGGACAGTTATACGGTCTGATTGGACCGAATGGTGCCGGTAAGACAACTGTATTTAACCTTCTTACCGGTGTTTATAAGCCTGATGAAGGTAAGATTTTACTGGATGGAGTGGATATTACCGGAAAAAATACCAAAGAGATTAATAAAGAAGGAATTGCCCGTACTTTCCAGAATATTCGTCTGTTCAAGGATTTATCCGTACTGGACAACGTTAAGGTCGGACTTCATAATCATTATAAATATTCTACAATTGAAGGAATTCTTCGTCTGCCCAGATATTATAAGACGGAAAAGGCAATGTATGAACAGGCTTTAGAACTCCTTAAGGTATTTGACCTGGATCAGGAAGCAGCTTTTCTGGCATCCAACCTTCCTTATGGTAAACAGCGTAAACTGGAAATTGCAAGAGCACTTGCAACCGAACCCAAGCTTTTATTGCTGGATGAGCCTGCAGCAGGCATGAATCCGAACGAAACACAGGAATTAATGGATACGATCCGTTTTGTCCGTGATCATTTTGATATGACGATATTGCTGATCGAGCATGATATGAAGCTGGTATCCGGAATCTGCGAGGAACTTACGGTTCTTAACTTTGGCCGGGTTCTTGCACAGGGTGCAACCAGTGATGTTTTGAATAATCCTGAAGTAATTACCGCTTATCTCGGTGAATAGTCTTACCCAGATTCAGAATTTATGAACAAACGGATACTTAGATGAGGAGGATTTTAACATGTCCATGTTGGAAATCAAGGATTTAGAAGTATATTATGGCATGATACAGGCGATTAAAGGTGTTTCCTTTGATGTAAATGAGGGAGAAGTAATCGCATTAATCGGTGCAAACGGTGCAGGAAAAACAACTATTCTGCATACGATTACCGGATTGATCAATGCCCAAAAGGGATCTGTATGGTTTGAGGGTAAGGATATTACCAAGGTTCCCGCCCATAAAATTGTTTCTATGGGTATGGCACATGTTCCCGAAGGCAGAAGAGTCTTTGCCAACCTTACGGTTCTGCAGAATTTGAAGATGGGAGCCTATACGCGAAAGGATAAAACAGAAATAGAGCAGACGCTTGATAGCATCTATAAAAGATTTCCCCGTCTGATGGAACGTCAAAATCAGCTTGCAGGTACGTTAAGCGGTGGCGAACAGCAGATGCTTGCTATGGGCAGGGCTTTAATGTCTCATCCAAAGATTATTCTTATGGATGAACCCTCCATGGGACTTTCACCGATCTTTGTAAATGAAATCTTTGATATTATCAAGAGCGTCAGTGCCAGTGGAACCACCGTATTACTGGTGGAGCAAAATGCGAAAAAGGCATTGTCCATTGCAGACCGTGCCTATGTTCTCGAAACCGGTAAGATTGTTTTATCCGGAAAGGCCAGTGATCTGCTGAATAATGATTCCATTAAGAAAGCTTATCTTGGAGAATAAACGACTTATAATTTAATACATAACGTTTAATATTGAGATAAAGTAACTATTCAGTACAGGTCGAAGCATTTACTGCCAAGACCGTAAGAAAATGATTCAGTAATGCAAAATTCCATCGGGGAAGCCGATTTGGAACGGATTTTGCATCGTAACTGTGAAGGTGCTGAACAGTTATGAGATAAATATAAATTTGGAGGGTGAATGCGATGGAAAAGAATATTGTAATTACAATTGCAAGACAGTATGGAAGTGGCGGACGTACCATTGCCCAGATGTTATCCGAGCGTTTGGGAATTCACTATTATGACAAGGAGTTGTTGAAGCTGGCTTCTGAAGACAGTGGAATTAATGAGGATCTGTTCCGTAATGCGGACGAACATGTTAAGACAACTCAGCTTTTTAAGATTGCACATAGTGTCTATAAGGGTGAACTGATTCCTCCTGAGAGTGATGATTTCACTTCGATGGAAAACCTGTTTAATTATCAGGCAAAGATCATTAAGAAGCTTGCAGAACAGGATGAATCCTGTATTATCGTTGGCCGCTGTGCAGAATATGTATTAAAAGATTATGACAATGTTTTAAGTGTTTTCATCCATGCACCACATGAATATTGTATGGAGCAGGCTGCAAAGAAGCAGAGCATGGGATCCAAGGAACTGGAGCGTTATATCCAGAAGATCGACAAGCATCGTGCCGATTATCACAAGTACTATACCGGTCTGGACTGGACGGATGCCCGGAACTATGATCTGTGCCTCGACAGCTCCAAGCTCGGCTTCGAACGCTGCGTACAGGAGATTATGTCTTATATTAATGTGAGATTCAACTAGACAGCTAATGATCACAACAGGAATCAGGTTTTCAACTTAACATAATGGTAACTATTCAGAGCCATATAATGAATAACAGGAAGATATATGATATCTATAAAAGCACATCTTTATCCCAAAATAAATTTACGGATAAAGATGTGCTTTTTATTTTATAGAATTATATATTTTAGCATTCATTATAATTCTGTTTATTTGATTATGTACTTACTGTTCCTTATATTATTTCCTGCCATACGATGTATTTTATTTCATAACACGGAAAACACCAAATACCTTACCTAAGATCTGACAGTCATCCACAATAATTGGATCCATTGTATCATTCTCCGGCTGGAGACGGATATGTCCATCTTCCTTATAGAATGTCTTCACAGTAGCTGAATCGTCAATAAGTGCAACCACCGTATCTCCATTATGAGCGGTATTGCAGGCATTCACAAAAATCTGGTCTCCACTGAAAATTCCGACGTTAATCATGGAATCGCCCTTCACCTTCAAAACAAAGGATTCTCCCTGCGGAACCAGTTCTGCGGGAATCGGAAAATAACTGTCAATATTCTCCTCTGCAAGAATTGGCGTTCCGGCAGCAACCTGTCCGACAACCGGAAGACTGACCATTTCGGTACGAACCATTTGAAAATTATCATCACAAATCTCAATAGCACGCGGTTTGGTAGGGTCACGGCGGATATAGCCATTCTTCTCAAGAGTCTCTAAATGAGAATGTACTGAAGAAGTGGAACGGAGATTCACAGCCTCACAGATCTCACGTACTGCAGGCGGATAGCCGCGCTTTAATATTTCTTCCTTAATATAATCTAAAATTTCCTGTTGCTTGGCACTGATCTTACCGTATCCCATCAAAAACCTCCTTAATAAAACAAACCTGTAGTTAACTTAGTTAGTAACTATTCAGTTACCTTAATTAATACTATATCACAGATAGACGCCCAAGGCAAACATATATTCCGAAAAAATGTTCGATTATTTTCTCTTAAAATATTGACATACGAAAATATGTTCGGTATAATTCAAATATAGATGTAGAACAGTTGTTCGTAACAGACGTTCGATCTGAACAAACAAAGAAGAGAAGAGGAATCCGGTATGAACACATTGGACGAAAGAAGAAGTGAGAGAAGAATCCGTGTCAATCGCATGAAGAGAAGAAGAGAACTCCGCAAGCACATTCTGACACTTGCCCTGACCTTCGTACTTGTCATTACCTGTTCGATGATGTTCTTTACCGTGAAGACGAAAGCCCAGAACCGTGATGAAGCAGTTTATTATAAATATTATAAGAGTATTATCGTAAGCAGAGGAGACTCTCTCTGGACATACGCTGCTGAATATGCAGATGAAGATCATTATGACAGCTACCAGAACTATATCGATGAAGTTCTTCAGATAAATGGATTATTCAGCGAAGACATTACCATCGGCCAACACCTGGTTGTTCCCTATTACAGTGCAGAATTTGTAGGGTAGAGCAATCATTATGAATTTATTATATTCAGATTCAGGAACAATACATGAACAGATCTTATATAAATTATCAACCTATTCATGTAATCCGGGATTATAATGTTCCCTTAATTGTACTGCGTTAGCCGCACGACGCTTTCTGGCATCCTCCTGCGCTGCATAATGCTTCCGGGTAGTATTAACGTCCTTATGCCCAAGGACATCGGCAACAAGATAAATATCACCGGTTTCCTGATAGAGAGCCGTACCATATGTACTGCGCAGCTTATGAGGGGTAATGTGTTTTAAGGTGGTTACCCGTGAAGCGTATTTCTTTACCAGATTTTCAACTGCCCGGACGGTAATCCGGCGGTTCTGTAAAGATAGGAATAGTGCTTCTTCGTGTCCCTCACATGGAATAACATGATGACGCTGTTCTAAATAATCCAGTAAAGCATCTTGTACTTCATCTCCAAAATAAACAACCGTTTCGTATCCACCTTTTCGGCGGATTTTAATTCCATTATTTTTAAAATCCACATCATTCAAATCAAGGCCAACACATTCTGATACACGAATCCCTGTTCCCAAAAGAAGGGTCAGTAAAGCCACATCACGAATCCGCGTTTTCTTATGATATACCAGTTCCCGTTTGGTCAGCTTATCGCCATCTTCCACCTGATCCAGCAAAGTTGCAACTTCATCCGCATCCAGACGTATGATTTCCTTTTCATGAAGCTTGGGAAGTGGAACCAAAGCCGCCGGGTTGGTTTTGATCTGCTCTGATGTATAGTAATAATTATAAAAACTCTTTAAGGCAGATAATTTACGTTTTTTGCCTCGTTCATCATTGGTAATTTCTTTACCATCCTTAATATACAGAGTCAGATAATCCATATATTCTTCGATATCTTCCCTTGAAATATGATCAAGAACAGACAACGGAAGTTCTGTAATACCTACTTTATTACAATAAGGATTATTCTCATGCATAAACTCAAAGAATACTCTTAAATCGTAAGCATATGCAAGACGCGTCCGGGAGGAAGTATAATCCTGGATTCCCCGGAAAAACTGCTTGCAAAAAGGAGGAAGAGTTGTAAGTACCTCTCGCATTTTCAGAGTATTTATATTATTTTGTTCGTCATGATAGTTTTTGTTCTTTTCCATAAGGCACCATTTTTGATCATTCATCTATGAGATAGTCATCAAATCCATTTAAAATAGCAGTAAACATCCGGTCCTTCACTCCCGGATTTTCACGATTAAGGCTGCGTAAAAGGTTCTTGATATATTCCCGACGGGTATAGCCATCCGCAGGGCAGGGACTTTTAACAACCGGAATCCGGTTCTTATTGACATAGCCAATAACATCTGCTTCATTCATATAAATCAAAGGACGAATGACCGTCAGATTCATCCGATCCAGATAGGTTACCGGTGAAAAGGTATGAAATCTTCCCTCATAAATCAAGGACATCAGCATCGTTTCCACTACATCATCCTTATGATGAGCGTACGCCACCTTGTTACAGCCAAGCTCCTTAATCGCCTGATTTAATGCACCTTTCCTCATTTTGGCACAAAGAGAACAGGGATTAGACTCTTTCCGTTTCTCAAAAACAATGGATGCGATCTCCGTGGAAACAACTGTATAAGGAATGTCCATGTGTTCACACAGTTCTTTAATTTTGCTCAGATCCAGATTATCAAAGCCCAGGTCTACCGTAACTGCATGAATTTGAAATGGATGCGGATAAAACCGCATCAGTGCATGGAGTCCGTTTAATAAAGTAAGACTGTCTTTCCCTCCGGAAATTCCAACCGCAATCGTATCCCCATCATCAATCATATGATAATCGTCCACAGCCTTACGGATTGGACTTAAAATTTGCTGTAATGTCATAAGCAGTTCCTTTATTTTATATGTTGTATCATTCGTTATATTCTTGTTAAGAATACTGCAAATGGGATTTGTGATATATCATGTTCTTACGCAGCCAGACAGCAAATGTTCAGATGCGTAAGAACTGTAACATATATTTTACCATAAAATAGCTGCAAACCATAGTATATTTATTGTAAAAATGCTATACTAATAATATTGGTAACTATTCCGTACAGACCGAGGCGTTTTTAAATGGATTTTTGCATCATAATCGTAAAGGTACTGAATAATTACAATTATTGATAAGCATATTATCAGGCAGGAGAGAGAATACATATGAAGATTAAGTTTAACAGAAAGATGATTATGACCGGAATTATTGCATTTCTTGTGATTGCAGCTTCTATCTGTTTTTATTATCTGATATTCCGCAGTGAAGCATTTTCGGCGAAGATCAACACTTTTATTTCTATATTAAGTCCAGTCATTTATGGAATTATCATTGCATATCTGTTAACGCCAATTGTAAATTTTATTGAGCGCAGAATGCTCAAACCATTATTTACAAAGAAAAATCCGGAAATGACGATTAAAAAGAAGAAATGTATGCGTGTAATTTCCGTTATTCTTTCTCTGCTTCTGATCAGTTTACTGCTTTATGCATTTATCAGTGTCATTGTCCCGGAAGTAAGCCGCAGCATTATTGCCATTTCCTACCAGTTTCCATATTATATCCGGAATCTTACTCAGTTCTCCAATAAACTGTTACAGGATAATCCGACATTGAATGATTTATTTATTCAGTTTGTAGATGATTACTCCGGAGAATTTTCCAATTTTTTGAACAAAACCATTATTCCCCAGACACAGGAAATCCTGAAACATATTTCCCTGAGTCTACTAAGCTTTTTAAAGACGCTGTGGAATGTGGTTATTGGTGCAATCATATCTGTTTATGTACTGTTTAATAAAGAATTGTTTGCCGGACAGGCAAAGAAGATTGCATATGCCTTATTAAATACTGATCATGCCAATACTTTCATTAAAGATATTCGCTTTACCAGCCAGACCTTTATCGGATTCTTAAGTGGAAAAATAGTCGATTCCATAATTATCGGGATTTTATGTTTCGTTGGATTATCCATTTTAAAGATGCCATATGCCATTCTGGTAAGCGTGATCGTAGGTGTAACAAATATTATACCTTTCTTCGGCCCTTACCTTGGAGCAATTCCCAGTGCATTACTGATTTTACTGGTAAATCCGCTGAAATGCCTGTATTTCATTATTTTCATTCTTGTTCTTCAGCAGCTTGACGGTAATGTCATCGGTCCTAAGATTTTAGGCCAGTCAACAGGTTTATCCGGCTTCTGGGTTATTTTCTCCATTACTATCTTTGGTGGATTGTGGGGAGTAGCAGGTATGATCGTGGGCGTTCCTTTATGGGCTGTAATTTATGCACTTGTAAAACGCACCATTGGTCACAAATTAAAGAATAAAGGTCTTCCTGCTGAAACTCAGGAATATTTAAATGTAGACAAAATCAAAGATAAAGAATTTATTATGTTGGATCCTGATACATCAAAGAGATCAAAGAAGAAAATTAAGCAAATGAATAAAAACTCAGATACTCATAAATCAGCAGATGCTCCCAATGAGGAAACCAGACAGGAAGTCCTGTCGGAAACTCCTGTTATGGAATCTGAATCACTTGAAAATACAGAAGTTATAAAAGAAGAGGATTCCGAAAAATGAAATTTGTAATTCAAAGAGTAAGCCAGGCAGAAGTAGTAGTAGAGGAACAGAGTGTAGGTAAAATTGATCAGGGACTTATGGTTCTTGTTTCGATCTGCAACAGCGATACGAAAGAAATAGCTGATAAACTGATCAATAAGCTCATACATTTAAGAATTTTTGAGGATGAAAACGGCAAATCCAATTTAAGCGTTCAGGATATTCATGGTAATTTGTTAATTGTTTCACAATTTACATTATATGCAGATTGCCGTAAAGGAAACCGCCCAAGTTACACCAATGCAGGAAATCCCGATCTGGCGAATGAATTATATGAATACATCATTGCACAATGTCAGAAAGAATTTCCAAACGTTCAGCATGGTATTTTCGGTGCATATATGAAGGTTTCTTTATTAAATGATGGACCTTTTACGATTATTTTTGATTCCGAGCAAATGTGCTGATTAATTGAATTATTTTGTGATTTATTATTATTTATTTTGCTTATTATTTTAGAGGTTTCTATGAAATTACTGATAACAGTTATTGTCGTGTTTATAATCATTGTATATGGATACACCTTTATTCATTATAAGAAAAAACGCAGACAATCCATGGATCATGTACAAGAATTCCATGAGAAGTATAAAATTAAAAAGTCGAATATAAATGAAACTGTATCAGATCATCTGTCATCCGCAAATACAAATACAAATGCCGATACCAATACATATCAGTCAATTGATTTTATAGATAAGGATGAATTTGTATCAGATATCCGGTCTGAAGTCCGTGAGCACTCAGGAAAGAACAATAGCCAGACTGTTCCAAAGAAGAAATTGCAGTTCTAAGGGGATTGCTGGTTAACATAAATGTATTATGTAAACCTTAGGAACTATTCGTTAAACTTGTGTTTTGCGAATAGTTTTGATTCGCTTAATATTTCGGATTATTTGTTCAAAGGGGAATTTTTATTGAAAACTAATGAGCTTTCTAATATTCAAATCATAACTGTTCTGGCTGTCATTTTTCTTTTGATGTTCATTATTTATAAAACAGTTACCATTAATCAGAAAAGAAAAATCATTCCTTTTCAAAAGAACAGAAAAATATCTCCATCAAGAGCTGCACGTAAATGTAAATTCCCTAAAGTAAAAGTCACACACAATACCAGTGTTTAAAAGACCGGATCCTGATCACATCATTGGCATCGCTTAATTTGTTACGAATCATAATAATTGCATGCCATATTTCCACCTGATCCTTTTCACTAAGCTTATTGAAAATGGACCCTAACTGTTGGTTCTGAATATCATTCAGATGATTAATTTCCCTATGTCCCGACTCGGTCAGTCTGATATATCGAATGCGACTGTCTGTCTTGGAATGCGTCTTTTCTATGAGTTTCTGTTTCTCAAATTTTGCAATCATACGGCTCATATAACTACGATCAATATGTAACTGCTGTATCAGAATATTCGCCGTACAACGTTCCGTTTTGCTTATTTCAAATAAAACTTCCTTTTCTGTCAAAGTATATCCTGCTTCTAAAATTGCAGAATCCATCTGCTTCATTAAATTTTGATATACCTTATTAAATCCCTGAATATCAGCAATCTGATCCGCTGAAAACATTCCTGCCTCCCATTATCTTCGTGTTTGGAGATACCTCATTCCAAAGTGTAAAGCCAAGAATTAAAACTCCACCTGCAATCTGCCAAATTGTCATTTTCTCTCCCAGTATTGTTACAGAGATTAAAACAGCAACTAGTGGATCAATATAACTTAGAATAGCAGCTTTCTGTCCGGGAAGTTCTTTCAATGATGAAAAATACATACAGTATGTCACTCCGGTGTGTACAAGTCCAACGATCAACAGATTGATCCATCCAACTGCATTCATTCCTCCCAGAGACATTCCTCCCGATAGCATAACATAAGGGATCAATATCACAATGGCAGAAAGAAACTGTAAAAATGTTCTTGGAATTCCCTCTACATTTTTGATAAATTTATTTAATAAAATTACCGTAGCATAAAATACCGCTGCACCAAGTCCGAATAAAATTCCTATAAAATCACTTCCACTTCCTATATCCCCGATACCGGTAATCATGACAAGCCCTATCGTTGACATGATAAAACAAAGAATTTGTTTTCCGGTCAGTCTTTCATGGAATAATACAGGACATACCACGGTAACAATCACCGGGGCAAAATAATAGCTTAATGTTGCAAGTGACACGGTTGTATATTTATATGCTTCGAATAAAAGAATCCAGTTTATTCCCATGGCAATTCCGGATAATAACAACAACGGAACTTCCTTTTTAATCTTGGTAAATGAAATTCTCTGCTTTGTTATTATCAAATATATTGCTATTAACAGAGCCGCAAGTATAGCCCGATATAAAGCCAATTCTCCAGACGATACCGGAATATTTCTCACAAAGATTCCCAATGTACCAAATATGGTCATTGAAACAATTAACATCAATCGTGGATTTTTCAGCTTTTTCATATAGGTACCTCGTCTCATCATATATTATTGACTCGGTCCATTATATCATTATTAGTTGACTCATTCAACTTTTTATAAACACATAATCACAAAAGATATTTTCTTCAGAAGTCTATTACATAATCATAACTATACGTGTGAACATAAAGCTTTCCATCCTGTTCTACAAGCAGATCCGGCATCTTTTTCAACTCCAGCCGGTCCAGAATTTCACCTGTATTGCGGTTGATCTGATACAGATAATCATCCTCAGCAGTAAAACCATAGCCACACAGGATCACATCTCCTTTTACCACAAAATTCATGGAATTATAGGACTGGTCAGCACTTCTCCACAGCAGCTTGTCCCGCTCCAGATCATAGGCAAACATAAAGCAGCTATCCGGCCCGGCATATCCGTTTGTCACACTCGCCCCATAAAAGATTCCGTCCTTCAACCAGGCATTGTTTCCGTTGATATACCATTTGTCTGTCGGATACTGTAAGACATATAAGCAATGTGTATCAGAATTTGAGATCTGCCTGTCGAAAATGTAAAGCTCATCGTCTGCCCAAAGATATTCATAAGTATCATCATAAAAATGGTTCCACTCATTCCCAATCATGGGCAGTGACAAATTTTCTCTCTCATACCAGTCATTCGCCCAGTCGATGTTATTGTACTCCTCCGATATGATCTGCAGCTTTAACGGCTCAACTGCTTCTCCCTCTATGTGTGTTTCCTTTACTCCGGACAAATCGATTGTGATATATTTTGGTTCGAACGCAAGCTCTTCTTTGGATGTATTCTCTTTCACATCTTCTTCATCTGCTTCATCGGAAAGTGCATTTTCATTCCCAGAAGCTTCTTCCTCTTCCGACGCAGGGGTCTCTGCATCTGATTCTGCTGTCAGAACATTTCCTTGAATTATTTTTTCTGATACTTCTGTATTATTTGGTGTTTCTGTTGTTGAATTGACATCTGAATTCACTATTTCCCTGCCACAGCTAATCAACGTAAGACATAGGACTACTATCCATATATACTGTAAGTTTTTCATCATAGACTCCTTGTGGTTCCTAATTTAAACGATTTCATTTCATAAATTTTCGCATCTGGTTGGTGCACAATCTGCACATTGCCATCCAATTGATAACAGTTTATCATGCTAAAAACTTTGAAATTCATTGGTAATATCTCTTTGATCTTTTCTTTAGAAATTATATCTGAAGTGCTTCTGTATATTCAAAGCTGATTATATCCCTTGGCTCTGTTTTCTGATAAGCAATTTCTTTATGCATAAAAGAAACAATTTCATTTTTTGACATTTTCCCTAATTTCTCAATTACACAATCCAGAATATCTTTCTCCTCTTCTGTAAGTGAAGAACAGGCTGCCGCTTCGTTTAAAGAAAAATGATATGCATTTGTTTCACCAAGATCAACTTCTTCGCAAGGAACATCCCTTAAATCAATGATGGAATTGTGTCCAACCGGTACTGCTCCCATTGGTAATGCCTGATATACCAATCCGGTTATAGCCATTCCTCTTCTTTTATAAGAAAGAGCATCTGCATACCATATCAATTTCATAAGCTTTACTTTATAAAGATTGGTAACCATAGGAGATTTTGCAAAATATCGGATTACATCTACCACTTTTTCTAATGATAGCTGTGTATTTCCATGTGCCATATTATTTCCCTGATATTTAGTATAACTCGCTTCAATAGCTTTACTTAAATAAGCATCCTGATTCTTTTCATAAAGGGACGTTGCTGCTTTCAAGTATTTTCGATAAGCCTCGGGTGATAAATTCTCTTTTGCGTCATTAAGCAGGTATATAAACCACTCCGGATCCTGTGAAATTTTCTTTAATATTGTATCATGAGCCCTGTCCTGTACCTGATGACTCTCATATCGGGTAACCGTCTTCTGTCCCCAGCCTAAAAGAATACATAAATCGTTTTGACTGATACCGTATTTTGCACGTATATCGCGAATTTCATTTGATGTCAGAAGTCCTTCCATCTTTCTATAGGCGTCCTTAAGATGAATGTCGTTTTCCTGTAATTGATCTTCATTTGCATATAATTCATCTGTCAGATCACAATACAAATAAATCGCATCATAATTAACATTTACATTCTTAAAAATGGTCCGTTCTTTGATGAGAACTGTTTTCACTTCATGTTCTTCCATGCAACATGTACAAAGACCCTTTTCACTTTTTATAACCTTCATCTCCATGAAAACACCTCCTAATTCTTTTTATAGGGAAACATCTCTGGCGAAAATGCCTTCTCAGCAAAATGAAATGACATTACAAACGTTGTAGCACTTCCATACATCCCTAATAATTCTATCCTAATTTTAATATATACATCATCTTTTTCATTATATACTTTGCCAAATTCTCTCATTTCACTTCTATTTGGGAAACGAATATCTTTTACTGTTCGCATATAATTATCAACCGATAGAGTTAATAATTCTCTTTTTAATGCATCTACAGGATTTTCATCAGGAAATAATTCAGTTACCGTGTAATGATTTGTATACTTTTCATCTCTATTTTCATCCACATAACGATTTTCTTGAAAATTGATCTTCGCACCATTATTAAGCGCATATTTTAAGTTTTGTATATAAGACTTAACTTCAATTTCACTTTCAATCCTTGCTCCTACTTCATTTGTCAAATTTAATCTCCTTTATCGCCAGCGTCACGGTATCATTTGATACCTATATATTATGCTTTTATATTTTATTTGTCAATAAGTAACACCTCAAATAATGACATATAAGATAAAATTAATTGCTAAAACGTTGTATCAATGATAAAGTGAAATTTAAGATATACTGATTTTATCGGGAGACCAACATGAACGAAATATTTGTAAAGCCTGCTGTAGGTGCAATTATTACAAAACAGACAGATAATAATGAATTCATCTTAGTACAGAATCGCAAAAAGAACAGTACAGATGGAACGGATGGTTTACTGGAGATTCCAGCCGGTAAAATCCGGGAATATGAAAATATTTTTGATGCCCTGCGTCGGGAAGTATGGGAGGAAACAGGACTTCATCTTACACAAATACAGGGCGAAGAAAACAGCCATTCTTTAAACATTGTTGGGAATCAGACTATTTCCATATCACCCTTTTGTATAACACAAAATTTATCCGGTGCATACTCATTACTTTTGCACACCTTTCTTTGTACAGCGGAAGGAACATTACTTGAACAGACCGATGAAACTACTAATATCCGTTGGATGGAGAGAAATACTTTAAAGAAAATCGTAGATAATTCTCCCGAACTTATATTTCCGCTGCATGTTCAAGCATTAAGAAAGTACCTTAATCAGATCTGAACCCTTACGAACCCGTTGATTGATACCTTCTCAATCCCATACGAAAAAATCCATAAGAGGGAAGATTTACTTCCACTTCGGCTCGAGTGCATACTTCATAAACATCGGGAAAATGGAACGATATCCCACTTCCTTGATATGCATACCTTCAATCGTATAATCCGCACGGAGATTTCCGTCTGCATCCTTTAACGGATCGTTGATGTCAATATACCTGGCCTGATGCTTCCTGGCAAGCTCGGCAACTGCCTTATTCGCTTCATTGATCCGTTCGTTGGTACGGATGAGAAGGCAGGGCTTCATTTCTTCGGTTGCCGCCTCATAATTGATCGGGAAGTATGCCATCAGATAAATTTCAATATTGGGAATGGCTTTTTCAATCCGGCATAAAATTTCATCATATTTCTTCATCAGACCATCAATCGTAACGTCCGGATTGCTTAAGTCATTCGTTCCGATATTGATAAAAAGGCGGGACGGCTGCAGATCAAGCACGCAGACATCCAGATGCTCTAACAGTTCGTCTGTAATATAACCGCCAATTCCACGATTATAGATGATGGTACCCGGATACTCTTCTTTTACGAACTTCTCAACCGGAAACATTTCCATTAGGGAAGAACCGGCACAGAGAATCTGTCCCTTCCGGATGTCCTGATTCAATTTTTGAAAACGTGCTACTTTTTCTTCTTTAGTCATTGCATTGTCCTCCAGAGTTAACTTCCATATTTTTTGAATTAATAGTTACAATAGCTTTAAAACAAATTTCGTAACTATTCAGAACCACATTCGTAAAACCGTTGCTAACGCAACGTAGTTTACCTCATGTGGTTACTTCGCCATATAAATTATGTCAAATGTCCTTACGAATGCGAGCATTCGACGTCCATATTGTCATAATTTGCATGGCTCTGAATAGTTACCAAATTTCATTCATACCTTCTGAATGAATCTAAACCTGCAGTTGAATAGTCCTTACCATATTGCAAGAAATTCCTGTACTTCTGCAGGAAGTCTTTCTTTTCTCCAGGCAAGAAGGATCTCTGTGGTCAGATCGGCATCAATGATTTCACGACAGACAACCCTGCTTGTCAATTTTTGCATGGATGCCGGTAAAACTGCCACTCCAAGCCCATTTTCCGCCAAAGTCAACGCCGTTCTGGCATCCTGACATTCACAGTAAATATCGCAGAAAATTCCTTTTTCTTCGAATGCAGAAAGAATATACTGACGATACCGGTGTGAAAGAATAATCTTATATTGAGAAAGAGCTTTAAGAGTAAGATTCTGAAGATCCTGCTGCATGATCTCATGGGTTGGAAGCGCCATCACCAGTAGCTTTTCCTGTGCAAGCGACCTCGTCTCACATCCTTTTAACATGATCGGGGTACGCAGCGTTGTAATGTCTATGACCCGGTTCTCCAACTGATCCTTCAGTGTAAAGGTCGATCCCTCATGAATGTCAAAATGAATCTCCGGGAACTTCTGTGCAAACCTTGCCAGATACTCTGACATCATGGATACTGAAGAAGGCGTCATTCCAATATGGATCGTTGCTGCAGTCCCGGCCTTAAATACTTCACGCTTCGTAATGTCAGCCATTTTTAGAAGACTTCCGGCACGCTCATATAATGCAGCCCCGGCTTCTGTCAGGGTGATTTTCTTCGTTCCCCGCAAAAACAACTGTACCTCAAGCTCCTCTTCCAACATTTTCATCTGATAGCTTAAAGGTGGCTGCGTCATGTGAAGGGCTTTGGCTGCGCCACTGATCGTTCCGGCTTCAACAATCGCACAAAAGTACTCCAACTGCTTCATTTCCATCGTATTCTGCCTCCCTTCTTTCCATTTGACATTTTCTTATTTCATGACAGAATACCGTTTCATACTACTCTATCATTACCATCTCATAACAATGCAGATGGCAGGTGGATAAAATTTTTACTATTCTGTTTTTCAAAATGTCCTTAATAAATTACAAACCATATAATAATATTTATTATAATATATAAATTTTATTTTATTAAGATATAAATACCATAATTTACATATACACTATCTCATGCTATACTAAATGTCAAGCGAAAGATAAAAACATCTTTTCTTAGAATTTTAAACTTATGAATCTCAAATTAATAAGGATAAGTTTAAGATTAAAGTAACCTGAAACAGAAAAAGGAAAATATAGAAAGAATTATGAAACGAATTGATTTTGAACACGGAACGATTACAAGTAACATTTTAGGTGCTGCACTCCCAATGCTGGTCGCACAGATTTTAAGTCTTCTTTATAATATTGTAGACCGGATTTATATTGCGCGGATTCCGGGCGTTGGAACAACCGCATTAGGCGCGGTCGGTTTATGCTTCCCGATCATTGTTATCATTACGGCATTCAGCAACCTGTTTGGCGGTGGTGGTGCTCCGTTATTTTCAATCAGCAGAGGTACAAAGGATAACGATACTGCCCAGAAAATTATGAATATTTCCTTTACCATGCTTTGTATCTGTGCGATTCTGATTATGGTCGTCGGTCTGCTTTTTGCCAATCCGATCCTTACTTTATTCGGAGCTTCCAGGGAAGCATTGGTTTACGCCATTCCATATCTCATGATTTATCTGATCGGAACACTTCCTTCTATGATTGCAACCGGTATGAATCCGTTTATCAATGCACAGGGGTACTCCACGATTGGAATGCTTTCTGTCGCAATCGGTGCGGTTGCAAACATCATTCTGGATCCCGTTTTTATCTTTGCTATGAATCTGGGGATCCGTGGGGCTGCCATTGCCACAATACTTTCACAGTTTCTGTCCGCAGCATTTGTACTTTATTTTCTACATAATAAGTCCGAATTCAAGGTGCAATTCGTTCCCGTAAAAGCATGGTACGAGTGCCGGAAACTGGCAAAAGATATTACCAGTCTTGGAACTGCCGGCTTTATCATGCAGTTGACCAACAGTCTGGTATCCATCTGTGCCAACAACGTACTTTCCGTTACCGGAGGTAACATTTACATCTCCGTCATGACCATTATTTCCAGTGTCCGTCAGCTTGTCGAGACACCGATTTACGCCATGAACGAAGGAACTTCTCCGATCCTCAGCTATAACTATGGTGCCAGACGTCCGAAACGAGTGAAAAAGGCCGGACTCGAAATGGGCTTTATGATTCTTCTTTATACTGCCGTTGTCTGGAGTGTCATTTTATTTGCACCGGAATTTCTCATCCGGATTTTCAGTTCAGATGCCGAACTGATCCGGGATGCCATTCCAGCCCTGAAAATCTACTTTGCAGCCTTTATCTTCATGGATCTGCAATACATCGGGCAGACTGTGTTCAAATCCTTAAATAAAAAGAAGCAGGCGATTTTCTTCTCCCTGCTTCGTAAAGTATTTATCGTTGTTCCTTTAACCTATCTTCTTCCCTATGCCATGAACATGGGCACGGAAGGCGTTTTCCTTGCAGAACCGGTTTCCAATGTGATCGGCGGAAGTGCCTGCTTCCTCACCATGCTTTTTACCGTTCTTCCTGAACTAAAGCGCATGGAACAAAACGGATGAAAGTAAAAGCGCGCCTATTTCTGGCGCGCCTCAAAATCTTCCACATACTGCTTAATCAGCCGAACCGTTCCTTCCTGACCTAAGACACTGCTGTTGATGCACAGGTCATAGCTGTCGGCTCTTCCCCATTTTTTGGAAGAATAATAATTGTAATAGCTCTGACGCTGTTTATCCTTCTTATTACACATATCTTTCGCCTTTGCGGCATCGACATTGTATTTCTTCATTACGAACTGGGTCTTCGCATCCTCATTTCCGTAAATAAAGATATGCACACAGTTCTTCATATCCTGAAGTGCATAATCTGCACAACGTCCTACGATTACGCAGGGACCTTCGCTTGCCACCTTCTTAATGGCATCAAACTGTGCCAGAAACACCTTGTGGCTGATCGGCATATCTACATAATGGGAAGCATTATAACCGAACGAATAGGTATCCATAACCAGATTATAAAGGAATGAACTGGTTGGACGCTCATCATGGTTTTCGAGAATTTCCTCACAAAAACCGCTTTCCTTTGCTGCTCTGGAAAGCAGCTCCTTATCATAATATTTAATTCCAAATTCCTTGGCAACCTGCTCTCCGATCTCACGGCCCGCAGAACCAAACTGACGACCAATGGTAATTACTGTGTTCATATGTAATACCTCCTTCTCTTAACCCTGTCTGCAATCAAAACTTCAATTGCTTAATTATTATTATACATCAAAATGTCTTAAAATTCAAATAAAGTTAAAAGACATAATACTATTTCTTCTATTATCAGAAAATAAGATGATTATTTATAGAATTTCCAGCAAATGTTGAAAATACGCCGGTAACGGGGCATCGGTCTCGATATAGTCCCCGGTTGTGGGATGGATGAACCCCAGAATTTTCGCATGAAGGGTCTGTCCCTGCAGCTTATAAGGACATTTTACAGGGCCATAGACTTCATCTCCTAAAATCGGATGGCCAATGCTTGCCATATGCACACGGATCTGATGCGTTCTTCCGGTTTCCAGTTCACATTCCACATAGGTATACTGTTCAAATCTGTGCAAAACCCGGTAATGGGTAATGGCATCCTTGCCTCCTGACATGACAACTGCCATTTTCTTCCGGTCCCTGCTGTCCCGTCCGATACTCTTATGAATGGTTCCTTCATCCTCCTTTAAGCTTCCGCAGACAATCGCATGATACCTGCGGGTAATGGAATGGACTTTGAGTTGTCCGGCAAGACTGTTATGTGCCCGGTCGTTCTTACAGGCAATGATGGAACCTGTGGTATCCTTATCAATCCGGTGTACGATACCGGGGCGCAAAATGCCATTAATGCCGCTTAACTGTCCCTTACAGTGGTATAGCAATGCATTGACTAATGTTCCTGTATAATGACCGGGAGCCGGATGTACCACCATTCCCTTCGGCTTATTGACCACAATCAGATCTTCGTCCTCATAAAGAACATCCAACGGGATATCCTCCGGCTCAATGTTCAATTGCTCGGCAGGCGGAACAAACAATTTAACCTCATCCTCTGCCTTTACCTTATAGCTGGCTTTACCGATGGTCTTATCATTTATCAGCAAATTTCCACAGGTCAGAAGTTTCTGAATATAAGAACGCGAAAAAGAATCCATAAGACTGCTTAACAGCTTATCGATTCTTTCCTCTTCCATATCCTCGGTAACAGTAAATTCCATACACTGTAATTGATCTTCCATCTTAACTCCGTATCTCTGGCATCAAAATATCGTAACTGTTCAGCTTATCCGGCAACTGTTCATACAATGCAAATGATATTACAGTTCCCTGAATTTCTTTGGATTAAAGCTTAAGAAATTAAAGTCGTTCGTCTTATAAACAAACAGAATCTGAAAAACCAGAATCACGGTTGCCGTAGTTACATAAATGTCTGCCATATTAAAAATCGGGAACTGGATGCATACCAGATAAATAAAATCTACCACATAATCATACCGTACCCGGTCGATCATATTTCCAACCGCTCCGGCGGCAATCATCACAAGCAGGATATTCAGGCTATAATATTTCTTCTGCGTTGGAACCTTAATCAGTACGAAAACAATCACACCAATAAAGATCAGCGCCACAAAAACAAAGAAATATTTCTGATTCTGTAAAACCCCAAAGGCCGCGCCCCGGTTTTCCAGATAATTAAATTCCAGAATGCCATTAATGAGATTATAGGCTGCCTGATTCTTAAGCCGTACCACGGCCAGATGCTTTGTCAGCTGATCCGCAATCACCAGAATCACAAACAGCATAAAATCGGTTACTAATAAGGATGCACGTTTCATCATCACCGTATCCTAATCATTTTCGTTAAAATTCAGTTCCTGAAGAGCTTCGCGGATTTCATCATCGGTAACGGTCTTATCAATGAGTGCCTTACCGACCTTCCTAAGTAAGATAAATTTAATATAACCATTTTCCGCTTTCTTATCGGACTTAGTAAGCTGCAGTACTTCTTCAATATCCAGATTATCAATGGAAATCGGCAGATAAAAAGGAACGAACATATCCCGGATTTCGTAATATTCTTCCATGGAAAGCCAGTTCTTTTTCCAGGAAATAAATGCTGCCGCAACACATCCCAATGCTACACATTCTCCGTGGGTCATGGTAAAGTTCATATACTTTTCAATTGCGTGTCCGATCGTATGTCCAAAGTTCAATAATGCACGGTCACCCTTTTCCAGAGGATCCTTCTCAACAACCAGCTTCTTGATCATGCAGCTCCGTTCCACCATTTCAGCAAGTGTTTCCACATCCCGTTCACAGATCTCATACATCCGGTCAATCAGCCATTCGTAGAAATTGCCATCCTTAATCAGGGCAGACTTCATGACCTCTGCAAAACCGCTGTAAAATTGACGGTCGCTTAAGGATTGCAGAGTTTCCATGTTCATATATACAAGCCTTGGCATATAAAAAGCACCGACCATATTCTTGTAACCATCAAAATCCACACCGGTCTTTCCGCCGATACTGGAATCTGCCTGAGATAAAAGGGTGGTTGGAATCTGGATGAACTCAATTCCTCTTAAGTAGGTTGCTGCCGTATATCCCGTGAGATCACCTACCACACCACCGCCTAATGCAATCAGCAAGTCCTTGCGGTTAAAATGATTCTCAATAAGGAATTTATAAATTTCCTTCACCGTATCAAGGGTTTTGCTTTCTTCTCCTGCCGGAAATACATAACGGACACATTCTCCGGAAACAGCCCCGACAATGTCCTCTACTTCCGCTGCATAAAGCGGATCCACATTGGAATCGGTAACAATGCATACCTTACGGTCAGCTAATGCAAAGGGCTCCAGGGCATCTGCAAGTGCACCAAAGGAATCCTCAATACAAATATCGTAGCAGGGCTTATTCTGATATAAAACGTTAATTTTACGGCTCATTCCTTTACTCCTTCCGTTACTGTTCACTCGTATTTCGTTCCAGTAACGCCTCCTTCATTCGTATAAAAAGCGTCAAATGACGGATTTGACGCTTTCTTTTGCTTCTTAATCATTTATACGCTTACAGTTTCCTAATTAATCGGTACATCAAAGGATCCACCGAAGATATCCTGAAAATCACCCGAAATATCTACAACAGCAGGGGTGATAATGAAGATATAATGGGAAATCTTTTGTAAATTACCACTGATGGCAAAGCAGGAACCGGAAGTAAAGTCAATAATTCTCTGTGCGATATCCACATCCAGTCCTTCCAGATTCAAAACAACAGTACGGTTTGCAAGCAAAGTTTCAGTAATCTCTCTTGCATCCTCAATGGAGGTTGGCTTAATTACACAAACTTCCATTCCATTGCCGGTTTTCTTCGTAGTCTGTCTCATCGGTGTTACTTTAGGCAGCGTTTTCTTGGCCGGTTTATCTTCCGCCAAATCATTATCATTGATTGCAGCAGCCTGTTTCTTTGGTTTTTCTTCTACAGTCTCGTCTTCCAGATAATCATCATCATAATAATCATCTTCATCCTCGTTTAGTTTCATGTAGTTGAGAAACTTGTCCATTACACCCATGATTCATGCTCCTTAATTTTAAATTCATTATCTACGTAACAATCAAATTCTTATATTGTATAGTTACGTTCTCCAAAAATTCCTGTGCCAACACGCACAAAGGAAGCCCCCTCTTCGATGGCTACCTCATAATCACCTGTCATTCCCATAGAAAGCACATTCATATTAATATTATCAATGTTTTTATGACTTATGTCAACAGATAATTGCTTTAGTCTGTTAAAATATTGCCGATTTTCTTCCGGATTAGTGACAAAAGGAGCAATGGTCATCAATCCCTGTACTTCAATTCCTTCAAACGGAGCAATTTTACGAATTAACTCTTCAACCTCTTCCGGGGCAACACCAAACTTGGTTTCTTCTCCTGCCACATTTACTTCAATCAGAACCGGTACTCTCCGTCCGATTTTCATAGCTTCTTTATGGATTTCTTCCGCAAGACGTACGGAATCCACACTGTGTATGAGCGCCACCTTATCTACAATGTATTTCACCTTGTTCCTTTGCAGATGCCCGATCATGTGCCACTTGATATCCTTCGGAAGCTGTTCATATTTTAAAACCAGCTCCTGTACCTTGTTCTCTCCAAAATGCCGCTCACCGTTATCGTATGCCTCCTTAAGCATCTCTACCGGCTTCGTCTTACTTACATTAATAAGCTGCACCCCATTAGGATCACGATGCCCTCTCTCACATGCTGCTCTAATTCTTTCATGCACAGTTTTCAGATTGTCTGTAATAAATGTCTTACTCATAAATCAGCTCATCCTCATTCACGGTTGTTGCATCCAGTACAATATAGTCATAAACACTTAAGCCATACTGGGTATTGGATTTTACAATACTGTATTCTTCATTCTGATACAGAATATTAATCTGCTTAAAATCGGCATATCCCTTGTTCATATGATATACCCCGATCAGACTTCCCCTTTTGCTGACCGGATATTTCTCTGTAGACTCCGGCTTCACAATGTAGTCTCCGATCCGCAGTGTCATGTCATCCACATAATACTCCTCATCGGTTTCATTATAAATATTGGTTTCTATAAATTCCACTGTTGCAGTACCGTCTTCTGTATAGGTCTCTCTCATAACACCGAAATTATTGCTGTTGCCACCCTTGGTCACGTAGTCTTTCGGCACAATAAAGAATTCCTTCTCAACAATCGAAGAATTCGGAATCTTCAATCCGGCTTCATCTTCCAGAATCAGCTCTACATCGATGAACCGGTCTGTGCAGAAGGTTACCATGGAATTTGTAAAAGTAAGCATTACAAAAATATCTCCATCCGGATTGGTAAAAGAGCTTACCTTTCCCCATGAAGTATCCTGATTTTTTAAAAACTTCACATTTACATATTCTGCATCAAGCAGTTCTTTCTCCTTGTCAGCATCCACTGGAATGACAATGGACCAGTCCTCATCCTCAGAAATTTTATAGACCGGATCTCCGGAAGCTACCAGCTCATTATTAATGAGCTGTGTCTTCTCATACTTTTTGGTATCGAACAGCTCCTCCGTCATATCTTCCAGCTGCACCTGCTCATACCCATCTGTGGAAAATACCACAATACCGGTTGCCGGTGCCGTACATAACGATACCAGCTCCGACACGCCGGAGCTGTTGATTTTGTCAATATTATCAAGGATGTTCGCACTTGAAAGCTTCTGTACCATACCCTGTACACTGTTCTTAAAGTCGTACACCGAAGCGAATTCCTCATGGTCGAAGCTGTTCACAAATCCCAGAATTTCCGTCTTTAGTTCCGATAAATCCTTATCGGTAAGAGTTGTTCCCTCCCCGTTCGTATTCAGATAATCTGCAAGCTTCCCGGATTCATCAATGGTATATACCAGATTGCCGACTCCGACACGCTGTCCTTCTCTTGCATAATAATTGATATATCCGGATTTCGTAGCTGAAATAATTTCTTCATCCCGCAGGGCTATTCCCTTATATACATTATTAGAAGATAAAGATCCCATCTTTACCTGATAGCTTTCAATGTGCTTCTGTGTAAAATACATAAACACACAGATGATAATATAAATAAAAATAGCCGCAAAAATAACGACACCAATATTTCCACCATTGGGAGGACGCCTAAATGATACGACTTTATTATTCTGTTTCTGACTCATTCAAGGCCCCTCTCCCTAAAAGCTTTCAGTTCAACCCCTTTATTCATAAAACATATGCTTTGCATCCGTCGCTGCAGGCAGCTTATCTTTATTTCATACACGGGCACTCCGCTCATAAAACAGATTATATAATGCCTTTCGTGCAAGCACACATGCATCATATAATCTGTTTTACGACTGAACTGTTAATAAATTTAAAGCGCAAGGCCAAAAACCTTGCGCTTAAGGTCTATAAAGAAACAATAACTTTGTCTTTAAGGGAATCATCTAATTCCGATTCATCCAAAGATGCACTGATTACAAAATCAATGTTAAATTTCTCACTCATTGCTTCGATCTTACCAATCAGATCTGTAATATTATGATCCGGTGTATTGGCGATCATTAAAAAGCTGTCGATATACATCTGCTGTAAATCGTGGTCCTGTGAAACAATACCCTTGACAAATCCCATAAATTCATCGGGTGCAGTCACATCATAAGCAGAAATATCAATCAGTCTTACCTTGTTGTTCAGCTCATACATGTGTTTCGCACTTTTATCTATGTAAACAATGTTACCCGAAACATGCTGAACCTCCGTATTTACTTTGTCTAAAAGATGTTTTGTTTTACCCTTCCCCTTGTTTCCTACAATCAGTTGAACCATTGGCATACCCTCCTATGTAATAATTATAAGTGATTATATGATAAAACACAACTGCTAATTGCCAATTTGGGCTAATAACTCTGACATGGATATATAAAGGTTCTCTCGTGCATCGGATCGCATAATAACCGAAATATAAGGCTTATTCTGCGTATCTCTCGAAAGCAGAACCAAACAATGTCCGGCAGCATCCGTAGTCCCTGTTTTTCCACCAAGAATCGTAATTCCGGATGGTGGATCCGCTTTCCCAATAAAATAATAGTTTGTACTGTTTACAGTAATTTCTTTTTCTGCTCCATTCTTGTCATGATATACCGTAGTATAAGAATCCATATGAATGATTTCACGAAACACTTCAAATTTAATGGCCTCATTCATAATCAGATACATATCGTAAACTGTCGTATAATGATTATCATCCGTAAGACCATGTGGATTTACAAAATGGGAATTGGTTGCTCCAAGAGCAAGTGCCTCTTCATTCATCATTTCACAAAAATTTTCTACAGAACCCCCAACTCCTTCCGCAATCAGAACAGCAGCATCATTGGCTGAATTAATCAGTAAAAGATGAAGTGCCTGGGAAAGAGTAAGCTGATCACCTTCCTTTAATCCGCATACCTGCGCACCGGATTCGGTAATTTTTACATTGGAAGTTGCCGTAAGCAAAGTATCCTCTGAGGCGTTCTTAAGTGCAACAACTGCAGTTAAAACCTTTGTCAGACTTGCAGGAGCTAATTTTTCATAAATATTTTTTGCATAAATGGTTTCATGATTATTTACATCAAACAGCGCTCCACCGGATGCGTTTGACAAATCTATTGCATCCGCACGATAATTACTTTCACTTACACATAAATCTTTGGCGAACGGATCTGCTGTGTTTTTTTCATTTGTAAATTCAATAACACGAAAACTGCTGACCTCAGAATCAGCTGTATAGGGGATTTCATATTTCTGTATCTGACCACATCCGGTCAGAACAGAAAATAATAAGATCCCTAAAATTGTGATACTGAACATGCGCTTTAAACAATTGCATTTACTTATACATTTCACGCCACTCTAAATCTCCTCTGTCCAATGACTTAATCAGCAGCTCTGCCGTAGCCAGATTCGTAGCCAGTGGAATGTTGTGCATATCACACAAACGTACAACATTATTCACATCCGGTTCATGATTCTTGGATGTCAATGGATCTCTCAGGAAAATGACAAGATCCATCTGATTGTGTTCAATCTGTGCACCAATCTGCTGTTCTCCCCCAAGATGACCAGCCAGAAATTTGTGTACATTTAAGTTCGTAACCTCTTCAATCAGCCGTCCGGTTGTACCGGTGGCATATAAATCATTCTTACTTAAAATTCCCCGGTATGCGATACAGAAATTCTGCATCAGTTTCTTTTTTGCATCATGTGCAATTAATGCGATATTCATGCTATGGCCCCTCCTGCATATAACCCATCCTAAACAATCCTATTATACATCATTTTTCCTTACATTGTAACCCCACATTTAAAACAAATCCAATTTCAATGAAAGAACATACAAGTGATGTAAGACCATAGCTCACAAATGGCAGTGGGAGTCCTGTATTCGGCAGAATATAAGTAACTACTCCAATATTGATAAAGCCCTGTAAGCCAAGCTGTACTCCTGCCCCCGCAGCAATAATTGTACCGGAAATATCCTTTGCCCTGTGTGAAATCAACAGACATTCCAGGGATATGAGGAGCAAAAGGATAATCACAGTTACCGTTCCGACAAATCCAAACTCCTCTCCGATAACTGCAAAAATAAAGTCCGTCTGTTGTTCGGCAATAAAATCTGCATTTTTTACAGAACTGATTTGATTGTTTTTATATCCTTTTCCATATAATTGTCCTGAGCCGATTGCCATCTCTGAATAATACTGCTGATAACCGCCCTCATTTACCGAGCTTTCCTTGTTCAGGAAGTCCGTAATACGCCCTTTCTGGTAATCACTCAGAATTGTCTGATCCGGCTGCATGACAAGATAAACAAAGATAATCGCAACCGGTACTATTACAGCAAATACACCCAGAATCACCTTATAATGGATTCCGGCCGTAAACATCACTGTTACAAACACAAGACATAGAACAATCGTGGTCGAAAGATCCGGCTGTTTTAAAACAAGGGCAGTCGGAACCGCAAACAAAATGCAGCATAAAAAAATCATCTTAAAGGTATTAAACTTCTTATAATGCTTCTTAATAAACTGTGCCAGAAAAAGAATAATCAGGATTTTGGCAAGCTCGGACGGCTGAAACTGGATTCCCGCGATTTTCAGCCATCTCTGCGCACCATTTGCATCCTCTCCCAGGAAAATAACCGCAAGAAGTAATGCAATATTGACAACATACATCACCCAATACAAATTAAGGATTACGGAATAATCAAATAACGATAATACAAGCATCAGAACGACACCCAGTATGAATCCGCCAATCTGACGGTTCTGCAGCGCCGGTTCTGCACTTCCTACCGCAAAAATTCCAATTACAGCGAGTGCAATAACCATAATCAGCAATTTAAAATTGTAATGACGGATCTTGTATTTAGTAAACATCAATTTTAACCTCTGTCATCCTTATGTAAGTCCAGAATCGGGATATTCGCATAAAGTGCCGGCATTTTGTTACGTCCCTTACTGTCGGTTGTCGTAATCTGAATATCCATCGACTGGGTATCAATTTTCATATACTTTGAAATTACCTTGGTAATATCGTTCTTAATCATTTCAATCATTTCGGCTGAGCAGTTCACTCTGTCCGATATCAGCAGAATTTTTAAACGGTCACGGGCAATCTCTCTTGATTTTTTTCGTCGGAATATATTTTTCATCTTCATGGCTTCCCCTCCTAATTCCTGTGGAATATTCCGGATACTTTTGTCCAGAATGAAACATTACGTTCCAGATCAAGGAAAGGAACCTCTTTGCCCGTCACACGGTAACAGATATTCTGATAAGCACGCCCTGCCAGTGTATGATCCCCAACAAGTGGTTCTCCCTGATTGGTTGCAATTACCACGTTTTCATCATCGGGCACAATTCCGATCAGATTGAGTGCCAGAATATCTACCACATCCTGTGAGCTCATCATTTCGCCACGTTTCACCATATCATAACGCAGTCTGTTGATAATGAGGTCGATCTGGCGGAATTCACTGGCTTCAAGAAGTCCGACAATACGGTCTGCATCACGGATTGCCGAAACCTCAGGTGTCGTTACCACAAGGGCCCGGTCGGCTCCTGCAATGGCATTCTGAAAGCCCTGCTCGATACCGGCAGGACAATCCAGAATGATATAGTCAAACTGTTCTTTCAACTGATGAATCAGCTTTATCATCTGTTCCGGACGGACTGCTGTTTTATCCTTTGTCTGTGCAGAAGGCATGAGATACAGACTGGGGTGTCGCTTGTCCTTGATCAAAGCCTGTTTAATTCTGCACTTTCCTTCAATCACGTCTACCAGATTATAAACAATCCGGTTTTCCAGCCCCATGACTACATCCAGATTTCGCAATCCGATGTCTGTGTCGATCAGTACAACACGTTTGCCCATGGCAGCAAGACCTGTTCCAACGTTTGCGGATGTGGTGGTCTTCCCCACTCCGCCTTTCCCTGATGTGACGACAATTACTTCACTCATAAAAGCATCTCCTTTGATGAATTATTAGTCGTCCCCCGGGAGAATTCAATTATTCCAATGGAGCCATTGGCAATTCACCCAGTAATTCTTTTGTAATGGGATTGAGCTCTATTCTTTTGTTTTTCACATGTGCGATCTGCGGCTGTACCTTCGGTTTAATGGACCACCTGGACTTTTCCCTGCTCTTATAGGTATAATCACCGATTTTAAGCTTCTGCGGAGACATTTCAAGTGCCGCTATGAAATGTTCCTCCGAGCCGGACGCTCCGGCATAGGCTTCCCCGAACAATCCTCCGAGAACGATAATGTCCTTCGTTGAAATAACAGAGGAACCCGGATACACATCTCCAATCACAACAATGCTTGATGAGGTTTCAAGCACCTGTCCGTTTTTCAGTGTTCCCCGATAAAACTGCCCATTGCCGTTTCCTTCCTCACCGTTTAAGCTTTCAGCCTGCGTAATGGCACGGAAAAAGTTCTGGTTTGTCTCTTCATCCTCTCCAACAAGACAGATAATCTGCAGATCGGAATTAGCGGTAATCGCATCGATAACCTGAATCTCTTCTTCTTCGGTTAAGGTTCTTCCCTTAATAGCAAGCGCCATTTTCGCATCCTTGAAAAAAGCTCTTGATTCACTGAATTTTTCAGCAATATCTATTAATAAATCAGCAAAGGGCTTCTCGGGATCAAGATGCAGCACAATGCCGTTTGGAAAGCTTTTGATTAAACAGGAATTATTCAAATCTATCCTTCCTTTCTCATACTAATCATTCGCTTCAATCACTCCGGTAATCTGTGAGGCCGTTCCTGTAATAACCTCGTCTTCTTCTGCCAGATCAAAATAGTATTTTAAAACTTCTTTCGTCATTCTTGCTGCGTAAGTAGACGTATAACCATAGGCAATTCTGGTTGCCACAGCGATCTCCGGCTGTTCATACGGTGCATAACAGACAAACAATGCATGATTACCACGATTCTTGTTTTCTTCGGCAGTACCGGTCTTGCCGGCCACCTTTACGCCAAGATCGTTATAATAGCTTTTACTTTCAATCACCTTACGCATACCCTGCTGGATGGCATCCCAGTAAGAGGAATCCATATTGATGGTATTGCGGACCGATGCGTGGTTATCGGTAAGCACAATGCCGCTGCGGTCGGTAATCTTATCAACGAGCGTCAGATTGTAGCAGGTTCCGTTGTTGGCAATGGTTGTTACATACCGGGCAAGTCCGACGGTAGAAAAGTTGTTGGTACCCTGTCCGATTGCTGACCGGACCGCATCTTCTGTAGATACGGTAGGTGCGGACTCTTCGATTTCAATTCCGGTTGTTTCCGTAAGACCATACAGATCTGCATAATTCCGGATTTTCTCAAGTCCCAGTTCGCTGGAATAGTTCTCTCCTTCTGTACCAAGTTCGTAACCAACCTCGTAGAAGAACATGTTGCAGGAATGATTAATGGCTTCCGTCACATTTAGGGAACCATGGCGTCCCAGACAGCTTGCCGGAGGCGTAATCTTATCAAACAGCCCATTACAGAACAGGGTAGACCGTGGTGTTATGATTCCTTCCATAAGTCCGGCGGTTGCCGATACCATCTTAAATGTGGATCCCGGTGCGGTCATTTGCCTTGTTGCATAATTAATCATTGGTGTTGACTGATCATTTAACAGACTGTTAAAATATTCTGCATCTACACCGTTTGCCATCTTGTTATTGTCATATCCCGGATAGGACACAAGCGCAAGTACATCCCCGGTATTGACATCCGTGATCACCATGGAAGCCGAATGAGGATCGAGGGCAAGCTGCGCCGGAGTAATATCCAGATTCTGTATCCGGTTCATCATAAATGCATAGGCTGTTATACTGCCATTCAAAAAGCGCTGCTCTTCTTCTTCATCAATATCAATAATATCCTGCTCGAGTAACAGCTTACAGATCTGCGTGCCATTGATGATATCACCCTTTAACATGTACTTATAAACCTTCTTCGTATAGGCCAGATCATTGTCAAGCTGCTCGAAAATATAATCCACAATCTTTAAATAAATCTCTTCCGACTCGGAATACTGCTTGCTCAAATTCAGCTTCGATACATCAATCCAGTTTTGGGAAATACAATAATTAAGGTATTCATTCAGACTGATGATCTCATCCAGCGTCCATGCAATATAGGTTTCATCTGAAGTATCAACCACATCCCGCATAAGAATCCCGTTATTATATAAAAGCTCGGCTATATAGCTTTCGTATACCTGATACTCTAAGGAAAGTTTCTCATAAGGAGTCTTCGTATCAATCAGCTCCGTCCGCAGCTGCTCAAAGGTTTCTGCCTTACGTTCCTCAAACCGTTCCTTCACAAGCTTCTCTGTTTCTCCGGCGTTCGGATCTGTGAAATGACTGATATCAATCACGTTATTATCAAGCAGGGCAAAGTAAACATCATAAATCGGAATTTTAATTTTACTGCTTGTTACTTTGGATGCATCAAAGTCTTTCGCATTGATAATATTGGTATACAAAATACTGGCAAGCTCTTCTTCCAGAATTTTGTATGCCGCAATCTGCAGATCCTTATCAATGGTCAGATATACGTCATTGCCGGCAATCGGTTCATGATAATCCGTCGTTTCCGTAACCTTTCCAACACTGTTTACAAAAATAGTTTCATTCCCCTTAATTCCCTGAAGCTGGGTTTCCATGGATTTTTCAATTCCAAGCTTTCCTACCGTATCATTCATATCGTAATCCGGATTTTCTGCCTGTAATTCCTCCAGCTCATCAGTAGAAACCTTTCCTGTATATCCGATAATATGTGCAAAATAGACACTGTCCACGTATTTGCGGATGGTATCTTCCACAATGGAAACCCCTTCCAGAATGTCATTATTTTCCATGACAACAGCAACGGTTTCCTCACTCACATCTGTTGCAACTGTCGTTGCAATATATTTCTGATAAGAATTACTGTTCATATCATAACGAATCGTCAGTATCTTTAAGACCTCATTCTTATCATACCCGGCTCCCGGAATGAACTCATCCTTAGTAGTATCTCTGGTATACTCTCCGATCCGGAAGCGTTCCCAGCCACACAGATAATCTACAACCTCCTGTGCGGTTGCTGTACTCTGTTTTTCTTCAAGATCTTCAATATTCCGTTTTCCATAGACATCTGCGAGAAAACGTTTCAGGGTTGTTCCCTCTACGGTAAATGCATAATGATTGTTTTTATCCAGAGTGATTTTGAAGTCACTGACAATATGATCTCCGTTCTTTTCAATCATTTGAACCAGTGTATGAATCGTGGTATTCAGATTGTAATTTTTCATCTTACCACTTTCATACACATCCTCGATGGTTACAGAATGTGCCAGTTCATTATAGGCAAGCAGGTTTCCGTTCTTGTCATATATACACCCGCGGCTTCCTGCTATTGTACGCTCCTTTTTAATTTTCATCTGAAAAGAATCAATATAGTCCTCTCCATGCACAATCTGGAGTTCAAACACACGATGAATCATTACAGAAGCAACAGCAATCATAACGATCATCAGCAGGAATTCCCTTGAGGTAATCATATTCAGAAACTTTTCTTTCAAATGCTCAAACAAATTTCCGACTACTCCTTTGCTCAGATTTCTCCAACCGATTATTCATCCACAGAATAAACGGATAAAACAACAGGGTGATAAGGATCGTGTAAACTGTCTCAGGAACAATAATATGTACCAGATAATAACTGAAATGGAATCGTCCGCGGAGCATGAACAACGTCAGGTAATACAGTATTCCATATAACAGATCACTTACAAAAATGGAAATCAATGGAAGTTTAATGTCATCCGGATAAAAAACATGATGGAATTGTCCGTTCAGATAGCCAATATACATATAGATCAATGCATTCAGACCAATGACAGGTCCGAAAAAAATATCACATAGCAGACCGCTGAAAAATCCGGTCAGAAGTCCTGCTTTCTTCCCTCTCATAAAACCATAGGATGCCGTCAGTACAATCATCAGATTCGGCACGATCCCGCCAAAGGACAGTGCCTGAAACAATGTGGTCTGTAATACGAAGCTTCCTATGATCAGCACTACGGAAAATAAAAACCGTCTCATAACAATCTCCTATTCTTCCACAACCTGTTTTAATTCCGTAATAACAAGCACCTCTTCAAGATGCTCGAAATCGACCGCCGGAGTAATGAGTCCGGACTTTGTCAGATTATTGGCATCCATACTGATACTGCTGATATAACCGATCAGTATCCCCGGCAGATACTTGTCACTGACGTGTGAGGTTACAATCTTGTCGCCCTCTACCACACGGTCGGCATTGTCCACAAGCTTTTCAAACCGGATCAATCCATCGTCATATAACTCCAGATCTCCGCATACAATCAGATTATCTGAAGTAGAAAGTACCATACCGCTGACATTGGAATTATCATCAATAATCGCAATAACCTTGGACCAGTTAGGACCAACATCCGTGATTCTTCCCACCAGACCGCTTCCTGCCATCACATTCATATCAATGGAAAGTCCGTCGTCGTATCCCTTGTCAATAACAAAGGAATGATACCAGTTGCCGGAATCCTTGGCTATGATGCGCGCTCCGATCTTGGGATAGTCGTCATACTGGGCATCCAGGTCGTATAATTCCCTGAGATTCGTCAATTCGTAACGATCCTGCTGGAGCTTGATATTTTCCATCGTCAGTTCATCAATCTGTGCCTTTAACTCTTCGTTTTCCTTAAGCAGGGAACGGATCTGTACCAGCTCCTCGGTACGGCTGCTTATAAGGCTCCCGGCCTTACTGATCCCATTCTGTAACGGAGTAATAAGGAATCCGCCAACCGCACTTACCGGTGCACTCAGAAGATTCGTATTAAAGGTCAGTACAATCAACCCTATACATAATATTGTTAAAATAAAAAGGAGATATTTACCAGGTAATGTAAACTTTTCTCCTTTTCTTTTTATAATCGGACTCATTTGTTCATTCCTTCGATTGAATAAGCAACGGTTTTCAGGTTGTCATCCTTGATGATCCTGGATAAGCCAAGGGCAACGCTGGTAATCGGATTTTCAGAAACGTTGACCTTTAAGCCCGTTCCCTTCTGAATCAGTTCTGCAAGATGACTTACCTGGGAAGCGCCGCCTGTCAGATAAATACCATGACGGTAAATATCTGCAGCCAGTTCCGGAGGAGTTCTCTCCAGAATTACTTTAATGTTATCAATAATGGTATAAAAGTGCTCAATTAAAGATTCATCAATCATTGCGGTGGGAAGCTCACGCTCTACCGGAAGTCCGGTCACAATGTCACGGCCGTATACAACCGCCCCCTTGTTTTCCTTTTCCAGATCAGCCAGAGAAATCTTCACGTTTTCTGCCGTCTTGCCGCCAATAATCAGATTGTACTGCTTACGTACCGCCGCACGGATGGAATCATCAAACTTCTGTCCACCGACCTTAATGAGACGGCTTAATACGATACCTCCAAGAGATAAAATAGAAATCTCGGTCGTATCAAAGCCGACATTCACAATAAGAACTCCCTGTGAATTCTTCACATCAATATCGAGCCCCAGGCCATCGGCCACTGCCTTTTCCACTACCATGATCTTCTTTGCCTTCACATTGGCATCACGGATCAGATCATAGAAGGCTCTCTTTTCTACTTCCGTGACATCTGTCGGAACTGCAATGTAGTAATCCGCAGATTTGATGCTGTTTCCGGTCAGATCATTTAAGAAAAACCGTACAATCTTTTCCATATTATGGATATCTGCAATAACCCCATTGGATAACGGATAGGAAATATGGATATTGGACGGTGCCTTTTCATACATGTCAAAAGCAGAGTCCCCATAAGCGAATACGTTATTCTTATTCTCAATGGCGATCATGTTTTTCTCAACCAGTATGGTATCATCGGCACGATTATAAATCTTAATATTGTTTGTTCCTAAATCAATACCAAAAACATTGTTTAACATCTTCTTTATGTCCTTTCTATATATAGCCATATTCTTTCAGACTTAAATAGCAGCCATCTCCTACAATCAGATGATCCAGAAGCGGGATTTCCATCAGATTTCCGGCTTCCATGATCTTCTTTGTAACGGAAAGATCCTCCATACTCGGGTTACAGCTTCCACTCGGGTGATTATGCAGCAGCACAATCTTACAGGCTCCTGCCCGGAGTGCATGCCGGAACACCTCTCTTGTAGATAACAGCGAAGCATTCACCGTTCCCTTCGATAACAGATATTCTTCCATGAGATGGAGCTTCGTATCCAGCAATAACAGCAGCACCTTTTCAACCTCTTCATGCCGCATCTGTTCCATATAATAATCCGCAATGGATGACGGGGTCTTAAAATCCAGAGTCTGTGCCGCATGCTGCTTCGCCATCCGTGCAGAAAGCTCTGCAATACACTTAATCTTAACCGCCTTCACTTCTCCGATTCCTTCCATCTCCATCAGCTCCTGTATAGTAATGTGATGCAGGGAGTTGAGCTGGCGGTTCTGTTCAAACCGGTCAAGGAGCTTCTGTGCAATCGTTAAGGCAGAAGCATTCTTCGTTCCTGTCCGGATAATAATGGCAAGGAGCTCCGCATCTGTAAGGGACGCTGCTCCATGCTTTAAAAATTTTTCATAGGGTTTCAAATGATTTCCTTTCCACTCCTTCTCCCAAAGCGGCACTAAATCATTCGATAAACAATAATTCCTATCACAATGCCAATGATGCTGGCAACCGTAATCTTAATTGTAAGTCCAAAGGTTATGCAAAGGATTCCAAGATCAAGGATCAATGGTTCTGCCAGTCCAAAGGTCTGTCCATAATTCAGGAAGCTGCTCGGAAATAAATTTCCAATAAAGCCTCCAATGACAATACCTGCCAGAATTAATAAAAAACATGCCCAGTTATTTTTACGCATCCGCCCGTACCTCAAAATTCTTCTTAACCGTAATAACTATCCAGACTCCATACGTCTGCATCCGCATGAACCTGAATAGTTACATATTAACACAATTATAAATTTATGTATACAAAATTCATACATTTTTTGTAGCTATCGTTTGGCAGATTCCAACAAAACAACACCACGTTCGACAAGTCTCTGCAGGCTCATAAGGATACCGAATTTACCGTGCTGCCACGTAAGTCCACCCTGAAAATATACCGCATATGGCTCCTTCATGGGTCCATCTGCACTCAGTTCAATAGAGGATCCTGACACAAACGCACCGGCAGCCATAATGACCGGGCTGTCGTATCCGGGCATGTCCCATGGCTCAGGGGTTACATGTCCATCGACTGCGGCTGCTTTCTGAATGCCCTCACAGAATCCGATTACACCCTCCGGTGTTCCAAAGGTTACGGCCTGAATGATATCGTGTCGTGATTCCGTACCGTCCGGTACGACCTGAAATCCAAGGGATTCATAAATATTCGCTGCAAAAATCGCTGATTTTAATGCATTCGCAGTTACATTCGGTGCCAAAAACAGCCCCTGATAGAATGCCGGCAGTGCCGTTAAAGAAGCACCGACCTCCTTGCCAAGCCCGGGAGATGTCAGACGGTATGCTGCATTTTCGATGCACTCTCTTCTCCCTGCCAGATAGCCGCCAATCGGTGCAAGACCGCCGCCAGGATTTTTAATCAGTGAGCCAACCACAAGATCTGCACCAACATCCGTCGGTTCAAGTGTTTCCGTAAACTCTCCGTAGCAGTTATCCACCATACAGATCACATCCGGTTTGATCTCTTTAATGAAAGAAATCAGTTCCCCGATCCGCTTTACGGAAAGTGTTGGCCTGGTCTGATAGCCCTTCGACCGCTGAATCGTAACCAAATGGGTCTTTTCATTGATAGCCGCTTTAATTCCTTCATAGTCAAATGCACCATCCGACAACAAGTCTACCTGACGGTAAGAAATGCCATATTCCTTTAACGATCCCTTCGAGGGACGGATTCCAATGACCTCTTCAAGTGTATCATACGGCTTTCCAACCGGGGATAACAACTCCTGTCCGGGACGCAGGTTACTCATGAGCGCCAGTGCAAGTGCATGGGTTCCGCAGGTAATCTGTGGACGCACCAGGGCATCCTCTGTATGAAAAATATCGGCATAGACACGCTCTAAGGTATCTCTTCCAAGATCGTTATAGCCATAGCCCGTTGTACCAAGCAGACAGGCCTCGCTCACCTGATTTTTCTGCATGGCGGCTATGACCTTTAACTGGTTATATTCCGACACCTGATCAATCTGTTTAAAACGCTCTTCCAATGCCCCCCAGATCTTTTCTCCAAACGCATAGACATCCTCACGGATCCCCATGGATAAATACATATTTTTTGAATCCATTTTTCCAATTCCTTTTTCTGTTCTTCTAAAATTTGTAGTAACTTTTTCTTCCGGTTCCCATAGCTGTATTATCTGTTGATCCGCTTAGAGTATGGAATGGCAACCATTCCATACCTTCACAGCTACAGGGAATAATAATATGGACGCATATAAGCTAATAAAGCCTCCGTATCGGCTCCAATCTCCGATTTATCCACCCAGATCACATCCCGTTCCCTCCGAAACCAGGTCAGCTGCCGCTTGGCGAAGTGCCTCGTATCCCGTTTGATCCGGTAAACAGCTTCTTCAAGAGTGATTTTATCATCAAGATAATCCAGAATCTCCTTATAGCCTAGTCCCTGCATGGAAACCATGCCACGATGATACCCCATTTCCTTAAGGTGCTTCACCTCATCAATCAGTCCGTTCTGCACCATTTCATCCACGCGCAGTTCGATTTTCTGATAAAGCTTTTCCCGGTCATCGTTAAGCACAAAATACCGGAACTCATATGGAGACTCCCTGTGCTGCTGCGTTTCGTTGTGCTCGGAAATAGGATAATGATTCTTCTCATAAAATTCCAGAGCACGGATTACTCGTTTATTATTATGAAAGTGAATCTTCTCTGCCGAAACCGTATCCACCTTTTCAAGCAGATCATGAAGATATTTTTCTCCCTTTTCAGTAAGAAGCTGTTCATATTTCTGACGGATCCCGTCATCCTCTTCTTCCTCAAACAGGATGTCATAGATCAGCGACTGGATATAAAATCCGGTTCCACCAACCACAATTGGAACATGCCCGTTTGCATAAATCTGTGCCATAGCCTTCTTTGCCATCTGCTGAAATACATAAATATTAAATTCTTCCTCCGGATTCAGGCAGTCAATCAGGTAATGTGGAACGCCGCACATCTCTTCCTTCCGGATCTTCGCAGAACCGATGTCCATATAACGGTACACCTGCATCGAATCTGCCGAAATAATCTCGCCCTGTACCTCTCTGGCAAGGGCAATGGAAAGTGCGGTCTTCCCGACTGCTGTAGGTCCTGTCAGAATAAGCAGGGGTGGTTTCTTCTCCATAGCTTCACCTACGTTACAATTCTTTTAAACTTTTTCTCAATTTCATATCTGCTCATGGAAATAATCGTCGGTCTTCCATGCGGACAATGATAAGGATTATCCAGTGTCAGCATCTCATCCAAAAGAGCTGAAACCTCTTCAAGGGTTAAACTGTTATTTCCCTTTACAGCCGCCTTACATGCCATGGATGCCAGTTTATTTAAGATGACATCCGGCTGATCCTTCATGGGATTCTCACACAGTTCATCCAATACCTCACGGAAGAATTCCATTTCCTCACAGCCATATAAATCCACCGGCATACTGCGGATGGCCACAGAACCGGTTCCAAACTCTTCGATTTCAAATCCAAGGGATGTAAAATAATCCCGATAGGAAAGCAATGCCTGTTCTTCCTTACTGTCTAAATGCAGCACCACAGGCGGCGTAATCTGCTGGGAGGCCACGGTTTTGTTTTTTAATTCCTTTAAAAGACGTTCATACCTGACCTTTTCATGCGCAGCATGCTGATCCATGATAAACAGCTTGTCCTTAAAGGCTATCAGCCAGTATGTATCAAAAATCTGTCCCAGGATCTGATAGGACTCCCTGGACTTCACATCCACAAAATTTTCCTCGAACAAGTCAAGCTGTACCGGCTTCTCTACCAGAATATGTTCTGCAGATTTTATAATATTATGATGAAGATCGCTCTCGGTGGTATTTACCGGATGATCACCCAGAATTTTCTGCACGGAAAGCTTTGCCTGATATGGCGTTTCTTCCTCGGCAACCATATCCGGTTCCTGACGGGACGTTTCATACTGCATACCTGCAAATCCAGACTCCTGTCCAACATCCAAACTTGCACTATCAGATCCTGCAAGATCGGATTCTGTCCCGTTTTCTGTCCTGTCTTTTTCTACAGTGTTCTCGCTGGCATAATCTGCTCTTACCGCCACCTGCTCCCCGGATTGTCTCTGATTCCTGGTATATTCTGCTGCCGGTTCCTGAATCCTCTCCATGTAGGTACGGTTCACCTCGAACGGCTCCGGGGCCTGTCTGATCTGTGGTGTCTGTTCCTTTTCTTCCGTAAGAAGGACATCCGGAATCAGTTCGATTTCATGGAGACGGTCACGGATCGCCGCTGCAATCTCTGCATAAACCTCTGCTCCGTGCTGGAGACGGATTTCCATCTTGGCGGGATGTACATTCACATCAATATCTTCCGGTTCAAACTCAAAATGCAGAACACAAAAAGGGAATTTATGCTGCATCAGATACTGCTTATAGCCTTCCTCCACAGCCTTTTGCAAAACATCATTATGAACATATCTTCCATTTACAAAGAAAATTTCAAAATTCCGGTTGGAACGGTTCTGCTCCGGCTTTCCCAAAAAGCCCCTGACACGCACGGACTTCCCGTTTAAGGAAAAATCAATCAGATGGTCTGTCACTTCCTTTCCATAAATACGGTAAATAACTTCCTTTAACTGATTGTTGCCGCTGGTCTGGAAACGAACCTGACCGTTTACAATAAATTTAATTGAAATATCCGGATGGGAAAGTGCCAGATGCTCCATCAGATCTGCCACATAGCTTCCTTCCGTCTGTGGCTGCTTTAAGAATTTGCGTCTGGCCGGTACATTATAAAACAGATTCCGTACAAGGAATGTCGTCCCCTTCGGTGCTCCGATCTCACTGAATTCACACTCGGCGCCACCCTCAATCTGATAGTGTATGCCGGTAAAATCCTCCTGTGTCTTCGTAATCAGCTCCATCTGGGATACAGCACAGATACTGGATAAGGCTTCTCCACGGAACCCAAGACTTTGAATGTGTGGAAGATCCTGTGCATCCTCGATCTTACTGGTAGCATGCCTTAAGAAGGCTTTCCGGATTTGACTCTTTTCGATTCCGCTTCCATTATCCGTAACCCGGATGAGGGAAATACCGCCCTCCTTAATCTCTACGGAAATTGCCGTTGCTCCCGCATCAATTGCATTTTCCGTAAGCTCCTTTACGACACTGCGCGGCCGTTCGACTACTTCACCTGCCGCAATCTGATCAATTGTATTCTGGCTTAAAAGATGAATAACTGCCAATGCTAACCTCCTACCAACGATTCTTCAACTTGTTCTGTAACCGGTAAATGGTATTCAATGCATCAAGTGGAGTCAGTGTCGATACATCCAGCTCCTTCAATTCATTTAAAACATCTTCATCGGTCACGGTATCAAACAGGGACATCTGGCTTAAATCCACTTCGTCATATTTGACCGCCTTGTGCTTTGTTTCCTTCTGGTCGATCGCAATGCTCTGTACCTTTTCAAGAATGTCATTGTCACAAAGCTGTATCACGATTTCCTTGGCACGGTCAATGACCATATCCGGCACCCCGGCAAGCTTTGCTACCTGAATACCATAACTCTTATCGGCACCACCTTTAACAATCTTACGCAGGAACACAATGTCATCTCCCTTTTCCTTTACGGCAATGCAATAATTATTGACATTGTTCATCTTTCCCTCTAACTCGGTAAGTTCATGGTAATGCGTTGCAAACAACGTCTTTGCACCAAGCAGCTTCTTATTGCTGATATGCTCAATCACCGCCCAGGCAATGCTGAGTCCGTCAAAGGTTGAGGTTCCTCTTCCGATCTCATCCAAAATCAATAGACTGTTCGAGGTCGCATTCCGCAGAATGTTTGCTACCTCATTCATTTCCACCATAAAGGTACTCTGCCCGCTTGCCAGATCATCTGAGGCACCGACTCTTGTAAAGATCCGGTCTGTCATGGAAATATTGGCAGAGTCCGCAGGCACAAAGCTACCGATCTGCGCCATGAGGACAATCAGCGCCACCTGCCGCATGTAAGTGGATTTACCAGCCATATTCGGTCCGGTAATAATAGACACACAATATTTATTATTATCAAGGTATGTATCATTCGAAATAAACATATCGTTGGAAATCATCTGCTCTACGACCGGATGCCGTCCGGCTTTGATGTCAATAACTCCCTTTTCATTAATCTTCGGCCGTACATAATGATTCCGCTCTGCTACATAGGATAAGGAACACAACACATCGAGCCTTGCAATGGCCTTGGCTGTACGCTGGATGCGGTCGATTTCTCCGGCAATGCTGTCACGGATCTGGCAAAACAGATCATATTCCAGACCATTCAGCTTATCCTCGGCATTCAGGATAGTATCCTCCATTTCCTTAAGCTTCGCATTCGTATAACGTTCCGCATTCGTTAAGGTCTGCTTCCGGATATAATCCTCCGGCACCATATTCTTAAAGGAGTTCGTCACTTCAAAATAATAACCGAATACCTTGTTATATTTTACCTTAAGATTCTTGATTCCTGTCCGTTCCCGGTCTTCCTCCTCGAGCCTTGCAAGCCAGGTCTTTCCGTCATTCTTGGCATGACGCAGACGGTCGATATTTTCGTCAAAACCGTCCCGGATAATCCCGCCTTCCCTAATGGCAAGCGGCGGTTCCTCGCAGATGGCACGTTCAATTAAAGTACACACATCCGTAAGATCATCGGTTTCCTCCTGAATCTTCTTTAAAATGTCTGAGGAAAAATCATTCAGCAGCACCTTGATAGACGGCAGCATTTTTAAGGAGCCAGCAAATGCCAGCAGATCTCTGGGATTAGCTGTCTTGTAGCTGACCTTTCCAAGAAGACGCTCCAGATCATAAATCGGATTTAAGTATTCACGGATTTCATCCCGCAGCATGGCCTTTTCCGACAGCTCCGAAATGCCATCGAGACGCTTTTCAATTTCGCTTTTATCAATTAAGGGCTGCTCAATATACTGACGCAGCGTTCTGGCTCCCATCGCTGTTTTCGTCTTATCTAAAACGCCCAGCAAAGAGCCCCTCTTCTGCTTTTCGCGGAGAGTTTCTGTTAGCTCTAAATTTCTTCTTGTCGAGCTGTCAAGCAGCATATAACGACTCGTAAGATATGGGTACAAATGGGTAAAATGGCTTAACGGGATCTTCTGCGTATTCGTCAGATACTGCATCAGGGATCCTGCTGCAATGAGTCCGGATGGAAAGTCCTCAATTCCCATCCCCTGCAGGGAAGTCACATGGAAATGCTTTAAAAGGCTCTTCCGGCAGCGATCCTCATCGTAATAAAACGGTTCCAGGGAATAAATGGCAATATTCAGCCGGTCCTTCAGATCGGCAAGATCCATTCCGCTTACCGTAAATGCATCGTTACAGATAATCTCGCTCGGATGGTATTTCATGATTTCATCGAGAAGCTTCTTATTGTCTTCCACTTCGGTGAGGTAATAATCTCCCGTTGTGACATCGGCAACGGAAATTCCGATTTTCCCCTGAAAATATGCAATGCTCATCAGGTAGTTGTTTCTTGTTTCATCCATGGACTGCGTATTTAAGTTCGTTCCGGGGGTCACAATCCGTACAACCTCACGCTTCACCAACCCCTTTGCAAGCTTCGGATCCTCCACCTGCTCACAGATCGCTACCTTATATCCTTTGGAAACCAGACGGTTTAAGTATCCCTCTACGGCATGATAGGGCACACCGCACATTGGTGCGCGTTCTTCCAGTCCGCAGCTTTTCCCGGTAAGGGTAAGCTCTAACTCCTTTGATGCTGTAATGGCATCATCAAAGAACATTTCATAAAAATCCCCTAAACGGTAAAACAGAATGCAATCCGGATACTCCTTCTTCGTTTCCAGATATTTTTGCATCATTGGTGTAACTTCCATCACATCAACCATTTCCCTTTCGTCACTCTGCCGCGCAGTACTGCTCGGCTCTCTTTATTGCATCATCAATGTGTGCACAGAAATTTTCTTCTCCTACTTTTTCATAAAAGCCGGACTTCTGCATCACCTTAAACGGCTGTTCAGTTCACCCAGGTAATAGAATCCATGGCATTCCTTTAAGTATACCGGTACAATCTTTCCGATTAGGCCGGGATCGCCTTTAAAATGAACAATCGTATTATTGGATAACCGCCCGGTTAAAAGAGAAGCATCCTGTTCGTTCACTTCTTCTACAAGTGCTTCCAGAGTCTGTCCTTCCAGTCTTGCTACGCGCTCCCTTGCGGTATCCTGTACCACCTTAAGCAGCCGGTCAAAATCCTTCTTTACCTGTTCCTCCGGCACCTGATTTTCCATTGCGGCAGCAGGTGTCCCGGTTCTTTTCGAATAAATAAAGGTAAAGGCATTGTCATACTTCACCCTGTTGATGACGTCGATGGTTTCATCCACGTCGGCGCTGGTTTCGCCCGGGAAGCCAACGATAATATCCGTTGTGATCGCCATATCCGGAATTTCCTTCCGGATCCTGTCTACAAGCGCAAGATAACTCTCTTTTGTATATTTACGGTTCATCGCCTTCAGGATCCTCGTGGAACCGGACTGCAATGGCAGATGAAGGTGACGGCAGATCTTCTTTGAATCCCGCATGACTTCAATCAGTTCATCGGATAAGTCCTTCGGATGAGACGTCATGAAACGGATTCTCTGCAGACCTTCAATCTTCTCTACTTCTCTTAAGAGCTGTGCAAAGCTGATCGGATTCTCCAGATTCTTTCCATAGGAATTGACATTCTGACCAAGCAGCATGACTTCTACAACGCCATCTGCTACGAGACTTTCAATTTCACGAAGAATGTCCTTCGGCTCCCGGCTCTTTTCCCGTCCCCGCACATAAGGCACAATACAATAGCTGCAGAAGTTGTCGCAGCCAAACATAATGTTAATACCGGACTTAAACGGATATTTCCGGTCAACCGGAAGATTTTCCACGATCTGGTCGGTATCCTTCCAGATATCAATGACCATACGGTCTGATTCAAACATCGTAACTAAAAGCTCCGGGAATTTATAAATGTTATGGGTTCCGAAAATCAGATCCACAAAGGAATAACTCTTTTTGATCTTCTCAATCACGGAGGGCTCCTGCATCATGCAGCCGCACAGGGCAATCCTCTTATGCGGAGACTTCTTCTTAAGGCTGTTTAAATGTCCCAGTCTTCCGTAGACACGCTGATTGGCATTGTCACGGACTGTACAGGTGTTATAAATCACAAAATCCGCATCCTCGTCCTCAATCAGTTCAAATCCGGCACCTTCCAGAATTCCGGCAAGCTTCTCGGAATCTCTGGCGTTCATCTGACAGCCAAAGGTCGTTACACAGCAGGTTGCTTTCCGTCCAAGCTGCTGTGTAAGAGCTTCTACATAGCCTTTTGCTTTTTCGATATAATCCAATTGTCTTTGCTGTTCGTTCACACCTTACCCTCAGACAGGTCTTACACCTGTGCATCTTCTTTCTTTGTCTTTTTTCCTTCCAGAAAGATCTTTCTGGAAATAAAGTTGTATACCATAACCACTCCTGTGGCAATGATCTTACTGATCGGTACAATTAAGCTGTCCGGAATCAGTTCGTTTAAGAACGCCACATTCGCATATAACACATCCTGACACAGATAAATAATCAGTTCATTAATGACAAGTCCAACCGCAGAAAGAATGACAAATACAATGAATTCCTTCCGCTTGTCCATGTCCTTTTTCTCGGTAAAAACATACTTGATACTCAGCAGATAATTAACAATGCAGGAAATGACAAAGCCGAATACTGCTGAAATATAAACCGTGTTCTGTCCAAAAAAATAAGTTGGAATCGTAGTAATTGCAAAGTCAATAATAAAGCAGATCACTCCTACGATTCCAAACTTAATGATTTGTTCTAATAATTTTTTCATGTCCGCCTCCATAAAATGATAACATATCCATCATAGTATTTTATCAAATGGAGGCCTCGCTTTCAATGTTTAATTTTAATTCTTTCCACATCCACAGCCGGGATTCGGATGTAAGTTTGTATTCTGATAAGTCATAAACGGTCTTACCTGTTCAAAGCACGGCTCCGGATCTATCTGACATCCACAATCTGAAGAAGCTCTCTCTGCATGGCTGCTTTCACAACAGGTCTCCTGCTCCTTCCTGCAATCTCCCTTGGAATTCTCCGGTCTCTCTCTTCTTGGCTGAATCACGCTCTGGGTTCCGCAGCCACAACCACAGGAACTGGTATTGCTGCCTCCACGGCAGGCCTCTCCACAGCACCGGTTCATCGCACACAAAATCAGTAAAATCAGTAAACAGCTGCCATTCATAATATGAATAACTCCTTTTACCACAATGGTTCTACTTCATAGTATGCTTCTGCTTCAGGAATGTTCTTATGTAGGCAAAGGTTTCTTTCTCTCCTTTTTCTGCCAGCATATAAAGGAACCGCTCCAGGATTTCCCTCGTATAGGGATGAAGCGGGGCGTGTTCGCTGCCCTTAAGATAGTACTTCAATGGTGCATCATCAGTATAACTATTCCCACTATAAATCTTACTGGCCGCAATGCGGTCAGCCAGCATCTCTGCGATATAACGATCCGGCATGGGAACCGGTACAATTTCCCCCCGCTTCCCGGTTGCAGTATAATCCAGCCAGTATTCGTAATGATGCCTGTTTCTTCCTTTATGATGAAGCCATGCGCTTGAGTAACCAAGAGCCTCCCGTTCGGCATTGTTCGGGCTCTGTGTTCCCTGATAATATTTCACTCCCACCCAGAATTCCGAGGGACTGTATTTCGATAAATCATGTAAAATCCCCTGCTTATACAGACCAATTTTAAAACAGCCCTGCATCACAAGGATCTTATGGTATGTGATAGTTTTAAAATGCTTCCAGATATTACGGATGTTCATATTACTTACTACTGCTTTCTGTCTGATATACAGCAATGCTCCGGCTTTCGATCACCTGTCCGTTGTCAGCTTCCATTTCCTTCAACGCCTCACCTCCTGCATCTTCTTCCGTTGACAGGATCCTTTTCCAACGAAGGGTTTTCGGAAGCTTCGGAAGTGCCAGCTTATGCGCCTCCCAATGCATATTATATGCAAGATAAAGGAACGGATCGCCCTCATTCGCATACCTTCCACAAAGAAAAATATTCACAAGACGGCTCACAAAGCTTAAATCCGGGCGCCATGCTTCAGCTCCGTGATAGGAAATGTCCGGATAACCACAGCCAAGTGAATCCATAACCTTCAGTTCCTTTTTCATATGAATGATCGGATTCTGCTTCCGGAGCGTAATCATCTTTTGAGTGAAGGAAAGAAGCTCCTGAAACATCTGGGTATTATCTTTCCATTGCAGCCAGAACACTTCATTATCCTGACAATAGGCATTGTTATTTCCAAGCCGGCTGTTGCCAAATTCATCCCCACTGAATAAGAATGGGGTTCCCTGACTGAGCATTAAAAATGCAATGGCATTCTTGATCTGCTTCTTACGCAGCGACAGTATATTTTTCTTACGGGTCGTTCCTTCAATACCACAGTTCCAGCTGTAATTGTAGTCAGTCCCATCGGCATTATTTTCCCCATTAGCCTCATTATGCTTGCGGTCATAGGAAACCAGATCCATAAGACTGAAGCCGTCATAATCACACACCGCATTCATCACCGCATATTCCTTTGGGTTCCGGCGCTGATAGCGGATAAAGTCATTTACAAGTCCCTCATCACCCTTTAAAAATCTGCGGATATCATTGCGGAAATTTCCGTTGTCCACCGCCACATGCTTAAAGGAATCCTCCTCAAGACAGGACAGATCCTCCTCCGGCAGATAAGGAAGCCACAGCTTGCTTCGTTTTAAAACCGGCTCTTCTAAAAGCATCCGCACCGGAAGATGAAATCCATTGATCCGGAATCCATCCACATGATATTCCATTGTCCAGAATTTCAGAACCTGTACCATAAAGCCCTGAGAAATATCCTCCGGGAAATAAAAATGCATCAACACTTCGATTCCTGCCTTATGCAGTTCCAGGACCATGGTTTTAAAGCTGATTTCCGGGGCTTTCGAACTATAGGATGCCTTCGGTGCAAAGTAAAAGCCCTTTTGGAAGCCCCAGCAGTTCAGACGTCTGTCCTGTACTTCCTTCTTCCCTTCCTCTTCCTTCTGTTTTGCCTCCTCCGGTTTGCGCTGGTCAGAATACAGAGGTTTGATTTTCGTTTCATCAAATTCGTAACAGGGCATCAGTTCAACCGCCGTAATGCCAAGCTGCTTCAGATAAGGAATTTTCTCCACGATTCCTTCAAACGTTCCAGGATGTGCCACATTTGAAGACTTATGCTTCGTAAAGGCTCTTACATGAATTCCATATAGAATCGTATCTTCAAAGGGAATCTCCGGATTTGTATCCTCTTCCCAGTCAAAGTCCTGCTTCTTCAAAACGCCATAGGTCATCCGCTCTTTGGTACTCTTGCCTCCAAACTGCTCCAATCCGGCAACGCCCTGCACATACGGATCCGTATAAATCTCATCTCCATCGTAGAAATTATAGGTCAGCTGATTAAGATCCTCTCCCCGGATCTCCACACCAAACAGCTCTCCCTTGCGTCCCTTTTCACTCAAAGGAATTCTCTGTTCCTGTTTCTTATCATCATAAAGAAGGATTCCGCTTTCGCAGCCGTTCTTCTTATTGACCAGGGCAAACCGAAAGCCCGAAACGGTTCTCTCGATTCCGGGTTGGTACGGTTTAAAATATGTCACAGCAAGACTACTCATGCTTTTCCTCCTGATTTTAGTTAATCGTTCTATGTCTAGTCTAACACAAATCCCATTCCCTGTGTAAAAAACTTCGCAGAAGCCTCTTGCAGATCGCCCCAAAGCCTTGTAGAATAAAGGAAAAACCGAAAGGAGAATTTATATGAGCCAAACATTTGAACAGCCCGAAAGCAACGATGAAGAAATGACCGTCACTTTGGATCTGGAAGACGGATCCTCTGTAGAATGTGCCATTGTAACCATCTTAACCGTAAATAATCAGGATTACATCGTCCTGCTCCCTCTTGATGAGAATGGTGAAAACGAAGATGGAGAAGTCTGGTTCTATCGTTACTCTGAAAACGAGAACGATCCCAATGAAGAACCGGTGCTTGATTATATCGATGATGATAACGAATACGAAGCGGTTGCCGATGCATTCGATGAGTTTCTGGACACCCAGGAGTTTGATGAAATCACGGAGCAGTAATTCATCTGCCTATTGCCGCAGTGCGATCCCCGCGGAGCTCCTTGCCTTATAGGAAATTCCGTCGGAATTCCTATAAAACAAGAAACCGCGTCACCTTACGGTTGCGCTCCCTGGTTTCATATAAGAACAATTTTTCACGGGCTCTTGTTACTGCAACGTACAGGAGCCTTCGTTCTTCCTCAATCTGCTTTGCATCAACAACACCCTTCGGTGGAATAATCCCTTCATTCAGGTCCGGCAGATATACATGCTGAAATTCCAGACCCTTTGAAGCATGCATGGTCATTACATGGATTCCCTTTCTCTGCTCTGCTATCGGGCTTTTATTTTCCTTTTCCTGACATTGCAGGATAAATTCATCTAACGGTTTCGTCCTTTGGTAGGACGCAAACACTTCCTGAATGGTCTGTGCCATTTTCTTCTTATCTTCGTATTCCACATAGCTTCTGCTTTTCTTCTTCAGATAAGAATCATATCCGATCTCATTCCGAAACAACCGGATAGCCAGATGCGTCTGCAGCCGTCCGGCAAGTGCAAGCTTTGAAAACAGCTTCCGGATCTGTCCCCGCATCTCAACGTTACTTCTGTAATAACGCATAAGCTCCTCTTCGCTTATAATTTCTGAGACAAGCGCCTTTCTCGTAAGATCCGGTTCCAGCTTATCCATAATGCGCATGAAATCCTTCCGGTGTCCTCCCTCATACAGAAACCTTAGGAACGCATACAGATCCTCTGCTATTTCCGATTGAAAGACCCCCTGTTCCTTCTTTACACTTCCGGCAACCGGAAATTGTTTTCCTTTCAAAAGCGCCTCATACTGTCTGGCCTCCAGATTTGTTCTTACAATAATCGCCGTCTGATCCAGACATTCCATCGAATTCCTCCGGATATCCTGCACCAGAAGCTCTTCCTCTTCCCGCCTGGTATTCAGATGCCCAAAAGAGACTTCACCGCCTTTTTTCTTTGGGAGAAATTCTTTTGGGAAACGTTCTTTATTCTGTTCGATAATTTTCCGGCCAAGTGCAACAATCCGTTCCCCACTGCGGTAGTTCGCGGTAAGTTCATAACGCTTCACATCTGTGTACTGCTGAAGAAATTCCCTCATAAATTCCGGTCTCGATCCACGGAATCCATAGATGGACTGGTCATCATCCCCGACCACGAACAGCTCCCTCTGTGGAAGTGCCAGCATCGTAATCAATTCATACTGGGAAGCATTGATGTCCTGAAATTCATCTACCAGAATATGGGTAAAAAGCTGCTGATACCGTTCCAAAACCGCCGGTGATTTCCGAAAAAGTTCATTGCACTTCAAAATCAGATCATCATAATCCAACAGTCTCCGTTCTTCCAGATCACTCTGATACAGGGCAAACAGCTTTTCTGCATCAAATCCAGGCGTCTCCACATCCAGCAATTCTAATGATGTCTTCTCTATACCTCCTGCTTTTCTTGCTGCAAGGGCATTTAAAAGAATTGCTTCCTGATCATGGGTACATAAAGAGGAAAGCCCTTCGTTTTTCAGAATAACCTCCAGGAAATGATACTTCTGCTTATCTGTAATCAATGAAAAATTTCGGAATTGACCTGTGGATCTTAAAATCTGATAACCAAGACTGTGAAATGTTCCAAACCGGACAGGATTTGTGGAAGGATTGGAATCCGCAGATTCCAGATACCGCGTCTGCATCTCTATGGCAGCCGCTTTGGAAAAGGTCACAACAAGAATTTCTTCCGGTGGAATCTTCTTATTGCGAATCAGATATTGAATATGACTGACAATCGTAAAGGTCTTACCACTTCCCGGACCAGCCAGTACAAGTGCCGGTCCGGAATCGTGGTTGATTGCCTTTAACTGCTTTTCATCAGGAGTTCTCAAGAAGCTCAATTCCCTTCCTGATACGTGCAAGGGACTCTTCTTTACCAAGAAGCTCCATTATTTCTGTTGCGCCTGCCGGAGTCATCTGCTTGCCGGATACTGCGGTACGAACCGGCCAGAGTACATAGCCGTTCTTGTATTCATTCTCAGCCGCAAAGCCGGTCAGAAGCTGATAAAGCGCATCGTTACTGTAATCCTCCTGCTGTTCAAAAACAGGAAGTAATTTGCGAAGCACATCAAGAGAAGTTTCCCTGTTGGTCTTCATCTTCTTATGCTCATACATGGACGGATCGTATTCCGGCAGCGTTTCAAAGAAATCAATGAGATCCGGAATATCCGGGAATACTTCAATTCTCGTTTTTACCATGTCCGCAATTTTGTGAAGATCCATATTCTTCGTAATGGTGCTCTTTAAATACGGCTCTGCCATTTCAAAGAACTTATCATCGTCCATGGCCTTAATGTATTCTCCATTCATCCATTTCAACTTCATATAGTCAAAAACAGAAGGAGACTTATTAATTCTGTGATAGTCAAATTCCTTAATCAGCTCATCCAGTGAAAAGATCTCGCGGTTGTCTTCCGGACTCCAGCCAAGTAATGCGATATAATTTACAACAGCCTCCGGAAGGAATCCCTGCTCCAACAGATCCTCAAAGGAAGAATGTCCGCTTCTCTTGGAAAGCTTCTTATGATTTTCATCGGTAATCAGTGGCAGATGAATGTATACCGGTGACTCCCAGCCAAACGCATCATACAGACGCTGATACTTCGGTGAGGAAGACAGGTATTCGTTACCACGTACCACATGGGTAATGTTCATGGTATGGTCATCTACTACGTTAGCAAAGTTATAGGTTGGATAACCGTCAGACTTAATCAGAATCATGTCATCAAGTTCCGCATTCTCTACGGTAATATCCCCATACAGTTCATCGTGAAATGTGGTCGTTCCTTCAGTCGGAATGTTCTGACGGATGACAAACGGCTTTCCCTCTGCCAGATTCTTCTCGATCTCTTCCTTGCTCAAATGCAGACAGTGTTTATCATAAATCATGATTTCCTTGCCCTCTACGACCTCGGTCTTTAAGGTAGAAAGACGTTCCTTGTCACAGAAACAGTAATACGCTTCTCCCTTATCGATGAGCTCTTTGGCATACTTCATATAAATGCCGGTCTTCATACGCTCACTCTGTACATAAGGGCCATAGCCTCCATCCTTGTCCGGACCTTCATCATGGCTGAGTCCCGCCTTTGCAAGCGTGTCATAAATGATATCGACTGCACCCTCTACAAAACGCTCCTGATCGGTATCCTCGATACGAAGCATAAAATCTCCACCGTCATGCTTTGCAATCAAAAACTCATACAATGCAGAACGTAAATTTCCAACATGCATTCTCCCTGTCGGACTGGGTGCAAATCTTGTTCTGATTTTCGTCATTTCCTGTTTCCTCTTCTTTCCAGCGTGATGCATAACTTCAAACACTGCAAATTCTGAATATTTCACGCCATCTAATCTGTTGTGTTATTTTTATAATCCTCTTAGTCTTCCTTTGAGGGCAGCTTCTCCTCGGCCGCATTCTTGAAGGAGGTCACTTCCTTAACTGCCTGCGGAATCGGAATATTGGTTCCAGCGCCGGCAACACATCCACCGGGGCATGCCATGCCTTCAATCAGACATCCGTTCTTCTTGCCCGCCTTGGCAAGCATCAGCATCTTCTTACATTCGGCGAGACTCTCTGCATGTTCAATGTGCACTTCCACATCCGGATAGTACTCACGAATACAGCTTTCAATTGCACTTGCAACACCACCGGCAACACCATAACCACGTCCCGCTGAGGTTGCATCGTTCATATGGTCATGTGCTTCCACCGCTTCCGGAAGAAGTCCCTTTGCTTCAAACATACCGGCTAATTCCTCAAAGGTAATTACAAAGTCCACATCAGAACGGACGGTTCTTCTGGATGCCTCCAGCTTCTTTGATGCACAGGGGCCAATAAATACCACGCTGGCATCCGGATGATCTTCCTTGATCTTCCGTGCGGTTGCTACCATGGGCGTCAGCTCATTTGAAATCTTATCAATCGTTTCCGGGAAGAACTTCTTCGCAAGCATGGACCAGGAAGGGCAGCAGGAAGTCAGAAGGAACGGAAGCTCTCCTGTTGCAACCTCCTTCACATAGTTCTCTGCTTCTGCCATCGCGCCCATATCCGCACCGATAGCGGTTTCATATACATCATAAAAGCCCAGCTCCTTCAGCGCTGTTTTAATCATATCCGGTGTTACCTTTGGACCAAACTGACCAACAAAGGCAGGTGCCACCTGTGCAATAATCTTCCGACCGGACTGCATTGCACGGATCAGCTGGAAAATCTGGGATTTATCTGCGATTGCACCAAACGGGCAGCTTACCATACACTGACCGCAGGATACACACAGATCCGGATCAATCACAGCCCGTCCCTTATCATCACTCTTAATTGCATTCACGCCGCAGTGGTCAAGGCACGGTCTTACCTGATGGGAAATTGCATCGTAAGGACAAACCGCCTTACATTTACCACACTTAATACACTTCTCCTGATCAATAACAGATTTGCCATTCTTCATGGAAATGGCACCTCTTGGGCACACCTCACGACAGGGATGTGCCACACAGCCCATACACTTGTCCGTAACCATATAACAATTAACCGGGCAGGCATTACATGCAGATGGAATGACCTGCATGAGCGGCGGCTCATAATACTTTTCATCAATATTACTTTCTTCCAGCCCCTGTGTCAGATGAACCGGAGCGTTCTCCGGTCTCAAGGATAATCCCATTGCAAGACGGATACTCTCACGGACAATCGCCCGCTCCCTGTAAATACTCTGATACTCGGATTCATCATAATCTACAATTTTATAAGGCAGTGCCTCAATGTCATCCTTCAGATTTTCTGAATGATACGCAAGAGACGCTACTTCTTTAAAAATACGTCTGCGGTTTTTGCGTACCTGGGTATCAATTCCTCTCATACTCAAACCTCTTATTTTCTTTTAAGTCTATATATTACTCTAATTCTATAAGTTACCCTAATTTTATAGTTTGCTTCTCAAGTTATATAGTTTTATAGGCTTAATATAAACTCTGTTTTCCATTCTATGGCTTATTTATAAGTTATGGCGCACTTTTGATAATATACAGTATTGCATACTTTCCATTTGTATATTCTTACACAAACACGGTCGGAAATCAAGGTATAAATCTGATTTTCATCCTGTTATTGTTCACTCATACCTCGTTCCACCATCAAACCTGCCACCGGTATTTTCTCTGGCTGCTGTGTGAACTGTACATACCTAGTGCTCTCTCAATGATTGGGTAATCATATTCAATTGCTTTATATATACCCAGTATGTCTGATCAGTAGTCAAATTGTCTCAATGATCAAGACAAATTTAAGGCGAGGATATTGTCCCCGCCTTTTATAAATGTTTCTATATTTTCGAACCGTATACTCCGTTATGGTTACTTAGAAAAATCAATTTCATATCGGGTTCCATGTGAGAGCAATAATCCATCTATTAAGTCAATACGCAAAATACATGTATTAACATCATCAAAATTATTATGTCCATTATCAATCCACTCAGAAAATGCCACTCGCATCTTATTTGCAATATCTTTATTTTCTTCTTTCCCGAAATACCCTAAGTTAATTCCTTTTCCATGTGCGGTAAACCAGTCACCAGCAAGTGCTACAATAGGATTTGCTTCGATCTGCTTCATTTTGTTTGATAATCCATATGTAAGCACATAAAATGCACCATCAGCATAAAAAGCATTTACATTACGAACATAAGGAATTTCATCTATAGTTGTTGCCAACGCAATAATACTGTCTTTTCCAAATCGCTCAATTAATATTTCTTCAGCTTCTTTTGTTAATTTCTCCATAAGTTACCTCCACAACTCCAAAATTTTATAATTAAATTATATTATATTTCATTTGTTTTCTCAATTGGAATTACTGCTAATTTTCATCCTTTCCATAAATCTCCAGACTCCCAACACCAATCCTGCACAAATTCATAGAATATAGTAATAAAAACAGCATACAAGGAGTATTATGCAGGATCGTTTTAAAAGTGAATATATTGATAAATTTCCGGTTGCGATGGCATACGTTCCCTGGCAGCATCTGACTAACGTTTTTGAAAACCTCGAGGAAGCATTTAAAGCAGGAACGATTTTCCCTGAGCTTGAAAAACCTTTCAAGGGAAGGAGATGCGTGAAATGACCAATTTTAATTCTGAACAGAGCCGTCTCCTTCACAACATTGATATCATGGATTTCGTGATTGTCGAAATGAATGAATATCTGGACACACATCCGACTGACCGCGATGCGATCGAATATACCAGGCATTATGTGAGGATGAAAAATCAGGCTATGAAGGAATATGCTGCAAAGTATGGTCCTTTGAGCATTCAGGATATTGATGCAAGTAAACACGATGAATGGAAATGGGCTTTACAGCCATGGCCATGGGAAGGAGAATATTAAGCTATGTGGAAATATGAAAAACGATTACAATTCCCTGTTAATATCAAAAATCCAAATGCAACACTTGCACAGGCCATCATGAGCCAGTACGGAGGTCCTGACGGAGAACTCGGCGCTTCCATGCGCTATCTGTCCCAGCGCTATTCCATGCCTTATCGTGAGGTTGCCGCCATTCTGACGGATATCGGCACAGAGGAGCTGGCCCATCTCGAGATGGTTTCCACCATTGTTCATCAGCTTACCAGAAACCTTTCCATGGAGGAAATTGAAGAGTCCGGGTTTGCAAATTATTATGTGGATCATACGGTTGGTGTATGGCCGATGGCAGCCGGAGGCATCCCTTTTAACAGTTGCGAATTCCAGTCAAAAGGGGATGCTATTACTGACCTCTTCGAGAATATGGCTGCAGAACAGAAAGCACGCTCCACGTATGATAATATTCTGCGTCTCGTCCGTGATGACCCGGATGTATGCGAACCGATTAAATTCCTGCGTGCCAGAGAGGTTGTCCATTTCCAACGTTTTGGAGAAGCTCTCCGGATCGTTCAGGATAAACTGGATTCACAGAATTTCTATCAGTTCAATCCTGAATTTGACAAGTGCAAATCATAAGGAATATCATATCAAAAATGTAGAGACAATTATAAAAGGCGAGGTGTATATCCTCGCCTTATCCTAAAGCTTATACTGAATGAAGTTTTCATTATATTTAAATTCAAAATCAGAATACCGTTTAACTCCCCGGCACCCTCTTCCCTAAGTTGGTTAATTCTCATCATAATAAAACCATCTAATTCATTTTCTGTAAGTCGTTTGAGCTGATCTTCTTTTTCGTTTCTAAATTAAATCCAAAAACGTCATCTGTTCATATTTATCCGGATACTCATGCAAATAGGAAAAGCAGTCCTCTGCTTTATACATAATCCCGTTTTTCCGGCAGACATCTGTAAAAATTTCCATAAGCCGGTCATTATGTGGGCTTGGAAGTTCATACGCATTGCCATAAGTTCTGATATACCGCTTCTTCAATCCCGGGAAATGTTCATCCAAAGCCTTATAAAAATATTCCCGGTTACCATCCCGCATTGTAACTCCCATGCCAAAACAGATAATTCCTTTCACACCGGCTCTGACACAGTAATCAAGAATTCCGTTTATATTTTCTTCCGTATCATTAATAAAAGGTAGGATCGGAGACAGCCACACAACCGTCGGGATTCCTGCTTTTTTAAACTGCATAAGTGCTTCAAACCGCTCTCTTGTCGTTGCAACATTTGGCTCTATCCTTTTACATAATGCTTCATCATAAGTGGTCATCGTCATCTGGACAACAGCCTTAGACTTATGGTTGATGGATTGCAATAAATCCATATCTCTCAGAATCCCTGTCGATTTCGTCTGGATCGCCACTCCATACTCATATTGATCAATTAATTCAAGACACTTGCGCGTAAGCTGCAATTCCGTTTCCAGATGCAGATATGGATCACACATAGCTCCCGTGCCTATCATACATTTTTTACGTTTGGATCTTAATGCCTTTTCCAAAAGTTCCGGTGCATTCTTTTTAATCTCAATATCTTCAAATTCATGTGTAAATCCATAACATTTACTCCGGCTGTCACAGTAAATGCAGCCATGAGAACATCCCCTGTAAATATTCATTCCATTAGCGGCAGAAAGTATTCCCTTCGCTTCTACAAAGTGCATTTATGGCTTCTCCCCTAATTATGATTATAAAATTCTTCCACATCGCCTTTATTGTATAGGTTGCCCCCCAGTTACGCAACACCTTTACCAAAGAAAAACCCGCTTCATATAATGCTTCTGTTTCATGTTTTACCGTAAGGGGTGTATCATAATGATAAAACTCATGATCTGCAATCCCCTGTTTGGCTTTTAATTCATTTAGGTTCTGAATTTACTTTTGCAAACATTACATTCTCCCAGTATAATAATTAATAAAACTTAAGTTTTACATGGTATGGAGGCCTCTATATGTTTGAAGAAATATCATTTCCTGAACGCGAATATGAATCAATCCAAAATTATTTAAATAAACTTGGGTATTTCTATACTACGAGGGTTTATAAAGAAATCGGGAAATATAAAGTTGGAGAATTATATACCGCTCCATGGGGTGATATATTGAAAATAGATGAAGTTAAAACATACTGTAAAGTATCTGAACGCCCCTTCTATAATGAAATGACTGATGATGAAAAAATAGAGATCCGTAAATATTCCGAGAATATAGGATTGCCATATGAATTTATAAAGTTCTCTAAAAGCACCGTATGATTAATATAAACTAAGGGTTGTATAAATCAATCACTATTTGATAGTATGCACCTAAAAATGATGATATATTTTCATTATCAAATAAATGGAGACATGATTATGAATATACAAAAAACAGGAAAATATATTGTCAAATTGCGAAAAGGAAAAGGATAGACACAACTGCAATTGGCAGAACAATTAAGTGTATCTCCACAGGCGGTTTCTAAGTGGGAATGTGGAGAAGCTGTTCCGGATATTGATATTTTAGATAAAATCGCCAGAATTTTTAATGTAACGATCGATTCTATTATAAAAGTTCATGATTTTGGAAATTTTGTTTTTGAATTTGGCATTGGCATACTTCCGTACATCGATATGTCAAAAGAAGGCAACCTGCTTCAAAGAGTAAGTAAATATCATGAAATAGTAGAATTTCCTAAAATTCGTTTTCAAGATAATATAGAATTAAAAGATATGCAGTATCGTATTATTTTAGATAATGTTATTATGACTGATAATAGTTTGGAGTATGTGGAAGAAAGAATGAGAATTGATGAGATGCTCTCATATATAAAACTATATATTAACCGATAAACTTCGTGAATAAAAGTACGGATATGAATTTATAGAGGTATTGCAATGAATACAAAATTACATATTGGCTTCAAAGGAAAGAATAATGCATCGTACATATTAGTAAAATCCATTTCTACGGATAGCTATTTACTGACAACTTCCATGTAAAATCAATACGTTCATCTTCTTAATTCCTCCATAATTCTATAAATTTATTCACCAATACTTCGTCTTCCCTGTTGCGACAGTTTTCCTTCAGTTCTTCTATATCTTCCTCTATCCCCTATCCTTTGTCAAAGAAGAAAAACGCCTGAGCACTTAAGCTTTTCGTTATTAATAAATTAACACGGAAAGAAAACGTTATCAACTGAATTTTCACTTTTTACCAATATTTTTTTGTTAAAATATTTTTATTGTTTCACAATTTTCGCAATCAATTTCTCCCTCTAGAAACAATCAAAAACAACTAATTAAAACTCTAGAGGCATAATTCTAAACATTTATTTTTTTAATAAACTTTGCCAATCCACTTTGTTATACAAAACTCTGATTATGTACACTACATCATTTTGCAGATCATAATAATAGAAAATGTTATAACTATCAAAATGTGTCATTCGTAGACCAACACTTCTTAAAAGTTCATCGTTTATCAGTGGATGAGCTGTTGGATATTCACTTAGCTTTTCAGCGGCATCTAATATGCCATCGGATATTCTTTGAGCTGCTTGAGGATTGCAAAGGTCAACGAAGATATAGTATTCTATGTCCAACAGATCATATTCTGCCGGTTCAGTAAATACTACATTAGCCACGTTCATCTCTCCTGTTTTTCAATTTTTCTCTTACTTCATCGATTGTAATGGTTCTGCCATCCTGCATTGCCTTATAGCCTTCGCCAATCAAACGATAAAATTCCAACTTTGCAGTGTCAGTTGGTTCAACTATATGCTGTGGATTTGTTGCTAACATACAACCACTCCCTTTCTTGATTTTAAATATACCATATTTCTTCACCCTCAACAATCACGTATTACTCAAATTTATTTTAACTATATTATATGCTGCGGAACCACAAAGCACTCATCCAACTGCTTATGTAAAAAGGAAATTGTTGTTAAAATATCAATTGCATCTTGTTCATTTACAACCCATTTGACTTTTAGTTCATGTGCTGTTACATTTCGTACCATATGCGTAACAGTAGTTGCAACAACAGTCTTTATTAACTTTCCTTCATTAGTCATCTCTAAGCCCATTAATAATAACGGTTTATTAATTTCTGCCAAAATTGCCTCATGATCACCGTTTTTCCCTGACACAAATCTTACCGGATTTAAACTTTTCTTTATAAAATTCAGAAAAGCATTAGACGAACCATCAATCTCCTGTTTCGCCTGGAAAGTATAAAATATCCTTTTCCATTTTGTACTTTCACTACTTGTATCTCTTACCCCACACTCATGAAAAATACTATCCATTTGGGTGCCGGTCATACATTCTCCGACAATCTTGGCTAATACTTCTATTTCTGAATTACTTAGTTTTCTTATTTTTTCTGCCATACCTCGCCGCCCCTTTAATACCAATCTGCATATTGTGCCATTTTACTTTGCATATCTGATTCCCATTCTGCAACAACTTCAAATTCACCGTCACATCCATCACAAAAGTTGAATACCTTCTTCCGCAGTAATAATATCATCTAAATTCACTCATAATCTTTCTTTGTTCCCCCGTTTGACAATATAATTATAACATACCAAAGGTTTTATTGTAAATATTATTCGAACATTTGTTCTATTTTCTTTTGGACCATGATATCGCATCTGACAACTCTATTCCACTACACTTTTCCATTAAACACAAAAAAGCAACCAATTTTTCTTTCTCAACTCAATATTGTTCCGCAATCCTCGCAGCCAGTTCCGCCAGGTACATCCACCGGTCCATCTTTTCTTCCAACAGCTTTTCTGTTTCCTCTTTTTCGGCTGTCAGTTGATTCAATTTTACGAAGTCTGTGGAAACGGCTGCCATTTCCTCATCGAGCTTCCCGATCTTTTCTTCCAGTGCTGCTATATCCGCCTCTATGGTTTCATAATCTTTCTGCTCCTGATAGGTAAATTTTAACTTCTGCGGTCCGCGGGTACGCTGTCCCTTCTGCCCGGTCTGGGGATCCGTTTTTGCGCCGTTCCCATTTCCTGTTTTTCTGGTCTGTGCCGCTTCCTCTGCCGCCTTTTCTTCTTCCTCTGCAAGTTTTTTCAGGGAATAATCGGTATAGCCGCCTTCGTATTGTCTGAGTTTTCCATCCTCTTCAAAGGCAAAAATCCGCTTCATCGTCCGGTCAAGAAAATACCGGTCATGCGATACGGTAACAACAATGCCCTCATACCGGTCCAGATAGTCCTCCAGGATCGTCAGTGTGGCAATATCAAGATTGTTGGTCGGCTCATCCAGCAAAATGAAGTTCGGGGACGTTGCCAGAACCCGAAGCAGATTCAGCCGCTTCTTTTCCCCACCGGACAATTTCCCGATCAGACTGTACTGCTTCTCCGGAGAAAATAAAAACCGATCCAGCATAACGGAGGCTGACACGGGGCCATCCACCGTCTGGATATATTCTGCCCGCTCTTTCACATAATCAATCACTCTCTGGTTAGGATCCATGTAGGACAGGTCAATTTCCTTCCCATCTGCTGAGTTTTCCGAAGCAATCTCCTGCGCATAATATCCCATTTTCACGGTCTGACCGATCGTGATCGTTCCGGAATCCGGAGGGATAAGTCCTGCAATCATTTTCATCAGCGTCGATTTTCCGCAGCCGTTAGGTCCGATAAATCCAACCCTGTCTCCCTTCAAAAAGATATAGGAAAAATCATCAATCAGTGTTCTTTCTCCATAGGACTTGCAGATATGCTGAAGCTCCACGGTCGTTTTCCCCATTCTTGTGGAAATGGAACTTAATTCTACCTGGGAGTCCTGTGTCGGCGCCTGCCGGTCCCGCAGTTCTTCATAACGCTGGATATGTGCTTTCTGCTTGGTAGAACGTGCCCTGGCTCCCCTGCGTATCCATTGAAGTTCCACACGTAGAATTGATTGACGCTTCCGTTCACTGGATGCTTCCATATCCTGCCGCTCCGTTTTCAATTCCAGGAAGCCCGAATAATTGGTCTGATAGCTGTAAATTTTCCCTTTGTCAATCTCGATGATCCGGTTGCACACGCTGTCCAGAAAATACCGGTCATGGGTGACCATGAGGAACGCGCCTTTCCACTTTTTCAGATAATCCTCCAGCCAGTCAGCCATGTCGTTATCCAGGTGGTTGGTCGGCTCATCCAAAAGCAGAATATCGGCCGGCGAAAGAAGCGCCGAAATCAGCGCAAGCCGCTTCCTTTGTCCTCCGGATAACTGGCCTGCCGGCTGCATAAAATCCTGAATTCCAAGCCGGGTCATCATCGTTTTGGCTTCGCTCTCTATGGACCAGCGGTTTTCTTCCGTGACATTTCCCTGCAATACACATTCCAGACTGCTTTTGTCCGCTGCAAATTCCGGATGCTGCGGAAGGTAACGCATTACCACATGATTTGCAATCGTAATGTTACCTTCTTCCGGCTCCTCCATTCCCATAATCATCTTCAGCAACGTTGTCTTTCCGGTTCCGTTAATGCCGATGACGCCAACCTTTTCTCCCTCCTGCAGGGAAAAGGAAGCATCCTCAAACAGCTTTCTTTCCGTATAGGATTTCGTCACATTCTCTATATTAATCAGATTCATGCTCCTGCCTCTTTCTATTGTCCTTTTTCACTTTTATCCAGGGATTCCGTCTACCAATACCATTCCGTCCGCCGTAAATTAGTAAATGGCCTGCTGTTTCGTATCCGTCCTGCTTCTTCCAGATCCAGATCCGCATATAAAATCTGTGCTTACCCAAAAACTCCCGGCACCTGTAAGATTCATTGTATCGAACAAGTGCCGGGAGATCAAGCTGATCTTGTATTTCATATTAAGTTCATGTTACAGTTCAGCCCTGCTCATTCATAAGCTGCCGGATTGTACAGATTGGTTAACAAATATACGTGCTTTCCGGCAACTTATTCCAGCATGATGCTTTTTACGGACTGCCGTTCAATCTTCCCGGAATAAACATACAGAATCAGTTCGTAAGCAAGGAGAAAGGTTACAAGGGAAACCAGCATGACCTTCCAGTCAAAATGGAATTCCGGCATTGTCTCCCAGTCTGCAAATATCACATCTACCATGATCCGCAGCAGCACGTACTGATACAGCGTCCCGATCAGAAAGCCGACATAGGAAACCGGACGGTAACCGCCGAAAACAGACCGGCTGCACTCGGTTTTCGAATAGCCGAATACTTTCATCATTGCAATCGTTTGGGTATTGGCATTTAAAACACTGGTTAAAGACATCAGAAGCGTCATAAAGGCAAGTATCAACCCAATGGAAAGCATAATCCACGCCATCTGTTCACTGGCCAAATCGTCCATCGCCATAGACATCTGTGTCATGGCAGAAAAGCAAAAAGCAGAAAAGCCAACAAAAAATACCAGTATTTTCCGGCTGTGCAGCGTACTTTTCCTTAAGCCTGAAAGGAAAGAATCCTCCTCCTTATCCCTGGTAAAGTGCTTCCCTTTGCTATGCTTCCTTTCCTTAAGCAGATCAAGCACCGGGCAGTTCAGATCAAGGTACGCATAGAATACCGCAAGAAGCATAAAGAACAATGTCGGCAAAACCACAAGGAAAAGAACCAGGTTTCCATGAAACTGCGGCTCCAGATCCGGAAGAATCTTCTCCTTATTCATAACCCGGTAAAAGGTTGGCAGGTAAAGCCATGCAGCCCCAAATCCGCTCCCTGCTCCTGCAAGCACACTGAAGCCAAACACCCAGAAGCTTTTTGCAATATGTAACCTGGAATAGCCAAGCGCCTTCAGAATTCCAAGCTCTTTTCCATGTGTATCAATATAATTCTTAATATAAAAGACCAGCAGAATTACTGTGGTAATGATCAGACAACCGCCGCTCACCCCAACAACAACCTTAGCGGTTCCCATCTGTGCCTCATAAAACACAATTTCCTGATATGCGGTGATTATTTCCCTGATTGCCGGCAGATCCATTTTGTAGTTTAAAAAGATAGTGCATACAAACGCAGCACAAAGAGTTACCACCGTGATTGCAGCCAGCTTACCCAGATCTTTCATTCCAATCATCCAGACTCACCATCCTATCTCATATGCGGTTTTCTGTGTCTGCGTCGTATAGACCTCCGACACCTTACCATTGTTCATCCGGATCACAGTTTTCGCCATTTCCGCAATATTCAGATTATGCGTTACCATGATAATCGTGAATCCGTATTCCTTCTGCAATTCACTGATATACTGCAGAACCTGCCGTCCGGTATCTTCATCCAGGGCACCCGTAGGTTCGTCCAAAAATAAAACCTCCGGTCTTTTGGCAAGTGCTCTGGCAACCGATACACGCTGCTGTTCCCCACCCGACAATTCGCTGGGGAATTTGTAAAGCTTGTTTTCCAGTCCAACTTCTTTAAGAATGGCTTTATAATCGCTGTTTACGGCAAGATCTGCTCCCATCTTCACATTTTTGCCTACATTCATGTTCTGCAGGAGATAATACTGCTGAAAAATAAAACCGATCTTCTTTCTCCGGAAGGCCGTCAGCTCCTTGTCCGTAAGTCCTGTGATTTCGGTATCATCATAAAAAATCTGACCGCTTTCTGCCCGTTCGAGTCCCGATAATACATTCAGTAATGTGGACTTGCCGGATCCCGATGCTCCCAGAATCACAACGAAATCTCCATCCTCAATCGTCAGACTGATATTTTTCAAAACCTGAAAGCGGCTTTCCCCACTTCCATAAAATTTATTGATTTCTCTGGCTTTAATCATGCTTTTCCACCCTTTAATTCCTGAATGAGCAGTCCCCTAAAGACCTCTGCCATCATCTGTTCAATTTCTTCTTTCGTAAACCGGCACATCTTCGTTGCACACAATGCGGCAATTCCATGTGAATAAATCCATAAATGCCGGTAAATTCTCTCTGCCACCGCTTCCTCAAGCTGATATCCCTCCATCAGGGAAGAAAGTATTTTTTCATAATTGTCATCGATCACAGGAAGTACATGCCGGACATCCAGAATCTCCCCCTGCTCCTTCATAAAGAGAATCTGAAACAGCTTCGGCTCCCGGATGGCAAAGAGAATATACTGTGTACCAACGCCACGGAATGCAGGTGTTTCCCTAAGTCCTCTCTCCACATATTCTGCATACAGTCTCTTCGCTGCCCCAATCACTTCCTCCTGCACTTCTTCCATACTGGTAAAGATACTGAAAATTGGTTTCGGCGAGGAACCGAGCCTTCCCCCAAGTGCTCTTGCCGTAAGCTCGGAAAACCCTTCTGTCCGCACCATTTCGAATGCGGCCTGTATGATTTCTTCTTTCGTAAATTTACATTTCGGTGGCATCTCCCATTCTCCCTTCGGTTTGGAAACATTCCCATTTTGAAATTTTTATTAAGAAACATTTGTTTCGCAACACCCGTTTCTTATTCTACAGAAACATTCACATCATGTCAAGGACCATTCATAAAAAATTATCCTGTGCTCCTGTAAAAGCAATATTTACAGGCAAAAAAAACAGGCAGCCTTTGTTATAAGACAAACTGCCTGTAAGCCCTCTTCTGTATGGTTCGCACTAAGCTCGAAATAACCTCGCTGAGTGCATTTTACCGTGATCCCGGCAGTCGGTGCCGGAACAGTACACGTGACAGTGCTCTTCCGTTAAAGGGAAACAAAGGATACATATAGCTCTTTTTTGCAATGGTCTGGTTGGAAAATAATACAACCACACAGAAGATTACGGCTGTGATATATCCAAAGACACCAAAGATAGCTGTCATAACCAGATTAATCATTCTCATAAATTTCACTGCATAGCCAAGCTCATAGCTGGCCTGGGAATAGCTTGCAATCGCAACAAATGCCATATAAAGCATGACCTCGGAATTAAACCAGCCGCTGTTTACCGAGAACTCCCCCAGGACAAGCGCCGCCATCACACTTAGGGGCGTGCTTAACATATTGGGAGTATTTACGGCTGCAAGCCGCAGTCCGTCAATCGCCAGCTCCAGCATCAGGAACTGCCAGATCAGAGGAATATTAATATCTCCCTGTACTGCAATAAATTCAAATCCGTGAGGAATCCACTGTGGATACTGCATCAGCAGTAAAAAGGTCGGTGTCCAGAAATACGTCAAAATGGCAATAATCATTCTGGCAATCCGAAGATACGTTCCGGTAATCGGTGGAAAATAATAATCATCAGCCTCTTCTATTACATCAAATACGGATGTTGGAGTAATCATGGCTGATGGTGAATTGTCCACCAGTATGACCACATCCCCTTCCAGAATCTGTGCCGCCGCAGTATCCGGCCGTTCGGTAAATTTGAATTTAGGGAACGGATTGATCCACCGCTTTTTATATAAGCATTCCGCAAGGCTTTCCTGATTCATCGTTAAGGCATCCGCATGAATATGACTGATTTTATTCTTGATATCATTTAAAAAATCATGATCCACCCGGTCATTCATATAGCACAGGACAATGTCCGTCTGCGAGCTTTTCCCGGCCTTCATAATTTCCATGCGAAGATCTGTGCTCCGGATTCTTCTACGGATCAGTGCAGTGTTAAAAACAACGGTTTCCACGAACCCGTCTTTGGAGCCCCGGAGCGTTTTGTCCTTTTCCGGTTCTGATACACTTCGCGCCGGATAGCTTCTGGAATCAATTAAAAGGCATTCCTCATAGCCATCAATAAATAAAGCAAATACTCCGGAAAGAATAAAATAGATAATCTCCTTCCATTCTGAATTCAGATCCACCTCCACATAGGGAATCTTCTTTTTTGACATTTCATGTGCATTTTCCGGCAGATCCTCTTCCTTCATATCCATAAAATACTGAAGCATTTTCTGCATCAGTTCATCCTTGCAAAAGCCATCAATAAAGTACATACAGGCTTCTCTTCCTCCAATACGGATTACCCTGTATACCACGTCAAAATTCTGATTGACTTTCAATTGATCATTCAGATAATTCATATTTTCTGAAAGAACCGCACTCATTTTTTCACACATAAAAAACTCCTTCCACGCTCATTCCGGTTTAGTACCATTATGAGGTAAAAGGAGTTATTTTATGCGTAACCATTCAAAGCCATACAAAATTGCCTTTTGTGAATGCCCGTCCGTGTTTCCAAAGCCGCTTACGTCTACTGCTTTCCAGTGCTTCCGAAACGGCTTGCGTCTACTGCTTTCCGGTGCTTCCAAAGCCTCCGCGATCCGTACTGCTTAAAGATACTACTTCATCAAAAGCTATCTTCGGCTGGTTCTCCATGATACGGAACTGGCAGATCCGGTCGTTAAAGGAAATATGCGTATCCCGGACAGCCAGAACCGGCATAAACCACTGATCGTTATCTCCGCAGTAAGAACAGTCTACCACTCCCTGATGATTGGTCTGGATAATTCCAAAATTCTTAAAGGTTGAGCTTCTTGGAACAATATGTGCTTCATATCCTTTCGGAAGCTGCATGGCAACTCCTAACGGAATCAGTTTGAATTCACCCTGTTTAAGATCCACATCCTCGGCGGCACGCAGATCAATCCAGTCCGATTTTCCATCTATATAGGCGAGTTTTTCCAGCTTGTCATTAAAATATTTGATTTTGATTGTTTCCATGAATTTATTTCCTTTTCGCTTTCATATATCTTGCTATGCCATTCATACGACGACACTTTTTCATCTTACAGCCAGGTTTCTTTATACCCATATATTGCTTAGCTTCAAATGCAGCTTTTGTACTTATGCATAATCTCTGCAGTGCAAAACCGGTATCATCGGATCCGTCTGCTTCAGGGACTTCTGTACATCAATCACACGCTGATTGCTGCTTCCTTTCCACAGGAGCTTGACATCCTTTTTATCTACCTGGAATTCTCCATCTACCAAAACATCCACATACTGCATAATCGCATAGTGAAGAATGTTCTCCCAGGAATCCCCTGTATATAACCAGATCGTTTTATCCGGATATTTCTCCTTGATTTCGGCCATCAGGTTGCGTACATCCAGACGGTTTGCTGCATGAAGCGGATCCCCTCCGGAAAAGGTAATCCCGGAAATGTAGGACTTATCCAGCTGATCAAAAATTTCCTGTTTGGCAGCATCATCAAACAACAGTCCGCCTGCCGGATCCCAGGTAACAGGATTCTGGCATTCCTTACAGCAGTGGGAACAGCCTGCAACCCACAAAACGACACGCAGTCCGTCACCGTTTAACATATCATCCTTGGTAATATTGTGATATCTCATTCCCTACATACTCTTCCTTTCTGCAATTTCTGCCATTTTTGCTTCATTCAGACGAGTATCTCCATGCACTCTGGAATAGGAAAGGTAACCATTCATACGTTCAATCTTGGTTAAGTTCCGGCTTCCACACTTCGGGCAGACATCCATTTCCAGTTCCTGATGCCCACAGTCATCACAGTAAGCTAAAGAAAGATTGACACCCTCATAGAATCCCATATCCATAGCCCGGCGGATCAGAGTTTTAATTGCTTCGATATTATAATCAATCGGGTATTTTACATACTGGATTTTACCACCATTACTCAGCTCCCAGAAACGATATTCCAGATCCTGCTTCTCAATCGGTGTAATATCCTCGGATACATGACAGTGGAAGCTGTTGGAAACATATTCCCTGTCGGATACCCCTTCAATAATTCCGTATTTTGCACGGAACTGCTTTACCTGTAAGCCGCACAGGCTCTCTGCAGGTGTTCCATAAATTGCATAAAGATTGCCATCCTCTTCTTTATACTCATTGATCTTCTGGTTGATATGCTCGAGAACCTCCAATGCAAACTGTCCGTCCTCAACAAGGGACTTGCCGTTATATAATTCCTGCAATTCGTTAAATGCTGTAATACCAAAGCTGGCAGTTGCAGACTTTAAAATCGGCTTGATCTTATCCGTAAGCTTTAAATGTCCTCCCAGAAAACCACCCTCACAGTAAGCAAGCGGATTGGTGGAAGCACGCATTTCTCCAAGATATGCATAGGTACGGATATGAAGCTGACGGATCAGATTTAAATAATAATCCAGCACTTCATAGAAGTCCCTGCTTTCCTGTCTGGACTTTGCCAGAATCATGGGTAAATGAAGGGATACGGCACCAATGTTAAAACGTCCGACGAAAACAGGCTCATCCTGATCATCTGCCGGATGCATGCCGCCTCTTACATACCAGGGAGAAAGAAACGCACGGCATCCCATCGGGGAAATGACCTTGCCATATCTCTTATACATGCTCGCAATATAACCCTTTCCGGTAAGGGATAACCAGTCCGGATACATGGTCTTCGCGGAGCACTTTACTCCGGCCTCAAATACATCCTCAAGCTCCTTGCCGGGGCCATGCAGGTTTTCATCATATAAAAAGACAATCTTCGGGAACAGAACCGGCTTCTTGCAGTCCTTCTTACCCTGTCCCTTGCGTCGTACATTTAAAAGGGAAATCGTTGCAAGACGGGCGAAACGTCCGGTACCGATTCCAGCAGTAACTGTGATAAACGGGTAATCCCCACGGGAGCTTGCCACCGTATTGAACTTATACTCCCATCCCTGGAAGCCCTGCTCAAATTCCCGCTTCACATCAGCATACGCTTCTGCCTCTGCAGTCTGCTGGTCAATTCCAAGATTCAGATATTTCTTCAGACTCTTCTGATAGGTTTTCTCTGCATAGGGCTCTAAAATCTTATCTACCTCCGGCACAGTAAAACCGCCGTACTGCTGGCTTGCTGCGCTCAATACAATATCACCGATTACGTCAAAGGCAACATCCAGGGTCTTCGGCTCATTGTACCAGATATTTCCCATTTCAAAGCCGCCGGTCAGTACATTTGCCACATCAAAAAGACAGCAGTTCATGGTATCGCGGCGTGCAGACATATCATGCACATAAATATAGCCGTCACGGCATGCCTGAATTTCCTCTGTGGTCATAAAAAACTTCTGATATAATTCCTTGTTAAACTGATTGAAGATCAGGCTTCTCTTCGTGGAAACAAGGGCACTGTCAGTATTGGCATTTTCCTTGTCACCAACATACATAATGGACTGGCTCTTTTTATACACATCATCCATCATGCGGACAAAATCCTGCTTATAGTTCCGGTAATCACGATAGCTCTTGGCAACGATGGGCTTCACATCTTCAAGAGCGCTCTCCACAATATTATGCATAATCGGAATCGGGATCTGATCCTGCTCCAGCTCATTCACCTTATCAATGACATACTGACAGATATGCTTCTTTTCATCCTCTGTAAATTTAGTCAGAGCACGGTAAGCACTCTTTCCTACTGCATCAATGACCTTCTGTACATTAAAGCTTTCCAGGCTTCCATCCTTCTTGATTACCTTAACATCCCGCTCCGGTCTGAACTTCTCCCCATAGCCTGCAGCTTCTTTTTTCTCATCCATACTACTCATGACAACCCCTCCATCCATTTATTTGATACTGTTTCATAATATTACTCTTATGTTTCTTAACAAAACCGTAACTGTTCAGATCCCCATTCGTAAAACCACAGTCTGATCGTTCCAGTACGGCTACCAATATCTAGTATTACTTTCGAATAGCGATATCAATATCTAGTATATTAAATTGTATCTTCCTTGTCAATGCAGGATATGAATTCTTCCACTTTAATTCAGAAGAACATCCATATTTCGTCAAGAACTATATTTCATACCGGTTCAGAATTTCACGTAAAAACTCCTGATACTGCCTTGTCACATCAGCTGGTGCGGTAATCTTAACCCGGCTTCCGAGCCCTGTGAGCCATCCAAAAAACTGGGGACTGACACAAACTGAAATTCTTGCTGAAATTTCATCCTCCGATATCTTCCGCACATCAATTTCCTTTCCAAACCGGTCAAAAAGGACACCGGACAGTGTATCGGACAGCTGCAGCGTAACCCGCTGTGTCTCTCCTCCAAACATCCCGAATGACTGGTTCGTATACTCGGCAATATCGAACTTCCTGAATTCCTCCGAACCCTTTCTCACCTGACCTTCAAGCTCCCGGATCCGGTTCATCTTATCGACACGGAAATGCTTGATCTTCTCTTCTTCATCATCAAACGCAACAAGATAATAATTTTCTTCCTTCCAGGTCAGTGCCCAGGGACTCACCCGGTATTCCTTCCCGTTATGCCGCGGGACAAATTCCTTCTTCGCATTCCATTCCATGTAGATAAAAGAAATCGGTACATTGTCCTGTATCGCATTATGAATGTGATCCACATTATAATAAATACTTTCGTTTTCCGTTTTAATGCGGCTTGCCACAAAGACCTGACGCTGCAGCTGCTTTGCTTCATAGGGACCGGCAAGCGTCTCAATCTTATGAATAAGCTCTCTTGACTTCTTCTGGGTGATAAAGCGCGAAGACTGCACTGCATCTACTAAAAGCTTTAATTCCGGCAGCTCAAATTCACGGCTCGCCAGGTAATAGCCGCCTCCTGTTTTCGCCTTTTTATTCACAATATCATATCCAAAATCCGTAAGACATTCGATGTCATTGTAAATGCTCTTACGCTCCGCGCTTACCTCATACTTCTGCAGCTCACCGATAAGCTCCTGTGCTGAAAGACAGTGGGATTCATCTGTTTTCTCCGACAGAATTTTGAGCAGATATAACATTTTCAGTTTCTGATTGCTACCCTTAGACATTTTTAATGAATTCCTTCTTTCACATACTCTACATTACCTGCTGTACTAAATTCGGACTGCATCTTTGACTTGTCCTCATTAAGTACACAGGTATCGTTCGCACTAAGTTCAAGCTGCGCCTATAGTTTGCTTTCACTAAGTGCTCTACATAAAAAAGGCCCGCGTAAGCGGACCCTTCGTACTGTGTAACAGCTTATGATGCGTTATCCGTTGCTTCCTTCGCAGCTTCTGCTTCCTGCTTATCTTTACGTTTCCGTAAGGTCGTTCCAATAAAAATCGCAACCCCGCAGAGAGCCACAATAATCACCATCACAAGTAAATATGATAAAAATTCATTCACAAATGCAATCAGATTGTTCATATTCCTACCAAGACCTTTCTTCAAATACTGTATCATATTTTATCATTTCACATATTCTTAGTCAAGCATCTGCCAGTGGGAGTTTCGTACGAATTCCAATGCCATCTGCTCAGCTTTCTGAATGATATTCTCCTGATAACCCATGATGGATAACAGGCGGATTGCATTTCTCGTCGTTGCCTTTCCGGGTAACAGCTGATAGCTGAAGGTAACATCTCCATCCGTAACCTCTTCCCTGAAATGATAATTCTCATACCGGTCTTCCAAAAGACTTGTCAGCTCAATATCATGGGTGGCCACAAAGCACATACTGTTTTCTGAATTCAGGCTTTTTAAGATCTGGGAAGAAGCGGCAATCCGTTCTACAGTATTGGTTCCGCGAAGCACCTCATCCACGAAGCACAACACCCTGTATTCCTTATGTGCTATGAGATCCAGTATTCTCTTAATGGACTTGATTTCCACTATATAGTAGCTTTCCCCATGCAGCACATCATCCTTTAAGGACATGGAAGAACAGATACGGAAAAAGCAGGTTTCAAATTCGCCCGCCAGACAGGTATGAATGCTCTGTGCCAGAAGGGCATTTATTGCAACCGTTTTTAAGAAGGTCGACTTACCGGAAGCATTCGAACCGGTAATCAGCATACCCTTTCCGGTCTCAAAAGTGTTTCTGACCGGGTCAGTCAGCATCGGATGATAACCATCCACCATCCGGATTCTTCTTTCCTCATGAAAGGAAGGAACACAGAAGTCTCCCAAATAAGCTCTGTACTCTCCGATCGCAATACAGCTTTCAATATAACCATAATGAGTAAGAAACGTATCCACCGCGTCCAGGTGCCTGCGCACTTCACCGAGCATCTGGTTAAATTTGATCAGATCGATATGAAATCCCATCCGAAAGAAATCCATAAGCATATCCAACGGACTTCCGCTTCCGCCTGCCCTCGTTCCGCTCATGACAATTCCGGAGCCTCGCTGAAATCTGTCCATCTGCCGAAACGCCAGTTCCATCTCCTCGAATTCTTCTCCCAAACACTCCGCCCTGTGCTTTTTGAACTCCGGATAAATATTAAGCAGCCGGAAGATATAAGCAAAGCTTGTAATATACGGTTCAATTTCCTTTTTCATACCAAAGTACGTGACATTGTTATAGATCACGACTGCAAGCAAAGCAAGAATTCCCACTGAAAAGTTCACAACCATAATTCCGATTGAGATAAGCATCAGAAGCAAAGCCAGATAATGCTTCCGATTGCTCCGCTCTCCAAGATCATCGAGATAATCCAGATAATCATAAATGGAAAATTTGCCTATCTTGCCAAGCTTCGAAAAAATAAACTGCAGCTCTTCCCGTTCTTCCATATGGGTGTCAAAATAGCGGATCACCTCTTCCATATGAACAAGATATGTTTCCTCAAGCTGCGGATTACGCAACAGATAATACAAATACTCCTCACCTGCGGAAGAATAGGTATAGTTCATCTGCTTAAACACCTCATCCATATTCAGATCGCACCAGGTAATTTCATCAATCGGAAATTCTCCGGCATGTTTATCCGAATAACGACAGATATGCGTAAACCACTCCGGTCTGTATTCCCGTTCCAGCTTCTTACCATAATCCGTATGCAGACGCTTTCGGAACCGTTTCTGTTCCTGACGGTAATCGTATAAGCCTTTTAAGAAAAGCAGAATCAGAATACCTAAAAGCGCTGCTGCAAAAATCACATATTCCATAACTTCCCTACTCCCAAAGCTTCTGTAATGATTCCTAAGTAAAAAGCTGTGAAAAGCAATTCTTTCCACAGCTTTTATCAGGTTCGCTAATTCTTATGTTTCCATTCCGGCCTTAGTCCATAACAAAGACTTTGATATTCTCCTCGAGGTCATTCGCAATCACATTCAGATGCTTTGCTTCCTGCGCAACATTTCCAATCGTGTTTCCAACTTCTGCAGCAGATGCAGAGGTTTCTTCCGTACTTGCAGCATTTTCTTCTGCAATTGCCGTCAGGTTCTGGACAACATCCACGACCTTCACTCTTGCGCCATCCAGATCCTTTGTCTTTGCAGCAATGGTACGGATTCCATCAATGGACTTGGCAATGCCGTCATTGACATCACGGAAGGAGGATTCCGTATTAGATACATATTCATCCTGCTTTCCAATGACTTCCTTCACTTCCTCCATGGTCTCTACGGATTTTTCAGAATCGGAAATCAGTTCATCAATAATTAATGCAATCTGTCTTGCAGATTCATTGGACTGCTCCGCAAGCTTCTGGATCTGGGATGCGACAACTGCAAAGCCTCTTCCCTGTTCTCCCGCACGCGCTGCCTCAATCGAAGCATTTAAAGAAAGAAGGTTTGTTTCTTCTGCAATATCGGTAATGATATCGGTTGCTTCCTTAATCTTCATGGCAGAGGTATTCGTGGTATTAGTCTGTTCATAAATCACAGAGATTGCATCCTTGGTCTGCTGGTTGATTTTATTCAGTTCATCGAGAATCTTCATGGCATTCTCACCAGCAGAACGCATGGCTCTTGCACTGTTACGGAGATCTTCAATCTCATTATTGGTTTCTTCAATCATATTTCCCATCAGAATAACATTCTCGGTAGCGGTCTGTGTCTCCTGTGCCTGGGAGGTTGCTCCCTGTGCGATTTCAGAGATTGCCTTATCGACCTGCTCTACGGATTCTGCGGTCTGGGAAGCCGATTTGTTCATGGACTGCGCTGCATCATACAATTCACCGCTTCCGGTACGGATCTTCTCAATGGTGGTTTTCATTTCCTTACGCATACGGATTAAGGCACGCGCCATAACACCAACTTCATCTTTCTTTTTTCCGAGAAGATAAAGAACACCGTCATCGCGGAAGTCCATATCTGCCATCGCACCGACATTTCTGGAAATCCGGATAATCGGATCCACGAACATGGCAATCAGGAAATATGCCGCAATCAGAAATAAAAGTAATGCGGCAAACATATAGGCCTTGGGAATGGATGGAATCAGACAGATCACTGCTGTTAAAATGACAACTACAAATACAAGAAATACGATTTTGGTCTTAATAGAATTAAAAAAGCCAACCCGTTCTCTGTTTTTAATTCGTTCTTCAATCAACTGTCTGAATTCTTCTCTTGTCTCTTTTTTCATGGAATACCCCTCCGGTTTCATTATGTATGTAATATCAATTCTGAATATCCTTGCATATTGTACCACAAATCGCTGCAAAATCAAAGATATTCTGTAATTATTCAAATTCTGTATATCTATGTTAGTGATCACAAAGCTTACGGGTAATTTCCTCACATGTCTGATAAATTTTTCCAGCCTGCAGTTCTTCCGCAAAAACTCCGTTTTCATACAGAATCTTTCCATTTACCATTGTCATCTTTACATTAGCTTTGCTTCCACTGTATACAAGATTCTTGCAGATATTGTGAATCGGCTGCATATTGGGCTGTTTTAAGTCAATCCGGATCATATCGGCATATTTTCCTGCTGCTAACACATCACAATCTTTAAGTCCCATGGCATGCGCTCCATTTACCGTTGCCATTTTCAATACTTCTTTTGCATCTACCGCAGAAGCGTCCATTTCCCTGACCTTTGCAAGCCCGGTTACCAGAAACATCTCCCGGAACATATCAAGACAGTTATTGCTGGCAGGTCCATCTGTTCCGATTGCAACCGGAATTCCAAGCTTCAAATATTCTGTAACCGGTGCAATACCGCTTGCCAGCTTCAGATTGGATGCCGGATTCGTCACAATACAGAGTCCGCGTTTTTTCATAATCTGAAGATCTTCCTCCGTCATATGCACCCCATGATAAATTCCACCACCATAGTCAAACATATGAATGGAATCAAGAAAAACAAGCGGGGTCATGCCATAACGCTCCTTACAGCCCTCCACTTCGGCTTCGGTTTCTGCAAGGTGGGTAAAGACCGGTGCCTGATATTTCTGTGCCAGGGAAGCCACCTGTTCCAGCAATTCCCGGCTGCAGGTATATTCCGCATGAAATCCCAGAAAATAAGAATTAAGGCTCCCGGGCTGATTCAGCTTCTGATACATTTCCTCCATCAGCTCCAGGGACTGGCTGAAATTATTCAGTGCGCTCACCTGTACGCATCGCATCCCCATATCTTCAAAGGACCTTGCAATACTCTCCGGTGTAAGATACATATCAAACACGGCTGTCACACCACTTGTCAGATATTCCAGTATGGCAAGCCTGCTTAATTCATAAATATCCTCCGGCGTCATCTTTGCTTCCACCGGAAAGATCTGTTCATTAAGCCATTCATTAAGTGGCAGGTCATCGGCATAGGAACGCAGTGCCGTCATGCCGGAATGTGTATGGGCATTCTTAAAGCCCGGCATTAACAAATCTCCGTCACAGTCGATTTCACGGTTAAATTCGATGTCTTCTCTTTGCAGCTTCCGACAGATTTCCTGCTTTGCGGCAGATGGTCCGGCATACAGAATCCGCTTATCCTCTGTCCAGACCTCTCCCATCGCAATTTCCATTCCTTCCTCCATGGAAAGGATTCTTGCATTAAAAAAACGTAATTTCATCGAAACCCTCTTTTCTTAACTACTTTAAACAGATAACTGTTCGCCTCCAAAGCTCTCCGGAAGGAGCTGTTCTAAAGTAAAGACCTGATACTCCTCCACACTCTTTGCCACAATGATGAAAAAATCATTCGGCTTAACAAATTCGCGCATTACCTGCCTGCAGACACCACATGGATAAGAATACCGGGTAAGTGCCTCTCCCTTCGGACTTCCGGCAATAGCAATCGCCTTGAATTTCAAGCTTCCTTCACTGACTGCCTTACTGATCGCACATCGTTCTGCACAAATCCCCGGTGTAAATGCAGCATTCTCAATATTACAGCCGGTATAAATCCGCAGATCATTCGTAAGAAGTGCCGCTCCTACCATATAGCCCGAATACGGCGCATAGGCCTTCTTTCTTGCCTCCATGGCGGAAATAATCAGATCGGTAACAGGAATGCTCTCCAGATGAAACATAGCCCTTCCTCCTTTTCCCTAAAATGCTGCAATACTTTCGGTAACGAGCTGTTCAAACAACGGTGCTGCCTTGGCAGAGGCTTCCTGTACCTCCTCATGGGTCAGCGGCTGTTCATTCATTCCGGCTGCCGGATTGCAGACACAGGAAATTCCACAGATCTTCATCCCCATATGGTTTGCCACAATGGCTTCCACTACGGTACTCATGCCTACCGCATCCGCACCAAGCGTCCGCAGCATACGGATTTCTGCCGGAGATTCAAAGGAAGGCCCGGTAAGCTGGACATAAATGCCCTCTTTTAAATCAATCCGCTGTTCCTTTGCCTTATTGCGGATAATCGCCTGTAAATCTTCATCATAAACACTGGTCATATCCGGGAACCGTACCCCGAACTCGTCCGCATTCGGTCCGATCAGCGGATTCGGTGCAAAGCAGGATATGTGATCGGTAATCAGCATAAAGTCTCCTGCCCGGAAATCCCAATTGATTCCACCTGAAGCGTTTGTAAGAAATAAAACCTCTGCTCCCATCATTTTCATCAGACGGGTTGGCAGAACCACATCCGATATGGAATATCCTTCATAGTAATGAACCCGTCCCTTCATACATACCACAGGAACCCCCTTCACATAGCCGAAAATAAATTTACCGGCATGTCCCGGTACGGTAGACACCGGAAAATCTTTGATTTCCTTATAATCAATTTCTCCCTTTACTTCCATCGTGTCTGCATAATTACCCAGCCCTGACCCAAGCACTAATGCAACCCTTGGCGTAAACGGGATCTTGTCCTTAATACTTTCATAGCACCTTGTAACCTTCTCATATACCTGATTCATTGCATACCCTCTCTTTTTCAATTAATATCATTTCATAATTGCTTTTCAATTGATTGTGTTTCATAATTACGTTTCAATTGATTACTTTCCAGATCATGATAAATGGTGCAGGAAGTCCTGCACCATTCAAGTATATCAAAATTATGAGAAAATGAACAGAGGTAAGCTTCTGATTTCAGATAATTGATTTTAAATAATAATGCAAACCATACCTCCGTTTGATTCGTTCACAATCTTCTGCATGGTTTCCTGAAGCTTTAGCTGGCTTTCATTTCCGATCATGGCAATTTTGCTGTTGATCCCATCATATACCAGCTGCTCCACCGACTTCCCAAAGATATTGGTTTCCCAGATACCGTCTCCCTGACCGCTCTCTGTCTCAATAAATTTAATCAGATCATTCGCCTGGCTTTCGCTTCCGACAATCGGTGAAATCTCTGTTTCGATGTTGGCCTTAATCAGATGAATGCTCGGACTTTCCGCATGGATCCTGACACCATACTTATTGCCATGCCGGATGACCTCCGGCTTATCCAGGCGGATCTCGGACCGCTCCGGAGATACCACTCCATAGCCGTTATTCCGTACCGCATCCATGGCATGAATAACCTTCCGGTATTCCTTTTTCATCTTTGCCATGTCCTTAAGGGACGAAAGCAGCTGATATTCATTCTGAATCGGTTCATCCACCATTTCACTCAGCATCTGATAATAGTAATTGTCCCCGATCTGCACCCAGATCCGCACACAGCCGCTGGATAAATCAATCCCGTCCATTTTGCTTGCGGTGACATATTCACTCTCCAGATTGACCTCATTCTCCCTTGCATCCTTAATGGTTTCATACTGATCCATAAGCTCCCTGATCTGATTAATCAGGTCTGCCTTAAGCGGATAATCCACAGGAAGCATGTTCACCCATTTAGGCAGATAAAATTCCATCGAGCTGATCGGAAATTCACAGAGCACCTTTTCAAAGATCTGCAAAATGTCTTCCTTGCCAAGCTGCTTGCAGTTGACCGGAACAACCGTAACATGATACTTTTCAGCCAGCTCCTTCGACAGCTGCCTTGCTTCCTCACCATAGGGTTTTGCTGTGTTCATCAGAACCACGAACGGCTTCTTTAACTTTTTCAGTTCCTTAATGGTCTGTTCCTCTGCCTTTATGTAGTTTTCCCGTTCGATTTCACTAAAGCTTCCATCACAGGTCACGACAATTCCAATCGTGGAATGATCCTGAATGACCTTTCTGGTCCCGATCTCTGCCGCCTTGGTAAAAGGTATTTCTTCTTTGGCCCAGGGCGTTTTCACCATGCGCTCCGCGCTGTCCTCCATGTGCCCAGCCGCACCCTCTACCATATAACCGACACAGTCGATGAGGCGCACACTGGCCTCCATACCCTCCTGAATCTTGATTCTGGCAGCTTCTTTTGGAATAAACTTCGGTTCTGTCGTGGTTACGGTTTTTCCCCCGGCACTCTGTGGAAGTTCATCTACTGCACGCTCCTTTTCAAATTCATCGGACATATTCGGAAGCACCATTTCTTCCATAAACCGCTTGATGAAAGTGGACTTTCCGGTGCGCACAGGACCGACCACTCCAATGTAAATCTCGCCCTTGCAGCGCTGCTTGATATCGTTGTATAAATCATATTCCCTGTTCGTATTCAATTCCATAAAAATACCTCTCGCACATTTAATAAAATGTATGTGGAGAGGTATTTTAAATATGACTACTTATTGCAAAATTATCCTCTGAAAGAGAACTATTCCCGACTTCCTTTTTACTTAAAAAGGATAAAGCTCGTAAATATGATCCTTCAACCATTTACGGTACTGCCTGTGTCCCGGACAGAGCCGCTCCACCAGCTTCCAGTACCCCGGTGAGTGGTTCATTTCAAGCCGGTGACAGATCTCATGGATCACAATATAATCGCATACCGGCTCCGGTGCTAACAGGATACGCCAGTTAAAATTAATGTTTCCCTTCGAGCTGCAGCTTCCCCAACAGCTTTTCTGATCCTTGATATAGATTTTGGTAAAAGAAACACCATAAAACTTTGCGTACTCTTCCGCTTTCCCCGTGAGGACGGCAAGTGCCTCCTTCCGGAACCATTTATCCAAAAGCCTGGCACGGAAAGAAACATCCGCCTCATAGGGAACGGTCATAATAAGCCGGTTCATCACACGCTTTATCCGTCCACTCTTACGATCCTCACGCACCACGGTAAGTATCAGCGTATCTCCCAGATACGGCAGGGTATCCCCGGTCAGGAGTTTCTTTTTCTCAGGCTTTCGGTTTTCCATATTTTACTCCAAAGGATCCAGTCGCAATATAGAATACATATGGCTCTCTACTGTCGCCGTCCATACTGTTGATGTCTCCAAACTGCTGTGCATCGTTATTCAGCTTCTCCCACGTCTTACCCTCATCAAAGGACCGGAAAAAGCCATACTGTTCCTCAATGATTCCGCAGATATAGAGTGCCTTGTTACCGGTGCGGTAATCCTGACCCGGAAGTACACCCAGTCCCATACGGAAGACGCTTTCTCCCTCTTTCGTCAGACGTACAAACTGAATCTCCTTCGTTTCCGTATCCACCTTTAAGCGGTAAAGTCCGTACTTACCCATTGCACAGTAAAAGACACCTTCCTTGCCGGCATCCCCGCGGATCTCCGTTTTATTCGCACAATCAATCAGCCCAAGCACGGTTCCTTCACAGAGTGGCCTGCTGATCTGGTAAAAATGATCGCCGCCATCGGTACTTAAGTAAATGGCAAATCCATCCGCAAATCCGTAAAAAAACGAAGGATTCACACGGTCTGCATAGATTTTCAGATGAATGGCTTCGTTTGTCTCCTCCCTGTCGGCAATCCCATCCGTTCCATAACCAAAGATCTGTGCCTTGTGGAAATGAGCCCCCTGATCGTGGCTTACGAGGATTCCTTTCATATATAAATCAATTCCTTCTGCCACGCCATAGCAGATCGTTTCTGTATCCGACGCCATTGCCACCCATCCGGAATTTACATTCGGACATTCAATCTCCCGGAAACGTTCATCCAGGTAATCCGATATTCCAAACGGTAACGGGATACGTTCAAAGGTCTTCCCGTAATCCTTCGAAAGGATCAGTCCCCCCTTTGTTTTGCCCTTCCAGTTACCCCGCGGTGTTACAATGACATATTCCGGATGTTCATCTGAAAAGTCTGCATTGATACAGGTAATATACCGGTTTCCGTCTGCATCTGCAAAGGAATTGGCACACGGCGTATCCGGATCTTCAAAAGCGAAGCCGCCCAGATCTCCAAGAATATCCAGCACCTTAACCGGTCCGTCCACCGGACTGTATACATTTAAATGAACCGTCTCTTCAATTCCGTCACAGCAGTCCTCAAAGCTTCTCTGCTCTGATGTAAAGTTATGGCAGACGAACACACCGGTTCCACTATTAAACCATACCTCATCCGGGTCAAACGGATTAATCCTGATATCACTCAGCCAATGCAGCAGGGATTCTTTTCCATTATACTCCGGTTTCATATAAGAAGTGTGAAAATGTAAATTTCCGATCTCAAGATCATATAATACTACCTGCCAGGTAGCGCCATGATCTCTCGAAAGATAAACCATATCCCCCTCTTCGCGGCAGAGCGTGCTTAATGCCAATAGTCCCGGTTCCTTCGGGCAGCTCGAAATCCCGCCAAAGCCATATGTTAATACGGTTCCCGGTGCATATGTTCCACGCTCTGTCTTTAACGCATATTCCATCGGGGTAATATCTTCACAGGAAGCAATCCTTCCCTTTTCATCAAAGGAATAACGCAGTACGCGGCCGCCAAGCAGATCGCCGCAGTCACAGCTGTAACCCATATCCACAATATAGGAATGGGCTCCGGTGCAATTCATGGTATAGTACAGGTAAGTGCCATCGTAATCATAGCGGTGTGCCACATAGCCGTTCCATTTGGATTCAGGAATGGAAATGTTCTCAGGCTCCATCAGGGGTTCAAAATGTGCTCCTGCATCGTAGGAAACATACAGACTGTGTCCCCTGCATTCCTTCGTTCCGGTCGTAATGCCTGCGGTTCCTACAACGAGCGTCCGTCCATCCGGCGCACACCAGACGTTCGTCAAATATTTTTCACCGCAGATGTCCGTTTTCTCCCAGGTTTTCCCATAGTCTCCGGTCCATAACAAACCATCCTTCTGGGAAGCAAAATAAAGCGTTGTCTTATCCTTCGGATTCTGCACCAGACGGTATCCGGTTCCTCTGCCGTTCAGATTGCCATGCACGAAACAGGGAATCATCTCACGCGTATAGGTCTTTCCCCCATCATGGGAAATACTGAACGTTCCTTCTGTGCCTTCCTTATTGATGCCGCTGATGACATAAAGCGTCTCGTCCTGCTGCAAATCCGTGGCAATGGCAATTGGATAGGTTTCACTTAAATCAAACATGTTGACTGACTCACTCAGTGAATCCCAATGCCGGTTTTCATAAGAAAACCGGTAACATCCCCCAATGTCGGTACGGATATACAATACCTTTTCCCGGTCCTGATCAAACAGAAATCCTGTCACATAACCGCCTCCCGGAATCGGAAGATTCCGGTATTCGTATTCGATGTTCTTCATAGTACCCTCTCTTGTAAAACCATGATTATATTATTTAACAATAATCTTACGGAAGTTCTTCTTTCCACGACGTACTACAATACCATCCCTGCCAAAGGCATCTGCTTCAAACGCAGCCTTGACATCGGTGATCTTTTCTTCTCCAAAGGTAACTCCACCCTGTTCAATCGCTCTTCTTCCTTCGGAACGGCTTGCAACAAGTCCTGCCTTTACTAAAACACCAATCATGTCAATCTTTCCATCGGTGAAATCCTCTCCGCTAAGCTCTGTGGTAGGCATTTCGGCAGCTACACCGGTAGAGAACAATGCCTTCGCACTCTCCTGTGCCCTGTTTGCTTCTTCTTCTCCATGTACCAGCTTGGTAAGCTCGTAAGCAAGGATTTCCTTGGCCTTGTTTAACTGGCTTCCTTCCCAGCTGTCCATGGCGTCAATTTCCTCTAACGGAAGGAAGGTCAGCATACGGATGCATCTGAGGACATCGGCATCAGCTACGTTTCTCCAGTACTGGTAGAATTCAAACGGAGTGGTCTTTTCCGGATCAAGCCATACCGCACCCTTCTGTGTCTTACCCATTTTCTTTCCTTCGGAATTGAGAAGCAGGGTAATGGTCATGGCCTGTGCATCCTTCCCTAATTTCTTACGGATCAGCTCGGTTCCGCCAAGCATGTTGCTCCACTGGTCATCTCCACCAAACTGCATATTACAGCCGTATCTCTTGTACAGCTCCAGGAAATCATAGGACTGCATAATCATGTAGTTGAATTCCAGGAAGGATAAGCCATTTTCCATACGCTGCTCGTAGCATCTTGCACGAAGCATGTTGTTCACAGAGAAGCAGGATCCGATGTCCCGGATAAAGTCAATGTAATTCAAGTCACGAAGCCAGTCGGCATTGTTTACCATCATGGCTTTTCCTTCACCGAATTCAATAAATTTACTCATCTGCTTCTTAAAGCATTCGCAGTTATGATCAATCGTTTCGGTTGTCATCATGGTTCTCATATCACTTCTTCCGGAAGGATCCCCGATCATACCGGTTCCACCGCCAACCAGTGCAATCGGCTTATTTCCTGCCATCTGCAGTCTCTTCATTAAGCAGAGTGCCATAAAGTGTCCTACGTGGAGGCTGTCTGCGGTAGGATCAAATCCAATATAAAAAGTTGCCTTTCCATTATTGATGAGGTCTCTGACCTGTTCTTCATCGGTTACCTGTGCAATCAGTCCTCTTGCTACCAGTTCTTCATAAATGCCCATTTTCTTTTCTCCTTTACAAAATAATAAAACCCGTCCTATTTTCATAGGACGAGTTCAAACCCGTGTTACCACCTAACTTCACAGATTACTCACATAACCTGCCTCACTAAGTACAATCCAAATTCCCTTTCTTCAAACAAAATCCATTGGGACTTTCAATGATACTCTCCTGCGATAACGTGCATTCCTCCGTCATGTCCTACTAGGCAATCCCTGCCATTCTGACATGAAGCTCCGGGATGTATTCCGAATAAACTTCCTGTGCGCCTCTCATCCGCCGGCTGCTTTCTGTACCTTCCGTTTATTCCTACTTGTTCCCTTCAACGCCTTTACTACTTTCTTGTCTTGACTATATACGAAATCCAAGGCTTTGTCAACCGTGAAATTTAGTAAGAATGAATCACCAGCTTACCAAGGAAGCTCCACACTGTTCTGTGCCAGTTCTCTTAAGTCCACGTTTTCAATCTTACGGTCACGCAGCATCAGATCCTTCACGGCCGCATCTGCCGGTGCTCCTTCAAACAATACCTTGTTCACCTGTTCAATAATTGGCATGGACACGTTGTATTTTTTTGCAAGTGCAAGTCCTGCCTTTGCAGAATAAACACCCTCAACAACCATCTTGACTTCTGCCATGGCTTCATCCATCGTAGCACCCTTACCGATCAGGATTCCGGCACGGCGGTTACGGGAATGCATGGATGCACAGGTCACGATCAGATCCCCGATTCCGGTAAGTCCATAGAACGTCTCAAGACGTCCGCCCATATGGATTCCAAGTCTTGCAATCTCAGCAATTCCTCTGGTAATTAAAGCTGCCTTGGTATTGTCTCCATAGCCAAGTCCATCAGCGACTCCGGCTGCAAGCGCTACCACATTCTTAAGTGCTGCACCCAACTCAATACCAAGCACATCGGCACTGATGTATACACGGAATACCTCGCTCATAAAAACAGTCTGTAAATACTCCGCAGTCTTCTTATCCTTAGAACCAACCACGATTGTTGTCGGAATTCCCTTTCCAACCTCTTCTGCATGGGAAGGTCCTGACAATACTGCAACATTGGCCTGCGGGATTTCCTGCTCGATAATCTCAGACAACGTCATTAAGGTTGCTTCTTCAATTCCCTTTGCAACATTTACAATGATCTGTCCCTGCTTCGTAAACGGAGCCATCTGCTTCGCAGTGCTTCTGGTAAACGGAGAAGGCACGGCCAGAACCAGTACATCCTTATCCTTCATTGCTGCGTTGAGATCGGTTGTAAAGATCATATCCTCCGGTAAGATCACGCCCGGAAGCTTCTCCTTCTGCTCATGACATTCCTTCAGCATCCGGATCTCCGGTTCCAATGCCGACCAGACGGTAATGTGATGTCCGTTATTATGTAATAATACGGATAATGCTGTTCCCCAGCTTCCTGCTCCAATAATTGCAATATCTGCCATATCGAAATCCCTTCCTTCTGCAATCCGCTTCCTGTCTCTATAAAATGATTGCCTACTCTCTGTTTCTTTCACCAATTGTAACTATTTATTTTCTGCTTCAACCTTGTTCTTTTTAAATAAATAGGTCTTGCGCTCGTTTCCATGAAGGAGACGACTGATATTCTCTTTATGCTTATAAAAAGCAAGTATTGTTAAAAATGCCGTCACGGCATACATTTCATTTAAAACAGGCTGTGCGGCTCCAAAGAGTCCCGTCTGCCCGCAGATCACCATTTCGGTCATCAGTCCGACATAAATAAGAAGAGATCCAAGGGATACATAGTGGGTAGTCAGGAACACACCAAAGAATAAAACAAATCCGACCGGAATAAAGTACGGATGGAAGGCCAGAATCAGTCCGGCTGTTGCTGCGATTCCTTTTCCTCCCTTAAACTTAAGGTAAAAGGGATAATTATGTCCAAGGATTGCACCTGCCGCCGTATAAAGCTTTAACAGGTAAATTTCATCCGCATGGCTTCCCTTAAAAATCAGTGTGGTGATCCAGACTGCAATCATACATTTCAAAACATCCCCGGCAAATACAATTAATCCTGCCTTCGTTCCCAGAACACGCAGGGTATTGGTCGTTCCGGCGTTGCCGCTTCCATGCTCACGAATGTCGATTCCATGCATTTTTCCATAGAAAAATGCTGTCTGAAACATGCCAAATACATAACCGATAATAATACAAATGATCCGTTCCACGTTACTTGTTTTCCTTTCTCTCACGAATAATAAACCGTAATGGCGTTCCTTTAAATCCAAAAGCCTCACGGATTTGATTTTCAATATATCTGGTGTAAGAAAAATGCATCAGTTCCTTATCGTTTACAAAGATAACAAATGTTGGAGGCTTCACGCCAACCTGCGTAATGTAGTAAAGACGCAGACGCTTTCCTTTATCGGACGGGGGCTGCTGCAAGGCAACCGCTTCACTCATAATTTCATTCAGGACACCGGTCTGGATCCGGAGTGCATGATTCTCTGCCACGGTATCAATGAGATCGTAGAGCTTTGGCAGACGCTGTCCGGTCAGTGCAGAAATGAAGGTAATCTCGGCATACGGCATAAAGGAAAGAATGTTTCTCACCTTATCGGTATATTCGTTTACCGTCTTATTATTCTTCTCCACGGCATCCCATTTGTTTACGGCGATAATGACCGCCTTGCCGCGTTCATGTGCGATTCCGGCGATCTTCGCATCCTGCTCGGTCACACCCTCGACCGCATCAATAACCAGAATCACAATATCCGCACGCTCTACCGCACTTACGGTACGTACAATCATGTAACGCTCGAGTTCTTCCTTAATTTTATTCTTGCGGCGAAGTCCTGCCGTATCAATCAGGACATATTCTTTCCCATTGTGCTTTACAAGGGTATCCACTGCATCTCTTGTTGTTCCGGCAATATCGGATACGATCAGACGGTTCTCGCCGATCAGACGGTTAATCAGGGAAGACTTGCCGACATTCGGCTTTCCAACGATGGCAACCCTCGTCTTATTGTCTTCTTCCTCTTCACCCTGTCCTTCTTCAAAATATCCGGTCACGACATCAAGCATATCGCCAATGCCTAACTGGTTCGCTGCAGAAACCGCATGCGGATCACCGATTCCAAGATTATAGAATTCGTAGACATCCGCCATATATTTATCATAATTGTCTACCTTATTAACGACAAGCACCACCGGCTTCTGCGCACGGCGCAGCATGTCTGCCACCTTGGAATCCGCATCCACAAGTCCCTGATGCACATCCACCATGAAGATGATGACATCTGCAGTATCAATGGCGATCTGTGCCTGCTCCCTCATCTGGGAGAGGATCACGTCCTTGCTGTCCGGCTCAATACCACCTGTGTCAATTAAGGTAAAGTTCTTATTCAGCCAGGTGACATCCGCATAAATACGGTCTCTGGTAATTCCCGGAGTATCCTTGACAATGGAAATCTTGGATCCTGCCAGCGTATTAAATAAAGTGGATTTTCCTACGTTCGGTCTTCCGACTACCGCTACAATAGGTTTACTTCTCTTACTCATGTATTTTCCTTCCCAAAATCTGATTGATCAAGTCGCGTCCGCTTGATTTTACAATATCTACCGGTACTTGTAAAGTTTTTTCAACCTCACTGACGGTTACATCGTCAAGGAATACATTTTCTTCCACACGCACCATATTCTCCGGAATAAGCAGTGCTTCACCAAGTTCCTTATCCTTTAACTGGTTCATCAGATCAATTCCTGTGATGAGTCCCGATACCGTAATCCGTTCTCCGAAAAAGTCATTCCGGATCTCATATACATTTGCCGTAAGCCCCGGCATACAGGCTTCGACCTCCTTCGCAATCTTCCGGATATAAGGATACGCCAGCTTACCGGTTGCAAGGGAAACCGTTCTTGTTTTCTTCTTCCAGTCGTGATGGCATTTCAGCGTGGTTAAAAACTTATGCTTATACAGCTCTTCCATCGTCTCCTTTGCTTCGTTTAATAAAAGCCGGATCATGCCGACTCCGTTTTCCAGCTGCAGATAGCCATCGTAACATTCCTCTTCCGGAACGGGTTCTTCTGCCAGAAGATACCACTCGTCACTGGCATGAATGAAATGTGTACCAGACTTTTCCATACATTGCTGCTGGTATCCATGGATCATGTCAATGACTTCCTTCGCATCCTCTTTGGTAAAGGGCTCTAAGGGATACAGACCCTCGCGGAATCTGGACAACCCGACCGGCACCACGGACACACTCTCGATGACCGGAAGATATTCCATCAGCTTACGAATGCTGTAATCCAACTCCTTCCCGTCATTCACTCCCTTACACAACACAATCTGCCCGTTCATGGTAATACCGGCTTCATAAAGACGATCCACCTTTTTGAGTGCTTCCCCGGCAAACCGGTTATGCAGCATCATGCATCTAAGCTCCGGATTCATCGTCTGGAACGATACGTTAATCGGTGCCAGATGATATTTAATGATCCGGTCCAGATCGTGATCGGACATATTCGTCAGAGTCACGTAATTTCCCTGTAAAAAGGATAACCGGCTGTCATCATCCTTGAAATACAAATTCTCCCTCATGCCCTTTGGCATCTGGTCAATAAAGCAGAAGATACATTTATTATGGCACGAACGGTACTGATCCATAAGTCCGTTTTCAAAAATAATCCCCAGATCGTCGTCCTCATCCTTATCAATGATCTTCGAGACCTCTTCTCCGTCCTTCGTCAGAAGAACAAGCTCTACGTGATCATTCTGTACCTGATACTGATAATCAAAAATATCCTCCATCACGGTTCCGTTGATGGATAAAAGGCTGTCACCTGCACAGATTCCTTCCTGCTGTGCAATGCTTCCCTGTTCAATTTGTTTAATCTTGTGTCCTTTATCTGTTCTCATAAAGAACATTGTACTAGAATTTCCTTGACGTGTCACTAGCAGAATGTTATAAAATAATTGGTTGAGAAATATTTATTTCATTTCAAACTTTCGGAGGATATTATGCCTAATTTATCAAAACTGGAAGCAGCAATTCCTGTTGCTCCCTTAAAGCTCATCGTTATGGATTCTGCCCGGAATCTCGGAAACAGTGTCAATCACTATCTTGTCAATTTCCGTAAAGATGTGAAGAATATTGCCAAGAATGATCCCGCCTTTCAGGGATATGTTTCGGATAATTTCATTGCGGATGCTGCATGCCACCGCTTCGGTTCCGGTGAAGGCAAAGCAACAATTGACGAATCCATCCGTGGAAAGGATATTTTCATTCTGGTCGATGTATGTAACCACAATATTACTTATAAAATGAATGGTTTTATCAATTATAAGTCACCGGATGACCACTATCAGGATCTGAAGCGCGTGATCTCTGCCATCAACGGCAAGGCCCACCGCATCAATGTTATCATGCCCTTTCTTTATGAAGGAAGACAGCATAAACGAAATGGCCGTGAATCCTTAGACTGTGCCTATGCTATCGAAGAACTGAGCAATATGGGCGTAAGTAACTTCATCACCTTTGATGCCCACGATCCCAGAGTCCAGAATGCAGAACCCTTATGTGGCTTTGATAACTTCACACCACCCTATCAGTTTATCCGTGCGCTGCTCGGTTCCGAACAGAATCTGATTATCGACAAGGATCATCTGATCGTCATCAGCCCGGATGAAGGAGCGCTTGACCGTGCCGTATATTTTGCAAATGTTTTGGGCGTTGATACCGGTATGTTCTATAAGCGCCGTGACTATTCCACAATTGTTAATGGAAAGAACCCGATTGTTGCACATGAATTCTTAGGTGACAACATCGATGGCAAGGATGTCATCATCATCGACGATATGATCTCCTCCGGCGGAAGCATGTTAGATACTGCAAAGCAGTTAAAGGCCATGAATGCCAAGCGCGTTTATATCTGCTGTACCTTCGGACTGTTTACAGATGGCTTGGATCGTTTTGATGAAGCTTATGAGAAGTGCTACTTTGACAAGGTGGTTACCACGAACCTCACCTACCAGCTCCCGGAATTAAAGTCAAAGCCCTATTATCTGGAAGCTGACATGAGCAAATTCCTTGCTTCCATCATTGACTTTATGAATCACGATTCTTCCATGATGAATGTTTACACACCGACTGAGAAGATTCAGGAGATTCTTGCCAAGTATAACAACCGTGAAAATATGTATATTACCGAATAGATTGATTCTTCTACAGAATGATTTTTGCATGCAAAACCGGAACCCACATGATTGAGTTCCGGTTTTCTATATTACTGTATTCTGATCCTTTTATACTTCTGTTTGCGGCTTCACATCATCCATCTTTGGAAATACAAGCACTACCTTGAATAAATCACCGTCAATAGAAATCTCAAACATGCCATTCATGGCTTCTGTCAGGTTCTTCGCAATTGAAAGTCCGAGACCGCTTCCTTCTGTTGTTCTCGATTCATCCCCACGGATAAACCGTTCCGTCAGCTCTTCCGGTGCCACATTAAGCTCCATTGCGGAAATATTCTTTAAAGAAAGGAATACGCCGGCCTGGCTTCCGCTTCCGTCTGCACTCTTCCATTCTGTGAAGCCAAGATCAATGTAAATTCTGGTTCCCTCTAATGCATACTTATAAATGTTGTTAAAGAGATTTTCCATCACGCGGTAGCTTCTGCGGCTGTCTGCCAGTACATAGACGGCCTGTGAAGGTGCATTAACCACAGATATAAGTCCCTTCTGCTCAAACTTCTCAGAAAATTCTCCAAACGTCTGATTGAGCAGCTCCACCAGATTAATCCGCTCCATATGAAGTACAATATTTCCGGAAGAAATCTTGGAGGCTTCGAGCAGGTCTTCCGTTAACTGCTTTAACCGCTGTGACTTCGTATCCAGTACTTCAATATATTCCTGTACCTTCGGATTATCGACCCGTTCTCTCTTAATGAGATCCACATAATTGATAATTGAGGTTAACGGTGTTTTCAGGTCATGGGAAACATTGGTAATGAGATCTGCCTTTAACCGTTCATCCTTCATACTGGTTTCAACCGCCTCCCGCACACTGTCTCCGATCCGGTTCACGGCCTTTGCCAGCACCAGATTATCTCCATTCAGTCCGGTCTCATCCACCTTGGCCTTCAGGTCTCCCTTACAGATCCGGTTAATCACCTGCAAAATATTCTGTCTTGCAACTGCATTCCGGAAGCACACCACACCAACCAGTGCATCAAACAGCAGGATTCCAATAAACACCACATAGGACATCATCATTTGGTCTGCAAGAATCACCGCAAGCAGGTTCACTCCGGCAAATCCAAGGAACGGTATCCATACCCGTACCACCATGGATTTGTGATTCTGCATATAACAGACTCCCTTCTTAAGCTGAACAATTGCCCAGCGCAAGATGCTTCCTTTCCAGATCCGGTGTGCCCTGATCCTGCGCACCAGACTATAGTAAAAGAAGGAACAAAGCAGACTTCCAAGCAGTGCAATTCCGGCAGTAAGCAGAACAACGCCGTTTCTCCGATATAAAGTATAGATATCTGATATCCACCTTCCACCAAAGAAAAGTTCTCCGCACACCCCAATCAGAAGGCCAATTGCAATAGCAAAAAATACAAGGAAAATTTCTGTCGGAATCTTATCTTCCACATGCAGTACACAGGTTTTCACTCCGGTCTCTTTATCTTTGACAACACCCTCTTTGACCGTAAGAAGGATCACCATGGCAAGGAATACAAGCAGCCAGATCACCGCAATAATGACATTCTGCGTAAAGTTTGGAACTGCATTCTGATAAGCCGCGCCGGCAGTAACAAAGCAGTCCTTCACTGCGCGGTTCTCGTTCACTCCGATCATGATCTGCAGGTTTTCCGGATATGCATAACCGTAATCGCTGATAAACTGACGGAGTTCTGCTTCCGTAATCTGCGTATTCGTTTCATAGCGCAGATCCTGCGCATCATAAAGAAGATACCGGTCGCACTTTTCTTTCAGAGCCGCCTCTAAAAAAGCAGGATCCGTCCGCTCCGTTCCCAGATTAGTATAAAGCTCTGTTTTATTTCCGATCGTTTTACGGATCAGATATACTACATTGGATTTGGCATCACTTCCGGTTTCATCATAATAGTCGTAGTACTTCCCGCAGAGTGCATAATTCTCTGTCAGATCCCGGATCGTCGTTGCAAGGGAAGCTACCAGCTGATCATACTCCTCCCAGTTTGAAACATAATCCTCAATATTTTTGCCATCGACTGTCTGATAACGGTTTACCAGAAGCTGGTGCTGTGATACCTCTGTGTTTTCCCCACCTTCTCCACTCAACCAGTCTCCTGTATAGACATCCTCATAAATTGTCGGAGATAATGAGTTTCCGGAAACATCAATCTTTTCTACTGAATGACTTAGGTCGGTATTATATGGGCTGAAGTTACCGTGATAACTTCCGTATTCCGAATTGGAAATGACGGTATACTGTGTAATTCCGCTTAGAAAATCTGCTGCACAGGTTTCCGTCATCACATATTCAATACCATATTTGCCCCAGCGGATCAGATCCTCTAAATAATAATCTGCCGTTACATACCGGTTTGGTACACCTTCAAACCGGTTGGCATATGCCGTAATATCAATAACTTTATTGGCATCGTATACCCCGTCGGTTTCAAACTGCCCGCGTATTGCACCATACCGGACAATCGTGAGCGCCTGTTCCTTCATCAGCTCATTAAAAATTTTTGAATCTTCAAAGTCCTTTTGCCGTCCTTCGTTATTTAAGAATGTAGACCGCACACCGTTTACGGTCTCATATCGAACATACGAACTTAGCAGCGCCGTTGTAAGCAATACAACGCCTACAACAAGTGCAGCATGCTGTACCACATGACAGATAACCTTCTGAACCCTGTTCATTCTCTCTCTACCTTTCCTATTGTTTTTCTACTTTGTAGCCTACACCCCAGACTACTTTCAAATAACGAGGTTCCTTGGGATTGATTTCGATTTTTTCACGAATATGACGAATATGTACTGCTACGGTATTATCTGCACCGATGGCCTCCTCATTCCAGATATTTTCGTAAATCTGGTCGATGGAAAAGACCTTGCCCTGGTTTTTCACAAGAAGGAACAGGATATTGTACTCGATCGGAGTAAGCTTTACCGGCTCTCCATCCACGGTCACTTCCTTGGTATCATCATTCATACACAGCCCGCCCACCTGATACAGTGCATTATTCTCGACATTCAGGCTGCCAAGCTGGGTGTAACGCCGCAGGTTTGACTTTACCCTTGCCACAAGCTCAAGCGGATTAAACGGCTTCGTAATGTAATCGTCCGCTCCCATATTTAATCCAAGAATCTTGTCCGTATCCTCCGATTTGGCAGACAGGAAGATAATCGGGACACTGCTGAATTCCCGGATCTTTAAGGTGGCATGAATACCATCCAGTCTCGGCATCATAATGTCAATAATCAGAAGCTGGATATTCATCTCCTTAAGTACTTTAATCGCCTGCTCTCCATCGTAAGCCTTATAGATCTGATAACCCTCCTGCTGCAGATAAATCTCGATGGCATCTACAATTTCTTTGTCGTCATCACATACCAGAATATTCGTCATTGTTCTCCCTCACCTTTCTCATTTGACCCTCTTATTAAAACATAGGAATTTTAATTACATGGTAGGAATTTTATTAAGGTTTTATTAATGTTTCCCTGTCAGTTCCAGAAATGCACACAGATTTCCCCTCTGTCCATGGCTTGCCCGGTGCGAAAACAAAAGCTCCTGGTTGCAGCAGGTACAAAGATCTGTAATTTCAAGATGCTCTTTCCGGATTCCGGCATCCAGTAAGAGCTGCTCATTGGCCTTCCATAAATCAAGCCGGTACTTGCCCTCCTGCTTTCCCTTCTGTAATACCACCGTATCCGGAAAAGCCTTTTGAAACTCCCCGGCAACATCCTCTCCCACTTCATAGCAGTCTACACAGATCGATGGACCAACCGCCACAAGCAGATCTCCGGGATTACTTCCAAACTGACGTTTCATCTCTTCAATCATCCTTGCTCCCATACGGTTCACGGTACCACGCCAGCCGGAATGGGCAAGTCCGATTGCCTGCTTCTTTGGATCTACGAAATAAAGCGGTACACAGTCTGCAAAAGAGGTACACAGAATCAATTCCGGCTCATTGGTAATCAGTCCGTCTATTTCCTCATAATCCGGTTCTTTCGTTACTCCCTTTCCGGCATCTACCTTCGTCACTCTGCGGATATTCGTGGTATGGGTCTGCTTCGCACAGACAATTTTATCCGGTGTACTGTCAAAAAGCGCTGCGATCCGCCGGAAATTTTCAAGGACATTTTCCGCATCGTCCCCACGGTGAAAGCTGAGATTCATGCTTTCATAAATTCCTCTGCTCACGCCACCTTTTCTGGTAGAAAATAAATGTCTGACATTCTCTGCTCCATCCAGAACAGGAAATGTCAGATATGTAAGACCATCTTTTCCTTCATGTGATATCATATGATACCGGTTTTCTTTTCGTTTCCATTCTGTCACCGATTCCATCTCCTTCCTGAAGCTTCCTCATTCATCCGGAATATCCGGGCTGCACCTATCCTCAAAACGTCAGATCAGAATGCATCTTTAATATGCCGGATATCATCTCCGCAGATTCCAACCACATCAAAACGAACCTCACAATCTGTCTGCCTTCTGGTAAGCAGATAGACCTCCGCCACCTTGCGGATCGTCTGCTGCTTCCGCGCGTTCACAGCCTCTAACGGAGAACCGTAACGATCTGTCGTACGGTATTTGACCTCCACAAAAACAAGACAGGTTCCATCACGTGCAATCAGATCAATTTCACCTGTCCGGCACCTGAAATTTCTCTCAAGAATTTTCATCCCCTGACTTTCCAGATAATGCATGGCAAGCAGCTCCTTCTGCGTTCCTAGTTCCCTCTTATTCAACAATTTCCCCTTTTCGTATTTCTTATCTTTCCGTATTTCTTAACTCTTCTTTTACTTCTTATGCGCATCCATTTTGGCCTTGATCTTATCCATCGCATCAACAAACACCAGAATCTCCGCCACTACCTCATAAAGCTCCGGTGGAATCATATCTCCAATTTCCAGTCTGGATAAGGTATCTGCAAGCTTATCATCCCGGTGCACGGCGACATTTGCTTCCTTCGCCCTTTCAATGATTCGTTCTGCCAGTGCTCCCCGTCCGCTTGCAATGACCTTGGGGGCATCTTCTTCCGGATCATAGGAAAGTGCAACCGCCTGTTTTACCTTTTCTCTTTTCTGTTTCATTTCTTCCATACACGATCCTTTACCGCTTTCGGTTCCTTATTTCCGGTTCCATTTCACCTGTCTTAAAATCTGTGTTCCATATTCCATTAAGCCCTCACATCAAAAGAGGTTCCTGACAATACAGAGATATTTTTACTCTGATCCAGAATCTCGCCAAGAACATTCGTCTGCGTATCCTGATTGATAAATTCTGCATTCATCGAGTACCCACGCTTGTTCAGCCGGTCATTCAGCAGATCGATATGCTCTGCAATAAGATCCAGTGCGGCATCATCCTGCAGATAAAACTTCGTTGCCACCTTCTGCCCCTGGCTCAATGTGACATGCACATCGACACTTCCTAAGTACTCCATATCCAGATGAAGCAGTGCGCTTACATTACCGTCCTTCTTTGCCAGACTCTTCTTATTCGTATAGACAAACAGTTCGCCGCTTGTCTCTTTATTGTACATTTTAAGCGGAATCTGTATATAGGAAAAATTCTGATTTACCGCATTCATAAAATCCATATTCTGATTCAGATTCGTTACTGTTTTCGCAAGTGCCGTATCACCTCTTGCCGGATCGGATAACAGTGCATTCAGGCTCTTCATCTGCTGGTTCAGCTTTTCATAGAGCTGATCCACCCTGCCCTCCTGTGCCACCTCAGCCGGCTCTAAAAGCAGCTGCCTGTTTAAGGTCTCCTTAAATAACTGCTTAAATTCCTTTCCCTCTAAAAATTTCCCCAGCTTTTCACTAAAGTCCGGTGTACCTGCTTCTCCTTTCAGGTTCTGATCAATCAGCTGCAGCACCTCTTTTAGTACCTGCTGTCCGTTTCCCTTATTGGTAACCAGATTGGAAAGCTGTTCCGGCGATGCACCAATCTCCTTAAGCTCCTTATATAGTGCACTTTCCGTAAAGTTCTTCTGCAATCCGGCTGCCTGTCCGTCCGTCTTATTCTGTACTGCCTCCGGATTCCGGGATCCATCCCCTTCCGGGATTCCCTCTTCACTCACAAACTGTCCTAATACATCCTTCACAAAGGACAGTCCCTCCTGTGGCCCCTGTTCCCCGGATAGTTGTAAGAAGCTCTCCGTAAAAGCATCGGTAAGATCCGAAAGACTTCCGGTAATCTGATGCTCATAATTCTGGTAATTCTGAAACTGCCGGACCATATCCGCTTCCAACGGAATCCCTAGACGCTGCATCTGTGCCAGTGTTGATGCCGGCACTCCCTGATTCAGATTCATGGCACGGTTCATCTGATACAGCGACTGACGGTCGATCGGAAGTCCCTCCTGCATCATATCCTTTACCATCTGGATCATCTGATCCGTCAGGGGAAGTCCTGCCGCCTTCAATGCCGCAGAAATATTGGAATTCTGATTTAAGTTTTCAAAAAGCGGTGTCAGTAAAATTTTATTGCCTGCCATATTCTGGATCTGAAAGGTCATAAGCTGCCCCGTTTTGGGCATGGCTCCGCCCTCCAGCCTCGCCTGCAGAAGCTGGTTCTCTCCAAGGGACAGCAGAAGCTCATTTCCGTTCATCTGCAGGACTTCTCCCGTTACCGACTGTCCGGAGCCCTTTGACAGAATCGCCTCGAGTCCATTGCGGATGCTCTCCTCTAACGCAGACGGAGAAAGATTCCCTGTGTTCCCATTCGCCGCATCTGTAATTGTCTGTGTAATCTGATTTACAAAGGATGAAATGTTCAATCTGATTTCTCCTAGTATAATATTATGTTTTTAATAAATGATCTTCTATGGATTGGTGTCGGTCCTAAGGTACGGATTGCATCCATATGGGCCTGTGACCCGTATCCCTTATTTCCTGCAAACCCGTATCCCGGAAAAATATCATCATACTGCACCATCAGACGGTCTCTGTATACCTTGGCAATGATACTGGCTGCAGCGATGGAAATGCTTTTGGCATCCCCTTTAATAATCGGTACCTGTGGGATCTCTACTTTGGGTATCGTCACCGCATCGTTAAGAAGCAGATCCGGCTTTACGGAAAGATTCCCGATTGCCTGACGCATTGCCTCATAGGTTGCCTGTAAAATATTGATTTCGTCAATCCGTTCCGGTGATATAACACCAATACCGGTTGCTACTGCCTTTTCCAAAATGATGTCATTTAACTCTTCTCTTTTCTTTTCGGAGAGTTGCTTGGAATCATTTAGATATAATATATCACAATCCCTGGGCAGAATCACGGCACCTGCAACAACCGGCCCCGCAAGCGGTCCTCTCCCTACTTCGTCAATTCCACAGATATAGGAATACTCTCCGTATTTCTTCTCATATTCCTTCATTCCTTCAGTACGCAGCAGCTCCTTCTCATAATCGTCGATCTGCTTACGCGCTTTTTTTACAAGTGCAGCGACTCCGCTGCGTTCATCTGTTTCATATTTACTTATAAAGAGAGGCAGCTCTTTATAAGATGCTGCCTGTAATTCTTCTTTGATCACACTGATCTTTGTTTCCATTATGTACTCCTGTTTTCAAAAAACTGTCTCTTTTCGCAATCCTTATTATTACAGAAATTGTGATCCCCTTACTGATGTTTGATAATACACATTTGGTTAAATGGATAAATCCGCATCCACGCCTTACCAATCAGTTCATTCCGGTGGATGTTACCAACAACGGGATCTCTGCTGTCCGAACTGTTATTACGGTTATCTCCCAGCACAAAATATTCATCCTCTCCAAGCGTAATTGTTTCATATGCCCTTCCCGGATCCTGAATCACTTCCTTGCCAAAGTGCTCATCGAGGACTTCTCCGTCAATGTAAATGGTTCCTTCTTCATCAATGAATACCGTTTCTCCGGGCAGCCCGATAATCCGCTTGATATAATAGGTCTTCTCTGCATACCGGAATGGAAATACCACAATGTCAAACCGCTCCGGATCATGGAATCGATATGAAATCTTATCAACAATCAGATTATCGCCATCGGTAAGTGTGGGCGACATGGAGCTTCCGATCACCTTCGTTCTCTGTCCCACATAGGTCACTACCAGAAAGGTCATCACCAGTACAATTAATAAATACAAGCTTGTGCTCAGAATATCCTTTAACTTCTTATTCACTTCCATTCCTCCGGACGCTCTAATGTAATCCTTCCAAGCTTCCCTGAACGAAAATCCTCAAGCAGCATGGAAGATGCCCGATCCACATCAGGTAATTCCCCTTTTTGCAGGCACCTACGTGCAATTGCAATCTTCTTCAACGTATCATATGCATCTTCATCCATTGTAATATTATATCGCTTTTCTAACAAGTCCAAATATGAATTTTTTAAATTCCGGATCAGTGCCACCGCAAGCTCATCCACATGCAGAATTTCGTCATTGATCGAACCAATGAGTGCCAGCCGCTCTCCAATTTTCTGATCCTCAAACTTCGGCCACAAAATGCCCGGAGTATCTAACAGCTCCAGATTCTTATTAAGCCGGATCCACTGCTTTCCCTTCGTAACCCCCGGCTTATTTCCGGTTTTGGCACATGCTTTTCCTGCAAAAGAATTAATAAACGTAGACTTGCCGACATTCGGTATTCCCACAACCATGGCACGTACCGGGCGGTTGATGATGCCACGCTTTCTGTCACGTTCAATCTTCTCCTTACAGGATTCCTGCACAAGCGCCTGGATGTTCTTGATTCCGGCTCCGGTTTTCGCATTGAGCTGCTGTACGAAATAACCTTTTTCCTTAAAAAAGCTCTCCCATTCCTGATTCAGCCCTGCATCTGCAAGATCCGATTTATTTAACAAAATAATTCTGGACTTACCCTTTCCCAGTTCGTCAATATCCGGATTCCGGCTGCTCATGGGAATTCTGGCATCTACAAGCTCGATAATCAGATCAATCAGCTTGATATTCTCCTGCATCATCCGCTTTGCTTTGGTCATATGTCCGGGATACCATTGATAATTCATTCTCAACTCCTAACTTTCACCTTAAGATCCTTACCAGAATCCTTACTATTCTGAAACGGTTACCTTTATTTTACAAAGCCCCATCCATCCTCGCCACCGGATAAATGAAACCATGCTTTTCCAATAATATTACTTCTCTTCACCGGACCAATATTACCTGACCGGCTGTCCTCACTGTTATTACGGTTGTCTCCCAGCACAAAGAATTCATCAGGACCAAGCGTAATCTCAGCCTCTGCAATCCCGGGATCTGCAATCTTATCCAGTGTCTCATCTTCGTCAAGCATCATGCCATCCACATAAACATAGCCACCGATAATCTGCACCTTTTCTCCCGGCAGTGCAACCACCCTTTTCTGATAATCGTGGGAATTCGTATTTCCATTTGGCAGAAAAACGATCACATCCCCACGCTTTGGGGATATCAGCTTATATATGAACCGGTCAATAAAAACAGTCTGCCCGTTCGATAAGGAAGGCTCCATGGAGACACCGATCACACTGGTTTTCAGCCCAAAAGAAATCACAATGACAAATGCGAGCAGAATCGCCGCAAAGCAGAAAAAAATCACAGAAAAAATCTCCCGTACCATTCCTTTACTTATTTTCTTTTTCTTCTCATAAAAAGAAAGACCCTTGTGTTTTGCCATATTTCATCCTTTATCATATCTGATGTCCTGTACTCAGAAAATGTTCCACTGAATCATAAAAAGGACAACCGATAACTCGGTTGTCCTGTAAATTCCTACCGGTTGTCGGCAGTCTATTTGTTACTGTTCACTCGCACCAGCAACGATTATTTCACTACTTCCTTAACCTTAGCAGCCTTACCTACACGGTCTCTTAAGTAATTCAGTTTAGCTCTGCGGACTTTACCCTTACGAACCACTTCAACCTTCTCAACGTTCGGGGAATATAAAGGCCAGGTCTTCTCAACACCAACACCGTTAGATGCCTTACGTACGGTAAAGGTCTGACGTGCGCCGGTTCCCTGCTTCTTTAATACAACGCCTTCAAAAACCTGGATTCTTTCACGGTTTCCTTCCTTGATCTTACCGTAAACCTTAACGGTATCACCAACGTTGAATTCAGCCACTTCTTTTAATGCTTCGTTTTCAATGTTCTTAATAATTTCGTTCATTTCTATATCCTCTCTTATTCTGTATTTGGAAAATAGACGTTCTTAATATCATCATACCAGCGGACCATCACAATTCCACAACATATGAGATGATACCATATATTTCATATGTTTGCAAGTATTTTTTGGCATTAGCCGGTATTATAGTAACAGTTCCTGTTCTTTCCTCAATCTGCGTTCTTCCTTCTGTCTCTTCCGGGCTTCCCGCCTGCGCAGCCGTTCAAAATAATCCTGATTTTCGGCTGCCCATTTTTCATACAGATCAGGACGCAGCTCCTTCGTCCTCTCCAGGGACTGTGTAAGCCGCCATTCCTCAACCTTTTCATGGTTGCCGGATAAAAGGACCTCCGGAACCTTCTGACCGTTCCATTCCTCCGGTCTTGAATACTGCGGATATTCCAGCAGATAATTGGAAAAGCTCTCCGTTTCTCCTGAATCTTCATTACCAAGTACCCCCGGCACCATACGGGAAACCGCATCAATCATCACCATCGCAGGCAGCTCCCCGCCCGTCAGCACGTAATCTCCGATTGAAACATAATCTGTCACGATCGTATCCAGTACCCTCTGATCGATTCCCTCGTAATGTCCGCAAAGAATAATCAGATCCTCTTCACAGGCCAGCTCCCGTGCCATCTGCTGATGGAAGGTCCGGCCCTGCGGTGCCATATAAATTACCCTTGGGCGCATTCTGCCCTTTAAGTTCTTCGTCACACTTAAGAACGCATCGTATACCGGCTGTGCCTGCATCAGCATCCCTGCGCCGCCTCCATACGGATAATCATCCACTTTCTTGTGCTTGTCCTTCGTATAGTCCCGGATATTCACAAGCTCCAGCGAAATGACTCCCTTTTCTATGGCTCGTCCGGTAATGCTGGTACGGACTCCCTGATCAATCATTTCGGGAAATAAAGTTAATACATGAAAATTCATCTAAAGAAGCCCCTCCATCAAATGAAAGGTCAGCTGTTCTCCTTCCACATCAACCTTCAGAATACACTCCTTAATAGCCGGAAGCAGAAGCTCTCTTCCATCCTCTAATGCGATGACATACACATCATTAGCCCCGGTTTCAATCACATCGGTAAGGGTTCCCTTTAGTGTCTCATCATCCGAAACCGCAGTCATGCCAATCAGATCGGCAATGAAATACTCATCCTTCTGGAGCTTTACTGCATTCTCCCTTGTAACGTAAAGGCTCTTTCCTTTATATTTCTCTATGTCATTGATATTATCATAATGCTCAAATTTTAAAATTGCGAACTGCTTAAAGAATTTCACGCTTTCAATCTTCAATACCTGCTGTCCGCTTCCGGTATCCAGAATGACTTCCTTTAATTTTTTAAAACGCTGTACCTGATCGGTCGTTGGAAACACCTTGACCTCTCCACGTACTCCATGCGTGGAAGAAATGACTCCCACCTGTAAGAGTTTTTCCATAATACCCCCCATCGTAATCCAGACAAATATAATTTGAATACAGACATTCTCACATGTCAATAGTAACTCAAAAATGATCCACTGGATCATTTTCTCATATGTATGGCAACTAAGAGGGAGCTCCGAAGAACTCCCTCTTATCTTAATCGGGTTTCATACCCATATTAGACGATTTCCACGTCTACCTTCTTGTTATCTTTTGATGATGCAGCCTTAACAACAGCACGGATTGCTTTCGCAATTCTTCCCTGCTTACCGATCACCTTTCCCATATCAGATGCTGCCACATGAAGTTCAACTGTAACATGTTTTCCTTCTTCTTTTTCTGTAACAACGACTTCTTCAGGATGATCAACAAGGTTTTTAGCAATTACTTCTACTAATTCTTTCATTGTTCACCTCCAAAAGGGCCAGACAACATACAATTATTTCTCAATTCCTGCCTGCTTGAAGATCTTGCTGACAACTTCTGTAGGCTGAGCTCCGTTTGCTAACCACTTCTTAGCAAGCTCCTCATTTACCTTAAAAGTGCTGGGATCTGTGTTCGGGTCATAAGTACCGATCTCTTCGATACATCTTCCGTCTCTGGGAGAACGTGAATCTGCAACTACGATTCTATAGAAAGGAGCTTTCTTCTGTCCCATTCTTCTTAATCTGATTTTAACTGCCATTTTGTTTCACCTCCATAGTGTAATGAAATAATCATTTCTCTTTATATAAAACTTCCTAAAACGGAAACTTCATACCACCAAACATTCCTCTGCCGCGCTTACCGCCCATCAGCCCCGGCATCTGCTTCATCATCTTCTGGGACTGTTCAAACTGCTTGATAAAGCGGTTGACTACAGCGATATCCACGCCTGCGCCCTTTGCGATTCTGCCCTTGCGGCTTAAATTCATCAGCTTCGGATTCTTTCTTTCTTCCGGAGTCATGCTTAAGATGATTGCTTCGGTTCTGGCAAGCTGCTTTTCATCAATCATGGATTCCACATCTCCGAGCTTACCACCCATACCGGGCATCATGGAAAGAATACTGCTTAAGCCTCCCATGTTCCTCATCTGCTTCATGCTCTCTAAATAATCATCAAAATCGAACTTGCCCTTCTTCATCCGGGCAGCCATTTCCTTTTCCCTGTTCTCGTCAATGGAAATGTTCTCCTGTGCCTTTTCAATAAGGGAAAGCACATCTCCCATTCCAAGGATCCGGTTCGCCATACGATCCGGATAGAACTGCTCTAAGTCACTTAGCTTTTCACCCATGCCGACATAAAGAATCGGCTTGCCGGTAACAGCCTTAACAGAAAGAGCTGCACCACCCCTGGTATCACCATCCATCTTGGAAAGTACAACACCGTCAATTCCGATGCGGTCATTAAACTGACTCGCTACGGTTACGGCATCCTGACCGGTCATGGCATCCACAACGAGGAGTGTCTGATGCACTTCCACATTGTGCTTGATCTCTTCGAGCTCAACCATCATATCTTCATCGACATGTAACCGGCCTGCGGTATCGATAATTACAACATTCAGATCCTTCTTACGTGCATGCTCCACAGCGGCCTTCGCAATGTCCACAGGATTCTGATGATCTCCCATGGCAAAAACCTCTACCTGCTGTTTCTCACCATTGATCTGCAGCTGTTTAATTGCTGCCGGACGATATACGTCACAGGCAACGAGCAGCGGACGTTTCCCTTTCAGCTTCAGCTTTCCGGCAATCTTCGCTGCTGCGGTTGTTTTACCGGCACCCTGAAGACCACACATCATAATCGTGGTAATTGCCTTACCCGGCTGGAACTGTAACTCGGTCGTTTCCGATCCCATCAGGGCAATCATTTCTTCGTTAACGATCTTAATTACCATCTGTCCGGGATTCAGTCCGTTCATGACATCGGAACCGATTGCCCGTTCTTCCACAGACTTAATGAACTGCTTAACGACCTTGAAGTTGACATCGGCCTCTAACAGAGCCATCTTGACTTCTTTCAGCGCAACCTTGACATCCTCTTCAGTGAGACGTCCTTTGCTTTTCAGTTTTTTAAATACATTTTGAAGCTTATCTGTCAGACTCTCAAAAGCCATTCCTTAACCTCATTCCTGCAATAACATCAGTATCTATATACGGACAACAGCCTATCCTGTTCTCAAATTGTAGCTGTTCCGAATCAAATCGTTTACAGTTCCTCAATAATCCGATGGGAAATCTCATTCACCTTGCCAATCAGCTCTTCCTTCGAAATCTGTGGATTCTCTGCCAGCTTCTGAATACTTCCCACTTCTTCCCGGATCTTCACGAAACGTTCTATTAAATGAAGCTTGTTCTCATATTCCTGCAGAATCTTATTACACCGCCTGATCAGATCATGTACTCCCTGACGGCTGATTCCGTTCTCTTCGGCAATCTCGGATAACGAGAAGTCATTGTATACAACATCCTCATAGATCTTCTTCTGATGCTCTGTCAGCAATTCTCCATAAAAGTCATAAAGCATTGCCTGCTTAGCTATTCGTTCCATTGCACTCACCTTGAACAATATACATGATACGCAAAAGAATGTCAAGCATTTTTACTTGACATTCTTTTAGAAATTTCTTTTGCATACATAATTTACTGTTCTCTATCAGATTGACTGAAATATCCATTATTACTATATTGTGACCATTTCAGATACATTTCTTTATAGTTATCTTTTATAAAGCTTTGTATTTTTGCCATTTCCCTATCATTCAAGATTCCTCTTTTCTGAACAACAGCATCGCCATTATCTTTTACAAAAAATTTAGCCGAACCATTCTCTGTTAGTTTTCTGTCACTAGCATGAACATGCATACATTCAATTACACAGAACGAAGTAAAATATAAATAATAACCGGCCACTTTAAATTCATAATATTTAGGCATCCTATTCCTCCAGATACTTCTTATTACCATTATAGTAATCTTTCACAATCTGTATTTCGATGTCATCCATGGTTGTCTCCAGCGTCTCTCCATCCACGGATAACACAATCGCTTTATCAGGACGATTAAGATTAAGAATCTGATATCCTTCTTCACATTTAGTAAACGCATATCCATTAACAATCATTTCTGCTCCATCCGCAACCTTTAAAACATCAGTCATTTTGAATTCTAACCTCCTTAATTGGTTTCAGAAATATTTCAGGTATAATATACAATTTCTCCAATATCGGTACTAAATCAATGTATTCTTCTTCCATTTCCTGATTGTGGTGATACTTTGCCATAACTACCAGATATCCATCGTCCCATTGTTTTACTTCCATATATTTTTCTAAAGAATATGGTGCCTTAAATCTTATTACATAGTTTCCATACTTAAATACTGTGAATCCATCTTTATTGCTAAGAAATGCATAACAACTATTCATATTATCTCTCATTCCTCATTATCTGCACATATTCATGTTGTTAATATGCAGATATTCTCCATGTTATGTGCAGATTGCAGACATCAAACACTAAACTGTCTGTTTAATACTCTTTCATGCTCACATTCAGATCCACATCACCCTTGATTCCATCCACCTTGCCGGTACTGCTGTACTGCCAGATGGTGAATTCATACGGGAAATAAACCGGAGTCTGATAGTAGGCAAACCACTTGTCATACTTTTCGATCCGGCTCATGTCGAGCATGATAAAAAATGTCTTTAAGTTTCCGTAGATCATGGGTCGGTAGCCTGCTTTCTCTACGGTATCCAAAAATTCAATAGCCGCATCGGTAAAATCTTCCTGTGTCATATCATCGGTACGGCTCTTTCCATTTACTTCCTCAAGATCGAGGACTACCGGATAGGTAATATCATACGGTTCTAACAGATCCAGCAGGAACTGCGCTTCTTCCTTTGCTTCTTCCGTGGTTACTGCCTGCGTATAGAAATAAACACCAACCTCGATATGATTCTCTAATGCGCCTTCAATGTTATCAATAAAATATTCATCCTCCACAAGCTTCCCTTCCGAGCTTCCCCGGAAACCGACTCTGATAAATGCAAAGTCAATACCATCGGCAGCCACCTTCTCCCAGTCAATCTTTCCCTGATGCTTGGAAACATCTATACCGGTCTTAGAGTGCACTTCTCCGACATCATCCGTATAGGTAATTCTGGAAGATGCCTCATCTAAAACAAAATTATCCAGTACATAATTATTCCGCTTGTATTCATCGGTAATCGGGAAGAAGTTATACTTACTATCGGCATAAACCACCACATCCTCCGGATACAGCTCCCGTAAAACGGCAGCCGTACTGTCTCCGCTTTCCATACGACTCTTGATATCATCCAGAAGCTTTCTTGCTTCCGTAGTCTGTGCATTTAGAACAGCCTCTTCCACAAAGGAATTTACATCCGACTGGGTATAAATATAGTCCTTCGTATCTTCCTTGATCTGCTCCACCTGTGCCAGTGCCTCGGTTGTTTCAAAATTTAACTGGTAGTTTTTTAAAAGCAGAAAAATACACACCGTAAGTGAAACAAGTGCCACAAGACACAAAATAATATTCATCAGATAATTCATCCGTCGTTGTCTTTTCTTATTCATTCGTTCATTCCTCATATTCTATTTCACAGTTCCTTGAAACTTCATTTGCAAAATTAATATTTTACAACTTTACATATATTCATGCGGTTACCAAGTTCAGTATAGTATGAATATGTGATTTTTACAATCTGTTTTATATCCGTTATGCGATTTCTTCTGACATATATTTCTCCACAAAAAAACCGCTATCAGGAAATTTCCCAGATAACGGCTTTTCCATTCTTTCTATTATAAATCATGTTTCTCTCTTCTTTTTGCTGCTTCTTTGTAAACTTGTTCATCAGTTCTGGCAGAAACAACGATAATCTTCATTACTCCATCCACTCTCTCAATCTTGTAGACAACCCGGATACCCAAATCCCTAAACTTTATCTTCATGAGATTTGTAAGGTTTGTACCACTTTTATTACCCAAAGGCTTTCCATATCCACCTTCTTCGGTCGATAATGGATTTCCGCTTACTTTTGTAATACCCTTTAACACTTGTATTTGAGCTGAATGGTCAAGCTTTTTCATATCTCTTTGGGCTTCTTCTAAAAACTCAATACTCCATGTCATTCGATATCTACATCCTCCGATTCCAAAAGTTCTTCTTTACTGATTCCAAGGTGATTCATCACAGAATCTAATGAAACAGTCTTATTATCTCCATTCTCCTCTATACGCCTGTTTGCCTCCAGCAGAAGATAATAATCCTCCTCAATTTCTGTTAATCTGGTATATTCCGCTGGTGATAATATGATTGCTGAGGGCTGATTGTTCTTTAAAACAATTAATTCTCTTTCCGAATGAAGCCTGTCAAATATCTTTGCTGCCTGACCTTTATTGAATTGAGAAATAGGAACAAGACTTTGTAAAAGATCTGCTGCAATTGCCATAGTAAACACCTCCATCACTTTATTCTACCTATAGTATATGCAGAAATCACAAAAGAATCAATACCATTAACTGAATATTTTCCATTTTATTTTCATTACAATTTAGCGTTTCTGTTTTTTATTCCTATTATTTACCATGAGACACAGCATCACTAATCATGGAATTCTAAACAAAAACTATTAAAATATCACCTCACTTGGGTGCACAACCCACACTCAGGTCATGACTACTGAATTACGCATAAAACATCCGGCAATTCTGAACATACACTGCCGAAGTTTTATTCATATGGAATGCGTCTCTCTACCTTCAATATTACAGTTCCTGCACTAACCAATTATTAGACTATACTTGCCTGTCCAGAAGAACATGCTGTAAGCAATGTTGCCATAAGCATAATCATTACTACAAGTACACTTAAAATGTTCCGCTTAACTGTTCTCTTCTTCATAATTAAAATCCTCCTTTAATTAAAATTTATAGCAAGCCCTTATAAGATTTAACAAATCTTATAAGGGCTACTAGCAAAAGCTATTCTACAATTTCAATCTCTGCATTCAAACGTATTTTTTCATCGCCATGCATAACAATAGCACCATAAGGTATAATATTTCCAGTTGTGTAATTATCTAAGAACTTATTTGCAATTTGGTATTTTCCTACATTTTCAACATTTTGAAAATAGTCACTGGATCTTGAAGATTGTATTGATGTTTCATTATCTGTTGGAACGTATACTGCTAATGTATCTGTTAGAGAAAATTCTACTCTTTCTCCTTCTTCTACAATAACTTTTTTGTTAGTTTCATCATTAAAAATAACTAACTTAGGTTCAGTAATAATTCCATCAAAGGTATCGAGCCATTCTATTCCCGGAAGTGTAGATTCCATATCAATACCAGGATATTTTGAATCCTCAACTTCAGGTTCGTGAGTAGGTTCCTCTGTAGGCTCAGGTGTAGCAACTTCTTCTGCCTGCTCTACTTCAGCTGTTTCTTCTGTTACTTCTGCTTTCGTTGTTTCCTCTTTTGCAGGAGTTGCAGTTGCCTGTCCAGAAGAACATGCTGTAAGTAATGTTGCCATAAGCATAATCATTACTACAAGTACACTTAAAATGTTCCGCTTAATTGTTCTCTTCTTCATAATTAAAATCCTCCTTTAATTAAAGTTTGGTTTTTGGGTTTATTTGAATTTATTAACTCTTAGGAATTAACTCTGACAATGCCAGACGAATTTTATGGATTCCCCATGAGTTTTAAGTAGCAATACAAAGTCATTGGTTTTCCATCAAATTCAATATCTACAATTGTTGCTGATACATATCCATCCCGCATTATTGAACTTGATATATTTTTGAATATAACTACAGAATCATAACATTCTGAGTCTTCAAACTTTAACTCTCTTACTACTTTACCATTGTTATCAGGAATATAAATTGCTAATGTGTCATCATCATAAAACTCTACTTCCTGATTACTATCTTTAATTATAATCTTTTTGTTATTTTCATCGTTGAAGACTACAAGTTTCGGTTCTTCAATAATTCCATTAAAACTTTGCATCCATTCTACTCCTGGAAGTGTGGATTCTGTATCTGGAGTTGGAGCAGGAGTAGGCTCTGGTGTTGGCTCAATTGCAGGCTCAGGTGTAGCTGTTTCTTCTGCTTTAGGTTCTTCCTGCTCTACAGTTTCTGTTACTTCCTGTTCATTTTTTTCAGTTCTTTCGCTATTTTCATTTGTAGAAGTATTTGTTTTCTCACCAGTGCTACAGGCGGTAAGTAAGAATGCCATAGCCATTATCCATGCCACCAAGGTACTTAAATTGTTTTTGCGCTTGTTTGCTTTGCTTCCCATGATTCACCCCCCTCGTATCGGTCTTGATTCCCTCATCCTCTTTTTCTTTATTCTCAACGAATCTTATCAAACCGGATTCAGTATATCACCACATGATAGTATTTTCAATATTTCAAAAAAAAAAAAAACGCTTTTTAATTTTTTATCAAAAAGCGTTTTTTGATTTATATTATGTTTCTTATGTTTTCAATAAATTAACAAAAATAAAATGGCAAACATCTGATGGGCTGTTGTATAAATGAACAGCTTTTTGTGAAGGTCAGGAGAAAGGCGGATATTGAAACTGCCTTCAAATGCGACTTCGGGTTCCTTTCCTTCTGCCTTGCAGATTTTCAGATAATCATCGACAGCATCGTGAAAATCGTCCAGAAGTTCCCTGGCACTTTCACCCTCGTAAGAAATAAGGGAGCGAATCCCCATGACCTTACCATAAAAAATGCCATCTTCTTCGGAAAACTCAACGCTTCCGACATAGCCTTTGTATTGAATAGTGTTATTCATATGAGACCCTTCTGTTCTAAAATCTCTGTTTGCTGTTTGATATCTTATCAGACAACCATTACAGCTTTTCCATAAAATAACTCTTATAGCCCTCTCCATAAATTTCCGATGCACTCGATACAATCATAAAGGCATTCTCATCCTCCATGCGGACGATGTCTTCCATTTTCTGCATATTCTGTTTCCGGATGACACACAGAATCACCTTCTTGTCGGTATTCTGGTAAGCGCCCTTTCCTTCCAGATAGGTAACGCCGGAATCAATCTCTATGAGAATCCGCTCTGCGATCCGTTCTGAATGGTCGCTGATGATATAAAGTAGCTTTGCGCCGTCTGTTCCGTAAAGAATCAGATCGAGAACCTTTGAAGTCACCACCTCTGCCAGAACGCTGTAAAGAATCGCATTCAAGTTTCCGAATACAATGCCGCCAAAGCCAATGACAATGGCATCGGCAAGCAGGAAAATCGTTCCCGTCTTAAGATAAGGAAATTTTAATTTGATGACCTTTACAATAATATCCATCCCACCGGTTGTTGCCCTGCATTTAAACGCAATACCCATTCCGACCGCAATCAGGGCTCCGCCAAACACTGCCCCCAGAATCGGATCGGTTGTTGCTGCGCCCCTTGCTGCAAACCAGTTGGAAAATCCGGAAATCAGTACAATTTCATACAGAGTGGATGCGATAAATTTTCCTCCAAATTTCCAGAAACCGAGAATCAGAATCGGAATATTTAACAGGAAAAACAACGTACCGATTTCAAGCGGAATCAGCCGGTTTAAAGAAATACATAAGCCCGATACGCCTCCCGGTGCAAAGTTATTTGCATCAACAAAAGATGATACCCCACAGCTATAGATTATGGATGCCACTGTGAGCCACAAATATTTCCAGACTAATTTTTTCATATCAACCCTCATTTACTTTCCATATACTCAAAACAAGCTTCACTAGACTCACCTTTGGTTCGCACTAAGCTTGAAACAACCTCGCTAAGTGCTCTACTCAAAAATGATCCACTGGATCATTTTTGAGTATGCATGGCAATTCAAAACAAACCACATACCTATTGTATGTGGTTCGCTTCATTATTACTCAAGTATTACGTCCTACATGACATTCTGTCTTATATTGATCTTATATTCCGCTCGGGAATTATTGCCGTACCGTATTCCAGCTTATGCTCTAGATATTCGTACGAACCAGCTTCGGCTGGTATCCGTTCTGTTCGAGCGCTTCCATGATCTGCTTCTTATGCTCGGTTCCGAATGCTTCGAGCGTGATGCGGAGTTCTACCGCTGCACTGCGGTTAATGGATACGAACTGGTTGTGCTCAAGTTTAATGACATTACCGTTCTGTCTGGCAATAACATCTGCTACATGGCTTAATTCGCCCGGCTTATCCGGGAGAAGTACCGATACCGTAAAGATACGGTCTCTCATAATCAGACCCTGCTGGACAACGGAAGACATCGTAATGACATCCATATTACCACCGCTTAAGATGGATACAATCTTCTTGCCCTTTACATCCAGATGCTTTAAAGCTGCTACGGTAAGAAGCCCGGAGTTTTCTACCACCATCTTATGATTTTCTACCATGTCAAGGAATGCAACCACAAGCTCTTCATCCGGCACGGTAATGATATCATCGAGATTCTTCTGTAAATAAGGGAAAATCCTGGATCCCGGTGTTTTCACCGCAGTACCGTCTGCGATGGTGCTGACATGATCGAGAGTCAGTACCTTTCCGGCCTTCACGGATTCCTGTAAGCAGTTTGCACCCTCCGGTTCCACACCAATTACCTTGATCTTTGGATTTAAGAGCTTCGCCAGCGTGGAAACACCCGTTGCAAGGCCGCCTCCGCCAACCGGTACTAAGATATAGTCAACCACCGGAAGCTCTTTGATGATTTCCATGGCTATGGTTCCCTGTCCGGTTGCAACCGCCGGATCATCAAACGGATGAATGAAGGTATATCCGTTTTCCTTTGCAAGCTCATAAGCCTTCTCACAGGCTTCATCATAAACATCACCATACAGAACCACCTCTGCGCCATATCCCTTGGTACGGTTTACTTTAATCAGCGGCGTAGTTGTCGGCATCACAATGACCGCCTTTACACCAAAACACTTCGCTGCATAAGCAACACCCTGTGCATGGTTTCCGGCTGATGCGGTAATCAGCCCCTTTGCACGTTCCTCATCAGAAAGCGTGCTGATCTTATAATAAGCACCTCTTAATTTGTAGGCTCCGGTCAACTGCATGTTTTCCGGCTTGAAATAGACCTTGTTTCCGGTCTGTGTACTGTAGAAATCGCTGTACACCAGCTTGGTTTCCTGCGTCACCTTTCTTACAATGTCTGAAGCTTCTTCAAATCGTTCAAGTGTCAGCATTTTCGTATCCATCTTCTTCGCCTTTCATCTCCAGAAGTCCATCGACATATTCCTGTACATCAAACTTCCGTAAATCCTCTAATTTTTCTCCAACACCAATATATTTCACCGGAATGTCCAGCTCTGCATGAATTGCAACTGCAATTCCTCCCTTGGCCGTTCCGTCCATCTTGGTTAGAATAATACCGGTAAGATCTGCAGTTTCACCGAATTCTCTTGCCTGAACCAGTGCGTTCTGCCCGGTTGTTCCATCGAGCACCACCAGATTTTCACGGTGCGCATCAGGGAATTCCCGGTCAATGATCCGGTTCATCTTCTTTAACTCTTCCATGAGGTTCTTCTTATTATGAAGTCTTCCTGCCGTATCACAAAGCAGGATATCCACATTTCTCGCTTTCGCTGCACTGACTGCATCGAAGATCACGCTGGAAGGATCCGCTCCCTGTGCACCGCTTATTATTTCCACACCGGCACGCTTTGCCCATTCATCGAGCTGTTCTCCGGCTGCAGCGCGGAAGGTATCTGCAGCTGCAATCAATACGCGTTTCCCCTGCTTTTTGTAAATAGCTGCCAGTTTACCAACAGATGTGGTCTTGCCGACGCCATTCACGCCGATTACCATAATTACGGACTGCTGATTTTCGAAGTCATATGCATCCTCCGGAACCTGCATCTGCTCTTTAATGCTTTCCTTTAAAAGCTCCCTGCAGTCCTCCGTCTCCTTCACATGGCGTTCCTTCACCTGACGGCGAAGCTCCTCCATGACCTCTTCGGTCGCTGTGATTCCCATATCTCCCATGATGAGCGTTTCTTCAAGTTCTTCGTAAAAATCCTCATCAATGGCAGAATGTCCACTGAATATGCTTTTTAATCTGCTAAAAAATCCGGCCATTACTCACTCAGCTCCTTATCGATCAAATTAACGCTTACCAAAGTGGAAACACCCTTTTCCTGCATGGTAATACCATATAAGCGATCCGCCTTTTCCATGGTTCCACGCCGGTGTGTAATAACGATGAACTGGGTATTCTTCGTAAGCTTATGTAAATATTTTGCAAAACGGGTTACGTTGTTTTCATCAAGGGCCGCTTCAATCTCATCAAGCAGACAGAACGGAGACGGCTTCAGGTTCTGAATGGCAAACAAAAGAGCAATTGCCGTGAGAGCCTTTTCCCCACCGGATAACTGCATCATGTTCTGCAGCTTCTTTCCGGGTGGCTGTGCAATAATCCGGATGCCGGCTTCGAGGATATCTTCATCCTCCATCAGCTCCAGTGTTCCCTTTCCGCCACCGAATAATTCCTTGAACACCTTATCAAATTCCCGGCTGATCTCTGCAAACTTTTCTTCAAACTGCTTACGCATCGCCGTATCCAGTTCCACAATAATTCCTTCCAGCGTTTTCTCCGCTTCTACGAGATCGTCATGCTGTGTCTTTAAGAAGGTGTAACGCTCCATGAGGTTCTTATAATCCTCAATCGCATTGACATTAACATCCCCCAGCTTCTTAATCTGATCCTTTAAGGAACCGGTTTCCTTCTTCATGGCAGACAGATCGGTCATTGTCTCATCCCTCATGGAGGATGCATCGGATAACGTGATCTCATATTCATCCCACATGTAATTGATCTGGTTCTCGATATTCTCCTGGATCCGTTCCTTTTGGGAATTCAGACGGTATACTTCCTTATCAAGGCCTGTCATTTTCTCTGCCAGGGATTCCCGGTCTGTAAAGAAATTCTTCTGTTTTGCAGACAGTTCTTCTTTATGGGCAATATCATCCTTTAACTTCGTTTCTGTATCGGATTTCGTTGTGTGGGAAGCCTCGATTGTCTTTTCGATTTCGGTAATGCTGTTCCGTTTCAGTTCAACTGCCTCAGTGCTCTCCTTAAGGCTGTCTAAAACCTCCTGCAGTTCTGAAGATAACCGTTCGATCTCACCATCAATACGATCCACATTCTGCTGATGGAAGTTCTGCTGCTGCAGCATCTTCTCCACTTCCACATCCCACTCGGATACATGTACGGACTGTTCAGACTCTTCCTTGCGCTTCTCTTCCAGTTCTGCGGTAAAGCCCTTGATCTGCTGTTCCACATTCTTTTCAAGCTGCTCGGAATCCTGTAATTCCTGCTGGATCTCCTGCTTGCTCCGGTTGATCTCCTGAATCTGGGTCTCAATCTCACGCTCTTCGTTCTTTAATTCCACCGAGCCTTCGGAAGCTTCATTCTTACGTTCTTCTGCCTTAATGACATTCAGTCTTGCAGTATTCTGTTCAATGAACTTTTTCTGTAATGCCGCCTTGTCTTCTTCGAGGCTTAAACGTAACTGGTTACGCTCCTGCTTGGTCTTCTCGATGTCCTCTAACAGCTCATCTACCTGTTTTAAATATTTCTTCACCTTCTCATTCAGTTCTTCTATTTCGCGCCGCCGTCCGAGAAGATTACTGTTATTCTTAAATGCACCACCGCTGATGGCACCACCCGGTACCAGGAGTTCTCCTTCCAGCGTAACCATACGGATACCGTAATCGAATTTCCTTGCGATCTTTACGGCATTGTCGACGTTATCTACAACGACAATTCTTCCCAACATGGCTTTGGCTACGTTCTTATATTTCGCATCAATATGAACCAGCTCATCTGCCATGCCGATTACTCCCTTTTCCTTAAGGGACTCCGGATTTTTAAACTCCTGCGGCTTCGTAATACTCGTTAAGGGTAAAAAGGTTGCTCGTCCAGATCTCGTATCCTTTAAGAAACGGATCATGCGTTTCGCCGTCTCCTCATCATCGGTTACGATGTTCTGGATGTTACCTCCTAATGCCGTTTCAATCGCGGTTTCATACTTCTTATCTACTTTAATGATGTCCGCAACAACACCGATGATTCCCTTTTCCTGCTCTTTGCGTTCCATGACCTTCTTGACACTGCCGCCATAGCCTTCATAGCGCTCGGTCAGGTTTGTCAATGCCTCAAGCTTTGACTTCTCCTGATGGTAATTCACCTGGGTATCCCGAAGAAGCTGATCCTTCTTTGAAAGCTCCTCACGGATCAGGGCAAGCTTTTCTTCCTTACTCTGCTGGGAATCGTTCAGGGCACGGATCTGTTCGTTAATCTTTTCAAATTCTTCCTCGAGGGATTTAATTACGGCTTCCTGCTGGGCCTCATCCGACTTCACACGTAAGATCCGTGAGGTCAGCTCGGACTTCCGGATGTTGATCTGCTCGGTCATGCTGTCGTATCTTCCAAGCTTTGATTTAATCGTGGCTCTCGCATTCAGCGCATCAATAATTGTATTCTTACCACTCTCGATCTGATTATTTAATTCTTCAATCGCTTTCTGTACCGTAAGCAGCTTTTCTTTTGCTTCATTACGGGTCTTCTCGATTTCGGCAACCTGTTCATCGATCACCGATTTATCCTTCAGAATTCCTTCCTTATCCAGCTTCCGGCCATCAATTTCCTTTTGAATGGTCTGTTGCCGTGACAGGAAATGCTCTTCGTTGCTTTGTGCGGATTTGATCTGTTCCTTTAAGACATTGATCTCACCCTCTAACCTGCCACGCATCACACTGGAATCAGTAATGGTATTCCGTTCCTGTTCTATGGTGGCATCAAGCTGTTCGATTTCTGCCTGAACCTTTTCGTATTCTTCCTTGATCTGCTCGTAACGCTTCGAGGTTTCCGCAAGATCATCACCGGCAATCTGGTACTTTCCGCTTACTGTGCTTAACTGCTCCTGTAAATGCAGGTTTTCCAAAAGAAACAGGTTCACATCCAGCGTTTTCAGTTCTTCCTTCTTTTTCAGGTAGATCTTCGCCTTTTCCGACTGCTTCTCTAACGGTCCTACCTGCTTTTCCAGCTCGGAAAGAATATCGTTTACACGGACTAAATTCTGCTTTTCATCCTCTAACTTCTTCTGGGCAGCTACCTTACGCTTCTTAAACTTCACAATGCCGGCTGCCTCATCAAAAAGCTCACGGCGTTCTTCCGGCTTACCACTTAAGATCTTATCAATCTGCCCCTGTCCGATGATGGAATAGCCTTCTTTACCAATACCGGTATCGTAAAAGAGCTCATTCACATCCTTCAGACGGCACGGTGTTCCATTCAACAGATATTCACTTTCTCCGGAACGGTAGATTCGTCTGGCAACGGTAACCTCATCATAATCAATCGCCATGTGGTGATCTGAATTGTCAAAGGTAATTGCCACATAGGCATATCCCATTGGCTTGCGAAGTTCTGTACCCGAGAAAATGACATCCTGCATGGAGGCTCCACGCAGCTGCTTGATACGCTGTTCACCCAATACCCAGCGGACCGCATCAGCAACATTGCTCTTACCACTTCCGTTAGGTCCCACAATTCCGGTAATACCATTGTGAAACTGAAGCACAATTTTATTTGCAAAGGACTTAAATCCATGAATTTCTATACTTTTTAAATACATTCCGTTAACAACCTATTCTATAAATTCGCTTGTGGAGACTTCATCAGCACCGCATAAGCTGCCTGCTGTTCCGCAGACTTCTTGCTTTTACCGTTGCCGCTTCCTACGCATTTTCCATCAATCCATGCTTCGATCACAAAGACCTTATCATGATCCGGTCCGGATTCCGAAACCAGATGGTAGGTCAGCTCCTTACCAACCTTCTGTGCCCGTTCCTGCAAAATGGATTTGCTGTCATAAAAGAGCTGCTTCGTCTCAAGATCGGACAGGATCCACTGGTGGACGTATCTTTTGGCCTCTTCAAAACCGCCATCCAGATAAATGGCGCCAAGCACGGCCTCCATGACATCAGAAACGATGGAATCCCTCTCTCTTCCTCCGGTTGCCTCTTCTCCCTTGCCAAGAAGGATATACTTCTGCAGGGAAATGTCTCTGGCGCAATAGGCAAGTGCAGGCTCACAGACCATGGAGGAACGGACTCTGGTAAGCTGTCCCTCCTTCCACTCCGGATAATGCTCAAAAAAGAACTGGCTTGAAATCAGCTCTAACACCGCATCACCTAAGAACTCCAGACGTTCATAATTTGGATGCTTATTGATCTTCTGTTCGTTCGAAAAAGAGCTATGGGTCAAGGCCTGCAGTAATAACTTTTTGTCCTGGAACTCATAGCCGATTTTCTCTTCTAAACTGCTAAAATCTTCATTTGGTAACATGATATTCTCCCATATGCATGGCAGCATCGGAAAAAAGCCCTAAAAGGGCTTTTTCCAATGCAATATATGCCGAAGGATAATTGATCCTTAGTTGGTTGCAGCTTTGATCATATTCACTGCTTCTTCCACCGTTGTAATTTTTTCAGCTTCCTCTGCGGGAACCTCTATATCAAATTCCTCTTCGATTCCCATAATAATCTGAAAAACATCCAAAGAATCAGCTCCCAGATCGTCAAGGAATGTTGTGTCCATCGTAATTTCATCGGGATCAACGTTTAATACATCCGCAATAATTTTCTTTAATTTTTCAAATTCCATAGTGATAATCCTTTCTAGTTCTCTTCCATAGTAATTTTTTCTTTTATTTTTTGATTAATATTCTGTTCTGAAAAAGTAATACATTGCAGAATAGAATTCTTGATTTCAACAGCTTTGGAGCTGCCGTGAGTCTTAACCACCAGACCCTTAAGTCCTAATAACGGTGCTCCGCCATACTGCTCTAAGTCAAACGCCTTAAGTGTCTCCTTCAGGGCAGGCTTCACAAGAAGCGCACCGATTTTACTGCGCAGGGAGGTCATCATTCCTTCCTTTACCTTATGGATTAAGGATCTGCCGACACCTTCGTACATTTTAAGGATAACATTGCCGACAAATGCCTCGCAGACAATAACATCAGCCGCGCCTGCCGGAATGTCTCTTGCTTCCACACTTCCGATAAAATGAATATCCGGACAATTCTTCAAAAGAGGATAGGTTTCCTTTACAAGTGCATTGCCCTTTTCTTCCTCTGCACCGATATTGACAATGCCAACACGGGGATTCGAAATTCCCATAACACTTTCCATATATACGGATCCCATCTTTGCAAACTGTACAAGATGAGAGGGTCTTGCATCGACATTCGCACCACAGTCAATCAGCAGTGCGCATCCCTTCTCAGTCGGAATCAACGGAGCAAGCGGAGGACGCTCCACACCTTTGATTCTTCCGACAATTACCTGTCCTCCAACCAGGGTAGCACCGGTGCTTCCTGCTGACACAAATGCATCACAGGTACCGTCCTTCACTAAATTCAACGCCTTAACAATGGAAGAATCCTTCTTGCGGCGGATTGCCATAACCGGAGGCTCTGCGGTTTCAATGACCTCCGTTGCATTCACTACCTCGATCCGGTCTGCCGGGTAGGTATATTTCTCAAGTTCCCTGCGGACAAGCTCTTCCTGTCCGGTCAGATACACCTTGACATGATCGTTTGCATGAACTGCATCGACAACGCCCTTTACGATTTCTACAGGGGCATTGTCACCGCCCATAGCGTCTACTGCAACATTGATAAAATCCGCCATTTGGAAACCTCCGTCCATATCTTACTTAAATATACTAGACCGTTTCGTAAAAATCAACCCTACATTATGATTTCGCCTGTACGGAATCCTTACTTCACTACAATATTGATAATACGTCCCGGCACATAAATTTCTTTCACAATGGTTCCTGTCAGCTTGTCAGCCACAACTTCCTTACCCTTTGCAATTGCGGTATCCTTATCGACATCTGCAGGAAGCATTACGGTTGCCTTCACCTTACCATTAATCTGGATACCAATTTCCACAGTGTCTTCCTTTACTGCAGCTTCGTCATACTCCGGCCACTTTTCAAAGGCAATCGTCCCTGTATGACCAAGCATCTCCCAGAGTTCCTCACCGGTATGAGGGCAGATACAGGAGAACATCTTAATGAAGCCTTCGGCATATTCACGGGGGCATTTGCCCTTCGTTACCGCATTCATAAAAATCATCATCTGTGCAATGGCAGTATTAAAGCCTAAGGTTTCAAAGTCGGAAGTAACCTTCTTAACCGTCTGATGATATACCTTCTTTAAGGATTCATCATTTTCTTCGGTAATATTCTCAGGCTCGGTAAAATACTTGAATACTCTTCCGATAAATCTTCTTGCTCCTTCTACCCCCTGCTGGCTCCACGGCTTGGATACCTCTAAGGGGCCCATGAACATTTCATAAAGGCGAAGGGTATCTGCGCCGAAATCACGGACAATATCACTCGGATTCACTACATATTCCGGGAAACGCTTACCCATCTTGATTCCGTTCTCACCTAAAATCATTCCCTGATGAACGAGCTTCTTAAACGGCTCCTTGACAGGAGAAAGGCCCTTGTCATAAAGGAAACGGTTCCAGATCCTCGAATACATCAGATGTCCGACTGCATGCTCCGGTCCTCCGACATAAAGGTCAACCGGCATCCAGTGCTTTAACAGCTCCTGATTAGCGAATTCCTTATCATTATCCGGATCAATATAACGGAAATAATACCAGGAAGATCCTGCGGAGCCGGGCATGGTAGAGGTTTCTCTCTTCCCTTTAATTCCGTTATGGTCATACTGCTTCCACTCGGTTGCATTCTCAAGCGGAGCCTGTCCGTTACGTCCCTTGTAATCCTCAAGCTCCGGAAGAACTAACGGAAGTTCATCATCGTCCAGTACATGAATCTGTCCGTCTTCGGTATAAACCACCGGTACGGGCTCGCCCCAGTAACGCTGACGTGCAAAGATCCATTCACGGAAGTGATAATTCACTGTTTTCTTAGCTACACCCATAGAAACGAGCTTATTGGTAATGGCTTCCTTTGCTTCTTCTACCGTAAGTCCGGTAAATTCTTCGGAATTGATCAGCCTGCAGCCCTTGCCGAGGTAATCCTGCTTTTCAAAGGCATGCTCGGAAACATCTGCACCATCAATAACCTGGATACGGAGAATGTTGTGTGCGATGGAATATTCAAAGTCTCTCTGATCATGGGAAGGAACGGCCATAACAGCACCGGTTCCATAATTTGCCAGTACGAAGTCACCGATGTAAAGCGGAACTTCCTTGCCGTTTACCGGATTGATACAGGTAACACCCTTTAATTCGCATCCGGACTTTGTTTTATTTAATTCGGTACGGTCCATATCGTTCTTCTTGATCGTTTCATCGATATAGGCCTGTACTTCTTCTTTATTCTGAATTCTCGGCATTAAATCCTTCACGATCTGTCCGTCCGGAGCCAGTACCATAAAGGTAATGCCATAAATCGTTTCAATACAGGTCGTGTAAATGGAAAACTCTCCGCCACCTACGATCTGGAATTTCACCTCAACACCTTCGGAACGTCCGATCCAGTGTCTCTGAATATCCTTCGTGGATTCCGGCCAGTCAATTTCATTTAAACCTTCCAGAAGCTTGTCTGCGAAAGCCACCTGATCAATAACCCACTGCTTCATATTCTTACGGATAACAGGATAGCCGCCACGCTCGGACTTTCCATCAATGACCTCATCATTGGAAAGAACAGTTCCCAGTTCCTCGCACCAGTTTACCGGCATATCAACCAGCTTTGCATAGCCATCCAGGTATAACTGCTTGAAAATCCACTGGGTCCATTTATAAAACTTCGGATCGGAGGTTGCAATCATCTTGGACCAGTCATAGTCAAAGCCAAGCTCCTTCAACTGATTGGTAAAGGTCTCGATATTCTTCTCGGTGAAACCTGCCGGATGATGACCAGTCGTCACGGCATACTGCTCTGCCGGAAGACCAAAAGAATCATATCCCATGGGATGAAGCACGTTGTAGCCCTGCATTCTCTTCATTCTGGACATGATATCGGTTGCTGTATAGCCCTCGGGATGTCCGGCATGCAGACCGACACCGGAAGGATACGGGAACATATCTAAAGCATAATACTTGGGTTTTGAAAAATCCCAGACATCTGTCCTGAATGTCTGATGCTCCTCCCAGTATTTCTGCCATTTACTTTCAATTTCTCTGTGATTATAAGGGATTGCCATAGCGATTACCCAGCCTTTCTTTCCATGAACTCTTTCCTTGAACTAAGCCTGATACCCATGAAACTCCAGGGAACCGGAAATCCATTAGTAAAAAGCCAATCTAAATTGTACCTATTCTACAGGAAAATGTCAAGAAAAGGGGGATACCTTTTCGATATCCCCCTGAAAAAACCTTTATCCGTAACGGTTCACGAAATCGTTCCCTTTCTTTGTATTCCTTCGCAGGTATCTCAGGCCTCTTCGTTCCCCTCGGTAACCTTGGCTGCCCGCGCTGCCACTTCCTTCTCCTGTACATCGGAAGGACACTGCTCATAGCGTGAAAACTGATACTCAAATTCACCCCTGCCGCCGGTCATGGAACGAAGATCGGTACAATACCCAAACAGCTCCATCATAGGGACATCGGCTTCAATGACCTGCCTGCCCTGTGCGGAAGGATTCATACCGAGCACTCTTCCTCTTCTCTTATTGAGATCACCCATAATATCACCGGTATAGCTGTCCGGAACGGTAACCTTCAGGGAAACAATCGGCTCAAGCAATACCGGATGTGCTTCCATGAAGCCCTTCTTGAAGGCCTGGATCGTTGCCATCTTGAATGCCATTTCAGAAGAATCTACCGGATGATACGAGCCATCATAAAGAACTGCTTTCACACCAACAACCGGATAAGCTGCCAGAGGACCCTTCAGTACAGATTCCTGGATTCCCTTCTCAACCGCCGGGAAATAGTTCTTCGGAACGGCACCTCCTACAACCACCTGCTCAAATTCATATGGTTCTTCCAGATTACCGGAAGGGCTAAAGCGCATCTTGACATGACCATACTGTCCATGTCCACCGGACTGTTTCTTATACTTATATTCCACATCACTGTTCTTCCTGATGGTTTCGCGGAATGCAACCTTAGGCCTGCTTAATTCAATTTCTACCTTGTAATCATTTAAAAGCTTGCTTGCAATGACTTCAAGATGCAGATCCCCCATGCCGTAAAGCAGCATCTGCTTATTTTCCGCATCATTGACATATTTCATCGTCAGATCTTCATGGGAAATCTTCTGCAGCGCCTGTGATAATTTATCCACATCTGCCTTGTTCTTCGGCTTATATCTCATATAAGTATAAGGAACCGGCATCTCCCATTTACCGTATTTAATCGTGGTTGCCTTCGTGGAAAGGCTGTTTCCGGTACGCGCTGCGGTCAGTTTTGCAAGTGCTCCGATATCTCCGGCATGTAATTCCTTTACTTCGATTGGTTTATTGCCCTGTAAAACATAAAGCTTGCCAACCTTCTCTTCAATATCGCGGTCTACATTGTAGATCATGTCATCTGACTTCAATACGCCGGAGTTTACTTTAATCAAAGAGTATTTACCGATGAACGGATCTACGATGGTCTTCCATATGTATGCTGATTTCGCCTTGGAGAAGTCATAGTCTGCATGATAGATATCGTTCGTCTTCATATTGATTCCGGCAACGATACGGTTCTCCGGACTCGGAAAATACTTAATGATGTCATCGAGCAGGGTATAAACACCCTGACATAAAACATTGGATCCCATGGTCATCGGAACGATACTGCCGTCACAGACATTCGTCCGTAATGCGGCACGGATCTCTGCTTCCGAGAAGGTCTCGCCGCCAAAATAACGCTCCATCATCTCTTCACTGGTCTCAGCAACTGCCTCCATCAGTGTATCCCGGCAGATCTGTAAATTCGCCTTATTATATTCCGGAACCTCACATTCCACAACATCCTTGCCCTGCCAGCGGTTACCGGTCTCGGTAATGACATTGACATATCCAACAAACTTCTCATTCTCACGGATCGGCAGATGGAACGGTGCCATCTTCTTGCCAAACATCGCGGTCATATCCTCTACCACCTGCCGGAAAGAAGCCTGATCCACATCCATGTTGCTGACATAAATCATACGGGGCAGCTTATACTTTTCACACAGCTCCCATGCCTTCTGGGTTCCGACCTCCACACCGGACTTGCCATTCACTACGATAATGACTGCACCTGCTGCACTGATTGCCTCTTCTACTTCTCCTACAAAATCGAAGAATCCCGGTGTATCAAGAATATTGATCTTGTATCCTTCCCACTCAATGGGAACCACTGACGTATTTATAGAAATCTTACGCTTGATTTCTTCTTTATCAAAATCACTTACCGTATTGCCGTCATCGACCTTCCCCATCCGGGAGGTAATTCCGGACAAATATGCCATTGCTTCCGCTAAAGACGTTTTACCGCTTCCCCCATGTCCAACCAGAGCAACATTACGAATCTTATCTGTTGTGTAAATATTCATGCATTTCCCTCCATTCTTTCAAATACCATGTGTCTATTTTACTAAATATTCTGATAATATACAAGCGTTTTTGGTGAATTTTCCTACACATTTTCCCACACATTTGTTACAGTCAGTTTATTTTTATATTGACATCTATAGTAATTGGAATTAAAATTAGTACGTTGAAGTGTCATAGTATAAAGCGTCGAAGTGCTAAAGAATTGATATTTTCAAAAGTAATATAATCCATATTATACAGGAAGAAAGGAAGTTATACCATGATTGTTGTTATGAAACCCAATGCCTCCGACCAGAGCATCGGAGCTGTTACCAGATATATTGAAGAAAACGGATTGCATGTCCACATTTCCAAAGGTGATCAGGTCACGATTATTGGTGTCGTCGGTGATAAAACCCGGCTTTCCACCAATAACCTTACTATTTTCGATGGCGTAGACCGGATTCTTCCGGTAACCGAAAGCTATAAGCTGAGTAATATTAAATTCCATCCGGATCCCACTGTCGTGAAGGTCGGCAATGCCTCTTTTGGTCCAGGTCTCCTTACAGTCATCGCCGGTCCCTGTGCCGTTGAAAGTAATGACCAGCTTATGAAAATTGCTGTTGCTGTCAGAAAATCCGGAGCGAATGTTCTTCGCGGCGGAGCTTACAAGCCGCGCACCTCACCCTACTCTTTCCAGGGACTGGAAGAGGATGGCCTTAAATACATGCAGGAGGCAGGACAGGCAACCGGCCTTGCTACTGTATGTGAGGTCGTAAGCCAGGAAGCGATTGAAGCAGCGGTTAAATATGTAGACATGATCCAGATTGGTGCCCGTAACATGCAGAACTTCATTCTGTTAAAGGAAGCCGGACAGTCCGGTCTTCCGGTTTTATTAAAAAGAGGCTTATGTGCCACCATCGATGAATGGCTGAACGCTGCCGAATACATTATGGATGCAGGCAACCCGAATGTGGTTTTATGTGAACGCGGCATCCGTACTTACGAAACCGCCACCCGGAATACGCTTGACTTAAGTGCCATCCCTGTATTAAGATCCAAGACACACCTTCCGGTCATTGTGGATCCTTCCCATGCAACCGGAGCCTATGCTTACGTTCCCCCTATGGCAAAGGCTGCTGTAGCAAGCGGTGCAGACGGACTGATCATTGAAGTGCATAACGATCCTGCCCATGCTCTCTCCGATGGTCCCCAGTCTCTGACCTTTGAACGTTTCGATATCTTAATGAAGGAATTAAAGCCTTTTGCTTCTCTTATGAACAGGAGTATGACATGATTACCAAAACAGCTTTTCAGACCTTTGGTTTTATCGGACTCGGACTGATTGGCGGTTCCATTGCCCGTGCCATCCGCGAAAAGCTTCCATTAAGCAGAATTCTGGTTTTTGATGCAGATCAGAATACCATGGAGCTTGCCTTAACAAGCGGTGTTGCATCTGAAACTACAGGTTACGTTAATGAAGCCTTTGCACAATGCGACTGCGTCTTCTTATGTGCACCGGTTTCCGATAATGCCCATAATTTATCCTTATTAAAGGAATACACTTCCGACACCTGTCTGATTACTGATGTTGGCAGTGTCAAAACCCACATCCATAAACAGGTTGAGGAATTACAGTTAGAGGACCGTTTCATCGGAGGCCATCCTATGGCAGGAAGCGAGCGTGTCGGATTTATCAATTCCAAGTCCCTGCTTTTGCAGAATGCCTACTACATCCTGACTCCATGCAGCGGCGTTCCGGAAGAAACCGTATCCGCCTTTCGCAGCCTCATCGAATCCATTGGTTCCGTGCCACTTCTTATGGATTACCGGAAGCACGATTTCATCACCGGTGCGGTAAGTCACCTTCCGCATGTGATCTCCGCTTCTCTGGTAAATCTCATCAAGAAAGAGGATACCCCGGATGAACTGATGAAAACCATCGCTGCCGGAGGCTTTAAGGATATCACCCGGATCTCCTCCTCTTCCCCTGTCATGTGGCAGCAGATCTGTCTGACGAACAGGGAGAATATTTTGGTCTTGCTGGATCATTACATTACGGCTCTGCAAAATATCAGAAAACTGATTGACGATTCTACGGAGCAGGAAATCTTCGACTTTTTTAAGGAAGCACGTGATTACCGGGATTCCTTCGTCAATACTTCAAGCGGCCCGATCAAAAAGACCTATGCCATTCATGTGGAAATTGCTGATCAGCCCGGTGCCCTTGCATCCGTTGCCATGCTGCTTGCTGAGAATTCCATCAGTATTAAAAACATCGGCATTACCCATAACCGGGAACGCACCGATGGTGCTCTGCGTATCGAGGTTTATCAGGAGGAAAGTCTGAGACAGGCAGAAGAACTGCTACAGAAAAACGGCTATCTCACTCATATTCCCTAAAAAGCCAAAAGCCGGCAGGTGAAGAAAGAAATCCCCTGCACCTACAACGGTACAGGGGACTTTTTATGTCTTCTTAATGTAAATGCCATCCCAATGATCACCATGCCTGTAATTCCACCTGCACAATCAATAAAGACATCCTTTACTGCTGCATATCTGCCGGGTACGAAGTACTGGTGAATTTCATCCAGTGATGCTGACAGCAATAACTGCACTCCGATGAGCAGCCTGCCGCTCCAGACCTTTCCCTTCCACCACATTAAAACCAGACTGTAGGAAAGCAGACCGACACAAAGATATTCGAAAAAATGAGCCAGCTTCCGTACGATCTTTTCAAGCGCAAGCGGAAAGAGATCAACGACAATCTCTGTCGTTGGTGTTCCGTCACTCTTCTGGAAAAAGCTCCAGATTTTCAATAACAATTCTGTCACTGCTGAGCTCTTCATAGAGGAATCCTCTGCCACATCAGATGACAGCAGAAAAATCATCATATACAAAAACACCAGCAGGCAGACCGCTGCTACGGTATAAATTCTTTTCTTTCTCATCATTTGGCCTGAGTCAGATTATTGATGGTATCATAAAGCTGGATTCTGGATGCCTCCATCTCAGGCATTCCGATAAAGATCGCTCCATAAGCAAAGCCATCCTCTTTCTTCTCAATTCGCACGATTTCCAGAAAGGCATGCAGCACTTCCTGTGTCCAGATACGCAGATGAGACTCATAAACGGCTCCGATCTCCAACGGCTTGGAGCATGAAAATCCAACACCGGACTTGGACACATCGAGAATCTCGATCTCTACCTTTTCCTGTGTATCACGATCCAGCCTTTTAATGAATAAGGACGATGTTAATTTAATTCGGTTATTCTTTCTTCGCTCTTCCATAGTGTAACCCCTCCATTAGTACTATCTTACTCATAAATCCTGTTTTTGTAAAGTATCCGTAAAGAAACAGGCATCCCCGAAAGAGAAAAAACGATATTTTTCGCGTACGGCTTCTTCATAAGCGGCAAGAACATGCTCCCGTCCTGCCAGTGCACTCACCAGCATCACCAGTGTTGACTCCGGCAAATGGAAATTGGTAATCAGGCAGTCTAAAACCTTAAACCGGTATCCAGGATAAATAAAGATCTCTGTATTGCCACAGCATTCCTCCAGTCTTCCGTTTTCATCCGCAGCACTCTCAACCGTCCGGCAGCTTGTTGTTCCGACACAGATCACACGTCCGCCGTTCTCCTTCGTCTGATTGATAAGCTCTGCGGCCTCCTGTGTCACCTGATAATATTCCGAATGCATATGATGCTCTAACACATCATCCACCTTCACCGGCCGGAAGGTTCCAAGGCCCACATGAAGCGTCACATAAGCAAGCTTTACACCCTTCTGCTCAATCTGCCAAAGCAGCTCCTTTGTAAAATGAAGTCCTGCGGTCGGTGCTGCGGCAGATCCGTCAAACTTTGCATACACGGTCTGGTAACGGTTCTTATCCTTTAGCTTATGGGTAATATATGGTGGAAGCGGCATCTCGCCCAAAGAATCCAGAACCTCTTCCCAGATTCCATCATAATAAAACTTTACGAGACGGTTGCCCTCTTCTACTACATCCATGACCTCGGCTTTCAGTCTTCCGTCGCCAAAGACCACCCTGGCACCGGGACGCAGCTTCTTCCCCGGCTTCACAAGGGTTTCCCATACATCACCTTCTCTTCGTTTCAGCAAAAGAATCTCTACCGAAGCGCCGGTGTCTTCTTTCGTTCCCATGAGACGCGCCGGCAGTACTTTCGTATTATTCAAAACAAGGCAGTCTCCCGGTTTCAGATAGTCAATAATATTCCGGAAAACTTCATGCTTCCATTCCCCTGTTTTCTTATCAACAATCAGCAATCGTGATGAGGAACGATCCTCCAATGGATCCTGTGCAATCAGCTCCTGTGGTAATTCAAAATTAAAATCCGATGTCTTCATTAGATGGCTGCTCCCTTTAAGAATGCCACATAACCACGCTTTGTCTCATATACATCGGCCTTGCTCACAGCTTCCCAGGGTGCATGCATATTTAATACGGCTACACCGCTGTCGATGACATTCATGCCGTATAAAGCAAGAATGTAGGCAATCGTACCGCCGCCGCCAAGATCTACGCGGCCAAGCTCTGCTGTCTGAAAATGAATGTTTTCCTTTTCAAAAATACTGCGGATATGTGCCAGATATTCTGCGTTAGCATCGTTGGAGCCGGACTTTCCTCTGGCTCCGGTAAATTTATTGAAGACCATGCCACCGCCAAGATAAGCCACATTTTTCTTATCAAAGCTGGCTGCATAGGTCGGATCAAACGCACTGCTGACATCCGAAGAAAGCATGCAGGAGGATGCCAGGCATCTGCGTACATTAAGTTCTGAATACTCTCCCATGAGATTGAGCACTTCAGCTACCATATTTTCAAAAAAATGGGACTGCATACCGGTTGCGCCGACACTTCCGATTTCTTCCTTATCTACCAGCAGACAGCAGGCCGTTCTTTCCACACTCTTCATTTCGAACATAGCCTTTAAGGAAGTAAATGCACAGACTCTGTCATCCTGTCCGTAGCTTAAAATCATACTGCGGTCAAAGCCGGCTTCTCTTGCCTTTCCGGCAGGAACCACTTCAAGCTCTGCGGAAATGAAGTCCTCCTCATCCATGTCATAGTTCTCTTTGAGGATATTGAGAATGCCCTTCTTTACGGCGTCCTTGCCTGCGGATTCGCCCTTCTTCTCCTTCTCTTCCTTAGAGAACGTAAGCGGCTTATTTCCAACGATAATATCCAGTGCTTCTCCTTCGATCACCTTGGCAGCCTTCTTTTCCAGCTGTTCCTGTGCCAGATGAATGAGAAGATCGGAAACAAAGAATACCGGATCATCTTCATTTTCACCGATGTTCAGTTCAATTGTTGTTCCATCCTTCTTCACAACCACACCATGAATTGCAAGTGGAATCGTTACCCACTGATACTTCTTTACGCCACCATAATAATGGGTGTCAAGATAAGCAAAACCACCGTCCTCATATAACGGATTCTGTTTGATATCCAGGCGTGGGGAATCGATGTGTGCACCGAGAATATTCATTCCCTCTTCCATCTTCTTCTCACCGATATGGAATAATGCAACAGACTTGTTCATCCATACGGAATAAACCTTGTCGCCTTTTTTGAGCCTGCCGCCTTTTTTGATGATATCCTGTAATTCCTTGTATCCGGCTTCTTCTGCCATATTTACAATATAGTCCACGCACTCCCTTTCCGTTTTGCATTCGGAAAGGAATCCGCGGTATGCTTCATTCAATGCTTCCAGTTCTTTTAACTGCTTTGTACTATAGGTTTCCCAGACATTTTTCTGTTCCATGTTCTGCCTCCGTTTTCTATATAGTATTACCTGATTACCAGTATATCACACTTATGCTCTCAGATCGATATCCAGATCATTCTTCAGTGTTCTGCAAATCTTATCTACGAACTTCTGAATTGCCTCTGCATCAAAGGCCTCTTCCTTCGGCGCAAAAGTGATGGTATAAGCCATGCTCTTCTTTCCTTCCGGAATCTGTCCGCCTTCGTATACATCGAACAGCCTGATCTCCTTGATGTATTTGTTCGCTCTGCGGATGCATTCCTCTACCTGTCCATAGGTAATGTCCTTATTCATAACAAGCGCAAGGTCACGTTTTTCTTCAGAGAAGCGGTTCAGAGACTCGAATACCCTCTTCTTACCATACCACGCTGACAGCTTCTCCAGATCCATTTCCAGAATAAAGGCACTGGTACGCATATTCAGTTCATCCTGAATGTCATAAGCAAGCTTTCCGAAGTAACCGATCACTTCACCTTCGCACAGCACATCTACCGCCTGATAAGGATGCAGGAACGGCTTCTCTGTGGGAGTATAGGTAAAGGTTACATCCAGACTTTCTGCTATCGTATTTGCAATGCTCTTCATGGTATAAAAGCTTTCCTGAAGACCGAAAATACCGATGCACAGGGTATCCTTTTCCTCCGGATACTCAGTTAACGGCAGGGACTTTGGAAGGAACTTCTTTGCTACTTCAAACAGTCTGCCGGAGAGAATGCCATTCTTCTCATTTCTGGCAATTGCATTTACCATGGAAGGAGCAAGTGTTGTCCGCATCAGGGACAGATCCTGGTTAATCGGATTTAACAGCCTGATCGCATTGCGCTCCTGCGCATCCTCAGGAAGCTTCATCAGATCCAGGTCTGCCGGGGAGAAGAAGGAATAATGCATACATTCATTGATACCGATGGCACATAAGGTTCTCTTTAAGGCAAGTTCACCCTTCTGCTTCTTATTCAAACCTCCCATGGTAACCTGTGCAGTCGGAAGGAAGGTCGGCACAATATGATCATATCCGTACATGCGGATCACTTCCTCTGCCACATCCGGATAACGCTCCACATCGTTCTCACCATTCGGAAGCATATCTTCACGATAAGCCGGTACATGGATCGTCAACTGATCACCATCTACCGTAGGTGCAAAGTCGAGATTCTTCATAATGCGGACAATGTCTTCTTCCGGTACAGTAATACCAAGTACGCTGTTTACTTTGGAAATGCTGACCTTCATTTCGGTCGGCTCAATAGAATTACCGGTATTAATATCTACATGTGTGGAGGAAACCTTACCACACTGTAATTCTTCGATCAGATGTAATGCTCTCTTCATACCAAGAACAGTAGAATACTCGTCCACACCCTTTTCGTAACGGGCACTGGCATCGGTACTCTTTCCAAGACTTCTTGCGGTCTTTCTGACACTGTCTCTTGCGAACTTCGCAGACTCAAAGATCACGCTCTCTGTGGTATCACGGATTTCGGAATTCAATCCCCCCATGACACCTGCAAGGGCAACCGGCTTAACACCGTCGCAGATGACCAGATTGTCTGTGTTCATTTCATATTCCTGTTCATCCAGGGTAATGATCTTCTCTGCATTCTTTGCTCTTCTGACGCAGATCTCATTTCCCTCCAGGTAAGAGCCGTCAAATGCATGCATCGGCTGTCCGATTTCCTTTAATACATAGTTCGTGATATCAACGACGTTGGAAATGGAGGTCATGCCAACCAGGGCAAGACGTCTCTTCATCCACAGCGGGGACTCTCCGATCTTTACATCATATACATAATGAGCGCTGTAACGGGGGCACAGATCCTGAGCTTCTACCGTTACCTTAAAGCCTTCCTTCTTTACTTCGGTTTCGGTATAATCGGTTGCCGGCATCTTAAGCGGCTTGCCAAGCATTGCAGCCACTTCTCTTGCCATACCGAGAATACTCTGACAGTCCGGACGGTTTGCAGTAAGTGCAATATCAAAAATCCAGTCATCCAGTCCGGTGATTTTCTTTACATCATCACCCGGATTTACGTCTTCGGGAAGCACCAGTAATCCATTGTATTCAGCTCCCGGATACAGATCCTCGGTAAGTCCCAGCTCGACACCGGAACAAAGCATTCCGTTCGATTCATAGCCACGGAGCTTGCCATTCTTAATGGTCATCACACCCTCTACCGTCTTATGATCCTTTGCGGTTGCATAAACGGTTGCGCCGGGAAGGGCTAACGGGAACTTTCCACCTGTACAGACATTGTCTGCACCACAGCATACCTGCATCGTGCCATGTGCGCCTGCATTGACCTGACACACATGAAGGTGGGTATCCGGAATCGGTTCACAGGATTCAATAAGACCAACAACAATATTGCTGACATCCCTGCCCAGTTCGTACTTTTCTTCTACTTCAAAACCGGCATCAAACAGCTTCTTCTCTAATTCGTCCGGCGTTACATCCACATCTACATATTCTTTTAACCAGCTTAATGGTAATATCATAATCTGTTTCCTCCTGACTATTTCTCATTGATCTGCTCTAATACACGTAAATCGGAATTGAACAGCAGCTTAATGTTGTTAATACCGTATTTGAGCATGGCAATACGCTCCAGTCCCATACCAAAGGCAAAGCCGCTGTACTGCTCAGAATCAATGCCGCAGTTTTCCAGCACACGCTTATTAACGACACCGGCACCTAAAATTTCAATCCAGCCGGTTCCCTTACAAAGGCTGCACCCCTTGCCGCCGCATTCAAAACAGCTTACATCCACTTCTACCGAAGGTTCTGTGAACGGGAAATAGGAGGGACGAAGTCTCGTGGTTACGCCCTCACCGAAGACCTTCTGTACAAATACATCAAGCATACCCTTTAAGTCTCCGAGGGTAATCCCCTTATCTACAACAAGTCCCTCCATCTGGGAGAACATCGGAGAATGGGTGGCATCATCATCGGAACGGAATACCTTACCGGGAGATAAAATCTTAATCGGCGGCTGCTTCTTCTCCATAACATGAATCTGTCCTGCAGAGGTCTGGGTACGAAGCAGGAATTCCGGAGAAAGGTAGAAGGTATCCTGCATATCCCTTGCCGGATGATCCTGCGGAGTATTCAATGCCGTAAAGTTATAATAATCGGTTTCGATTTCACTTCCTTCATAAATTTCAAACCCCATTCCGGCGAAAATATCAATCAGCTGATTTCTCACAAGGGTAACCGGATGAAGATTTCCGATTTTCACAGGTTCAGCCGGGATCGTAAGGTCGATCTTTTCTCTTTCATATTTATGCTGAAGCTCTAATTTCTTCATCTTCTCTTCCATGTCGGCAAATTTATCAAAAGCCCATGTTTTTAATTCATTAACAGATTTACCGTAACCGGCACGTTCTTCCGGAGCAAGCTTACCCATGTCCTTCATGAGTTCACTGATCTTACTCTTCTTGCCCTCCAGATAAACATTCTTGAATTCATACAATTCCTTGGAGTTCTTTAATTCCTTCAGTTCCCCTTCAATCTTCTCTTTCAGGGATGAAAGCTTGTCTGATAATACCTGATCCTGCATACGTTTTACCTCTCTTTTTAATAATTAAAAAAATAAAGTCCCTTGTATTCAAAAGAATACAAGGGACGAAATGATCCGCGGTACCACCCATGTTCCTGTCCACATTGTATGAACAGACACCTCTGAGCACTTAACGCGTGCAACGTTCTGATCTACTACAAGACTGATTCAATCAGAAAGCTCCGGTGGGAATTTCACTTCATGTCAGAACCTGAGGATGCTCGCAGCCGATGGCAACCTCTCTCTGCAGGTAAACATGTCATTACTATACACCTTCACAGCATTTCGATATTTATTAATAACAAACACTCTACATAATCTTTATTCTAGTCAATCTCCAATTCCTTGTCAACAAGTATTTTGTTGATATAAGCCCCGACAAGAACCAGATTCATGCACACATACAGCCAGATCAGTAAAATCACGATCGTGGTAAGACTTCCATACATACTAAAGCCATTAAAGTATGTCACGTAAATTGAAAATCCGAAGGTTACCACCGTCCAACCAAGAGATGCCAGTACTGCCCCCGGAAACTGCTGGCGCAGCCTGCCACGCGGTCTTGGCAGATATGCATAGAGACAGGCAAGAACCAGCGTGATAATCAGGAAGAAAAAAAGATGTCTTCCACTGTTAAACGCTGTCATAAAGCTTGCGATACCATGAATTCTGCGGTCTAACAGATTTACAATAGCCTCTCCGAACACCATAATAAGCAGTGTCAGAATAATTACCAACAGAATCAGTACCATATAAAAGCTGGTCACAATACGGAGAATGAAATAATTCCGCTTTTCTTCCACTCCATTGATAACATTCAGCCCACGCAGCAGTGCGAGGAGCCCCTTGCCTGCCGACCACAGGATCGCTACAATAGATAAGGAAATGAGCCCCACCGACTGCCGATACACATCATTAATAATAGAAATAGCCAGCGGTTCCACCGAAGACGGTACGATTTCAATCACTACCCTCATGAAGTCCGCCCTTGTAAGAGGTACAAACGGAATGATCGCACACAGCAGCATCAAAGACGGAATCAGAGAAATAAACAGGAAAAAGGCAGAGCTTGCCGCATAAGCTGTCACGTTCTTCTTTGACAGCTCCATACACAACGATATGATTCGAATGATCCTTTTCTTCAGCATAAGCAGTCCTGTTCTCCTGATTTCCAAATAAAGCTTCCTATCCATCTGCTTTTTCCATATGTCCGCAATTTTACCATAATCAGTATTTTTTCGCAAGCTGACAATTCCAGTAGAACATAGCAAGAATCTCCTCATACGTCTTACCGGACTGCGCCATGGCCTTTGCTGCATTCTGCGACATGCCAACACCATGACCGAATCCACCACCATAAAGTGTAAATCCTGTGATACCCTTTTTCCCCTTTTGCAGATCCATCACAAAATAAGCGCTTGGTAAAATAGTAGAAAGTGTATATGCCGAGTCATCCTGCCGGATTACCTCTCCTTCCTGATTCAAAACATAACGGATCTCATATTCTCCCTCCACCTGAAGCTCTCCCTGATCGGTACTGATCACCAGTGTCCGTGCACTTCCTCCTGCTGCACGCCTTATAATTTCCATGTCCTTTATTTTCTTAAAATCGGTAAAAGAAATCCCCCGTTCCTGCAGTTTCTTTTTTAAAAGATCAATATCGAGATCTTGCACCGTGTAGCTCCAGCGATACCAGGGTTCTTCCTTTTCGTAGTCTTCTTCGTGAACGGTAGTGAGATATTCACGAAGTACTTCTTCCTGTGTAAGATCACTCAGCTTATTATCTATATCTTCATTATTCTTTTGTTCTAAGTTCTTCTGTGAATTATCCTGCTGATTTGCAACTGGCTGTTCACTCTTCTTCTGCAATTCATCTGTCTGTGTCGTATCTGTCTGCTCATTGATCTCCTGTGATTCATTGTTTTCATCCTGTGCAATATGTACACTCCTTAAAAAAGGAGCTGCATCCTCTCCTTCTTCTTTCCAGATGCGGTCATCAGTCCCATAACCGCAGGACGTGGAATAATAATATGCAGTGATCGGCTTTCCATCCTGCAGCAGCAGCTCCCCTTCAGTCTGCCGTACCGCATCGGTTGAGCTCTTCTTTTCCATAATATTGTTATAAACCTGATAATTCACACTGTCGTCCACATGCGCGCCCAGTGCCGGCAGTCCGGCATGCTCCAGATAGCCATAGGAGTAGGTTCTCGCACACACGGCCTGGGCTTTCAGGCTTTCTGACGGATAAGTGGATGGCATCTCACTTGGCACAACGGCATACAGATATTCCTCCAGCAGCAGCTCATTAATCAGTAAAAGCCCCTCCTCCGTCTTATGAATCTCAAAATTCCCACGGTAAGAAGGTATACCCTGATTCCGATGCACCGACAGAAGATCCGTCCTTCCGGAGTTGGTCGGATTCACAACCTTTAGCATTCCTTCTTTCAGATAATCTGTATCCTGTGTCAGGACAAGCTTTTTTCCTGCCGGAAGCGGTTCTTCCTTTCTTTCACCATTTTCAAGATAAGACAGCATGAGCTCCTCCGAAGCCTGCAAAACAACCTCCTTATGATACAATCCCCGGTAATCACTCTGCTGAATAGCCACACGGATATACTCCATTCGTTCCTTCGGAAGAATTAAGAAGGCACAGATCTTTCCATCCTTTATAAGATAATCCGTAAAAGCATAACCGATGGGAATGTCATTGGTATTGCTGCTATGCACCTCTTCCTTCTGATAATACCCTTCGCATACTTCTCCAAAGGGAATTTCTCCCTGCTCCTCCAAAGTAACTGCATGTTCCGTCACCTGCAGTGTCTTTCCGCTGATGATTTCTCCATCCTCTTCATAAGAAACAAGCTCCCCTCCCCTAAGACCAAGTGTCACGATCTGCTCTGCCCCCTGCTTCTGTCCACAGGGATGGTATAGCTCGCATCCCCGGTAAAAGAACCGGATACCGCTCTCATCGGCTTCTTCCAGATAAGCTTCGGAAAACATGACCGGATCGGTCAGCTTTTCCCGGATGGCCAGTAATGTGTTTTCCATACGGTAGGCATCGACATTTATGTATTTTAACCGGGCAAACTCATCGGAAATGTAGGAATATACCGTACCATCCACAGCAAGAAGCTGTCCTTCTGCAAGCTCCGGTTTATGTACAAAATCCTTTCCTCCAATGATCCCGATGGTTTCTTTACAGATCTGCCGGTCCAGCTCATGATATGTAAGGAACTGGTCGAATGCCTCATACCAGTCTTCTTCTTTCATATACTGCCCTATTTCCTGACATACCTCCTCCGGATCGGTTTTCAAAAGCTCTGCACTCTTGTCTGTTAGGATCTGCATCTCTCCTGTAAAAACCATTTCTCCAACATATTCCGGTTCCGACCGGTCCTTATAAAAAAACAGTAAAAAGGTAAGCAACGCCGCCAGTACTAAGATGGCAATCAGCTTCCAGCGGATCTGCATATGACGATTCATTCTTCTCTCTCCTTAAAATACAATAAAGAGTCCGCCTGAGACTTCTTTGCATGCGGGCGGAGCTTTTGGCTTTATAGCAAGAAAAAGCAGCGCATCCGCGCTGCTTTTTCTTTGGAATAACCCCCAAAATGCTGTTTCCTGCCTTTTGACTCCTAGCAAGGCTAGGTGGGTGACCGCAGCCTTACTTTTGCCTTCCCTTCCAATCCTTATTGCTAAGTGAGGGCTTGACAGCCATAAGGTAATATAGGAATCCCGTTTAAAGTATCTGTAGGTTCAAAAATAACAAGAAACAAAAACACATTTCGGGTTGTTTTTATTATATCCAAAACACAGATAAAATACAACCTATTTCAATAGTTTTTGTATCTGAATCATGCCCCAACCCTGCTTATTCCACGGTTCACCCAGATCTCTTGCGGTATGCAGTAATTTTGTTTTCGCTTCTTCATTTGAGATCTCCGGATTTTTCTGTAAAAGCAGGGCGAGACCGCCGGAGACCACCGGTGTTGCCATCGAAGTACCGCTCCGCGCAATATAGGGATTTTTCTTATAATTGGAATTGCACGAAATAATTTTCGTTCCCGGTGCAACAACATCCGGCTTTTTCATGGCATAGATGCTGGGGCCTCTTCCGGAATGATCCTCACACAGATTTTTTGCCTTGCCAAAATAACCGCCCTCATTGCAGCCCACCGTAATGACATCCTTTAAAGCTCCGAGAAGTGAAATTGTCATAGGCTCCGGTCCGAAATTTCCGGCAGCGCACACAATCACGATCCCACTCTTCCAAAGCTCCTCCATGCATCGCAGAAGCTCCTTCATCTTCTCCTCGTTCCTGCACTCTGCAATTCCAACTGAAATATTCACAATCCGGATGTTCCATTCCCTGCTGTTTTGCAGAATCCATTCCATTGCCTTTATCATATGATCAATCCGTCCCTCACCGCGGTTGTTCAATACCTTTCCAATCACCAGGCGGCATCCCGGATGCATTCCGCTGTAAATCCCGCGTGACAGCCTGCCATTTCCGGCAACACAGCCTGCCACATGTGTCCCATGTCCACTATCATCATAAGCACCTGTCTGCTCATTTACAAAATCCCGGAACACCAGAATCTGCTCCCTTAAATCCGGATGTGAACTGACTCCGGTATCCAGTACTGCCACTCCGACCGCCGGATTCCGTCTTCCCACATGCAGCACAGCCGTCTGCAGCTCTTTCGTTAGTCCGATCTGACGCTTTACCCGATACATAATAAAAACTTCCGGCTTTTTCTTTATCATATGCCGGAAGCCTTGTTCGGTTTATTTATATACCATATCTTGTAACTATTCAGAACCCCATTCGTAAAGCCGCTGCTAACGCAGCTTTAGTTTTACTCACGCACTGGCTTTTTGCCCTGTCCCCTGTAAAAAAGAAAGACACAGGCAAGCGCTGCAAGTCCAAGAGCCAGAAACCACTTTGGATGAATCGGATCCCCGGTATCCGGGGTATTATCCCTGCTTCCGCCACGGATGATGACCTTACCGTTGCTGACCACCCCGGTTCCACCGAAGCCGTCATATTCATAAATGCCATAGGGTGAAAAGTGACTGGTGGTAAAACGGATCTTATTCTCTCCGTTGCTTTCGGTTACCTCATAATGGACTGCTTCTAACTGTCCATCGTCATCCAGTGTAACCACATGCATCTGATCTGTTGAAATACCATCCGGAACAGGCAGTTCCACCGTTGCAGTCTGCTTGCCCAGCTTATGTATCGGAACCGTATCCGTCTCATCCATCAGAGAGATTTCATACGCCTGCAGTTTGGAAGGAGTACGTCCTCCATATAATTCACCGTAGGCGTCACCGATTCTTGCTGCGGCATCCTCAGATTCCCGGATATGAAGAATAAAGCCTTCCTCACTTCCCGGAATTGTAATGTCGTGCATCATATCCGATGCTTTGCTTACTCCCTGATTCTGTGCAAGCAGGGTTCCCTGCTCGTCATAAATAGTTCCCTGATATCCATAAATACCATCCTGCAGAATTGTGTTTTCAAAATCAGAAACACCTGTGGGTACAATCACTTTATTTAAGTTTCCGGAAAATGCATAGATCCGGTCTTCTTTATTCAACGCACGGGAAGAATCGGTTCCATAGGTCAGCTTCGGGAGTGCCGTTCCTTCCATGGTAACCGTATCGGTTCCACCACTCAGATCGTACGCAGCAATTCCAATTTCTTCTACAGAGGAAGGTATGGTCACATTGGATAAAGCACACCCCTGAAACGCTCCTGCTCCAATTGTTTTCACATTCTTTCCACCATTTACCGTGGTCAGATTGTGACAGCCTTTAAATGCATCCTCGCCAATCGTTTCTACGGTATCCGGCAGATTCACGGCTGTAATTCCCAAATGATCCCGTAATACACCATCACTGATCTGCTTTACGCCACCTGGAATATTAACAATACTGTCCGCTCCCAGATATCCGATCAGGATGCCATCTCCCGCTACCACAAACGGATAGGTTGCAGAATGATTGTTCTCTAAGAACGGTGTTTTGGCAAACGCATAGTCATCAATCTCCGTTACAGTGGACGGAATCTGTACGGACTGCAGGCTATCACAATGATAAAACGCACCATAACCGATCTTCGTCACTCCCTCCGGAATTACAATCGCTTCAAGTCCGCTTCTTGCAAAAGCAAAGTCACCGATTTCCGTAATTCCTTCCGGAAATTCATAGGAAGTAAGATCTGCATTCTGGTAATAAGCCTGAGAGGCAATCTTGTCCTGAACTACCGTATATTTCGGGAATCCTTTTCCCTTCTCTGCATTGTCTGCAAGCAGATTTCCGATTGTTTCATCGGAGGTGCTCTGCGAAGAAGCATCGCCCTGTGACTGAACCTCTCCTCCAAGCTGTGATAAGTCAAGTGTTGCATTCTGTACCGGCATGCCCTGCTGTACCTTCGCCTTGCCGTTATCAATAAAAACAAGCGCTCTGCCTGTCACAATACTGGACTGTCCAAGCAATACCTGATTCTCTACCACTTCAGAGGTAGTTGTCATGGAGGGAGCCGGAGTGGGATCTGCATTGCTTATTGCATCCGTATTGTTCTCCAAACCAGCATCTTCTGGTTGGTTTGCTGTAACTGCTGTCTGCTCCGGACTTACTGTATTTGTTTTGGATGCTGTATCTCCTGCTGTTGTAGGCGTTCCGCCGGCTGCCGGAGCTGTCGTGGCTGCAGAACCATTCTGTGACTCATTCGTACCGGTAAGGTTCTGCGGCTGTACCGTCTGTGCCTGCTGCACATCTGCATATTCCACCTGTTCTACCGGTGTTTTCTGCATGTTCTGTGCATAATTCCAGGCATAAGAACCCTCTTTCGCACTAAGCTTCACATTGGGACAACCATCAAATGCCGTATCCTGGATATTGGTTACGGATTCCGGAACCTCCACATGCTGTAAGCTCACACAGTCTTCAAATGCCTTGGCTCCGATACTCTGCGTTGGCAGATGAATCGAAACATCCGTCAGATTACTGCAATTCGAGAATGCATAGGACGGAACCTCATAGAGACCGCTCCCTAACTGTACCTTCTTAAGAGAATCATTGCCCCAGAAGGCATACGCCATGATTGTCTTTACATCATTGGTCAGATTTAAGGCTTCCTTCTGCGAAGACGGTAACAGGAAGTACAACGTTTCATGCTCTTTGCCATATAAAATACCATCTTCCATAAATAAATAGGGATTGGCATCGGATACCTTAAAATCCGTCAGTGCCTTATTCCCTGCGAAAACACCACTTCCAAGCTTCTTTACACCGGAGCCGATCGACACATGGGTCAGAGATGTATCATTACTGAAGGCGCCTGCATCAATCTGCTCCACGCCATCTCCGATATTCACCGTCCGCAGATAATCACAGTTTGCAAATGCACCATTCCCAATCTGCTTTACTTTACCGTCAATATTGACTTTCACAATATTGTCATTGTTGGCAAAGGCCTCTTCTCCGATGATCTGTACATCATCCGGAATAGACACGACTTCCGCCGTGCCTGAATACCGGAGCAGCTTATTTCCTTCCATTTGAAAATCAGATGCAGTGCCTGCCGCCTCCGCATCTGATACCGGTACCTGGGTAACTGCTACTGCAGTCAGCAATAGCAGCACCCCGATTGTTTTTGATATCTTTTTATTCATACCATCCACCTTATGCTGTTCTGGTCTTAGGCAGCTTCCGGTCTCTCTTGAAGAACAGGATCAGTGAGAGACTCGCAAGTCCTAATGCAAGGAACCACTTAGGATGAATCGGATCTCCGGTCTTCGGAGTTGCATCAATTGTTCCTTCAGTCAGATTTGCTGTATTCACATAAATCACATAGGGTGAAAAATGTGTTGCAGTAAAGTTCACACAGGGAACACCATCCACAGTTGTAAATCTGGTATTCAGATCTTCAATGGTTCCTCCCAACGTGGATGCTACTTTATTATTTCCTGCATACTGTGCCAGATCATCCGGCAGCGGTAACGTAATATTCACAGAAATTCCCGAAGTATCCGCAATCTTGGTTCTGCCTGTGGAATCATACAGACTGATGTCCATCGGTAAATACTTCACTCTGCTGATATCTCCGAATTTTGCCTGTAATGCCTGTACAGCCAGATCATTTGCAGTCTGGTCTTCGGTTACCTTAACCACAAAGTTATCGGTAGATCCTGCTACAGTCGCACCCGCAAGATTCGTATTGGAAATACCCGGCTTCGTTACTTGTACAGTCGTTCCACTGTTGCGGTTCGAATTGCTTCCAGAGCTTCCGTTCGATGAGGAGCCTCCATTTGAGGAGCTTCCCGAGCCACTGTTGCTGCCCGAGCTTGCAGATGAACCGTTTCCGGTCTTATACGTTGCCGTAATGGCAACATTGGCTGCCGGCATAGTAAAGGTTGTTGAAGTAGCTTCTGCATTTGCAAATCCCACTCCTGCTGTTGATGTTGTCCACTTGTCAAACTGTTTTCCAACACCCATATCATAAGCATTCAGGGCTACAATTGCTCCAGCCGGATAGCTTCCGCTTCCGCTTCCACCGGATACACTTACGGTATACTTCTTCGTGTTATCACCAGTATTACCATTGTTATTGTTTCCAGCCGTTGAGGACGGTGAAGCTGATGCACCTGATGAAGAACCACCGCTCGGTGACGCACCTGCGCCCGCAGAGTTCTTATCATATGCCGCAACAATGGTCAGGTCTGTTGTTACTTTAGAGAACACTGTTTTATCCGGATACCATCCTGTAAAAGTATATCCATCTCTCGTCGGAACTGCCGGCTCTACCGCAGCTTCTCCATCATTGACCTTTTGGACACTGATAGCAGTCATCTTATTTTTTTCATAAGCATAGAACGTAACCGTATGTCTGCTCTGATCTCCCGAATTATCCGTATATTTTGCAATAACCGTCAGATCCTTGGAAACATTATGATAATCCGGCGTCCATCCATCAAAGGTGTATCCTTCCCTGACCGGATCTGTCTGAGGCGGAGTCGCACTCTTACCGTCTTCAACATACTGCGGATTGGTAAATCCGGTCTGTGAAATTACCGTTCCATCCCAGTCTAAGAATTCCACCTTATAGATGCTGCCCCCAAACCTCGGCCATACATCCGTATCCTTCGAAATTTTGGTATAATCGGTCCATCCACTGAACATATAGCCTTCATGTTTCGGTGTGTCAGTTGGAGGAACTGCATCTTCTCCGTCACGAACCTTTACCTTGTGGAACAGGATCTTATTTGATGTGTCCGGATAGTTTGGATAATCCCAGAAAAATACCGTATGTTCCAAATATACCTTCCCGTATTCAGGCTTAATGTAATCGTACGCCTTAGCATACCGGTCAGCGGTTGTTCCCTGTACACATTGAAATAATATGGTCTGCTGACCTTCATTATTCTTGAAGGCATCTTTCTCTATGTACGCCTGGTTTCCAGGAATTTTCAGAACACGGATTTTACTGTTTTGGAATGATTTAGCCTCAATATTCTTAACCGTATCAGGCAGAATAACGCTATTTAAATCTTCCATATCATAAAATGTCTTTTCCGGAATATCAACAACAGAGGTGTCGGAAAGATCAACCGTTCCAACGTGATCACAATCCATAAATGCTTCTGCCTTGATTTCCGAAACTCCAGACAATTCTTCCGGTCCCACGGAATATGATCCAACTGTTTCTCCACGTCCTGCCAGACACTCGACTAAAGTCTTTCCATTCGCAGTTGTCTGATATAAGATACCATCCTGATAAGACAGATTATCGCCAAGACAGGTTATGGTATTTAATTTTGTACAGCCACGGAACGGACGCTTTCCGATATCAGTAATATTTCCCCCAAGTGTCACCTGTTCAAGTGCATCACAATTCTGCTCCGTTGTAACATGACCATTGGCTGAATTAATTTTCTCCACAGCCCCAAATGCATAATCACCGATTTTACCAGCCTTGATGATCGAAACATTCTTAAGCTCGCTGCAGCCTGTAAACGTAAATGGCTCAATTTCATCCACACCATTTAATACAATAGAGCTGATCTTGGTATCCGGCGTCATTCCCGCTATCTGCTCTGCCTCTCCGGCAGAATCCGCTTTGTAACCGGAGAATAATCCCGGTTTCAGACTGTCCACATTTGTAGGAACGACAACATTTAAAGCCGCATTAACAATCTGCATCTGCTCTTCTGTCGGAGGAACGGACGGATCAGCAGTCGTATATTTTTGATATGCATCCTTGATCTTATCCACATATAACTTAACTTCTGCATCGTCTGTTTCATCTACATACGGCAATGCTTTTACCCAATCTATAAGCTTCTGGCTTTCTCCATAGAGTTCGTATCTTGGATAACTCTGCATCTGGGCGCTTCCGGTATTCGTTGTAAAATCATATACATACTTTACTTCTATATTAGTAGGGAAACCACTGTGGCAGGTAATCCATGACTTATTCTGACTTTGATTGTTGATGGTATTCTCCGGTGTCATTGCATAAATGAATGGAACGGTATCTTCTCCATTATCATTCATCATTGCACCTACGAAAGTAAGCTCCGGATCCTTGTTTGTAATGGAATGTCCACAGGAAACCACCTGTGTACGGAATGCATCCGTTCCAATATACTGTATGGTAGATGCATTATCAAAGCTGACGGTTTCCAGATTATGGCTTCCCTTAAATGCACCATCTTCAATACGCACCACGGTTTCCGGAATTGTAACCCGTTTAATGGAGCATGCATCGTTAAAACACCCCGTACCAATAGAAGCAATTCCATAAGGTCCTATGGTCTTCGGGATCACTACATTAACAGGGTTTCCTTCAAGCCAGATCTTAATTAACTGGTTCTGGTCATTTACCTGATAGGTAATCGAAGAAGTTCCATTTTCTTCCTTAATTACAATTTCATATACTTCTTTGTCAAAATACTTATACGCGATCTGATGATCGTTTGCTGTTTTATGGAGCTGTGAACGACCATTACGGTCATTCGTATCCGTATCTGCTCCCCAGAAATAAAAGCTTTCCGGAACCGTATTCTTAAAGCCCTCAAAAGTAAGCGGATCACTGGCAGGATCAGCACCTGTATTTGTCGTTTCAGCAAAGCTCATGAACTTATTAGGAACCTTCACAAACTGAAGATTCGAGCATCCTTCAAAAATACCAATCTGTAAATCACTCTCTGCATATTGTGTAGGGAATGTTAGTGAACCTAAAGAACTGCAATTCTTAAATGCCGAATTACCAATGGTCTGTAACATCGTATCAAGCTCACTGCCACCACACAGATCTATCGTCTGAAGACGAGTACAGCCTTCAAAACAGGAATCGCCAATAGCCTTTAACCCAATTGGAATTGTAATACTCGTCAATGCCGTACAATTATAAAATGCATCTTTGCCAAATGCCTGAATATTAGAGTTCGTCGGAATATCACAGTTGCTTAAACGGATACAGTTTGCAAATGCTCCGTTTCCAACAGTCTGCAGATTATTTCCAAAGGAAACGCTCTGCAATGTTGCACACCCCTGGAATGCATAATCACTGATACCGGAAAGATTCGATCCAATCTGCAGATTCGTAATATTCGCATTATTTGCAAAAACTCCATCATCCGGATTCTCCCGGTATTTTCCCTTATGTACTTCCCAGCTTGCAATATACTGGACTCCCGTAGCCGGATCTGTAACTGAAACTGCATCTACAAACTGCTGACCAATATACTTTACAATCGCGTCAATACGGTAATGAGCCTGTGAAGATGGATGAATTAACGTACCATTTGGTTTGTCCGGTGTCACACTGTTCTTTTCCTGATAATACAGCTGTGTATCATCCTGATCTCCCCAGATAGATCTCTGTTCATAATAGCATGGCTTCTGATTAGTTACCATAATGGGTTCCACCGGATAATCCTTCTGAACCTCATGTTCTGTTCCATCTTCACCCATTTCTTTTTCTGTATTACGATAAACCAGTGTACTTCCATCGGAACCATAATATAACTGATTCCGGTTAACAATGATGGATTCTCCCTTTTGAGAGCCAGACGGTATCACTTCATGTCCATAATCCCCATACTTTACTGCGGGAACCCTGTAAAGCAACACTCCGGCATTATCCGTTGCCTGTTCGTACACATCATAAAACATAAATTCATCATTCTGTGTAACCAGACAGAAATAACCATCAGAAGAGGTCTGTTTATATTTCTTAAACGCCTCCATGGTATCCGGAATCGTCAGGGAACTCTCTGCTAACGCATTTGCATTATAATTCAAAATAACCGCATATTTGTTACCACCGCTATCCGGATCAACATAAGCAAACTGAAATCTTCCATCACCGGATGTATATACAATAGAATCATCCGGCACATAGGGAATGGTATTCTTGGTTGCCGCCTGTATGGACGATGCCGGACTGCCTGCCACGCTTGTCTCTGTTTTATTATTATCCCAGACCCATACTTTTCTTTCCGGCTTTGAATCAAAATTCGGTTCTGCATTTACTCCCGTCACCGGAATTGCTGCAACTACAATAGCGGAAACCATCAGCAGTGCACCGATTGTTTTCCGGATCTGTCTTCTTAATTTTCTGTTTTTCTTTTTTGCAACTTTTGTCATTGAAAAACCCAAGCCTTTCTTTTACTGTGCATTTCGTAACTGTTCAGTACCTTCACAGTTACGATGCAAAATCCATTCCAAATCGGCTTCGCCGATGGGATTTTGCATTACTGAATCATTTTCTTACGGTCTTGGCAGTAAGTGCTTCGACCTGTACTGAATAGTTACTGCATTTCTATATCTGAAATGAAATCAATTTTCAACAAGCAATCAAAGGACGGATCTGTCCGATTGTGTCAATATATGATAAATTCTGTCCGATCAGCTAATCCGCTTTGCTACCACCACGAAACGTCCGTCCGTCTGGGAGCTGTCGCAGGTGGACAGCGTCAGAAGGCTGTCGCCGAATTCTGCCGCCACACCGGTATCGTACAAGCTTAATTCACTCATTTCCTGCATATAGGAATTGAATTCTGTTTCAGAATTTGCTTCAATAAACTGATAATACTTGAAAACAATATCATCCTCATTATAAACCTGTGAACGGAATACATACATCACCTGATACTGTGCCTTTTCATAGATCGTATCAAACGTGATGACAGAATGCTTCTTTCCGTAGGATTCCTTGGCATATTTCTGCAGATTACCGAACATATTACCCGATTTCATATGATGTCCGTAGACAATCATGTTTGTGGAACGGGGATATACACTGCAGTTATAATCCAGAAAAATGCTTCCATTCTTGTCATATTCCTGGTTATAGTTATGATCCAGATAATAGGTATTATCCGAGGTCTGCATAACAGGGTAATCTATATTTGTATCGTCAATTTTGAGCCATCCGATTAGCTTTTTATTCTTATTATATAAAGTTTCATACTCCGGAAGGATATCCGGAAGCCGGACGGCCGATTTATGTAAGGAAAAGGTATTCTGTTCCTGCTGTGTTCCGGAATTTAATACATTGCTTCCCTTAAGGGAGGCCAACTGATCATAATCCATGTTCGTCCGTGCACTGAAATAATAATATACGAAAAAGTATCCGAGACTCGCAGCTGCAACGATTGATGCCAGAACCATAATTCTTTTCCGCAGCTTCTCTGCTTTCTGCAGCTCTTTAAGTGCTTCCTTTTCAATTACAGCCTGATACTTTGCATTATTCCTGGTATTCTTTATATCTGTTCTTACAGCCTGTCTGCCTGCAGAAGCAGCTGCTCTTTTTCCCTTCTGTTGATCCTTGTTTCCACTTTTCTTAAGAGAATGTTTTTTCTCTTTCTTCCGGGTGGAAGGATTCCTCTTCATCTGCTCCATCTTCTCATAGACCTCATCATCAAAATGAGTTCCAATGATGGTTTCGAACCGGTAGACTCCGGCCTGCATTTCATTAAACAGGCCTTCTAACTGCTTTTTATTGTTGAAATCCACTTGTGCCCTGATCTCATCAATCTTCTTCTGATCTCTCAGAGCCGCCTCATAATCTGCCCTGGTGCGAAAACGTACGCCCCCAACTGACAGGTTTTCTGAAGTCATGACATACTACTCCTTTATAAAAACATATACCTTTATTTTAGCTATATCCAGAAAGATATGCAAGTGTTTTTCTACATATAGAAGTTTTTACATATAGGAGATTTTCCCTATACGCAAGCTGTGTATCCATGCGCAACTTGTATTTTACAGATAATTCCGGCGAAATTTCCTATGAACAAGCAAAGAGCCGTGTCTTCCACGGCCCTTTCCCCTTAAGCAATATTGGCTTATTTGGTCTCTTCGTATGCCTGACGTACTGCCTTGCATAACTGATCAGCACAGGAGGTTGGCTTGAATCCGCAGGTATTTCCGAGCAGCTTGCTTTCGATGTAGTCCACGGTACATCCATCCACCAGCTTGGAAACTGCTTTAAGATTTCCGTTGCAGCCTCCGATAAATTCCACATTGGAGATCACATCTCCATCGATATCAAAATTAATCTGCATTGCACACACGCCCGACGGCTTATAACTGTATCTCATACTCTCTTACTACTCCTTCTAAATCATATTCCATACTCTTACAGCACGGTAAGAATGATGTTCAGTACCCACATGACAATGCTGAGCACACAGGCAATGATACCAAGTACCCTACCCGCTTTCGCCATTTTGGCCTTCGTGGAACCAAGTCCGAGGCGGCCGCGCATTACAGCAAGTACACCACAGCAAAGTCCGGCAATCGGAACAAGGAGTCCGGTAAGACATCCCAGAATACCAAATATGAGCGATATGGTTGCTGCGGAGGTGTTATTCACCGTTGTAACCGGAACCGCACCTGCATTGACTGTGCCGCCTGCAATACCGGCTGCGCCTGCATTCATCTGATCTGTCGGAATATCCTGCCGCATCAGGGTATAAAGCTGCTCAAGACTCTGCTTAAACGGCTTCTTCTGCAGACATCCTACAAATCCCGTCAGACCCATTTCACCACCAAACAATCCCTTTAACCACGCTTCTACATGCAGAACTCCATTGATATAGCTCCAGGTCATGAACTTGTAGCCCTCCAGCATCGGATCCCCGGCACGGTATACGGGCTGTCCCTTCCATTCTGCTGTGGAAAAGCCATTCTTGCTCAGGTAATCGTTCATCATAAACTGGACGAAATCTACCGGTTTGTTAAGTGGTAAATCATTTGTGTATCTTGACATGTTATCCTCCCTCATCCCGTTGCATTTCCTTACTGCAACATGTTTCCTCTATTAATAAAAATAACATAAAAAATTTTATGGTGCAACTGAAACACATACAAGCTTTCCTACATATGATATAGCATAAATAAAACAAATACCCTTGGAGGTAACTTATGAGCGATTTAACAGCAACATCCTGCGGATGCACAACAAACAACAATAACGGATGTGGATGCAGCATTCTCTGGATTATCCTTCTTCTGTCCTTCTGTGGCAACGGTAACGGATGCGGAAGCAGTCTGTTTAATGGTGACTCCGACTGTGGATGCTGGATCATCCTTCTTCTGCTCTTCTGTGGCAACGGTCTGTGTGGCTCTAACAACAACTCCGGTTGTGGATGCGGATGCTGATTTTTCATTTCTCTTCACCCTTTCTTCAGAAGTAGGCTCTGCGGAGCCTACTTTTCTGTTACCATGCATACTCAAAAATGTCCCCGATGCATCATTTTGAGTATAAAGTGCATAAAGAAAGAATCTGCGCGCATAGAATGAACTATCGTAACTGTGAGAGTACTGAACAATTATGAACTTTCATGAAGGAAAGGAGTCTGTATGGAGCAAAAGGACACCAGTCAAATTTCGGCTTTTGATACGCTGTTTTCCAATAATCATATCCAGATGCTGAAGGTTCTTCTGCCTTATATGGACAATCAATTTCAAAAATATCTTGCCATTTACATTAAATTTCAGGAGCTGCAGGTTGCCCTTAACTTTATGAGAAAGCGTCCTTATCCGCTGTGTGGCTGTATGATCCGTCCGGATGATACAGATCCAGCCCAGGTAGTGAAACGCCTTCTTCCCCTATGCACGAAGGAAGAAAAGGAACAGCTGAACCAGATTCTGAAGGTTTTGCAATCCATGTCGCAATACCAGGAGATGATGCATACCATGGAACTGATGAAGGATTTCATGCCGGAAGGGGATTCTTCTTCTCCTTCGAGCATGACGGATATGCTGATGGGAATGCTGACCCCCGAGCAGAAGCAGATGTTCGATCTGTTCTCTGCCATGGGTGATTCCTGATTTTCCGAAATAACAACAGGCTTTTGAAAAGAAAGGATGATGCCCCTTATGACGAATGAATGGATGAACGATCCCTCTTTACAGGAAATTGCCCCTTATAAGCTGCAATTTCTTCAGGCCCTGATCTTCGAAAGTGCTTCTCTATCCAGGGAGCAGATGATGCCGTTTCTCATGGCAGTCATGAAGCGTGGAAAAGAAAAGAACATCAACTTTACAGACCAGGAATTCCAGTCCATTGTCAATGTTCTTAAAAAGCATGCTTCTCCGGAAGAACTGACCAAAATGGAAAAGCTTATGAATTTCCGAAAATGAAAAAGGCTTTCCTTAGCCGGAAAGCCTTAGTTTTCGGATTAATCCTGAGCGATGATCTCTTTCTTGTTGTAGGATCCGCAGTTCTTGCAGACTCTGTGAGGCATCATAAGTGCTCCACACTTGCTGCACTTAACTAATCCAGGTACGCTCATTTTCCAGTTAGCTCTTCTCTTATCTCTTCTAGCTTTAGAAGATTTATTCTTAGGACAGATAGACATCTTTACACCTCCTTATTAAACGCATCATAAATATCTTTGATAGCCGCCATTCTCGGATCCGGTACGAACTGGTCGCACCCACAATCGCCTTTATTCAGGTTCTTTCCACACACCTTGCAAATCCCCTTACAATCCGGCTTACACAGGATCTTCGTCGGCATATTAAAACTTATCTCACTTTCCATGAAAGCATCTACGTCAAACTCGTATCCGACCATGAAACTCCGTTCATCTGCGTCTTCTGATTGCTCTGTCTCTTCCGGGGATGCCAGTTCATACTCCATCGGAATATGTACCGTTGTTCTCACCGGCTGCAGACATCGATCACAGGGAATTTCCAAATCAAGCTCCATAGTCCCCGTAAGCAGGATTCTGTTGTTTCCGATATTCTGAAACGTAATCTCTGCATCCGTTTTGGAAAGGATTGGATACTCAAAACCGAAATATTCAACCGTTCCTGGTTCATACGTAAAGCTTTCTCTTCTGACTTTTCCCTCAGAAGTAAAAACATCTGTCAGATTGATCAACATATCTTACTCCCTCAAAGTGGGTGTCATGCCATAATAAACATACTATCGCACACTTCAACTATTATAGCGATGGTCGATGACTTTGTCAAGGGTCTCTTTTCATTTTTTCCAGAACCGCATTTTCCCCAGAACTATTTCTGAACCAATGCTGCGGTTTCTCTTGCAATGGCAAGCTCTTCGTTCGTAGGAATTACCAAAACCTTCGTACGGCTATCCTTCGTTGAAACAATGAGTGCTTCGCCACGCTTCTCATTCTCCTCTTCATTCAGGGCAACGCCCAGATATCCAAAGTACTTGCAGATCAGACTTCTGACAAAACCGCTGTTCTCGCCGACACCTGCGGTAAAGCAGATTGCATCCACACCATTCATGGCTGCCGCATAGGCACCGACATACTTTGCAACACGGTAACAGAACGCATCCACGGCACGGATACAGTTCTCTTTATCCTCCACATAGCCTTCCTCCAGATCACGGAAATCAGAGGAATAATCCTCAGACAGACCATAAATTCCGGATTCCTTATTCAGGATATTCAAAACCTCATGAACATCTTTGTTTTCCTTATTGCAGATAAATTCTACAATCGCAGGATCCAGATCACCGGAACGGGTTCCCATGATCAGTCCCTCTAACGGAGTAAGACCCATGGAAGTATCTACACACTTACCATTCTTTACCGCAGATACGCTGGCACCGTTTCCAAGGTGGCATACGATCAGCTTCAGACTCTCATAATCCTGTCCAAGGAGTTCTGCAGCCTTCTTCGATACATAGGAATGGCTGGTTCCGTGAAAGCCGTAACGACGGATCTTGTAATCCTCATAATAACGATACGGAAGTCCGTAAAGGTATGCCTCCTCCGGCATAGTCTGATGGAATGCGGTATCAAATACGGCTACCATCGGGGTATCCTTCATAAGCTGCTGGCAGGCACGGATGCCGATCAGGTTTGCCGGATTATGTAACGGTGCAAGATCATTACACTCTTCAATTGCCTTTAATACCTCTTCGGTAATCACGGTAGAGCTTGCAAACCTCTCTCCACCATGTACAATACGGTGTCCGACTGCCCCGATCTCACCAAGCTCCTTCACAACACCGGTCTTTTCATCGGTCAGTGCGGCAAGCACCATCTGGATTGCAGCGGTATGATCCGGCATGGGAGCTACGGTAATCTGCTTTTCTCCGCCCTTTGGGGTATAAACCATACGACTTCCTTCAATTGCGATTCGTTCACATAAGCCCTTTGCAATGACTTCTTCTGATTCGGAATTGATCAACTGGAACTTCAAAGAAGAACTTCCACAGTTAATAACTAAAATATTCATCCTTCTAATCCTCTCTTTATCAAGCTTTTAAGATAACTGTGCCTGTACGGCAGTCAGTGCCACAACACCGACGATATCCTGCCAGGAGCATCCTCTGGACAGATCGTTTACGGGCTTTGCAATTCCCTGAAGCATCGGTCCGTAGGCTTCTGCCTTGCCCAGGCGCTGCACCAGCTTATAACCGATATTTCCGCAATCCAGATTCGGGAAAATCAGGACATTCGCTTTACCTGCAACTTCACTTCCGGGTGCCTTGGACTTTGCAATGGAGGGAACAAGTGCCGCATCCGGCTGCATCTCACCATCGATACACAGTCCGGGATACTGCTCATGGGCAATCCTGGTTGCCTCTACTACTTTATCTACCAGCGGATGCTTTGCACTTCCCTTCGTGGAATGGGAAAGCATCGCAATAATCGGCTTTGCTCCGACCAGACTCTTAAAGCTTCTTGCAGAAGAATCGGCAATTGCAGCAAGCTCTTCTGCGGTAGGATCCTGATTCAGTCCACAGTCTGCAAACAGGAAGGTTCCATTCTCTCCATATTCGCAGTCCGGTACACACATCAGAAAGAACCCGGATACCAGCTTCACGCCGGGCGCTGTCTTCAGAATCTGTAAGGCCGGACGAAGGGTGTCTGCCGTTGCATGGCATGCACCTGCTACCATTCCGTCAGCATCATTTGCCTTAACCATAATAACACCGAAGGTCAGCGGATCACTTAACAGGATCTCTCTTGCCTTCTCTACGGTCATTCCTTTATTCTTACGGGTTTCGTATAATAATTGTACATAATCTTCCAGCTTCTCACAAAGGAGCGGATTCACAATCTTTACTCCGGTCAGATCAATCTCCAGCCACGTTGCCCCGTCCATGATCTTTTCTGCATCGCCAATCATAATGATATTGGCAATTCCTTCCTGAATAATCTGGGCTGCTGCAATCAGCGTCCTCTTATCGGTTGTCTCCGGAAGGACAATGGTTTTCCTGTCCATTCTTGCCTTATCTTTAATAATATCAATGTACGACATCACACTGTCTCCTTTCACGGCTTATGTAAAAATAATAGCCCATTCTGCCTTTTCCGACAAGTACCCTATTGGAAAAACTTTGTGCAATTTTCGAAACATTTTCGCCTCTTTTTTTAATTGCCGATCCGGTCTTTCCTATGATATAGTTGCTAAAAGGAGTACACTATGAAAACAGCCGCAGTAATTGCCGAATACAACCCTTTTCACAAGGGACATGAATATCATTTATTAAAAACCCGTGCGATGGCAGAAGCAGATTACATCATCGTTGTAATGAGCGGTGACTTCGTACAGCGCGGAGCCCCGGCCATGATGAACAAATATCTTCGTGCGAAAATGGCTCTTGCAGGAGGCGCCGATGTCGTGCTCGAACTGCCTTCACGCTATGCCCTTTCCAGTGCCGAAGGCTTTGCAGAAGGAGCCGTTTCCCTGATCGACCGTCTTCGCGTGGTCGATCTGCTTTCCTTTGGAAGTGAATGTGGAAATGCGACACAGCTTTCTTATTATGCACAAAGACAGCTTACTTTAGAGCAGGATCCGGAATACCGCAAAACGCTCGCTTCCTATCAGAAGCAGGGTCTTTCCTATCCTTCCGCTGTCCAGAACGCCTTACAGGATCCTCCTGAAGCAATGTTTTTTCCAAACAATATTCTCGGGATTGAGTACTGTAAGTCGTTGATCCGCCGTCACAGTTCCATTACACCGGTTTCGATTCTGCGATACGGAGAAGGCTATCACAGTCCACAGCTTTCTGCGGATTCCGGAAGCTACTCTTCTGCTTCCGCACTCCGTAAGGCAGCCGGGATGCATGAGGATTCTCTGGATTTTCTCCTGCAGGATACCGCCTTCGTTTCCCAGATTCCGGCACAGGTACTTCCGATCTGGAAGTCAGATCCGGAAATATATTACGGAATTACCGAAGCCGATTTTTCCCTGCTTTTACATTATAAGCTGCTCTCTGACCGGACAGATGGCTACTCCTGCTTCGAAGACTGCAATGAAGAGCTTTCCCTGAAAATCCGGAAGTATCTTCCTCAATACCGTGATTTTTCCGGCTTCTGCCAGCTATTGAAGTCCAAGGATCTCACTTATACCAGAATCAGCCGCGTATTGATGCACATTCTGCTTGAGCTGCGTAAGGACGAAGCCTTTCTTAAGGATTCTGACGCTTGTTTACAAATTCCCTATGCAAGACTCCTGGGCTTCCGTAAAAATGCTTCACCACTTTTAAACCGGATCAAAAAAGAAAGTGAAATCCCGCTGATTGCGAAGCCGGCAGATGCTTCTATGCTTTTATCCAAAGATGGATTGTCCCTGTTTAAAGAGGATGTCCGGATTGCCCATACCTACGAGGCTGTTGCTTCCAGCAAAAATCACACGCTATTACATAATGAATACCAGCAGTCCCCGATTGTCTGGTAAAGAAATGGAGGTATTTCATGAAACCATTTATGGATCAGGATTTCTTATTACACAGTGATGTGGCACGGAGGCTTTACCATAAAGCAGCGGAAACGATGCCGATTCTGGATTATCACTGTCATATCAGCCCGAAGGAAATTGCAGAGGATCGTCATTTTGACAACATCACTTCTTTGTGGCTTGGCGGTGATCATTATAAGTGGCGTTTCATGCGCGCCTGTGGTGTGGAGGAACGCTTTATCACCGGCAATGCTCCGGATAAGGAAAAATTCTTCAAATGGGCAGAGGTTCTTGGCAGAGCAGTCGGCAATCCACTCTATCACTGGAGTCATCTGGAATTACAGCGTTACTTTGACTATCACGGCATTCTGAATAAAGATTCTGCAGAGCAGGTCTGGAACCTCTGTAATGAAAAGCTTGCCGATCCCTCCATGAGTGCCCGCTCCATCATTGAACGCTCCAACGTCACCCTACTCTGTACCACGGATGATCCGGTAGATTCCTTAGAATACCATATGCAGCTTGCAGAAGATAAGAGCTTCCCCGTCCAGGTTCTGCCGGCATGGCGTCCGGATCGCGCCATCTCCATCGGGAAATCCGATTTTCCGGATTACATTCATACCCTTGCGGAGGTTTCGGGAATTTCGATTACAACCTTTGAGGATCTGAAAAAAGCTCTCTCCATCCGGATGGATTATTTTTCTAACCTGGGATGTCTCGTCAGTGACCATGGTCTGCCTTATGTCATGTTCTCTCCTGCCTCTGACTCTCTTATTGAAGAAATCTTCAACAAAAGAATGCAGGGACAAATGGTGGATGCTCAGGAGGAACTGCAATATGAAACGGCACTCCTCCTTTTCCTTGGACGGGAATACCGGCACCGCAACTGGGTGATGCAGCTTCACTATGGTGTACGCCGCGACAACAATCACAAGATGTTCGCCCGCATCGGTGCCGATACCGGCTTTGACAGTATCGGAGATTGTGCTCCCGTTTCCACACTGGCAGAGTTCCTAAACGCTCTGTGTGAAACCGATGAGCTTCCGAAAACCATCCTCTACAGCCTTAATCCACACGACAACGAAGCAATTGACTGTATCATGGGATGCTTTCAGGATTCGACCGCCATATCAAAGCTGCAGCATGGAAGCGCCTGGTGGTTTAACGATCATAAGAACGGCATGCAGAACCAGTTATTATCTCTGGCTGCCTCCGGCAACCTGTCCGGCTTTGTCGGAATGCTGACCGACTCCCGGAGCTTTATCTCCTACACGAGACATGAATACTTCCGGCGGATTCTTTGTAATCTGCTTGGTGAACTGGTAGAAAACGGAGAATTTCCGGATGACCTTGCGACCTTAAAAGAAATTGTGAAGGATATTTCCTACCGGAATGCTGTCCGCTATTTCGGATTTGATCTTCCGACTGATGAAACCATTGAAAAGCAGATTTCTTTTATCAAGACTCAAAAATGATCCACTGGATCATTTTCCCATATACATGGCAGCATAAAATCAGCCGGTGCATATCATGGTATGCACCGGCTTTTCTATCATTACTTATAACTATTCAGGAATACACAATTTAAGTCAGTTCTCTGGCTATGACTATCGCTGTACTCTTCCGGAAGCATCTCCTCCAGCCAAAGTTTCCACTTCCCTCCGCGACACCAGATTAAAGTCCCCCGGAATCGTATGCTTTAATGCAGAAGCCGCTACTGCGAACTCCAACGCATCCTGAAATTTCTTACCATCCAGCAATCCGCAGATTACACCGGCTGCAAAGGAATCTCCTCCACCCACACGATCTACAATCGGACGGATCCGATATTCCTTCGAGTGATAGAATTCCTTCGTATCCCTTGCATACATGCACGCCGACCATCCGTTATCGGAAGCCGAATGGCTGACACGTAAGGAAGAAACACAATATTCAAATCCAAACTTTTCTATCATCTGTTCAAAAATCGAACGGTATCCGGCAAGCTCGAGGTTACCGCTTACTACATCGGTCTGTGCCGGCTTAAAACCAAGTACAAGTTCCGCATCCTCTTCGTTTCCAATGCAGACATCCACATATTTCATCAATCCGGTCATGACATGCTGTGCCTTTTCGGATGTCCACAGTTTCTTGCGGAAATTCAGATCCACAGAAATCTTCACACCATGCTTCTTAGCTGCAATCAGTGCTTTCTCGGTAAGCACTGCCGCAGAATCCGAGATTGCCGGAGTAATTCCGGTAAAATGGAACCAGTCAGCATCAGCGAAAATGGCATCAAAATCAAACTCCTGCTCCGTTGCTGTGGAAATTGAGGAATGAGCACGGTCATACACCACCTTGGACGGACGCATGGCAGAACCGGATTCCAGATAATAAATGCCAAGACGTTCCCCACAGCGTGCAATATGCGCCGTACCCACATTATACTTACGCAGCGCAGCGATGGCGCACTCCCCGATCTCATTGTCGGGTACTGCCGTCACATATTCGGCAGCATGTCCATAATTGGCAAGGGAAACAGCAACATTTGCCTCTCCGCCTCCATAATGAATATCAAATTCATCTGCCTGAATAAATCTTTCAAAATTCGGGGTCGACAGCCGAAGCATAATTTCCCCCATCGTAACTACTTTTGACATGAGCGGATTTCCTCCTTCTTCTGTACGGCCTGACGGCATAATTCCGTAATCCGGTCAAACGCGCCTGCCTGAATCAGATCCTTCTTCACCATCCAGCTTCCTCCACAGGCAAATACCTTCGGAAAGCTTAAATAGTCCTCCATATTGGCAGGGCTGATTCCACCTGTAGGCATGAAACGCACATTACCATAAGGTGCACTCAATGCCTTAATCATCTTGACACCGCCTGCCGCTTCTGCCGGGAAGAATTTCACTTCCGTAAGCCCCAGACTCAATGCCAGTTCGATTTCCGACGGAGTCATGATTCCGGGAATCACCGGGACCCCCTTTGCCTGACAATACTTTACGGTTACCGGATTCAATCCGGGACTTACGATAAACTTCGCACCTGCTGCAACAGCACTGTCCGCCTGTTCGGTCGTCAGTACTGTTCCTGCCCCGACCAGCATTTCCGGATAATCCTCACTTATTTTCCGGATGGTTTCTTCTGCCGCCGCTGTCCGGAACGTCACCTCTGCACAGGATATTCCGCCGTTTAATAATGCTTCTGCCAAGGGAGCGGCATCTCCTGCATCATCTAATGCAATGACCGGAATAATTCCGATCCGACTCATTTGTTCGAAAACTGGATTCACTCTTTATCCTCCATTCTTTTGCTGTCTGTAAATTGTCCAGTGCCTTCCCAATGAACGCAATCTTTCCAATTACAGTATAGCTTTTTTACCGGAGAATGTCTTTTCAAATCCATTACAAAAGATTACAAATCTTGTTCGGATTGTTCTTCTGCCACAATCTGATTCCGTCCGTTCTGCTTTCCGATATAAAGCCGCCGGTCCGCACCGCTTACCATGCTGTCAATGTTAGCAAACTGTTCTCCGGCTTCCACAATACCAAAGGTCATCGTAATATGAACTTCCGTTTCTTCTTTGTAGGAAACCGAATGTGCATCCAGTTCATGGATAAATTCATTCATTACCTCTTCTGCTTCATCGATATGGAATTCCGGAAAGACCAGCAGAAATTCCTCACCACCCCATCGCACCGCATAGCCCTTGCCACGCATAAAATATTTCAGTCTCTTTGCAATTTCGGTCAGCACCACATCTCCACAGTCATGACCATAGGTATCATTGACCCGCTTAAAGAAGTCAATATCTCCAAGTGCCACACAATAGCTGATACCCCGCTTCGCATAGTCCTCATAAGTCTGATGCAGCTTTTTTTCTCCACAGCGGCGGTTATTGAGTCCGGTTAAGGTGTCCTCTTCCACAAGCTCACGCAGAGATTTCTGCATACGTACCGCATTTCTTCCCATCTCTCCCAGCTCATCGTCACGCTTTAACACCTCATAATCCAACGCATCATGAAGGTGTCCCTTTGCAATATTCGCCATATATGTTTCGATCTTCTTAATCGTATCTACAAGACCTGTTGTGTAGTGGATGGTCACAAATGCAACCAGAATCATGACAAGAATTGCGATCACAACCATCGGCATAATGGAATTACGGATCAGCTTCTCCACATTCGCCGAAGGCTGTGCAACAAAAATCATTCCGATACAGCTTCCATCCTCCGCAAACAATGGTGCATAATAGGCAAAATAGCGCTCATCCTCTACCATAACAGATGAATAAAACATATCATCAGCCTTATCTAATACATCCCGCTTTACCACAGGGCTTACCTGCGTCCCGACCGCACGCTCGCCCTTATGGTTCTCAAGCGTTGTTGCTACCCGGATATCCTGATAAAAAATTGTAATATCCACGTTGGTAACCTTTTTAACAGAATCGATCAGCTCATAATCCCCATTAAGGACATGCTCCCCCTTCATAAAATAAATTGCATCTTCCGTTTCTTCCACATGATATGCTCCGGGATACAGTTCATCTATAGTTACCTGAATCGTATTGCAAAGATCCTTTAATCCCCCCTGAACCTCGTGGTACATGGATGCTGCAAACCGGTTAGCGCTGAATATGGTAATGACAAGACCCATCAGGATAATGGGAAGCAGATTCATCGCCAGAAACGTACCATGCAGTTTTGTCACTTTCAGCTTTTTCATTCCGTTCTCCCTGATCATTCCCCTGTTTCTTTATTGTATCTCATGAAGATAAATCTGTGCACGGTTCTGGATAATCTGTGCAACCTCACCTGCATTCTTCTGTCCGTTAAAATAAGGCTCTGCCTCTTCAGAAATGATATTAATCAGTGTATCATCATATCGACCGACATTCTTAAAGGTCTTAAGGATCTCCATAAAGTGATCTACCTCTTCCCGGGTCATCGGTTCGATCGTAACCTCTACATCATCAATATAGATAATATCATCATAATATTCCTTATTTCCATTCTCATCTATATAATAAGGACGATCCATGGCTTCCTCGGCCCGTTTCTCCAATACCTTCATGCTGAGAGGAAATCCGGGTGCTTCATTCTGATAGTCTTCTGTCAGATAATACCTCAGGAACTGCCATGCGGCATCCTGATTCTTCGACTTCGCAGAAATTGCAAACTGCATGGTCGGTACAAGAACGGAGCCATCCTGATCTGTGGAAGGAAAGCCAATCATGGTAATCGGTTCCCCGAAGGTTCCCTTCTCTGTATAGTTGAGATTACGGAAATCACCCAGATACATCTGCTGGGTAATGACCTTTCCGGTTCTCCACAGGCTGTCATAGGAACTCCAATATTCATCGGTATAATAGTCATCAGAAATTTCAACCGGGAAGCGTTTCAGGAATTCCAATAAATTCAGAAAGCCCTCATTGTTAAAATCACAATCCCCTGTACTGTAATTCACAAACTGGCTGCCGGCAAAGCTCATACACATATTCAGCATCTCACTTCTGGTTGCCCCTGCAATAAACTCCGTTCCTTCCGGCTTGGAGTCCCAGAGAGCCATCGCCTCTTCTACGGTCCAGCCACGTTCTTCCCCAACATCTGAGGTCTTTGCAACAATCGTTCTTATAGAATAAGACGGTATAAGACGATATAGCTTTCCGTCCCTGGAAAATGCTTCCATTACATTCGGCATCAGGTCATTACGGTCAATCTCCTCATCTTTTTCGATAATGGGAAGAAGATCTGCAAACAGGCCTTTACTGATATAGCTGTCCGTTGGCATGGAATCATCCAGCAGGATAATATCGGGTACTTTACCGGATACAATATCCGTATTCATTCTGGAAATGCCTTCCTCATACTCACCTGACTCAGAGGAATAATCAATCAGACTGATCCGGTAGGTATCGTTCTTTTTATTAAACTCAATTACCCGGCTTTTTACCGTCCAGTCTGTGCTTGCCATGGCAAGGGTAATCACCTGGCGCTCCTTGACATCCTTCGGATCTACCTTCGTAAATTTAGAAACTCCATCCTGCCAGTCAGAGGCACTGGAATACGAACCATAAAACTCGGTATCACTGATCGGAATAATATTATTGATCTGCCAGACATCAATATCGGAATCCACATAGCTCATGAGCTTCGTAACGATAGTATCCCCAAGGTTATATCCATAAACCGCATAGTTATCGGATACATAAAAATCATATCCGGAACCCGGATAAAAGCTGAAGCTGTAGCTGTTTCCCGCAAGCTCTGCAGCCGTTCCGATTGTACCGTTTGCAAGATCCAGCGGATAAACCTTCATTCCATTATCCCCATAATTAATGGCTGCATATTTCCCGTCTCTGCCACGGACAACAGATGCACCATCCAATACATTTCCGGCATCCTGTCTGATGACATTGCCTACCATGTTTCCATTCTTATCAAACTTCAGAATGCTGCTTCCGCAGACAAGATACAACGCATCCTCTTCTGCAAACAATCCATTAATATAAAGCCAGCCCTGCTGTTCAACAATTTTCTTTATTTCCGGAAGTTCATTCAGATTTACACTGAACACGGTTTCATCATCCAGTGTTTTCTGCTCTAAGTAATACAGATCCTCACTGGTATCACTGCCGTCATCATATACATACACGTTGCGCAGGCAGTAAAGATTCCCCTGTGAATCTGCTGTAAATGAATTAATGGACTGATCCGGTGCCCCCTGAAGCTCATGTCCTTCCCCAAAGGTGCCGTCCTCCAGAATTTCATAAAAAATCATGGAAGAATAGCTTTCCGCAATGTCCTCTGCTGCATCCTCCGTACCGGGCTCCGGTTCTGCCACAGTCTCTTCTGTTGCCGTATCGACATCCTCTGCTTCTGCTTCTTTTTCAGTGTTTCCGCCGCCTTCAATATCTGCTCTTGGCGTTACAGCCCCATCCATCTCACGCCATTCATAGCTGTAACCATAAACCTTATCCCCGATCTGAATCAGTCCGCTGGGTGCTGTACCACTTCCATTATAGGAAATAACCTCCTGCTTATACACATAATCCCTGGAAACTGCCTGTTGCTGCAAGTCACCCTTTTCTTTCTTTCCGCATCCGGCAAAACACCCAATCACAAGTGCCACAACCAGTAACGATACCATTACCTTTTTCATAATTGTCCTCCTTTCCTTCCGGGAATCAGAAATTCTCCCATTTTTCCTTTTCCCGCCTGCTCTTCTTTCGAAGACCATCCCTTATATCTATGATACGGTTGCCTAAATCTTTCCAGGTAAACGTCCGATGCCTCCATTTCCAAATAAAAAAGGCAATCAGGATCGTCCCCGGAATGAGTAAAAACAAAAACTGAAAAATCAGTATCAATGCACACACATCTTCATAACCGCGCGCCACATTCTCCCAGAAAGGGAACCGGATTGCGGCATTCTGCATGGAACGTGTGCCGAATTCCAGAATCACCGGAATCAGCGACTCCACCTTGAACCGTGTCGTGTTCTCCACAACGACCATATCATCCTCTGCCACGCCAAGCTGATCCTTCACGGCATTGTAGACGAAATGCCTGACCGGGTTTGGGGCAAGAACCTCATAATTGCTGATGCCCGCTGTTGTTCCATAAGCCTGCAGGGAATCATCCGACAGATACACCGTCGTCTTATTTAATCCGGCACTCTTTGCAAATTTACTGCCATCCCGTTCAATGACTCCTGCCACATAATGTGGCACACCGCCAATCATCACACTTTTCCCGACAATATCATTGGATCCGAACAGCTGCCACGCACCCTCCGTATCCAGAATAATACTGTCCTGCATGAGATCCTCGCCGGTAAAATAGCCTCCGGAAAGGAGTTTCACCGGATGAAACAGGAAATAATCTCCTCCGATTCCAATCGCATCGACATCGGTGAGCTTTCCCTTTTCACTAAGAACCGTCACCTTTCCCATGGCACTATAGCCATCTACCACCAGACGCCTGTCATTCTCTTCACTATATTCATCGGCAGGAAGTGTCTCCTTCAACATCTGCTCAAGCTTCTTTTTAAACCCTATAAACTCCATGTCGGTAAGCTTCACCTGATCTGTAAAGTAGCAGCTTACCTGAACACTTTTTCCGTCCTTGTCCCATCGCTGTGCAGCCTGCTGGTCTGTCAACTGACTGGTCAGATGGTGTGACCAGATGGTTAAAACAAGAAACAGCAGCAACGATACCACCGCCATCAGGCTGAACACAATCTGCTTTATTGTAAAATTGGAGAAAAAACGTTTAAGCCTTATTCCCACTGTAAATTCCTTTCCTCAACTGTCCTGCATTTCTTATGGTTCTTAACGCATTCCTCATCAGGAGTTATCTGCAAGACGAACCTGCTTTCCTGCTTCTACCGGCTTCGTAGATGTCGTAATAACATATTCCCATCCATAAAGCGGGGCGGAAATTGCAGAATTATTATCATCTGAAGCCAATACTTCCACACCGACCCGGGTTGCAATATAACGGTTTCCTAACGGACTGCTCTTGGATTCCACCGTCAGAATAAACTTACCATCGTTATCCTCACGGATAGCACTGTTCGGTACCACCAGTTCATATTCCTGACTACGCTGTCCTACGGAAATACTTAAGGACTGGTCTGCCTGAATGGTTGATCCACTCACATCAAATACCAGCAGCTTATTGGTTCCCGGGTTATCCGGATCCGGTTTAATCGCAGACAGCATCACCCTTGCATCATCATAATACCAGGAATTCTGCAATTCTGCCATGTCACCGATCTGCACCTTCTTAGCCTGTTCATTGGTCACGGAGATAGAAAGGGTAAAGCCCTTGCCCTCCGGCTGGATTACTGCCATGACGTCCTCCGGCTGTGTGGTCTCACCGGCCACATATTTCACCGTAGTAATTGTTCCTGCCACCGGTGCTTTGACTGCAGAACCCATGGACTTTTCCTTCAGTTTCTCTATCTCTTCTTTCTTTTTCTGAATATCCTTATTCGTCTTGGACAGATCCAGTTCCGCATTAATATCTGCCGCAAGAGAGGTCTGTTCTTCCTTTAATAAGTCATAGACTGCCTGCGCATTCTTCAATGCCGCATTTGCATCAGCCAAACGGTTCTGCCACGCCACGCTCGTCTGGCTGTTGGCTGTTGTTATTTCTAAGATGTTGCGGTTTGCCTGATTCAGACGGTTCTGCGCATCCTGTACACCACCATCTGAGGATGCCGTGATTGCCTGTACTTCGGCAAGCTGCTTCTGGAGGTTTGCTAAGTCTGCTTTTTTTCTTGACAATAAAGTCTGATTATTGGCATATAGATTATTAACATCTTTCGCGTTTTGCTCTATATTATCAATCAACATATGAGTAGCATTATAATCTGCAATAAGCGTTTGATAATCCTTATTATCCTTTATAGCATCATATACACCTTTATATGCATCTTCTATTTCGGTAAGTCCCACATCACCTAATTCTGGCTTTGATAAACCTTTTAATATTACATTCACGGTTTTCTTCAAACTTTCAATTGCTTTTTTTCGTTGCCCATCATAGCTTGATGATGTAGTGGAAGGATTAGTACTAGTCCCACTTCCAGCCGAAGCTTCTGCATTGCTAAGCAGCTTCTCAAGATCTGCAATCTGGGAGTTCACTTCCGTAATCTGTGCATTCAGACTGGCAATCGTTGCTGCCTTGTCCTTCTCAAACCGGTTCTGTGCCTCGGTGAGGTCTGTCGTTGCCTGATCCTTCGTCAATTCCTCATTCTTGGTGCTCACACCGGCATTATTGGTATCCTTCGTGCTCTGTAAGGTCAGATCATCTACATTCTTCTGACATTCCTCTACCCGCTTTTTTGCAGCCTCAAGACGGTTCTGCATATCGGTCACCTTGGCCTGTAACTGGCTGAAGCTGTCGATATTTCCATTTGCAACCTTCGTAATGACCTCCGGAGAGACATTCGCTCCGAACAATCCCTTCATATAATTCAGTTCAAGATCCTCCAGCTCCTGTTCAGCCTTCGTAAGTTCATCGCTCTCGGATTCTTCCAGATAATAAATTACCTGATCCTTTTCTACGATATCCCCCTGCTTTACTGCCACACTGGTGATGACACGGGATTCCTTCGCAATGACATTATACGGATCAGAAGCCTCCACCTTACCGGTTCCGCGCACCTTTGCCGTGATCGTTCCGGTCTGCACATACTGTGTTGCCACCTCTGGCAGGGAATAATTCATAATCGTGTTGGAAAAGAACGTCAACAGCAACATGATCGTTAAGAATATGATTGCTGCGTTCTTCACCCATTCTCTTCTTTTCGTTGTATTCTTCTCTTCCATCGTTTCTCTCCTCATCCAGCACTATCCCTTAATTCCACCCTGATACGTGATTCCTTCTACCAGATAATCCTCTCCGTAAAGGAACACCAGAATGGGCGGAACCATATAAATTGTTGCAACAGCAAATGCAAGTCCGATTTCCCCCGAATTAATCTTCGATAAAAATACGGACAACGGATGCTTATTGGAATCCGACAACAGGATCAATGGCTGTTCCACCATATTCCAATAATCAATAAATATCAAAATCGCAATTGAGCACATTGCACCCTTACAAAGCGGCATACAGATTTTCGTAAAAATCTGCCACTCGCCTGCACCGTCAATCTGTGCCGCCTCCATCACGGAAACCGGGATTCGCCGCATGTACTTCGTCAGAAGAAATACCGCAAACGGTGAGAAAATTCCCGGTAGCCAGATCGCCCAGTTGGTATCTAAAATATGCAGCCAGTCCGAAACCAGATAATTGGGAACCAGAGTCACCTGATACGGCATCAGCATTAAAATAATATAAACAAAGAAAATCATTTCCTTGATTCTTCCCCGGTATCTTGAAAATCCGAATGAGGCACCTGCCGCTACCAGTAACTGAAAAACCACAATCGGCACAACCAGGATTACGGAATTCCAGAATTTCAGCAGATAATCCGGACTCTTAAACAGAACCGTTACATACTGGCTGAAGGATACCATATCCGGAATAAATTTTAAATTTACCTTAGATGAAATAAATACCTTACCTCCGGAATCCGTTGTGGCAAAAACCTGTCCATAGTTGGCGGCAATCTCTGATGATGACATAAACGAATTGGTAATCGTTAAGATAATCGGCATCAGGAACAGTACGGCAAAGCATCCTGCCACCATCGTTCCCAACAGAATCCGTATCATCCGACGGGTATTTTTAATTTTCTTCCTGCGTTTCAGCCGGCGGCTCCAGAGCTCCGCAGGATCCCTTCTCTTCAAGCTCATCCTTCCACATCCTTTCCAAAATAATTCTCGGTAAGGAAAAGGATACCGATAATGATAACCATCACAACTGCCATCATGATGGCCGCTGCAGACATTTTCTGATAATCCAGCTTGCTGAACGTGTTGTTCATAAAATGCTGGAGCATATACATCGTCGGATAAGGATAATCTCCCTTTAACAGATAGATTTCCCGGAATACCTTAAAAGAATTAATCAATGACATAATTGTCACAAACAAAATGGTCGAGGACAGATACCGGAGCTTGATATGCCAGAAAATCTGCATCGGCGTTGCACTCTCCAATACCGCTACCTCTAAGATATCCTTCGGTATACTGCTCAGGGCAGACATAAACAAAATCATATTATAGCCCAGGTTTTTCCACAGAAACAATACAATAATCACCACCTGCGCATAATCAGAATTCAGCCAGTCAATCTTGTCCTTTCCGAACCAGCCGATGACCTCATTCATCATTCCGTTATAATGGAACAGCACCTGCCAGATCAGTACCACTGAAGCAATCGGCACCATCATCGGACTTAAGAAAAAGGTCCGGAACTGGCTTTTAAAGGGGATCTTACTTTCCATCAGAATTGCCAGAAGAAGTGATAAAACAACCGCTAATGGCATTGCTATTGCCGAAAATGTCATCGTATTAAATGCTGCCTGACGGAATGCTGCGTTCTCAAATACCATTTTAAAATTGTCAAAGCCTACAAACTCTGCATTGATCGGATTATCAATCACCGAATAATAAATTACAATAAAAAAGGGCAGGACAAAAAACAGCAATACTCCCAGAATACTGGGAAGCAGAAAGCCATTGGCCATCCACTTCCCCGGATTCTTATGACTACCGGTTTTACCTGCTCTGATTGCGGAGGGATTTTTCTCTCCTCTTTTTCCTGTATGCTTAGCGATTTTCATTGACATAAACCTGAATTCTGTTCTGAATGACATTCGAAACATCGGAAGCAGATTTCTGTCCCTTAAAGAACGGCTCCGTTTCCTCTGAAATAATGTTAATCAGTTCTTCATCTACATTATTCTGCCTTTTCTTTGCGGAAGCAATCAAGCCCCTCACCTGATCAATGTCTTCCTGTTTAGCTGCATAAATATCCATTTCAAAATCGTTACCATAGCCCCAGGTGGTCTTCGGCTGTTCCACCTGTTCGCCATTTTCATCCGTATAATACTCCGGTGTCATATCCTTCTCAAACTGAAGCTCCAGTGCGGATTTCAGAATCGGGAATCCACTCCATCCAAATCCGTCCACGAGACTGTTCTGATAGTCTTCCGTAAGCAGTGTCTGTAAAAATGCCCACGCTGCTTCCTTATTCCCTGACTTGGAAGAAATAGCAAGACAGCTGCCGACCGCACTGATCAGATTCCCTTCACGGTCCTTATTCGGATATCCTACATAAACCGGCTTCTCCCCCATCATGCCTTCCAGCATCTGGCATTCCTCTACGGAGCTTACCGATTGCATCAGCAGAAGCAATTTATTATTCCGAAGTTTGGTTGCTTCTCCCTCTTCCTCAGCATCATCGTTATACTGTTCCGGAAGGGTCTTCGTATATTCCAGAATTCTTGCAAATTCCGGACCGTCAAAGGAGCACTTTCCACTCTCCCAGTCAATGAACTCATCCATATTATTATATACCAGAAGATACAGCATATACTGCTGGGAAGCATAGGGAAATACCTCGCTGTCCTTATGCTGATCGATAAAGTCCATCATTTCTGAAAGTGTCCATCCGGAAAGCTCTCCTAAAACAGATTGCTTACCAACGATGGTATAGATTGAAAATTCCGTTGTGAATCCATATAACTTTCCATCCATCTCATAGGCTTCCAGCACGTTCTCAACGTAATTCTCCTTCTTTAAGCCGCTCTTTTCCATATAAGGGTACAGATCTTCAAACACGCCCTTTTCCGCATAGAGCGTATAATTCAGATTGGAAAAATCTACAAGGTCAGGACCGCTTCCCGATGCCACATCGGCATTAAACTGGGTCAACCCCGACTCCCAGTCATCCTGTCCATAGGTCTTCACGGAAATATGGTACTTGTCGCTGCTCTTATTAAAGTCAATTATGGCGCTCTTCACATTATCATCAAGCCACAGTGTTCCGAGTGTTACTTCTTCCTTCTGTGCAACCTCTGAGGATTTTTTCTTTTCCAGAAGCAAAAGCTCTGCTTCATTATTATTACCGTCATAGGTAGAGGTAATAACCCAGATTCTTCCATCCGGCAGTTCACCGAAGTAATTCACATTATTGCCGTTCACATCAGCATCCAGCCAGTCAAAAAGCTTCGTAAAGGTTCCTGCTGTCACATCGGCTGCATAAACCGTATTCTGATCATTTACCAGAAAGTCACAGCTGATACCTGTCATACAACCATTGATGTTCATCAGCTCCTTATCAAACTTCAATGGATCAGACAAAGCCTTTTTCGTAAGGTCAATCTTACGGATCTCCGTACCGGTATTTCCATAAAGAGTTACATAAATTTCTCCATCCTTTGATGCAAACATCTGATTGATATAATCGGACAAGGATATAGCTGCAACCATTTGCAGATCACCGGAAAGCACATAAATACAGGGGTCATTGCTGTTAAAGAGATAGTTATTTCCCTGTGCGTCGATATAGAAGCTTCCAAGGTAAGCATCCTTTGCGACACCATTCTCTTCCGAAAGCTCTTTCTGACCGGTAATCTCCCCACTCTCCGGATCCATATACCAGAGGGCATAGCTGCCTGAGCCATCCTGATACTCACCATTTTCATCCTCTGTATTGGTCCATTCATAAATCAGCAGGGCAATCTTACCATCCGGCGTTATCTGCATGGCAGAAACAGAAGCTTCTCCAACGTCAAGGGAAATCATTTCGGATTTCCTGCTCTCGAAATTATATTTCGAAATGCCGGTCCTGCTTTTTCCTGTTTCATCATCCCATGCTTCCGTGTAATAAAAGACTTCATTTTCATAGTTAATGGCAGAACCGATATAATCCGAGTTTCCAAGATTAAAATATTCCGGCACATAGATATACTCCGGTCTTTCGGTACCTGCTTCTTCTGTCTTCTTGCCGCCACAGCCAGCCAGCAGACTTAAGAATAAAAACATAAGTACTGCAACAAATAATGTCTTCCGCTTTTTGTTTAATTTCATTCCACACCTCATGATCTTGTATAGTCAAACAATATTGTATACAGACTATAGCATATTTATCCCCGCAGGACAATGTGGGGATTCTTAAGATTATCTTAAACCACCTGAACGTTATTTTTAATTCTTAAAACTGTGAATCGGTGCAGGAATCCGTCCTCCCCGGTTCACAAAAGCTTCGCAGGAAAAGCCGTTGACCGGCATGATGGGTGCGTGTCCAAGAAGGCCTCCAAATTCTACATTCTCACCAACACCCTTCCCAATCACAGGAATGATACGGACAGCTGTTGTCTTCTGGTTAATCATACCGATTGCCATTTCATCCGCAATGATTCCGGAGATGGTTGTATCCGGAGTATCTCCCGGAATGGCAATCATGTCAAGTCCAACCGAGCATACGCAGGTCATGGCTTCCAGCTTTTCAATAGTAAGAGCACCGGCATCTACCGCATCGATCATTCCCTGATCTTCGCTGACCGGAATAAATGCACCGCTCAATCCTCCAACATAGGAGGAAGCCATAACGCCGCCTTTTTTCACCTGATCGTTTAATAACGCAAGTGCAGCGGTCGTTCCCGGTGCTCCGGCATGCTCTAATCCAATTTCACACAAAATATCTGCTACGGAATCTCCGATCGCCGGAGTCGGTGCCAGAGACAGATCGACAATACCGAACGGAACATTAAGACGTCTGGAGGCCTCCTGTGCTACAAGCTGCCCGACTCTTGTTACCTTAAATGCCGTCTTTTTAATTGTTTCACACAGAACCTCAAAGTTCTTTCCACGGACCTTTGTCAGGGCAGTCTTTACCACACCCGGACCACTGACACCGACATTGATGATCTTGTCTGCTTCGGTTACACCGTGGAATGCACCTGCCATGAACGGGTTATCATCCGGTGCATTGCAGAGAACGACAAGCTTCGTACACCCTAAGGAATCCTTGTCCTTTGTTAAGACAGCCGTTTCCTTGATTACTTCTCCCATCAGCTTCACCGCATCCATATTGATACCGGTTTTGGTAGAACCCAGGTTTACGGATGACATAATTCGTTCTGTCTGGGACAGAGCCATCGGGATGGAGCGGATCAAAAGCTCCTCTGCCGGTGTCATTCCCTTTGCAACCAATGCCGAATATCCTCCGATAAAGTTCACTCCGACATCCTTGGCCACACGGTCTAAGGTCTTTGCAATCTCCACAAAATCTTCTTTTGTTTTGCATGCTGCCCCGCCGATCAGACCAATCGGTGTCACTGAAATACGTTTGTTCACAATAGGAATTCCAAATTCCTTGGAAATTTCTTCACCGGTTCTTACCAGATCCCTGGCAGCATCATAAATCTTATGATAAATCCTGTCATTTAAACGCTGCAAATCTGAATCAATGCAGTCTAACAGACTGATTCCCAGCGTAATGGTACGGACGTCAAGATTCTCCTTGTCGATCATTTCATTCGTTTCTACTACTTCGCGTAAGTTAATCATGCTTCTGCTCCCTTAATTTGTGTATTTATTTGAAAACTAGATACGATGCATCTTATCAAAAATTTCTTCCTTCTGACATTTGATTTCAACACCAATTTCATCACCAAGAGCCTTTAACTCATCTGCCACATCTCCGAACTGCTTCGGGCATTCCTTCGTATCCACGATCATCATCATATTGAAAAACCCCTGTACAATTGTCTGTGAAATATCTTCGATGTTGATCTGATTCCCGGCCAGATACGTGCAGACCTTTGCAATAATCCCTACGGTGTCTTTTCCTACTACGGTAATAATTGTTTTTTTCATAATGTTCTCCTTAAATCATATTTATTTTTATCTTTTAATTTCACGCATATATCAGACTGATGGATCCTGCGCATCAGCCTTTCATGATCTGCCCAGGCTCTTCTGCGATCAGGCAATGTGAATCACCTGGGACACCTCGTTCCGGGAGGCCACATACATTGGAAAATCCATGTTCTTCCCCTGCTCCAGGGTAACCTCAATCCGTACCGCCTCATAAGCCAGCTCCGGCATATTGTTTTCCTTGCTTAAATGGCCAAGCACAACTGCCTGTAAATCATCATGGATCAGGGAGCAGAGCAGCTGTCCTGCACGTTCATTCGATAAATGTCCACGATCTCCTAAGATTCTCTGCTTTAACGGGTAAGGATACGGTCCAGCCTGCAGCATATGAATATCATGGTTTGCTTCTAAAACCAGGGCATCCATCCCTCTTAAGGATTCAATCGTATAGTCATTATACGTTCCAAGATCGGTCACAATCGCGATCCGTTTCTTTCCATGCTGGATCCGGTATGCAACCGGTTCGGCCGCATCATGCGAAATCTTTAATGGATTACAGACCATATCTTTAATTATAATTTTTTCATCTGCACAGACAGGATGAAACAGCTCATCAGGAATTTTCCCCACAGACGGCGTATTCTGAATTGCCCGGATCGTTCCGTTCGTTGCATAAATGGGTGTGCCGTATTTTCTGGCTAAAACACCAAGTCCCGCAATATGATCAGAATGTTCATGTGTAACAAGAATTCCATCAATGTCTCTCATGGAAACTCCCAGTTCATTCAATCCTGCTTCTGTCCTCTTTCCGCTGATTCCCACATCCACAAGCAGATGAGTAGTATCCGTTCCTGCATAAATACAGTTTCCACTGCTTCCACTGGCAACACTGCACAATCTCACGTCCGTTCCTCCTTAGTTACTCCAGTAGATGTCGATCACATCGCCATCATGAAGCGTTTCCATATATTGTGCCGGTTTGCCATTTAAGCTTGTCACAATATTTTTCCCTTTCGGTCTTGTCAGATCGAAGTCAATTTTATCAAATACATCCACAAATACATAGGATGGTTTTCCGCTTAACGTCACCGGTGAGCGGTTCACCACAACAATAATCGTTGTCGGTCCGGCCGGTTTCTTTTCTTCGTCAGAAGCTTCTGTGGAAGTTTCTAACGCCGCTTCCTTCATAGAATTCGCTTTTGCATTTCCTGCTATACTTTCTTCTGTCTCTTCTTCTGCTTCTTCCCCGTTGGATTCTCCGTAAGCCCCGCTTCCGGTCTCATTCTCCAGATCAAAGTTCACAGTAAAATTCTCATAAACCGGAGTATCCCATTCTGCACTCTGGTGGTTTACGAAAATCTCACGGTCAGGTGTCAGGGAAAGATCCATAAATTCTGCAATCTGCTGTACGGTATAGTAATTCAGCATTTCAATTTCATCGTTCTCCCGAATTTCATAATAGGAGGACTGCAATACTCCATTCACCTGTGCAAATTTCGGGATCTCAACCTTATTACCATTCACAACCACATAAATGCTTTCCGTTGCTTCCGGCAGATCTCCGATCGTGGCCTTTGCCGCATCCCCGGCGGTAGATTCCGTTACCCCAATAATATCATTTTCGCGTACTGTGGTATTCAAGTCTACGATCTTTCCATTGACTTCTATGACGGCTGCCTCGCCGCGCAGCCCGCGCACCATCCGCTGCTTGCCGTTCACCTGGAAGGTCAGCTCTTTCCCACGCTTCGGGAACAGTCCATCCTTCGGGAATTGTGCCTGCAATGCCACATCGGCAACCGTCAGATTGTTATTATCGTACATCTTAATCCTGCTGCCGTTGAAGCTTACAAAGATAAAGTTATTGTTCTGTTCATAGTAATTCATGCAGATACCAACCGGCGTAACTAAAAGGCTGTCCTTCTTAATATCCTCCTGAAAGACTACATTCTGCATAACCTCTTCACCCCGGAGGGCAACACGCTCCTTTGCAATGCCAAGCTTTTGGGCAACTGCCTCGGCATAGCCGGCCATCTTGCCGCCGCCGCCGACGATAAAGACCGCGCTCACCGGCTTTCCACCGTTTAATTCCATAATCTTGTCTGCCACCTGTGTGGACATATCCTCAATCACCGGTGCCAGAAGCTCATTTACTTCTTCGCTGCGAATTGTCTGTGGAAGAAGCATGATGTCCATATAAGAAACGGTATCGCTCTTTCCAGCCTCCCGTTTGATCCGTTCTGCCTCTGCAAAGTCCACCAGACAATGCTTTGCAATCGTTTCTGTTAAGATATCTCCCGCAACCGGAATCATTCCATACGCAATGATACAGCCATCGTTCGTAATGGAAATATCACTTGTTCCGGCTCCAACATCAATCAGTGCAATATTCAGCATCCGGAACCGTTCCGGTATTGCAAGCTGGATGGCTGCAATGGGCTCAAGGGTTAAGCTTGCCACTTCCAGTCCTGCAATCTCTACTGCTTTATACAGACCATCTACAACATCATCCGGAAGGAACGTGGCAATCAGATCCACGCCGATATTTCTTCCCTTATGTTCCTCAAGATTTCCCATCGGATACCCATTCAGATAGTAGCGTACCACAGAATGACCGACACAGTAGAATTTCACATCACTGTCTTTTTCTTCATTTAAAAACTCCTGATAAGCCTTCTCCACACCGGAGGATACCAGACGGTATATATCATCCTTTGAAATCTCCTGCTCATTCTGAAACTGGATTTCTTCATGAGTTGTCACCGTGCGAAGCACACGTCCTGCTGCCGCAATACAGACCCCTTTCAGCTTTTCACCGATCGCTTCCTCCAATTCCTGTTTCACCATACGGATGGTGTCTCCTACCTTCTGGATATCATGTATCTGTCCGTCCAGCATAGCACGGGTATCGTGCTCCTTCACCCGCTGTGCTACAACAATGAACCGGTTCTGATTCCGGTAGCCTACCGTTCCCACAATACTTCTGGTTCCAATATCCAGACCAAACACATATGTACTTGCGTTTCTTTTTTCTTCGATCACAGATACTCCCTAACCTTCCTGTCGATTTGTTCAAAACTGTCTTTAAGCTCCCCACTGTTATCAATCACAAAATGGCATGCCTTCCGGTATTCTTCCTCTGAAAGCTGCGACTGCATGATCGCATCAATTTTTTCATCCGAATAGTTCCGGGCTTCCTTTAACCGTTTACGTCTTATTTCCTCTGCCGCATAAATATACCACATTTCATCCACAATATCCAGGTATCCACACTCAATCAGGAGAGCCGCTTCAATAAACAGGAAATCAATCTGCTGCAGGCTTCTTTGCAGTTCAATTTCACTTAAAATATACTGCCGTACTGCCGGATGGATAATCCCGTTCACGGTCTCAAGCAGAGAATCATCTGCAAAGATTTCCTCTGCCATACGCTTCTTATTAATCGTTCCGTCCTCATTTAAGATCGCCGGGGTCAATAGCTCCACAAGCTCTGCATAGCATTCCTGTCCTGGTTCCTCGACGTGATGCGCCGCTTCATCTGCAAGAATGATCTCACAGTTATAATGAATGCGGATGTATTCCAAAAGTGCCGTTTTTCCGGATCCTACTCCTCCGGTAATTCCAATCACCTTCATAAGCTGCTCCTTTATCTTCCTGTTCTGCTATTTTGCCTCATACCAGTTGATGCCCACATGAAGATCAATTTCCAGTTCTACGGCGAGAGATGAAGCATGTACCATTTCTTCTTCGAGGATCATCCTTACCTGTTCTTCTTCCTCCAATGCTGTCTCAATCAGAAGTTCGTCATGCACCTGCAAAATCAGCTTTGACTTTAACCCTTCCTTCTTAAGCCGTTCAAAGACACGGATCATGGCAATCTTAATAATATCCGCTGAATCGGTGAATTCATGGCAACCCGTTCGCCAAAGGAACGCTGCATGAAATTACTGCTGAAAAGCTCAGGAACCGGTCTTCTTCTTCCATATAAAGTCACCGCATAGCCGTTCTTCTTTGCCTCCTTAACAAGAGAATCAATGAACTGCTTTACCTGCGGATAGGTTTCAAAATACTGCTCAATATAGGCTGCTGCCTCTTTTCTTGATATACTCAAGTCTTCACTCAGTCCAAAGGAACTGATTCCGTATACAATACCAAAGTTTACAGCCTTGGCATTTCTTCTCTGCAGGTCCGTCACTTCCTCAAACGGAATGTGGAATACCTGGGAAGCAGTTGTCCGGTGGATATCCGCATGGGACCGGTACGCCTCAATCAGACGCTCGTCCCCGGACATGGATGCCAGCACCCTTAACTCAATCTGGGAATAGTCCGCATCCATGAAGCAATAACCATCCTTTGGAATAAAAACCTTACGGATCTGTCTACCAAGCTCCATCCGGATCGGGATATTCTGTAAATTCGGTTCTGTGGAACTGATTCTTCCGGTTGCCGTAATCGTCTGGTTAAAGGTCGAATGTATCCGGTTTTCATCCTCAATATATGCAGCCAGACCGTCTGCATAGGTGGACTTTAATTTGGTAAGTCCGCGGTATTCCAGAATATGTTTTACCACCGGATATTCTCCGGATAACTTTTCAAGAACATCTGCTGCCGTGGAATAGCCGGTTTTCGTTTTCTTTCCACCTGGAAGCCCCATCTTTTCAAACAGAATCTCCCCTAACTGCTTCGGTGAATTAATGTTGAATTCACATCCTGCCTCGCTGTAAATCTCCTGCTCCAATTCGGTGATTTTACCCGAAAGAGCTTCTCCGTAATCCTTCAACGCTTCCGGATTCACGCGGATTCCTTCCTCCTCCATGGAAAAAAGCACCAAGGTGAGCGGCATCTCAATTTCACGCATCAGTCGGTCCATCTGTGTTTCTTCCAGCTTCTGCTGTAAACAAACAGCTGCCTGTGCACACACATAAGCTTCAAAACAGCAGTATTTCAAAAAATCTTCCGGCTTTTCATTCAGCGCATCCTTAAAGGACAGTCTGCCAAATGCCTGCCCTTTCTCCGGAAGCATCAGGTTCAGATATTCATTGGCAATATCCTCTACCGTATAATCATTCTTAAGCGGATTCAACAGGTAGGCAGCCAGAATCACATCAAAGAACCGGTCTGTATCCTGTGCCTGCAAATAAGCATATTCACTCTTGATATCCGCAGTTGCAATCCGGCACTGTGCACCCAGAAGCGCTATTTTTTCTTTCAGATAGTCTTCGGTAAGAAAGCCCTGCTTCAAAACAAGGAAGCTTCCTTCTTCCTGAAGATGAAGTGCCACACCCAGCAGTTCTCCGTGCCGTCCGGCTTCCTTCACTACCTTCAGACCAACCTGCCTGTCCTTGTCAGACAATACCCTTGTAAAAAGTGCCTCCACCTCTGCAAGGTTCTCTACCAGATGAAACGAAGCAGATATTTCTTCGTTAGAAACACCCTTTTCAAATTTATTGAGTAAATTCTTAAATTCCAGCTTTTTAAATAATATATAAGAAGCTTCATTAAAAAAGTTTCCTACCCTTGCTTCTTCCAGGGTATAAGTAAGGGGGCTGTCAAGCTTAATCGTTGCAAGCTCCCTGCTTAAATAGGCGAGGTCTTTATTCTGAATCAGGGACTCCTTGACAGACTTCTTCGTCACCTCGTCGATATGCTCATAAATTCCATCCAGGGAACCAAACTGCACCATCAGATCCGTTGCTGTCTTCTCTCCTACCTTGGGAACACCCGGTATGTTATCTGCAGTATCTCCCATCAATGCCTTTAAGTCGATAAACTGAACCGGATTTACCTGATACTTTGCTTCCACATCGGCTGCATAGTAATTCTCGATTTCTGTTCTGCCACCCTTTGTCTTCGGAATGCGGATCCTGATCCTGTCCGTTGCAATCTGTAACAGATCCCGGTCACCGGAAACCAGGGAAACATCAATTCCCTCTGCTTCTGCACGCTTGGCAATCGTTCCTAAAAGATCATCCGCTTCATAACCTGCCTGCTCAATGATCCGGATTCCCATAGCCTGTAAAACTTCCTTCATTACAGGAACCTGTTCACGTAGTTCCTCCGGCATCGGTTTTCTCGTCCCTTTATACTCCTTAAACATTTCATGCCGGAAGGTCGGTGCCTTGACATCAAATGCCACGGTCAGATAATCCGGCGATTCTTCGTCCAAAATTTTAAATAAAATATTTAAGAACCCATAGATGGCATTCGTATGAAGACCGGCTGCATTCGTCAGATCCGGTACTCCATAAAACGCCCTGTTTAAAATACTATGTCCGTCTATCAGTACAAGCTTGCTCATTCCTTCTTACCCTCATACTATGATGTTGGGGTCAAAAGCCCCGACTTTGATACCTACGGATTGCTTCGTGCTACGCACTCCCACAATCCTGGTATCATACTATTATTTTAAAAACACAAACAGGGCTGCTACCGTGATTGCTTCTACCGCTACCAGTCCCTCCAGAATATATAAAAACATATGCACATTTTCACGCCAGTGCAGGTGACGTTCTGCAGCCGCAATGCACTCCGACAATTCCTTCTGCAGGTCAAATACTGCGCCATTTTCAAGGCGCACAAGTCCCTCGCTTACCAAAAACTCTATCGTAAGCTCTTCCTTGCAGTCTGTGCAGTTTTCGATATGCTCCATGAACTCCCGCAGCTCCTCCGTAGTCAGATCATCATCTAAGAACTGGGGAATCATCTTTTCTACCTGCTTACAATCCATGTCTCTGTTTCCTATGGTTATGATTTCAACTCTCTTTATTATACTTTGAGAAGCACGTTGCTACAAGTTCAAATGTCTGCTTTGCTCTTTTCCCTGTAAATGCCTAGTTCTGAAGTTCTCTTCTTGCAAGCTCTAAGCATCCCATAATTCCCTGATCATCATGCAGGCTTGCCGGCACAATAAAGTGATCAATATCGGCTAATTCTTTGGTCTGAATGTATCCTGCCACCATTTCCAGAACCTTTTCACGGATCAACGGAAAAAGCTGCTCCTGATGCATGACACCACCGCCTAAGATTACCATTTCCGGTGACACCACCATGATATAGTTACAGATTGCCTGTGCAATATAATAAGCCTCAAGATCCCATACTTCCTTGTTATCTGCAAGCTCTACGCCCTTCTTTCCCCAGCGTTTTTCAATTGCAGGTCCTGCTGCCATGCCTTCAAAACAGGTTTTATGATAAAAGCAGAAGCCCTCATAATGATCATCCTTACGCGGAATCATAAGTATATGTCCTGCCTCCGGATGAAGCATGCCATGTACCAGGTTTCCTTCAGAAATAATACCGGCTCCGACTCCGGTTCCGATGGTGATATACATTACGCTCCTTTTACCCTTCGCCTGTCCAAAGGTTGCTTCTCCCAATACCGAACCATTGACATCCGTATCAAAGCCTACCGGACAATGCAGAGCTTCCTCAAATCTCTGTACGATAGGGGTATCACGCCATGCAAGCTTCGGTGTGCTGGTAATGTAGCCGTATTTCTCACTTGCTTTATCCAGTTCTACCGGTCCAAAGCATGCAATTCCCAGTGCATCAATATTCTTATCCTTAAAATATTCAATTATTCTTGGTATCGTAATTTCCGGTGTTTCTGTAGGAATCGAAATCTGTTCAAAAATTTCTCCCTGTTCATTCCCGATCGCACATACCATCTTTGTCCCGCCTGCTTCCAATGCTCCCAATCTCATATTACTTATTCCTCCATAGTGATTTCATTACTGTTCACTCGCATCTCATTTCAGTAATGTCATTTTATTTTAATCAGCTTTTAAAAGTATACCATTTTTTTCTTGAATTTTAAATAGGGATATGATAATATAATATTCGTCTGAAAACGCCGGCATGTCGGAATGGCAGACGAGGCAGACTCAAAATCTGTTGTGGGCAACCACGTGTGGGTTCAAGTCCCACTGCCGGCACTCTTTAAGGAATATTGTAAAATCACATTTTTCTTTAAAATCCTTGTATTTACTGGATTTGTGGAATATCAAATAAAAACAAAAATCCAAAATAAGAAATAAAAATAGTATGTTTACATCAAAATACACTACGAAATAATCCCGGCAAAACTGCCGGGATTTCTCTATTGCCATTAATACTAGAACTTAATTCTGGAATAAATATCCAGTCCATCAAACGTTGCAAAGTAATCCTTCGGAGTCTCAGCACGGCGGATCAGCTTCACACTTCCGTCCTCTTTCAAAAGCAGCTCTGCACATTTCAGCTTTCCGTTGTAATTGTAACCCATCGAAAATCCATGCGCACCTGCATCGTGGATCACCAGATAATCTCCCATCTCAATTTCCGGAAGCATACGGTCAATGGCAAATTTATCATTATTTTCACACAGGGAACCGGTCACATCATACTTGTGGTCGCAGGGAGCATCCTCCTTGCCGAGTACCGTAATATGATGATAAGCACCATACATTGCGGGACGCATCAAATTGACCGCACAGGCATCCACCCCAATGTACTCCTTGTAGGTGTGCTTTTCATGGATAGCCTTTGTCACAAGCTGTCCGTAAGGTCCCATCATAAAACGCCCCATTTCTGTATAAATTGCAACATCTCCCATTCCGGCAGGAACCAGAATCTCTTCATAAACCTTACGCACCCCCTCACCGATCACGCGGATGTCATTCGGTGTCTGTTCCGGCTTGTAAGGGATTCCAACGCCACCGGAAAGGTTAATGAATTTAATATCTGCTCCGGTCTCCTTTTCAAGACGTACTGCCAGTTTAAACAGCTGACGGGCAAGCTCCGGGTAATATTCATTCGTTACCGTATTGCTTGCAAGGAAAGCATGCATCCCAAAATTCCTCACACCCTTTTCTTTCAGAATACGGTATCCCTCAAACATCTGCTCCGTAGTAAATCCATACTTGGAATCTCCCGGGTTATCCATGATTCCATTACTCAGCTCAAAAATTCCACCGGGATTGAAGCGACAGCTCATCGTTTCCGGAAGCCTGCCTAAAATTCCTTCTACAAAATCAATGTGGGTAATGTCATCCAGATTAATGATCGCACCTAATTTGTTCGCATATGCAAATTCTTCTGCCGGTGTGTCATTCGAAGAAAACATAATGCTTTCTCCTGTAATACCCATGGCCTCACTCAGCATAAGCTCTGTCCTGGAAGAGCAGTCACAGCCACAGCCATACTCTCTTAAAATTTCAATCAGATACGGATTGGGTGTTGCCTTTACTGCAAAATACTCACGGAAGCCCGGATTCCATGCAAATGCTTCCTTCACAGCCTGCGCATTCTCGCGAATTCCCTTTTCATCATAAATATAAAATGGAGTAGGAAAATCTTTGTTGATTTCCTGTGCTTTTTCCTTACTGATAAATGGTACTTTTTTCATGTTTTTATCCTTTCTCCTCATTTATTTCAATCAGCTTCATCTCATTACGAAGCATCTCTTTAAACACTTTAATAAAATTTGCCTGTGCCGTATACAGACAGGTGTCGGATTTGCTTTTGTTGATCTCTCCGGTCAGTGCATATTCGGAATCGGTGATAAGATGCACCACATTACCACGGCCTTCACTTCGATATAAAATGGCGTGTTCTTTCAGCTCTGTGGAATTCAGTTCTCCATCTGTGATCAACACAATCTTGATCTGACGCTTTGCGAGAGCTAAAAGCTCTTCTTCCAGGGCATTCACATACTCGGCCTTCGCTGCAATATACACTCGTTGCCCGGTATGTTCCAGCATAAAGCTCATCTTACTGCGAATATTGGAATATCCTTCGACAGTAATATAACCGGTCAAAGATTTCTTCACCTCCGGGATATGTTCACACAGATAGGTTCTCGCATTCTGCAGATCCTTCACCTTATGATCACAGAATTCCTCAATGGAAGCTGCCACATAGCGGTTCGAACTTCCCTGCACCAGAAATGCTGCGCCCTTGTCGGTTAGGTCAGACAAACCTCCATAGACATTGGATCTGGAAATTCCTGTCATCTTCGCCACTTCATAACCGGTCAGTTCTCCGTTCTGATAAAGACAAAGGTAAATATTGGCTTCCTGCCTGGTCAGTCCAAACTGAACCAGCTTATCCAAAATCAGATTTTCTTCCATCATACACCTCATACACCTGTTTTTTATTCAACTCCAAAAATGATCCACTGTATCATTTTCTCATATGCAAGGCAACTAAATAAGCTGTACTATAGTGTTTCTTTTTAGGAACACTATAGTACAGCTTCGGTTTCTTGTCAAGTAGTCATACTTTAGATATTCTCAATCTGCCAGTCAATTGGCGTAAGACCATGGCTCACCAGGAAATCATTGGTCTGGCTGAAATGCCTGCAGCCAAAAAATCCACGGTAAGCAGATAACGGACTGGGATGTGGTGCCTTTAAAATCAGATGCTTCGGATTCGTGAGCATCGGTATCTTACGCTGTGCGGGACTTCCCCACAGCAGGTACACGATCGGACGATCCTGCGCATTCACCGCCTCAATAATCGCATCTGTGAACTTCTCCCACCCTCTTCCCTGATGGGAATTCGCCTGATGGGCACGAACCGTCAGGACAGTGTTTAACATCAGGACACCCTGTCTGGCCCACTTTTCCAGATAACCATTATTCGGGATATAACAGCCGCAGTCATCATGTAATTCTTTATAAATATTCTGTAGGGATGGTGGAATCTCTTTCTGATCCGGCAATACCGAGAAGCAGAGTCCATGTGCCTGATGGGCATTATGATATGGATCCTGCCCAAGGATCATCACCTTCACCTCACTTAACGGAGTCAGATGAAAGGCATTAAAAATATCGTCTGCAGGAGGATAGATCACATGCGTATGATACTCTTCCTTCACAAACTGATATAATTCTTTATAATATGGCTTCCTGAATTCACCACCAATGGCATCCAGCCAGTCATTTTGTATCATTGCCATAGCCTTCCTACTCCCTTTGCTGTATCATATTGCAAATGCATTACCCTTACTCTCTGCATATCCTGCTTTTATAAGCTTCTGTTTATTCCATGTCAAACCCTGCATAATCTATAATCGTACACTCACTCCACGATCTCTTAAATATTGTTTCACATCACGAATTTCCAATTCCCGGAAATGAAATAAAGAAGCTGCAAGTGCTGCTTCTGCCTTTCCTTCTGTCAGTGCTTCATAGAAATGCTCCATCGTTCCGGCACCGCCCGATGCAATAACCGGAATACCAACGCTCTTAGCTACCGCTTTCGTTAATGCAAGATCATATCCTGCTTTCGTTCCGTCGCAATCCATACTTGTCAGAAGAATTTCACCGGCGCCTGATTGTTCCGCTTTCACGGCCCATTCCACCGCATCAATTCCCATATCCACTCTGCCGCCATTTTTAAAGATATTCCAGCCGGAACCATCTTCTCTGCGCTTGGCATCAATAGCAACTACCACACACTGGCTTCCGAACTTATCGGCCGCCTCACTGATTAAAGCCGGATTCATAATCGCTGCCGAATTGACTGCTACCTTGTCCGCACCTTCACGAAGAATCATTTTGAAATCCTCTACCGTACGGATTCCGCCTCCGACCGTAAACGGAATAAATACATTCTCTGCAACACGGCGTACCATATCTGCCTTAATCTCTCTGGCATCCGAGGATGCTGTAATATCTAAAAAAACCAGTTCATCCGCACCTGCAGCATCATAAATCTTCGCTACCTCAATCGGATCTCCTGCATCCCGCAAATTCACAAAATTGGTCCCTTTGACCACCCGGCCATTATTCACATCCAGACAAGGGATAATTCGTTTCGTATGCATCCTACTTTCCCTCCCTGCAAATAGTGATAAAATTCTTCAAAATATGCAGTCCGACCTCAGAGCTCTTTTCCGGATGGAACTGACAGGCAAAGATATTTCCATGTTCTACTGCTGCATGAATCAGTGTTCCATATTCTGTCGTTGCTGCTACATCATCGATATTCCCTGCTTTCAAATAATAGGAATGCACGAAGTACACATAAGCGTCCTCTTCGATTCCCTGAAAAAGACGGCTCTCCTTCGGAAAGTGCAGGGAATTCCATCCAATATGAGGAACCTTCAGCTTCCCATCATCCGGAATCCGCACAATCTCACCCGGTAACAGCGCAAGTCCCTGTACGCCCGGCGTTTCATCACTTTTTTCGAACATCAGCTGCAATCCCAGACAGATTCCCAAAAACGGGATCTTCCGCTCCACTACCTCATGAATTACAGCTTCCAGTTCATAGCTGCGGATCCTTGCCATGGCATCTCCAAAGGATCCTACCCCCGGAAGGATCACACCCTCTGCACTCAAGATCTTCTCCGGATCTCTCGTAATTACCGCTTTCTCTCCCAGGAACTGAATGGCCTTTTCCACACTCTTAATATTACCGGCATCATAGTCAATTATTGCTATCATACATTGTCTCCCATATCGTAACAGTTCAGCCATGGCCATTCATAAGCTGCCGGATTGTGCAG
>ERZ791927.27-NODE-27-length-183591-cov-5.250627_pt1 | contig 183591 bp, 160 predicted proteins | sample MGYA00510130_ERZ791927 | MGnify/ENA primary metagenome ERZ791927 (study PRJEB30046, sample SAMN00792055) | human gut metagenome | study: EMG produced TPA metagenomics assembly of the A metagenome-wide association study of gut microbiota in type 2...
CTTCTGATAGGAACAGAAGACGCAATAAAAGAGAAACACAGCGGGGCGGCTCCTCCACATAACGAGGGGTCGCCCCAAACTGTTTTAAAATGCCTCTGGATTGTCTGGACTTTTCTTGCGATTCCGTGATACGGAGGGATGTGCCTGCCCGGCAATATTTGCATGAAAAAGATCACCATTTACCATAATCCATCCTGCAGCAAGTCCCGTGAAGCGTTGAAGCTGATTCGTGAGGCCGGAGAAGAACCCGAAATCATTTTGTACAAAGAAACCCCGCCAACGCATGAAAAACTGGCGGAATTGATTCAAGCGACAGGTCTTGGCGTTCGTGGTCTCATTCGCACCGGTGAAGATATCTATGAGGAACTTCATTTGGATGATGAAAAATGGACTGACGATCAGTTGATTGATGTGATGATTGAACATCCGGAATTGATCAACAGGCCGATTGTCGTCACGGAGAAGGGCGTACGTCTTTGCCGTCCGATGGAAGCTCTGCGTGATATCCTTCCCTGAGAGCCAGAATGGATCGTTGGAGAGCAGGGCGGTAAAACGGTTTTTACCCCGGCCTATTTCTGCTTTGCATCGCGGTAGACGTATGATAGTTTATTCTAAAATATGAATATTTCCTTTTCTCCCCGAAAATCTTCCCGAGGATTTACCTTGATCGAACTTTTGGTCGTCATTGCGATTCTGGCATCTTTGGCCAGTATTGCTTATACGGTGTTTCTGGGAAGCCAGCGTAAATCGGACCGTACCCAGTGCATGGCGAACTTCAATGAACTCAAGCATCTGGGAACCCAGTATGCCGAGGATCATTATGGCATTCTGCCTTGCAGCGGCATGGATGACGATGAGACGACGGAAAATTACGATGAGAGTATGGGATGGTGGGTTGCCCTTGCTCCGTATGTGCTGACGGCTTACGAGCAGCAACCCAGCTCGGCTGCCGTGCCGCCGTCCCTGCCTGCAACGTTCCGTTGCCCGGCCGACCGCAATATGGCTCGCTATTCCCGTACCGATTACGTGGAAGCGACTCCCGACACCGTTTCCTATACGAGTTGGACGGATAACAGCCAGGATCCCTCCAATCCTTCATCCAGTATCCAGATCAGCCGAGGCCAGCTCTTGTCCGGTATTCCGTGGCTGTCCGATGGCCAGGCTATGGAAAGAAAGAGCATCCGGACCGATGCCGATTTCAAGGAATATGTCCTGCCTGTCACGGAACGCCATGCCGACTACATTTGCGTGCTGTATGCCGACGGTTCCATCAAGCAGATTGAGGAACCGACGTTCCAGAAGGTTGCCGTTGGATTGAAGGACAAAAACTGATCTCATGTTTCTTGTCCGGCGGAATGATCTGCCGTTTTCTGAAAAAGACCTCCGTTCCGGCCTTCGGGCAAGAACGGAGGTTTTGCGTTGATTAAGAAGTGGGATGGATCAGGGAGGCAGAGGGATTTTTTTCGGCGCTTACGTTAAAAGTCGTTATTTTTAGAAAGATTACCTGATTTGGCACGTATTTTGAGATATGTTCGTGAGAATGGGCAATACGACTAAGTTGTTGAAGGTGGCGGCGATAGGGCTTGCCTGCTGTACGGTTGCATTGTCGGCAACGGATGGAGGCGACTGGAAATCCCGGATTCCTCATCCCGTTTTTCCGGAACGCGGTTTGGTGGATTTGTATTATGAAGCGTGGACGATTGCACATTCCCGCGTGACGAAAGGCCCGGAGGGACTTCCTTCGTCGCCCTACATGGACGAAGCCCATTCGGCTCCGATTTTCATCTGGGATACTTGTTTCATGTCCCTGTTCTGCAAGTATGCACCGCAGGACTTTCCCGGCATGTCCAGCCTGGATAATTTTTACGTACCGATAATCGACGGGAAAGAAATTCCCCTGAAGGTGGAATGGTTGGACAACCCCCCCTTGTTTGCCTGGATAGAGCGCGATTATTTCCGATTTTCCAATGATCGCGAGCGGCTGAACCGGATATTGAATGAAAAGCAGTACCTGCAGAAATTTTTCGATTGGTTTAATACGACTCCCAAAGGATACGCACTGCCCCACGGCAAGAGTTTTCCCGTGCAGAAGAGGCTTGTGACGGATGTCGGCCATATCGGTCATGCCTGGACCGGTTTGACGAGCGGAATGGATAACACGCCCCGTGGTCGTGGCTTGGGGCGTTCTTCCAAAGGGGAAAGGATTGCTGCCGATGATTACATGGTAACGCGCGATTTCCGGGAGGCTATTCTTAAAAAGATCGAGCATGAGAAGTCCGGTAGCCGTGAAGACAAGGAATACTGGACTGCCAAGCACCGGGAATTGGATCGGTTGAAGCATGAAGTGCTCAGGGACGGCTATGACAAAATCCTCTGGGTGGATGCTATTTCCCAACAGGCTTTGGCAGCCATGTGTATCCGAGATTTGTTTGAAGCCCAGGGAAATAGTGAACAAGCAGCCGTTTGGAGTCAGAAATACGAAGATCTGAAAAAAACGATCAACGATGTTTATTGGGATGAGGAGGATGGTTGCTATTACGATGTGGAAATTGCCACGATGAAGCCGTGCCGGGTCAAAACTCCCGCTTCATTCTGGCCGTTGCTTGCCAAAGTCGCCTCGCCGGAACAGGCCGAACGGATGGCCAGGCTGGCGGAGGATCCGGAAGTGTTCGGGGGCAAATATCCTTGGGTTTCCATGCTCCGGAGCGATCCGGAGTTCCATCCTCAGGGCAATTATTGGGAAGGGAGCGTTTGGCTGCCGATGGTGTACATGGGAACAAAAGCCCTGGAAAATTACGGATATGTCGAACTTGCGGACAAGAATGCGGAAAATACCGTCCGCCAGCAATTGAGAACCTGGAAGAATTTTTCTCCTCATTCGATTTGGGAGTGCTACCACCCTGATGCCGACGAACCTGCCGGCGATTTCAAGCACCGTTATCGTGCCAATTTCTGCGGTTGGTCTGCATTGGGCCCTATTTCCCTGTTTATTGAAAATATCATGGGATTCCGGCATGTAGATGCTATCAACCGCGAGGTTTTATGGAGCCTGAAAAAAATAAATGGGAAACATGGCTTGAAAAATCTACGATTCGGTAATATAGTGACCGATATTGTTTTTGACGGAAATGATAAAATCCTCGTCAGCAGCAATGACAATTTTACGTTGATTGTGAATGGACACAGGTATCCGGTTACTCCGGAAACCAAGGAAATAGTTCTGAATTGATCAACCGGACATCTTGCCGGGGGGGCAACCTCCTGTCATAGCATACGGCACCAGAGATAATAGGGAGTCTCTCTGGTGCCGTTTTGTCTTTATCGCGAAGAGGGGGGACGTTACGGGTTCCCTTGTTTTTCCGGAGCAGGCGGCAATAGGCTTCGTAGTGTCGCTTCCCGATATCGATTATGTACCTGACTGGAGACCAGGTTATTTCTTGGAAAACGGCTCACTTCTGCAAGCAGGAGCAGTTGAATTTTTCATGAAGAGGCCATTGGATCGTTATGAAACAAACGATATCAAAGCAAAAGAGGAACCGGGGGGGCCGGTTCCTCTGTCTTGCCTGAGGGAAACAATTGCGGCCGATTACCGGGCTTGAAGATAAAGGGCGGCACTGTCGAATCTCTTGCTGCAATTGAAACGAAGTCCTTTTTCCATCAAGTCGCGGCCGGAGAGCGTCTGGCCGTTTTCCGCACAGGCAGCCTTGTCGGGAGAGTCGATGTTGACTTCTTCCAGCACGTAATTGGCATCCGGATTCAACCCCTGGAGTTTGACGGTCAATCCGTCCTGGTCGTCATTGGTCTGATAGAAGAAGACGACTGCCTTATCCCGTTTTTCCGGGCTGACGTACATCAGGGATGCCCGGTTGGTTTCGTAGGGGGAGACAAGGCGGTACAGGTCGCCGAACTGGACGACGGGACGCAACTTATCCTTGTAGGCGGCGACGGCTCTCTTGGTGATCTTCTTTTCTTCGTCCGACATTTTGGTCGGATCGGCGTCCATGCCGAGCGTTCCGCTCATGGCGACGTCAAAAGCGAATTTAAAGGGCTGGTTCCCCCAGTGGGTGACATGGGCTCCAACGGCTTTGGCAGGGAAGATATGGGAATATCCCCATTGGATGCGGACGCGGTTCAGGGGACCGGTGTTGTCGCTGGCCCAGAATTCGTGGAAGAATTTCAACGCGCCGTAGTCGGAGCGGGCTCCCCCGGCGGAGCAAAGCATCATCTGCAGGCGGGGATTGGCTTTGACCGTTTCCTGGAAGACGCGATAGAGCCCCAGGGTGTAATTGATCCAGAGGTGTTGCTGGTTTTTGCCGAGGTATTTGGAATAGGGATTGTGGAACGGGCTATTGCAGTCCCATTTGACAAAAGAAATGCCGGGATTGTCCTTGATGATCTTGTTGAAGGAAGAGATGCAGAACTGTTGAACTTCCGGATTGCTTAGATCAAGGACGTATTGGCCTCGCTGGAGGTGTTTCGGACGGTCGGGCTCGCACAGCAGCCAGTCGGGGTGCGATTTGACGAGACGGGCCTCGGGATTGGCCATCTCCATCTCGACCCACAGACCGAAATCGATACCGGCCTTGCCCGCTTCGTTGATCAGGACGGACATGCCCTTCGGATGCATGATGGGGGTCGGTTCCCATTCGCCGAGCACACGGGCCTTGTTCGGAAGGCCGAACCAGCCGTCGTCCAGCAAGAAAAGTTCGAATCCCAGATCGTGGGCGGGCTTGAAGAACGGCACGATCGTTTTGTCGCTCGTGTTCATGCCGGTTGCTTCCCAGTTGTTGAAGATCGTGCGCAGGGGTGTGTGCCCGTCCCGGAGGCCATGGGCAAGAGCCCAGCGGTGGAGGCGGCGGCTGGCTTCTCCTTTGCCTTTGTCGCTGAAAGTGTAGATGAGCCGCGGAGTTGTGAACTTCCTGCCGGGTGCCAGCGTATAGGCGGATGCCCAGGGATTCATGCCGGCCGTGACGACCAGCTTGTTGTCCGTAGTTAATTCGAACTGGAGCTTGTAGTTGCCCGACCATGCCAGACTGGCGGCCAGAACCTTGCCGCTGGTTTCCGTAGCTTCACCATCCATGGCGAGCATGAAGTGCTGCTGCCGTTCGTTGGAACTGGTTATACCCCATTTGTTCTCAATGACTTTGGACCCGGGTGTCAGCCGTGTTTCGTACACGGAGAACTCGTTGGCCCATCCGCCGGCAAAATGTGTCAGACGGAAATCCCCGGAACGGAACGTCATGGCAGCGGATGCAAAATTCGTCAGCGTCACGTTGTCGGGTTCCCGATGGCTGATTTCCGTCCATTGCTCGACGACATTGAGCTTCTTGTGGCTCTTGTAATTGAGGTTAACGTAAAATTCGTAGTTGGGGTCTTTGAGCGTGACCGTAGTCAATGTCGTGTTGGCATCGAGTTGCCGGGTGTCGGATTTCTGGAACTTGAGAGCTGTGGACATGTGGCCGTCCGCATGGATGGCATGCAGGGCGGGTTCCCCCCAGAATTGGAAGTCATTTGTGCTATTGATCGTAGGATAAGCGGGGTTTTTGGATGCTCCATGCCGGAACATGCCTGCCGTATCCGTTTCCGAGCCGATATATTGCTGGAAAACGTTGTTGTCCTTGTCAACCAGCAGGGCAATGCCGATATCGTCGGTACCGGCCTGGATGACGGTGGCGTCAGGTATGGCGACGGGTTTGCCGGATTCCATCGCAATAACGGCATCCGCCCAGTCGGCATGGTCGTAATTTTTACCATCGGGACCGGCCAGGGCTTCGAGTACCAGCTTGTTGACTCCTTTGAGGGATACGTCGATTTTGTGGGGTTCTTCACCTGCTTTGACGACGCCGGAATCAAAGAGCACTTTGCCGTCTCCCGTGACGCGGAAGGTTACGGTACCCGGACCTCCGGCGTTGTCATCGACACCGGCAAGCGCCGTAAAGCGTTCTCCCCTGCCGCCCAGGTCAATGATCATTTTGCTGTCGGCATGGGTACCTACTCCTTTGTATTCCTTGCCCTTCAGACTGATGGGTTTGCCGGAGGAGGACCTGTCGGCGCGGACGGAACCGAATCCGGCCGTCATCATGTTGAGATTTAATGAAGAGAGAGGAACGTTCTCTCCGGCTTCCGCGGAAATGCTTGTAAGGCTAAAAGTAAGAAGGAACAGGAGGAAAGGTGTTTTTTTCATGGATAGGATGGGAGGTGACGGATCTTCCGCCTCTTTCCATATACGGGCATGAGGGAGGGAATCTTTCAGGAGAGGCAGGGAGGAGGATTCTCCGGAGAACAATCGGCTGCATCCATGGAAAGGATGTTTTCGATGCCGCATCGGACCATGCTCTCGACAGCTTCCAGTGTGTAGAAGGCCATGTGCTGGGTCATGACGGTGTTCGGAAACTGGCGGATGTAGGCCATGTCGCGGTTGCTGATGATGTCGCTGCGGCGGTCCTGGTGGAAAATGCTTTCCTCATTTTCGAAAACATCTACGCCCAGGGCTCCGATCTTTTGGGATTCGATGCCTTCAATCAGGGCATTGACCTCAATCAGGGAACCGCGGGCCGTATTGATGAGAATGACTCCGTCTTTCATCCGGGCAAGAGTGTCGCGGTTGATGAGGTGGCGAGTGCTTTCCGTCAAACTCACGTGCAGGGTAATGATATCGCTTAGGCGGAACAGGTCGTCGAGAGGGACGTATTCCGCCAGCCCTGACAAAGATGGATTTTCGTGGCGCGAACTGGCCAGGATTCGGCAGCCGAATCCGCTCAGGCTGTGAATGACTGCCGTCCCGACGGAACCGGTGCCAATGACGCCGACCGTCAAATGCCTCATTTCGCGGCCTTGGAGCCCTGTGAGTGAATAGTCGTTGACGTTGCCGCGGAACAGAGCTTGCTTATACTTACGCAGGCAGTTGAGCATCAGCATAATGGTGAAATCGGCAATGCCGTGGATCGAATACTCGGCATGGCTGATCTGGATCCCGAATTCTTCGGCGGCCCGGATATCGATATGATTGACTCCGACCGTACGAGAAGAAACGTAACGGATGTTCATCTTCCGGAGTTCTTGTAGCAGGGAGCGGTTCAGCCGGCTTTGTCCGAGTGTCGTGACCCCCTCGCATCCTTCCGCCAGAGCCAGAGTGGAAGGGGAGAGTGGACAAGGGTGGAGATGCAGAGTCAGCCCCTCCCGGTTCCCGTATCGGGCGAAGAAGGGTCTCTCGTCATCCCGGACTTCAAAAGCGGCTATGTTCATAGGTATGATTGAGAGGAAATATAACAGAAATGCCTGGGCCATCAATAAACATCTCCCCGGTTTCGGGAAGGGTTTCTCCAAAAACGCTTTGGCAATTTTCCGGATCAAGCCATTCTTGAAAAGGGAACAGCTCCTCCTTCAGGTGGACCATGCCGAAGATATTCGTCTGTAGTTTGTCAGTGCTGTAACAGATACGGTATCGTTGTGGTCTACACAATATGAATATGTCTTGCCATCACTCAAAGCCGCAGGAGGATGCTCCGGGCGGTTGCGCCAGGGATCCTGTGTGTGGTATGGATGTTTCCCCGGATTCTCCCTTGAAAACATCTTTCAAGGGAAGGGAATACCATTTCTGCAGCAGGCATTGTCTGGAGAAATTCGAAGCAAATCCCGAACAATATATCGGTGATTCCCAGCCGGTTTCCACGGTTCCCGTACCGGAAGGGACTTTTTATACCTGCCCGATGCATCCCGAGGTGCGTCTGGACCATCCCGGTTCCTGTCCTAAATGCGGCATGGCATTGGAACCGGAGATTCCTTCAGCCGGAGAACAGGAGGAAAACCCGGAGCTGGCGGATTTTAAGCGGAGGTTCTATGGTTCCCTGCCGTTTACCGTCGTATTATCCGTACTGGCGATGGGAGGGCATGTGACCGATTTGATGAGACCTTCGGTTCAGAATTGGGTGGAATTGGCTTTGGCCGTTCCCGTGGTTTTGTGGGCCGGATGGCCGTTGCTGGTTCGTGGGTGGGATTCCGTCCGGACGGGCAACCCCAACATGTGGACGTTAATCGGCCTTGGAACGGTGGTTTCTTTCCTGTACAGCGTGGCGGCTACGGTAGCGCCGGGCTGGTTTCCGGTTACCTTTATGTCCCATGGCACCATTCCGGTGTATTTCGAGGCCGCGGCCATTATCATGACATTGAGCCTTCTGGGGCAGATCCTTGAAAATATGGCCCGTGCGCGGACGGCGGAAGCCATCCGTTCCCTGATCAATCTGGCTCCGGTTTCGGCCCGGGTTGTCTTGCCTGACGGGACTGAAAAGGATATTCCTCTCGGCGGGGTGCATCCGGGAGATATTCTGCGGGTGCGCCCGGGAGAAAAAGTACCTGTGGACGGGACTCTGCGGGACGGGGAGAGCGATGTGGACGAGTCCATGCTGACGGGAGAGCCGATACCGGTGCCGAGAAGGCCCGGAGACCGTTTGATTGGGGCGACTCTCAATACGACCGGCACCTTCACAATGACGGCGGAGGCCGTCGGGAGCGACACGGTGCTGTCGAGGATCGTCGGCCAGGTTGCCCAGGCGCAACGCTCCAAAGCTCCCATGCAGAGGATCGCGGACCGGGTAGCCCGGTATTTTGTCCTGGCTGTCGTGATCATTGCCGTCTTGACGTTTTTAAGCTGGGGGATCTGGGGTGCGTATCCGAGTTGGGGACACGGGTTTGTCAATGCCGTGGCCGTGTTGATAGTAGCGTGTCCGTGTGCATTGGGACTGGCAACGCCCATGTCGATGATGGTGGCATCGGGCAAGGCCGCTTCGCTCGGCATCCTGTTCCGTGATGCCGCGGCTTTGGAGGCGCTTCGCAAGGTGAACATGCTGGTCGTTGATAAGACAGGCACGCTGACGGAGGGGCGCCCCGGTATGAGCGGTATGAATGTGTTGCAGAAGGATGGAGAAGATGCCTTGCTGGCTTTGTGCGCTTCTCTGGAAAGGAACAGTGAACACCCGATTGCCAGGGCTTTCGTCCGCGAGGCCGAACACAGGAAGTTGGCGTTTTCTCCGGTGGAGGGCTTTATGTCCCATCCCGGAGGCGGAGTATCCGGCCGTGTGGAGGGTCGCGATGTTCTCTTGGGTTCTGCCGAGATGCTTCAAGACAGCAAGGTCGATGTCCTTCCTCTGGCGTCATGGACGGAACAGGAGAGGGGCAGGGGAGAAGTTGTCCTTTTTGCCGCTGTTGACGGCAAGCTTGCCGGGGCGTTCTCCCTGTCCGACAAATTGAGGGAATCCACGAAAGATGCCTTGGCCGCCTTGAAACAACGCGGCATCCATATTGTCATGGCTTCCGGCGATGCTCCGGCTACCGCCGGGTTCATTGCCCATGAGCTGGGAATTGTCGAATACCATGGCGGCATGACTCCCGCCGGCAAGCAGAAACTTGTGCAATCTCTCAAGGCAAAAGGCTACGTGGTCGCCATGGCGGGAGACGGCGTCAATGATGCCCCGGCTCTGGCGGAAGCCGACGTCGGCATTGCCATGGGAACCGGAGCCGACGTGGCGATGCAAAGTTGTGCCGTAACTTTGGTCAAAGGCAATTTGAAGGTCGTCTCCACGGCGTTCGACCTTTCGGCGGCTACCGTCGGAAACATGAAATCCAATCTGGCGTTTGCGTTCGTGTACAACGGATTGGGGATTCCGATCGCGGCGGGCGCGCTCTATCCCGTCTGGGGGATTCTGATGTCGCCGGTCATTGCTGCCGCGGCCATGTGCCTCAGCTCCGTATCGGTCATCCTGAATGCTTTGCGTCTGCGCAGGTTTCATCCGGAAAACCGGGAAGCCTAGGGATTACAAGGGGCAGAATTTGGTAAAATTGGCGCGGGATTCCTCCAGGGGAATGGGCTTTTTATCCGGCCCGAGTGCGACGTATACCAATTCTGCCTCAGTGATTTTGGCAATGTTGTTCCAGCGTTTTGTCAGGCGTTCGGCAAAAACTTCTACTTTGACGGTGATGGAGGTACGTCCGATCTTGACAATTTCGGTATAGAACGAGACGACGTCTCCGACCATGACGGGAGCTTCGAAGGTCAGGCTGCTGATGGCGCGGGTGACGATGAACCGGCTGAGAGCGTAGCGCATGGCCGTATTGGCTCCGGCCAGGTCGACCTGGCTCATAATCCAGCCGCCGAACACATCGCCGTTCTGGTTGGTGTCCGATGGCATGGTCTCGACGCGAAGGGCCGGAATGCGGTCTTTGGGAAGTTCGATATCTTCGTGCATGGAATGAATGGGGGTATCCGGGTGAGGAGACGGATGGGAGCTTCCGCGTCCATGGGTCTCTCCCATCCGCTCCCCCTTGTCAAGGAGATACTCCCGTCATTCCTCAATGAGGATACGGAAGCCGACGTTGAAGACTTTCTGGTATCCTCTGTATGGGAGCCGGAAACTGGAGGTTGCTTTAAATGGACGGTCATACCAGGAACCGCCGCGCACGACGCGCATGGCGGTCTCGTCTGCTGTATCGTTACGTCCGTCGTTATGGTTGTATGGATAGGGTTTGTACTGGGAACGTGTCCATTCCCAGACATTGCCGTGCATATCGTAGATATCCCATGAATTGGGACGGTAACGGCCTGTATCCTCCGAGACAAATCCTCCGTCGTCAATGGTTGTATTGCGCGGAATCCAGTCATCGTAGCGATTCGGATTGTCCAGAATCCGGGTGCTTTCGTAGAATTTGTGTGCTGTACAGGCTGCGAATTCCTGAAGGCGTTTATCTCCGAGATTAGCATATTTACCGAAGTCTGCCCCCAGATCTCCGAAGGAATAAGCCATTCCACTCCCGGCACGGCATGCCCATTCCCACTGAGCTTCCGTGGGCAGAGAAACTTTCAAACCAGTTTTTTCCGACAACCATTTGCAAAATGCGGAGGCTTCCTGCCAAGAGACACGAACGACCGGTTGCTTCGGTTTGTTCAGGGGATATCCCAGTCTGCCGAACTGGTAACCGTGACGGTGTTCCGTTCGGCTGTCGTGATCTCTGCAGAAGGCGGCGAATTGTTCATTGGTGACTTCGAATTGGCCGATCCAAAACGGTTTGTGAATGGTTTGGACACTCATGGGCATTTCATCCGGCTGCCGAGAGCTACCCATGACGAAGCTCCCCCCCGGAACTTTGACAAGGTGCATTTCGATTCCGTCGGCAATATCGATGCTTTTCCTGATGTGTCCCAAGGCGATTTGGTGTTGGGCATTGTACCCGGAACCTGTTTTGTAGTAGGGCCAGCCTGGAAGGGAGGGAACGGTTGTATCTGGGAGGGCTTGCGGTTTTGGAAGTTCCGGGGTGATGTTCACCGGGCGTTCCGGGAGCCATTCCAGATCCGGAAGCCTAACTTGGAAAAGCGGAGCATATCGCGCTTTCAAGTTACACGCCTGCTTGGCCCTGTCGAAGCAAGGGATATCGGACCTCCTTCCATGGAAGGGAGCGTTCAAGTCGATCCAGCATGCCAGTTTGCGGCGTTCTTCATCGTTCAATTGAACGTTATGGTGGTTTTTGTCGAGAATTTGGAAGAGCTCCGTTTGGCTGGCATGGACATCCATGGGGGTGAGCATGTGCATGTCGCTTTCAATTCCCGGACGACGGACATACCGTTGGAGCTGGTAGTAGGATTCCGTAAATTTGCCGGAATAAGCGTGGTCTCCTCTTCCGGAAATACCGGAACTCCAGTCCGTTAACATTTTATCTCCTTTGAAATAAGGGAGTTGGGGGCGCTCTGCGTTATGGCAGGAGATACATTTTTTATCCAAAATAGGTTGGATTTCATGTATGAAGCTGAACCCCCGTTCCTTGCCGTAAAACGGTTGGATGGGCTGAGGTGCCTTGAATGCAGAAATAGTCTGTCTGGCTTTGACGACGGCGTCGCGTTCTTCATGGCAGCCGATGCAGGAGACATTCTCGCCTGGCATGGCAGTGAACCAGCTTCTCATGATCTGAAGGGCTCTGCCGTTTTCATCCAGGGGCTGGACGAATATAGGTTCATTGGCAGGCACGGTGAACATGGCCGAACCATCCGGTTCGACATCGACCTCTCCCAGGATACGTTTGATATCCCACGGACCATCCAGCCCAATGGTACCTAGCAGGCCTCCCTGGCTCCAAGGAGAAAAACTGTAGGAGCCGATTCTGAGTTTTTTGACTGTTCCTCTCGGGATTCCTTTTAATCCATTGCCAAAGTAAACATCCTGCAGGAAGACTGAAGCTGTTTGGGACTCTGGGTTGACACGCGATGGGATAATAGGGGGAGCTGGGCGGCGTTCAATGACGACGGGTTCCAGAATGGCGGTATCTTCCTGTTGGGCAATAAGAGTCATATTGTTGAATACATCCACGAGATAGATACCCCACAACGCATGAGGAGAACGTTTCATGGATACAAGGAAATACTTGTCGCTGAGCGGATAAGGATGTAAGAATTGAGGCCATTTACCGTCGGGGAATCTATCTCGTACTTCGGGTTTGACCTTTTTACCACGGAAGGGGATTTCCGCAATGACGCCTTCGGCTTCATGGCGGCTGACCGATGGATCCAAGACGATCATTTGTCCTCCCCGTGAGACGCTATGATGCCCTCCCGCGATACCGACTAATTTACCCGATTTCCCAGGTATGGGCCGGGCTCCAAACAAGGCCGTAGGAAAGTAAGAGTTAGAACCGTAGAAGGCGAGCTGGCTTGTCCCATCAGGGTTCATCGTGAATAGTATGCGGCTATTCGAGTGGGGAAGATCCGCATATTCCCACCGTTGGTAGAGAATCATCCCGTTGTCCATGACGACGGGGTTCCAGTTGCTGTCTTGGTCAAATGTGAGTTGCCTGGACTTTTTCGTTTCTGGATTGTAGGAGAACAGTCCGCACATTTTGTTCATTCCATTGGTACAGGGAAGGCCCAGAAAGGTGGCCGTGGAACAGAAAATATAAGAACCATCGGGCGAGTAACAACCATCGAAACTATCAAAGTCCTTGTATTCGGGCGGCGTGAGCTGAGTGACTGTCTCGTCATTGAAATTCAACTCGAAGAGGTGCCATCTGTTTTCCGTTCCAATGGATGAAAACATGACTTTCTCGCCGGACCAGTGCGGCTCCGGATCCGAGATGATCATGCCTGGAGCGGGCTTGTAGGCATTTTGTTCTCGTATTTCCCTGTTGCCGATTTCAAAGAACACGAATTCGTTGTCCCAACCCTTGGCAGGATTACCGATTTCGGAGTTGTTTTGGAAGTTGGAGGGTGCTAGACCAAGACCGCCTCCGGTACGTTGGCGGGCACTTCCCGGAAAGTGGCGCTTGATAGCGAGGACTTTTTTCCATCGAATCAGCGGATTGGACAACAAGGCGTTGTCGACCGACTTCAACAACTCGGCGGCACGGGCTATAGCACCATCATTGTTATCGGGGGGTGACATGTCCTGGAGCTGAGTGCGCAGTTGCTCCAATTCTTTCATTTGCGCCGCTAGTTCGGGCGGTAGGGTGTAGGTATCCGGATGGGGGCTTTGATCTTTCAGGGCGAGGAGGCAGGCCTGTGAATCAAAGTCGTTCAACCGTTGCAGGATATCATCTTTTACAAGGACTGCTTCGGTTGAATGAATGGATCCGAAAACGAACAGAATGCATAATTTTTGGAAAATGCGGTTATGTCGAAGAAGTAAATGTGAAGACATGATGTATAGGAATGGAATAGGATGTGTTCTTATTTGACTGCGCGGCCGGCGGTTGGGGGGGCGGAGAGCGAGATCGTTTCTCCCGGCCGGGTATTCATGATGAGGATGCCGTTGTCTTCCCGGAAGGGTTTGCCGTGTGTATCGGGCGTTTTCCCGGGGAAGGGATTTTCCAGACGGAGTTTTCCGCCCTGCTCGGAGTAGATGGAAACATGACCCACCTCTCCCTGGCGGCGCTCGGCGGAGACGAGGAAGGCTCCGTTGGCGCGCAGGGTGCCGAAGCGGACATCTTTCCAGTCAGCGGGGATGGCGGGAAAGACGCGTATGGTACCGGAGTGGCTCTGGAGCAGCATTTCCTGAACGCCCGCGGCAAAAGCGAAGTTGCCTTCCAACGTGAAAGGACGGTACGTGAAGCCGGATTTGCCGCTGCCCGTCTGGTCGCCGTTGGCATGGAAGGTATTCCGCAGGCAGAAACATTGTGCAAAATCGCGGAGGGCGCGTGCGGCTCCTTCTCCGTCGCGTGCGCGGGCCTTCATATTGCCGAGCCAGCTGTAGGAGTAGCCGCACCAGGCACCCGGGCCATATTGGTCGAGTCCGGCAATCGTGCTGCGGATGATTTGCCGGTCCTGCTCTCCCCGGTCCCAATCCAGCAAGCCCAGAGGGTGGATGGCCATGGCGTGCGAAAAATGGCGGTGAGAACCACGGTAGGGTTCTCCGGGGGCGAAAGCGAGAGCCTGCCCGTCGTCGATGGCAAACGAGGGCAGCTGCCCTTCCAGTTTTTTCCAGTGTGCCGCATCGTTGTTCAACCCCAGTTCTGTCGCGAGTTCGGCGCTGGCTTTGAAGGCAAACCGCATCAGGGCAAGGTCGTAGTTCGTCGTGTCGCGGAACCAGGCATTGATGCTGTTGTCATGGATTTCCGGGCTGGAGCTCAGAGGGAGCTTGCGTACGCCGTTCTCGACCGTGGAAAATTGTTCGAGGAATGTCGCCACGTCTTTCAGATAAGGGTAGGCGCGCTCCTTCAGAAACTTCTTGTCGCGCGAATACTGCCAGTGCTTGTAGAAATGCTGGGCGAGCCACGCCGAAACCGTAGGGGAACAGGAATACTGGACCCACCCTCCCATGGGGACGCCGGTCAGCGTACAGACGCCCGGCGCGTTCAGACCGTCCTTTTCGAAATAGCGTTTCGTGTATTGCTTGTGCGTTTGCCTCTGGTTCCAGAGCGTATTCAGGTAGCCGAGCCCTTCGTCCAGATAGTTGCCCGTATAGCAAGGCCAATAGCTGAGCTGGGTATTGAGGTCGTGGTGGTAGTCTCCCTTCCACGGGGGGAGCTTGCCGTTGTCGGCAGTCCAGACGGCCTGGAGGGAGATCGGGTAGGAGTTGCTGCGGGTTGTCGATCCGAGCTTGTAGATTTCGTTGTAGTACTGTTTTTCCAGAACGGGATCGGGAAGGGAAACCGAGGATTTTTTCCAGAACGTGTTCCACCAGGCCTTGTGGGTGGCGTACAGCTGACTGCCGGGTTCCGCCATGGCTTGGCGGCAGAGATTCGAGGCCTGGTCCTTGCTCAAGGACGAGGTGACGGCCCAGACTCCCGTCAGGCGTTTGCCCTCGCGCTTCCACCGGATGGAAACGTCATAGGAAAAATCCCCCCAACCCTGCTGGTGGTAGTCCGCGGTGTTGCCCGTGACGGCAACCCGGCCCTGCTTGTATCCGAGGCGGTCGAGGTCGGCCCCGGCGTGGGAATTGTCATGGGAGGCGGATTCTCCCTTGCGGTAGGCGGGGGGGACGAGTCGCGGAACAAAATCCTTCGGGACGTTGTCGAACGCGAACCAGCCCACCGGGCGCGTGGCGTGGACGAAGCTTTGCATGGAAGTTCCGTTTTCCCAGGTCACTTCACAAACGGCGTCTTTCAGATAAAGGTGCGATTGTTTGACCTTGCCCAGCGAGGAGATGTCGAATTCGAGGGCGGCCCCGGGGATTTTCGAGGGGCCGGGAAGAGCATTGTAGGGAGCGTCCAATTTCTGTTGGACAATGCCGTAGTCATTGTTCAGGACATGTTCCCTGACCCAGGAAAACCGGAAGATATCGCTCTCGACGAACTCCGTGGGCCTCAGATCCCAAAGATCGGTACGGTCCAGTGCGAAACGCAGGCAATTGCCTTTCTGCCAGATGATGGCCCCGACCGTGGCATTGCCAAGCGGCATGCCCTCATCCCAGGAAGAGGCCAGATCCGGAAATTGAAGGTCGTGGACGGATTCCGTGGTAGGGAGCATTTCTCCGGCAGACAGAGGAATCATGCTTCCGGCGAACAGGCCCAGGACGGCGAGAGATGGGGGAATCTTCATAGAAGGGATATACGTCGGCCGAACGGCCGGTATTTCAGACGGCTTTTCATCCCCTCCCGGTTTCATGGATGAGGGAGAATATGCCTCATCGATTGACAATCAATCCGGGGAGATCAAAAGAAGGGGTGGGGGAATCCGGAGGACGCGCATTTTTTATCGCGTTTTTAACGTATTTTCTCTCTGCCTCAAGCTGATGCGGGCACTCGTTTGGAGCGGATATCCGGACAATCCGGGAGGCAGCCGTCCGGGGAAGCGATCGTATGACGTAGCGTCAGGCGTACGGTAGACGGACCGGGAGTCGGGTGGATCGGATCGCTCCGGAGGGAGGTGAATCGTTTCCAATTGATATTGAGTTATTTTTGCGTTTCTATGGCATTTACGCAGAATGACTGCCCGGTATGTATCTAACGATATGTAACGTTTTTCTTACTGAAATTGTTGAAGATAGAGTATTTTCTTGATTCTAGATAATTTTTCTTTTAACGTAAACCCACAACTTTTCCCCAAGGGAATGATTTCATGAGGCGCAATAAGATTACTCTTCGCGATGTAGCAAAAGCTGCAAATGTTTCACAGATGACCGTGTCCAGAGCCATTCGAGGGCTGCCTGGAGTCAGTGAGCAATTGCAGCGTGACATTACCAATCTGGCTTTATCCATGGGCTACGTTCCCAACCGGAGCACCCAGGAGACGGGTCACAAAGGGCCGACCATGACGGTGGGTGTGATCCTTCCTTATTTGGGCAATACCATCTTTGCCGAAATTCTGGAAAACATTGAGACAGTCCTCTCTTCCTACGGGTACCGCATCTTCCTGTGTTGCTCCTACAATAATCTCATCAAGGAATTCCACGATATCTCCGCCTTGCTCGAAAGGCAGGTGGACGGCATCATCTGGTCCCCCCTGCATTTGAAGGACAGCCTTCCGGCGGCAAAAGCCATCAGGAAGCACCATTGTCCCCTGGTGTTTGTCGACAGGAAAATCCCCAATTGGAAAGCCGATGTCGTCATGGTGGATGACTTCGGCAGCGCCTTGAAGTTGACGCAGCACTTCCTCGACCAGGGACACAGGAAAATCGCCTATGTCGGATCCGCCCTGGATTCCTACGCCGAGAGGGAGAGGCGAAACGGCTTCCTGACTGGAATGAAGGAAGGCGGCTTGCCTGTCCGTGATGAATGGGTGATGAGGGGAGGATCCGATATCGCGGCCGGGAAAAGGGCCGCCGACCAGATCCTTGCCTGCGAGGAAAGGCCGGAGGCGGTCCTTTGCTTCAATGATTCCCTCTCGATCGGCGTTGAAATGGGACTGCTCGGACACGGGATCGAAATCCCGGGGCAAATAGCTTTGGCCGGGTTCTCCGGTACCTTGGAAATGGAAATTGCGAGAGTTCCCATTACCGGCGTCTTCCAGGATGCCGTTGCTCTCGGCAAAACCGCGGCTGAATTCCTGCTCAAACGCATGATCAATCCCAAAGTCCAGTTCGTTCCCGAAGAACGGGTGTTGACAACCCGTCTCATTTCCAGGGAATCGTCCCAGTGCTGACCCGCTCCATTCCTTCTATTCCCCTTCACACTTCCTGCAAGCTTTTGATATCGGTACGGGGAGGTTTCCCGAACATGCGCTTGTATTCCCGGTTGAATTGGGTCGGGCTCTCATAGCCTACCTGGAAAGCGGCGTTTCCCGCGTCCAGGTTTTCCTGGAGCATCAGCCGTCTGGCTTCGTTAAGCCTGATGCGCTTCTGGAACTGGAGCGGACTGATGGCTGTCAATGCGCGAAAGTGCTGGTGGAATCCCGAGGGGCTCATACCCGCGTGTTTTGCCAGCTCCTTGATATGGAGAGGCTGGTCGAAATGTTCCTTCATCCAGTCGATGGCGCGCGCGATCTGGCTGCTGCGGCTTTCCGCCACGACAATTTGCCTCAACCTGGCTCCCTGTTCTTCATCCATCAGAAGCCGGTAATAGATTTCCCGCTGAATCAAATTCCGGAAGATGGGAATTTCCTCGGGCGTTTCCAGAAGGCTCACAAGCCGTTCTACCGCATTGAGCAATGACGGGGTCAGCTTGCTGACGCCGATTCCCCGGCCAGTCGGGCCGGAACGGGGGGAAGGTAGTCTGTCGTGGTGCATGAGTTTGGAGATCTCCTTGACATCGAGTTCCAGCGTCAATCCCAGATAGGGCTTCTCCGGGCTTGCCTCGGTAACGTAGGAAACCAGGGGAAGTTCCACGGAAGAAACGACGAAGCTGCGTTCATCGTAGACATAAGCTTCTTCCCCCAGCAGGATACGCTTGACCCCTTGTGCAATGAGGCAAAGATGCGGGGAGAACATATAGCAGCTCGGCTCCGTAGGGGATTCCCTGCGGTGAAGCGCCAGCCCGGGGATGGCCGTCGTAACTTGATGCTCCCCTCTCGTCCATTTTTCAATCATGGCTGCGAGCTGGAGCGGTTGCCGTTCCTGTTCCGTACCGGACGATGAACCGGTTGTCTCCCTTTCCTGTTTCATCATGGCCGGATTCTATGCAAAGGACGGAAGAAGGCAAACACGTTTACCTTCGTTTTGGAGGATTGTGCAAGAATGCGAAAGGATCGGGCTAACTGTTTCCGGGAATCCCTGATATATTGCCATCATCCGGTTAAAAGAACCGGAATAGCCAAAATCCAAAAAGAAACCATGAACATGAAATCCATCATCGCCCGGGGTTCCCAAACCATCGGTTCGACAGTGCTGGGGGCTCTCGTCCTGTCAAGCGGCATAGCCTGCCCGGCGGACAAGCCGGAAGACGCGGACAATTTCTACAAGAGCCCCAAAGTCTCCCCGCAGAAAGTGGCGTTCAACAACCAGTATGAAATGAAGGTTGCGGGCAACCTCTTCCTGCCCGACCGGATGGACGGGAGTGCCAAATACCCCGCGATCATCGTCGGCCACCCCATGGGGGCGGTCAAGGAACAGAGCGCGAATCTGTACGCCGCGAAAATGGCCGAGCGCGGATTCGTAACGCTGGCGCTTGATCTCCCTTTCTGGGGCGAAAGCGGCGGGAAACCGCGGAATGCCGTATCTCCGGATATGTATGCCGAAGCATTCAGCGCTGCTGCGGATTTCCTGGGCACCCGCCCGTTTGTCGACCGGAACCGGATCGGCGTCATCGGAATATGCGGAAGCGGAAGCTTCGCCGTCAGTGCCGCCAAAATTGATCCGAGATTGAGAGCCGTTGCCACGGTCAGCATGTATGATATGGGGGCGGCCAACCGTAACGGCCTCGGAAAATCCCTGACGCTTGAACAAAGGAAGAAAATCCTTTCCGACGCAGCGGAACAACGCTACGTCGAGTTCACGGGAGGCGAGACGAAGTACACCGGTGGAACCGTGCATGAAATCCATGAGAACTCCAGCCCCGTCGAACGCGAATTCTATGATTTCTACCGTACGCCGAGGGGGGCGTTCACGCCGGAAGGCCAGTCGCCCGGGCTGACAACCCATCCGACGCTGACCGGCAACGTGAAGTTCATGAATTTCTATCCCTTTGAGGATATTGAGACGATTTCTCCGCGTGCCCTGCTTTTCATCGCGGGAGAAGAAGCGCATTCTAGGGAGTTCAGCGAAGATGCCTACAAGCGTGCCGCCGAACCCAAGGAACTTTACCGGGTTCCCAAGGCAGGGCATGTCGACCTCTATGACCGGGTGAATCTGATTCCGTTCGACAAATTGACGGAATTCTTCACGGAAAAGCTGAAATAATCCTCCTGGGCGGGGATTGATTCCGAACTTCCGAAGTTGATATCCCCTCCCCATTATACGATCGTACAAAATTTATGACGGAAGATCTCACAGCAAGAAAGCCTGAATGGCTGGCGATCATGATTGGGTATTTTCTGATCTATGTCGTTTGGGGATCTACCTATTATTTCATAGGTGTCGCCCTCGAAGGATTTCCTCCGTTTTTACTGGGAGGCTTGCGGTTTACTATGGCGGGGATTCTGTTGCTGTCATATAGCCGCATCCGGGGAGAGAATGTGTTTAAGGGCGGATTGATCCGGAAATCGGCAATCAGCGGAATTATCCTGCTCTTTATCGATATGTCCGTGATTATGCTGGCACAGAAATACCTGAGCAGCAGCCTCGTGGCTATCATTGCATCTTCTACCGTTATTTGGATCATGGCCCTGGATATACCCATGTGGAAAACAAATTTCAAAATTCCTGCTGTTTCTCTCGGTATCGTCACGGGATTTCTGGGAGTAGTTCTTCTATTCATCGAACAATTATTCTACACTGAAGAAAACATTCACGCAGAATATGGCGTCGCCCTCCTCGTACTGGGTTGTATCTCATGGGCTCTCGGGACTCTGTATGCAAAATATAAATCGTCCTCGGAAGAAAAGGTCAACGAGTTTGCCGGAGCAGCATGGCAGATGCTCGTTGCAGGAGGAATGTTCTGGTTGTGTTCCTTTGCCATTTGTGAAGGGAATACTGTCCGGTGGGAAACTATATCCTCCTCGGCATGGCTTTCCCTTGTCTATCTCATTTTGTTTGGTTCCGTACTTGCTTATACGAGTTACATCTGGCTCCTCAAGGTTCGTCCTGCGACGGAAGTAGGCACACACGCCTACATCAATCCGCTTGTTGCCGTTGTATTGGGTACCTTGCTGGGAGCAGAGACGATAAGTTGGATCCAAATGACAGGACTTTGCATCGTTCTTCTCAGCATCTTCCTGATTCGAAGACCCTCTGCCCGAAAATCGGGAAAAGCTATTCCGTAATTCGACGGATCAGTCCTCCGAAAACAGGAGACAACCGACTGTAAAACTCATTTATCCCAAAACAAAAGAGGCATGAAATTTTTATCATTATAGTTACTCTAACTCTAATGTTGCGACGGAGCCGGAAAGATACGTTCCTTCCTCTTCTGTAATCACACTGCTATCCTTCTTACATTAATAACACCATCATCATGAATAAACAACATATCAAAGATACATCGTACGGCGGAGAACGCCCCTTGTTTGCCTCCCATAACCTGAGGCTGGACAATGTAACGATTCTTCCCGGAGAATCGGCCTTGAAAGAATGTTCCGGCATTGAAGCCATCCATTGTGAGTTTACGGGTAAATATCCCTTCTGGCATAATGAAAATTTCCTTGTGAGAGATTGTATTTTCAGGGAGGGAGCCAGAGCGTCCATCTGGTATTCCAGAAATTTGCTCATGCTGGATACGCTGGTTGAAGCTCCTAAAATGTTCCGGGACATGGACGGCTTGAAGCTGGAGCGAGTCCAGTTGTCCAATGCCCAGGAAACGTTTTGGCATTGTTGCCATGTCGATTTGGACCATGTGGAAGTCGACCATGGAGATTATCTTTTCATGCACGGTTCCGATATACGGATTGACCGGTTTCGGCTGCAAGGGAACTATTCCTTCCAGTATTGCAAGAATGTTGAAATCCATCATGCCGAAATCCAGTCCAAGGATGCCTTTTGGAACACGGAAAACGTAACGATCTACGATTCCGTATTGGATGGGGAATATCTGGGTTGGCATTCCAGAAACTTGCGCCTTGTCAATTGCAGGATATCGGGGACCCAGCCTCTGTGTTATGCTACGAATCTGGTCATGGAAAACTGCGCCATGGCGGAAGATGCCGACCTGGCTTTTGAATATACCAGCCTCCAGGCTGAAATTAATGGATTGGTCCACAGCGTCAAAAATCCGCGCAGCGGCCGCATTGTAGCCGACGGCTATGGGAAAATTGTTCTGGACGACCATTGCAAGGCTCCTGGCAATTGCTCCATAGATACGCGCGGCATACAGTCTGGGCACGTGGCATGACCTTTCTCCGGGAAATGACCGTATACCTGCTGCAATTGCCAAGAACCCTCATCAATTCCGCAAGATCCCAGGACAAAGCGGATCTTGCGGAATTCTTTAGGACAAACGATGAAACAGGGGAATAATCAAAACAAAGGCGGACCAAGCCGCCTGCTGGTCTTTATCCTTGCGGTCGGAGTCTTCGGAATCATCAACACGGAAATGGGTGTCGTGGGGATTCTGCCCCGGATAGCAAAGACATTTCACGTAAGCGTTCCGTTCGCCGGCTGGACTGTCAGTCTGTTCGCACTGATCGTGGCCTTGTCCGCCCCTGTCATGCCGGTGCTGTTTTCCCGGATCAACCGTAAAGCGGTCATGTTGCTTTCATTGGGGATTTTTACCCTCAGCAATCTTGTCTCGGCGTTTACCGACAGTTTTACGATCATATTGATTGCGCGGGCTATCCCGGCTTTCCTCCACCCCGTCTATGTCTCCATGGCTTTTACGGTGTCGGCTGAGTCTGTGTCCAGACCGGAAGCACCGAAAGCAGTCGCCAAAATATTCATCGGCGTATCTGCCGGAATGGTTCTCGGCGTGCCGGTTACCAGTTTCATTGCGGGTGCTGCCTCTTTTTCCTCAGCCATGTTGTTTTTCGCCGCCGTGAATGTCCTCGTGTTGACGGCAACCGTTCTGTTCGTGCCATCATTGCCCGTTCGGGAAGGCCTTTCCTACGGAGCCCAGCTTGGCGTTCTGAAAAAGAAGATGATATGGCAGTCCATCTTGGCCGTTACAATGATCAACGCTGCCATGTTCGGTTTTTTCAGTTACATGTCGGATTATCTGGGAGTTGTCACGGGAGTATCCTATGAGGTGATCAGCGTTGTCCTGCTGGTTTATGGACTGGCAAACATCATCGGTAATATTTTGGCGGGAAGGCTGCTCACGATGAATGCCGCAAGGTGCGCGGCCTCCATCCCCTTTATTCTGCTGGCGTCTTATACGTTGCTGTTCGTACTGGGTAACATGCCTGGTCCGGCGGCGGCTATTGTCTTTGTGCTGGGGATTCTGGCAGGTATTGCAAGCAATAGCATGCAGTACATGATCATGGATGCCGCACATGAGGCTCCAGACTTTGCCAACGGCTTGTTCCTGACCTCCGCCAATCTCGGAACGACGATAGGAACATCTGTTTGCGGGCTCTTCATCTCTTTTTTCAATACGCGTTATGCCCTGCTTGGCTCATTGTTGTTCCTTGCTGCGGGCATCGTATTTATTTTCCTGCGGAATCGTTCCGTGATCACTTTCACATCTTGAAAAACTTCATGACACACCTCTATCCAGACACCGTGCATCCGGTTCGGGCAAAAGAACGCTATATTATTCTCGATAGTTTGAGAGGCCTGGCTCTCTTCGGAATCTGCTTGGCGAACTTCCCCGAATTTTCTCTCTACACGTTTTTAAAAAGCGATGTGACTGCAGCAATGCCTACCGCCGGTATTGACCGGATCATCCGCTATATTCAATACATTCTGATAGACGGGAAATTCTATACGATGTTTTCCGTGCTGTTCGGAATAGGTTTTTCGATCATTATCGCAAACGCCATGCGTAGACATGCAAACGGGCTCCGCGTTTTTTATCGCAGGATGGGAATTCTCCTGATCATCGGTTTTTTGCATTTAATGTTTATCTGGAGCGGAGATATTCTGATGCTCTATGCTTTGCTCGGCCTGCTACTGCCTCTGTTCCGGAATGTTTCGAACAGGACTTTGCTCATCCTGTCGGGGATTCTGTTGATTTTTCCCGTCGGAGCGGATGTGGCGCGAGAAATCACCGGCTTGGTGCCGTCCGCTCCTGTCGTCCGGATGCAGCAGCATTTCTGTACGGAATTCGGCATTACAGATGACAACTTCGCTTTCTGGCTGAGGGACGCCGGCAATTACGCGGACGTCTTCAAATTTCTCTTTCAGGGAGCTTTTGTCAGAATGCAGGAGTTTATCGACGGCAATCGCTTCTTTAAAGTAATGGGGTTGTTCCTGCTCGGTTTTTACATGGGCAGGAATCGTCTGTATGCCAATCTGGATGATAACAAGGAACTGTTGAAAAAAGTAGCCGTGTACGGGACCCTCATCGGTCTTCCTGCTGCCGTATTCTATGCCTGGAGTTCGTTGAACGGGCATCCTTGGGGACTGGTCCCTCATTCGATCCTCTATACGTTCGGTGTCTTTCCTCTGGGATTGACCTACATGTCGGTTCTCTGTCTGTTATATCTTCGCCACAGGGAAAGCCGTTTTTTTGGAATACTCGCAGCTCCGGGGCAAATGGCTTTGAGCAATTATATAGGACAGTCCGTATTGGGCATGATAATTTTCTATGGGCTCGGGTTCGGGCTCGGAGCGGATACCGGACTCGCCTGCGTCATGTTGATAGCTGCCGGCGTGTATCTGGTTGAAACCGCCCTAAGCCGCATCTGGTTGCGCTATTGCCTGTTCGGTCCTCTGGAATGGATATGGCGCATGCTGACTTATTGTAAACGGCTCCCGCTTTTTAAATGAACGAAGATGAAAAAAACATTTTTCCCTGGTAAAACTTTCAGAACGGTTTTTTGTTCTCTTGTCCTGGCCTTTCTTGCTTTCCCGGTATGGAGCCGGGTCGGAGAAAGTACCGGTATCTCCGGAATAAGTCTCCTTCATGGAAGTGGCGATAAAACAACGAAACATCAACGGCAAAAGAACGAGTCCATGAGTAACGCGATTGAAATCATAGTCGGAACATCAACCTTTACGGCTACGCTTGCGGACAACGTAACCGCCAGCGCGTTCAAGACACTGCTTCCTCTGTCAGTGATAATGGATGACGTCAACGGAAATGAAAAATATTGCCGGATCCTCAAATCTTTGCCTGTTGAACTCGTCAATCCTAAGGCCATTCATTCTGGTGACTTGATGTTATGGAGAACTGATGGATTGGTTCTTTTCTACAAGGCTTTTGCCACATCATACTCCTATGCACGGCTTGGACGCATCGACAACGCCTCCGGCCTTGCCGCGGCTCTCGGCTCCGGGAGTGCGACTGTCACTTTTAAACTGAAATAGACATTGACGGAATCACTCCGATGCCGTCATCCCACGACCATCACAGAATAAACAGCATGAAATACAACTTCGATGAAATCATTACGCGCCGCGGAACCAATTCCTACAAGTGGGATACTCCGTCCGATTCGGATATCCTCCCCATGTGGGTGGCCGATATGGATTTTCGCACGGCTCCTTCCGTGATTGAAGCGTTGCGCGAAAGAGTGGACCATGGCATCTTCGGTTACACGAAGGTTCCCCAGGAATATTACGATGCGATCGTCGACTGGTTTGACCGTCGCCACGGTTTGCGGATCCTCCGTGAATGGATTATCTATACGACGGGCGTAGTTCCGGCTCTCTCAGCCATCATCAAAGCGCTGGCCGCCCCTGGAGACAAGGTTCTCGTTCAAACTCCCGTCTACAATTGTTTTTTCTCATCTATCCATAATAATCAATGTGTTATGGTTGATAGTCCCCTTCTTTATCGAAACGGGAGATATTCGATTGATTTTGACCATCTGGAACAAAAGGCATCCGATCCTGCGGTTAAACTCATGCTTTTGTGCAACCCGCACAACCCGGCCGGGCGTGTGTGGAGTCGGGAAGAACTTGGGAAAATTGCCCGGATTTGTTTGAAAAACGATGTCTTTCTTGTGTCTGATGAAATCCACTGCGAACTGGTATGCCCGGGATTCCGGTATACTCCGGTTGCCTCTCTATCCGAAGAGATACGGATGCATTCGGTTACATGCATTTCTCCCAGCAAAGCGTTCAACCTTGCCGGTATCCAGATCGCCAATATTGTCGCAGCCGATGAAAATATCCGGAAGAAAATCGACAGGGCCATTAATATCAATGAGGTTTGCGACGTCAATGCCTTTGCTGTCAATGCATTGATTGCTGCGTACACCGAAGGGGAAGAATGGCTGGAAGAACTGGGAAATTATTTGTACGGCAACTACGAAACGTTAAAAGAATTCTTCCGTCTCCAGCTTCCACAGTTTTCCGTTCTGCCTCTGGAAGGAACCTATCTTGTGTGGATTGACTGCTCCGCGTCAGGTCGGACGGGAGACTTCATAGCACGGACACTATTAGAAAGGGAAAGGCTCATGGTGAATGCCGGGAGTATGTACGGAGAGGCCGGTACGAACTTCATCAGGCTCAATATAGCCTGTCCCCGGCGGATCCTGTTGAGAGGATTGGACAAAATACGCAAGGTCTTGATCGGTGCATCGTGATTGTCGCTAGCGATTATTCGATGCCGCGATACTGTCGATATATTGTAATTGATTGAAATCAGTCGCCTAGTTTTCCCGCTGGAGCGCAAGCCGGAGGGAACTCCTCAAGGGCGGTATTTCCAGATAGGGGGGGAATTCCGGCATTTGCAAAACACTGTGCAGATCTGCTGATAATCGGTATTATTTGCGGATGGTGACTATCAGGATATACCGGTTGCGGGAACTGTCCGAATTGGCGTTTTGACGGCATTGCCGCACGTCCCGTAAGAGGCTTGATTTCTAGGTTCCGCTTGATCCGGAGGAAAAATTCGAGCAGTCCGCGTTCCAGATCGGGAAGTCCGGTCGCGTCGGGTTATGATTCCGCATTTGTTTGTTTCTGCCGTTCCAAACATTCAATCTCGGATCTTTTCTTTTTCCCCTTAAGAGACATGCGGATTTAGCATCCGTCATCAAGTGTTTTCTTTTTTCTTTTGCAAAAAGAATATAAAAAATTTGACACACAAGAAGCCGAAGGAATCGGCATTGTATAATTGATTTCTTATCACGATGGCTTCGAATGCGTTGTGCAAAAAACAAGTGGATGCTAAATCCGCTATGAAGGCCTTTTCATTTTATCAGTAATAATCAAAGAAGGGAATTTCGATGAAATTAAAACTTTTTCTCAAGAGGCTATTTCTTTTTTCCAGTCTTCTGCCTTTGTCCGCCCGGGGAGGCGAAGCACGGGAAGAGATTTCGGCAGGTGTTTACGGTAATGAACACGTAGAATTTTTTAGGGAAGAAGATGTCACCTATCTCCTCACCGGAGATGGGACGGTATCTTATGAAGGCGTATTTACTCTGGATTGTTATTTTAAGCCGCCAATAAATGGAGATAGACAGGGGGTCTTTGGCGCGGAAAGCGTTCATTTTACCAGTGAGGATAAAACTTCCCTGAATTTCTACTGTACCGGTTTTGATCCGGAAGCTTTGAAAAATCCTACGGCATGCAGGTCTTTTGTCTATGTACAGGAACGACAGAATGCACAGGTTGCTTTCCAGAATTTAGGGGATCTGACATTTCGTTCCGATGACTTGAATATGATGGGTATTACTTCCGGTAAGAATGCGGGAGACTATATTCGGACCGTTTCGTTCGAGGATGTAGGAAATATCAGCTTCCAGGGTTTGAGCTCCGGGGGAATTTACATCATGAGTTCAAACCATGTGTCCTTTACTAATACAGGGGATATCTCCTTTACGGATATGAATGGTTCGGACGATTACAAGGGGGCCATTTTCATCAATCAGGGGGAAACATTTTCCGGAGCAACCGGAAAGGGAGATATTTTCTTTGATACGACGGGAAATATTACATTCAAGAATTTGCGTAAGACGTCCAGCTATATTGCCGCCGCCGGTATTTACACAGGTGAAGGCAGTGTATCGTTCAATAATACGGGAGACATTCTGTTTGAAAATAATGAAGCTCTGCAGGGAGCGGGGGGGATCAATGTGTATGATGATATGTATGGGCGCGGAGAAATGCTATCATTTACTAACATCAATGGCTCCATTGTTTTCAGAAATAATGCGGGGAAGAGCACATCGAGTCCGGCAGTAGTTAAGGGTGTCGGAGCTATTCTGGCGAGAGGTTCTTTTCTGCTTTTAAATGCGGGGGAAGTTCTGTTTGAGGGCAATACGACCGACGTGGTTTCGGCGGGAGCGATTTATGGAGATTTGAGAGATGGAAACTCCCGTTCATTCACCATGTCGGCAGACAGGGGAAATATTACGTTCATAGGCAATGCAATCCTGGACCAGCAGGATGTCTGGCTCAGGGCGGTGCGGCTTGATTGTGCGGCGAGTAATGAAATCAACTTCCGTGCACAGACAGGCAGGGAAATTACCTTTTACGATGGCATCGATATTAATGGAGGAGGGACGGGCTTGCTCAGCGGATCTCCTACGCTTTATATCAACAGGATTCCGAATCAGGAAGAACGGGAAAAATATTACGCAGAGGGGGGACATTTCGGAGGGAGCATTCGCTTTACCGGGATCAAAACGGAAGAAATTTTAAAGGAAAGACTGGGAAATGGAGATTCCGTTTCTTTGAAGGAGATGGTTGAAAAATCCCGGAAAGTCGATGTGGATGCTCATGTTTCCGTGGAAGGTGGTACGCTTGCCATCGAATACGGCATGGTTCTGGATAATTCCTCAAGCCGGACATTGAAGCCTTCCTTTACCTTGAAATCCGGTATACTGGAAATGACTTCGGGTGCGGCCTTGAATAGCAATAAAGTAGTCGTTTCCGGCCGGGATGCCGGATCTATTCTGCGTATTGGAGGAACTCCCGTTTCAGCTCCTGAAGGAATTTTTGAACGTCCTTCCCTGAAAGTTTCTACATTCGATATTTCCCGGGGGTTTAACTGGGATCTTATGCCTTTCCTGGCGACAGGGGACAGTGGCATGGAGATTCAGGTTGGCTCATCCTTCAAACTGGGCGGAACCATAGGAATCATGGATACTCTGGATGGCTATGCCGATAAATACTGGTCGGAACAGAGAGAATTCTCCTTGTTTAGTTTCGATGGGGACACCTGGAAACGTAAAGACGGCGATCCGGAGAGTCTGGTTTCCAATACGACCGGCACATCGGAAATTGATTCTGAATATACGTACAAGGGAATCTGGAACTACGAATGGCAGGATACGGATAGCGATGGTACTCCTGATGAACTCGTTGCCGTCTGGAGCCCCAGGGAAGGTGAGGATCCAGTTGATCCGATTGATCCGGTAGATCCGGTAGATCCGGTAGATCCGGTAGATCCGGTAGATCCGGTAGATCCGGCGAAACCGAGCAAGGCTTTTCCGGACAGGCGTGGAGAACTGGCACTCAATTCCCTCTGGAGTTCCGCCTCGAATATTGCGGCCTTGGGCAATACCGCTCTGGGGCAGCTTTCGGATATCCGGTTGAGCAATAAGTTGTCTTCTCGGATCTGGGCCATGGGTCTGGGAGATTTTGCCCGGCGTCATTCCAGAAGCGGGGTAGATGGTTATGACTACGACGGGGGAGGATACTCTGTCGGCATGGATTCCGATTTTGGCAGTGACAAGGGAGTTTGGGGTATTGCCTTCGGGCAGATTTACGGTCATAGCAGGAGCAGAGACTACCAGTCTAAAACCGACCAGCGTACCATGATGGGGACCTTGTATTGGGGCAAGCTCTTTCCGGTTGATGAAAAGACATGGTGGACAGCGAAGGCAGATGTTTCCTGGGGATTTACGGACAACTGCATGAAGTCTGTCTTTACCGGTGGTCTGAATGCCCATGGAGACTGGAATAACAGAACATGGCTTGTACAAACGGAAATTTCCAGAAGTTCGGTGCTTTCCGGGCAGTGGATCATATCTCCGTTCGTACGTCTGGAATTGACGCGTGGCAAGGAAGACGGCTTTTCAGAAGACGGAAGTTATGCCCGGTGTTTCGGAAGTGCTCGCCTCCAGCGTTTCACGATTCCCGTCGGCGTGTCTGTTAGCAAGGCTGTGACTTGTTATGACAAGCCCTGGCATCATACTCTGAGATTATCTTACGCAGGAGATGTCGTTCGAGATATTCCGGAAGCCGGCGTTTATAGCTTCTATAGTGATTTTTCCTGGACAGCCCGAGCCGTGAAACCTTCCCGGCACGCTATGCGTGTTGAATACGATACTCTGCTCCAGTGGAATGAGCGTTGGAATTTATACGCCGGATACGGATTGGAACTTCGGGATCGTTCTACCTTGCATCAAGTTCATGCCGGAGTATCCTGGGCATTTTAAGATTGTTTCTTTCCTTGAACAACCGATTATATTATGAGCTTAATCTTTTGATGTCCGGACAGAATCATCCCGGCAACATACATTGTTGCCGGGATGTGTTTAGAGTAAATTGGATGTCGTAGTATTCATTGTAAATGGATACAATTTTTGCATTTTCTTGAAATACAGGCTTTCCTGCTATAAATAAAAACGGGCGGGGGTAATCGTCGCTTCCTGTAGCTTCTCCTCCAGATCTCCAGTCGTAATGCTTTCATTCGGACCATCTGTGGCCGCATCCGGATATGGAGCAGAGCATTCTCTCTGGGCAGAACGTCAAAAGTCATGCAGCGCAAGCCTCCCGGCGGCAGGAGAGGGCGTTATACCTCATTCGGGGAACATCCTGTATTTTTCTCGAACATGCGGTTCAGATGGTGAGGGTACTTGAACTCCAGTTCCTGTGATCTGCTTCCCTCGAAATAGAAATCCAGCAGGCGTTCAAACGCCGTCAGCACATCCCTGTTCAGCGACCGTCAAAGCGCGTGCAGTGGTTCAGGAGGATCTCAATAGTGATGTTCCAGATATGGAAAAAGGCTGAAACAGGCAAAAGAAAAGAGCCTCAATCCTTTCGGAATGAGGCTCTTATTAGTGGCTCCCCCGGTTGGGCTCGAACCAACGACCTAGTGATTAACAGTCATTCCGAATCGCTTATTCCATAAGAATTTATTTCCAATGGTCAGAAAAAAGTCAGAAAAAGAGATTCCTCTATGATCCGTTTTTAGTACTGTAATGAGCATGGGAAAGGTCTCGTCATACAAAACAGGTGACATTGCACAGAATATCTATGAGCGAGTAAAAATCCAGATTCCGGGCATCTACATCCTCCACCAACCCAAAAGGAAGAGCCCATGGTATATCCAGATCAAACGGGATCTTCCTGCCGGGGTGAAGAAGAATCATTTTTATCGTACTGTGGATGAAGCCATTGAAGCATACAATCGATTCGCAGATATCGTCGTCAGGCAAGAAGCAGAATTTTTGCTGACTCCAACAGAAAGACAAGCAATTCGCCTTTGGCGCAGACACCGGGAGAAGCGCATGCAGGAAGGTAAGAAATCACAGACGCTGGAGGAGGCTATTCGGTACGCTATGGATGCGGAACATAAACAGGATATAGCCCGGCGAACGATTGAAGACCTGTTCCACGAATATAGCCTTTATAAAGAAAAAGAAGCTGAAACCAGAAAGGCCGATACCGCCGTCAAGCAATGCAGGCGCAACCTGGCCGATACGAAAAGGACGTTGGATTTGTCTGACGCTATTTACATTGATGAACTTGGTTCCGTAGAAGCTCTTGAAGAAGTCGAATCTCTCCTGCGTGATACTGTGGTTGGCAGAGATGGAGGCCTTCCGTCTCAAACGACCATCAAACATTACCGAACAGCCCTGAATACATTCCTGAATTGGTGCGAAAAGCGGGCCTATATCGCGAGGAACCCGATAGCCCTGCTTCCCCCTATTCAGGCAGAAGAACCTACCCGGGAATCCTATGCTCCACAAGAACTCTCATCCCTGCTTCACACAGCCATCGGTGTATGTCCCAAAGCCATTCCCTGGTTGATAACGGCAGCATTTATGGGAGTTCGCCCTAGAGAATTGACTCGTTTGACATGGAGAGAAATAGGGCAAGCCCTTGGAAACGGTTTCCTGAAAATAGAGCATGTTAAATCAAAGACTGGCCAAGACCGGCTTATCCCCGTTAATGAAGCATTCCGTGCCTGGATGACATGGTGGCTTCAGAAAAAAGGCAAACAATCGGGCTACCTGCTGGCGGGGGATACGAGAGAGCAACGGGAATGGAATCAGGGCCGGGATATCATGGCGTTAAAAGAAGCAGGCATTGAATGGAAAAAAGATGGGCTACGGCATTCTTACGGAACCTACATGTGTGCCATTGAACCGAATACTTCAGTTGTTGCCAAAGCCATGGGCAACAGCGTGGAGATTTTGCTTAAGCACTATGTCCAAGCGAGAACAGACAAGGAGGGAGAAGGCTATTTTGCTATCCGGCCCCAAAATCAACAATAGAAGCTATTCATGAGTGACAACGATACAAGGCCATCACTAGAATCGATCCTATTTCCTTGCCCAGAACAGAACGGCGGAGGGAGATTAAGACTAAGAGAATGTGATGTGGTAATGGGGCAAAGCTCCGGCAGGATTGAATTGCTTTATAATCATAACCTTAACATCCAAGCCAAGTTCGAAGATTCTTCGACTCGACAGTCTCCTCAAAAAGGAAAGCGTATCCTCAAAGTATCAATACCTTCTATCTCATCACATCAACTTGTTGTACACATCTGTTGCCGTCATTATACTCGTATTCAAAGAAGCAAAAAACCGAGCCGTTTGCCTTCTGAAATAAAATCTCCTCCAGGAACACTTGAATTTATTTTCCATAAAAGCGAGAATGGCAGATACGATATTAAAGTTCGATTTATAGATGCAAGTGTTTTCAAGCAAGATCCTATTTATTTTTGGTATGGCGAAGCATACAATTTATATTCAATGGGTATTTGGTCACCTCGTCATGGTTGGAACAATGCCTTTCTAGAATATGTATGGAGCCATGCAGAATTGTTCGGTATGCGCCCAGAATCGGTATATCGACGTCAACTATATGATCAAGAAGGATATGAGCCAGATGAAGCTGATCTAGCTATTAATAACTGGTTGCAGCTTGAAAATCTACATCAACAGACGATCAAACTACAACATGAACACGAGATAGCTTCCGATATTTTGTCTGACACTCTTTTCTGGCTAATGTTAAAGTACTGCAAAGAGCCACTTGATAAAGAGATAAAAGATATAAGGCAAATGATCAAAGGTCTTAGTCTAAGAAAACCTATATCCCCTGTATGGGAATATTCCATAAAGGAATTTATTGTATTTAATAAATTTGATTCTGAATCGTTCTTAAAGAGAATCCCGTGGTTTGCTCCTTGGACTTATATTCAAAAATGGCATGAAATAAGTCGTCCAGGGTTGAGGTGGCTTCTGGATCAAATTAAGGAAGTAATGTCAGTGTATATGGATTACCCTCTACGTCCGAAACAAATGGAGAATATGGAAAAGATTCTTACATTTTTACACAATCACACTCAAATGAATCCCTCTGAGAAAAAAATCACAATCCCATGGCCTCGTGCAGGAGATATAGGGGGAACTCCACGTTCCCTGACGGATGCGGGAATGGGCTGGCTTGTGTGTGGACGAGGTAAGCGCGCAATATGCTAGTTCCAGAGCATGCTTCGGGATATCTACAATAGTCCTGATCTGCTTACTTCCATTATAACGCTTGTGCCATTTTATCAGATCGGATTTTTTGGTACTTTTCCAAGCAGGCAAGTTCGGTTGTTTTCGAAGCGCTTCTCACTGATCTCCTCCGCCAGTAGGACGAATCCTATCCAAGCACCGAGAAAATGTGGTGTCGATTCCCGCGTGACTACCTGAGAGATTACAGTATGACAAAATCAGCATATTCATCACAAATATTTCATAATGTTCATTATACGTAATTAAACGCATATTCCATTAATACATCCCATTATGCTCTCTTTTTGCTCAGAAATCGAGGATATTTCTCGCTGTAAAAGGCCTAATAAACCCTACTATTTCTTAATTAAACGCAATATATAAACATTGCAAACATCTTATTATTAGCAGTATATGACGTGTTGACATTCTGCAGAGAAAATTCAATTCTCCGCACATGTCACCGACAAAACCACAGAGACAACTTCGAGATTTGGGCGGAATTGCCCATATCATGGATAGGGCCGAACTGGCTCAACACTTGAAGATCTCGACCAAGAAGGTAGACGAACTCGTAAAATGCGGACTTCCCTACTTTTTGGTCCAGAACAACCGCCGTGGTGGAATCAAAAGGTTCCGCCTTTTGGATGTCCACGCATGGCTTGACCGCCAAACCGAATTGGCAAAATAAGAAACCCCGCCCGCGCATGCTGCGATCAGGCGGAGTTCCAAGGATGGGTTATCCTCGAATATCCTACCAGATCACAGCTGCCGGGCAACAACAAAGAAAACAATGAAGATAAATCATCAAAACATTAAGAAGGACCTGGCAGCATTCAACGCTACCTTGGCTCGCATCTATAAAGAAAGAGGGCGTAGTCTGTACCTCAACGAACTCTATAGTAATCGCCCAGGGCATCAGCAGACCGTTTGTTGTCCCATTCATAACGATCATAATCCATCCTGCTCTTTCAGCGTCATGGAGGACGGAACTATTCTGTTCAACTGCTTTGCTTGCGATGCAGCAGGAACAATTTTCGACCTGGTGTGCGCTCACAAGCAATGGACGATGCAGGAGAATTATTCCGACATCATCCATTTCATCAAGGAAAGTATGCAGTCGGATAACGATTTCTCCGCAATTCCTGAGTTACAACCCGCAGTTAAGGCTGTTGTACCCAAGGAAATACGGCCTCTGACTCATCTCGAAGAAATGGGATGTGAAAGCCTTCGTATGGCTATTTTCCTAGAGCACCTCAAGGTCCAGCGAATGGCGCTTACTCTTGGTTTCGCTGAAGAAACCCTGATGTACATGGCCGCCAGGCCATGGTATGCGTTAGGACTGAGCCCGGAAGGAGGGCTTTGCTTCCTCTATACAGACGAGAATGGAAAGTATATCGGGGTCAAAGCTCGCTTGAAAGAACCCTGGGCCACGCACTTTGGATTCAGTATGAATGGGAATCCTTACACCATTCCCGGCCCTACTGACCACGCTTTCATAAAAGTTTGCGGGACAGTAACCATGTGGGGCATTCATGCCATCCCTGGGGCTACCCACTGCATTATTACGGAGGGAGAAACCGATGCCATCGCTGCCATGGATGCCATTCTTCACTCGGGCATGCCTGAAAAAGAGTTCCCTGCTATCGTTTCCATCAACGGAGTGAAGAGCTTTAATTCTGACCGGGCGGAATATTTTCGAGGCAAGCATGTCCTTTTGGCCTTTGATGCAGACGAGGCAGGAGAAGAAGGGAAAGCCAAGGCGACGAGTCTCCTGGCAGGTATTGCCGCTTCTGTTCACGCTTTAATATTGCCCAACGGTAAAAAGGATGTTCGAGAGGCCAATATAAGCCACCAGAACTATTTGATCGGGGAGATTCTTTCTTTCACGGCTATCGGAAAGGAGGTTATCTGATCATGCAACAGCTCATTCCGCCCTGTGAACCACAGCGACCCGATATTTCGTTCCCAACGGAACTATTGCCGGAAGTTCTGAAAAGAACCGTACAAAATGTTGTCGAGGCCTTTCGAGTACCGGAAAACATTGTAGGAGTTCAGGTTCTTGGCCTGCTCTCGGGATGTCTCGGGAAAGTCTACTCCCTGCAATTCAACGGAAACAGGGTCCGATCCAATCTGTTTTTACTGATTGTTGAAGGCTCTGGAGTAGGGAAATCGCGTCCTATGGATTACCTGAGAAAAGTCATCACAGAAATAGAAACAGCCAGGGAGTATTCCCTGGCGACACAAAAATCTCTGTGGAAACGGGAAAAAAAGAGGCTCGATGAACAATACCGCAAACTGGAGGACTCAATGCCACGACCATCTCCGGATTTACAGGAAGAGGCAATGCAAGAAAGAGCCGACCTGTTACGTAAAATTCATGCTCTGGAGCGGCGGCTTGCCTGCCATGGTGATATTACCATTGAAGACATTACCCCGGAGGCTTTAGTCCAAAAATTATCCGATTCACCAGACCAATCCTTATTGTCAGCTTCATCCGAAGCTCGTGAACAAGTCAAGAAAGTCATGGTGGGGTATGGCGGTAACAATCTGTCAGGAGAAAAACCATATCTGGCCGGCTTCAGCGGCGATGCGATCAAAACAGACCGTATCGGGCGATCGGGAGACCGGGTCAACAGTCCATGTCTTGCCCTGGTATGGGCAACCCAATATGACTCCATGGAACAAGTCCTGGGAGATGAAGGAATGCTTCAATCCGGTTTCATGGCCCGTTGCCTGGTCTCCTCAAGCTTTCGGGATCTGGAACGGGGACAAATCGTTACCTATGAGCCAAACAAAAATCCGGACCCCGACCTTAACGGATGGAACGCCCTGATCAAAAATATTTTAGCCCGTCGACCCATAATGGTTGATGAATCGGATACGATTTCTTTTGTTGAAGTTGGAGTAGATGAGCCAGAACAGGTACTAAATGAAATTCGGGATCTGAAAGCCCTGTGTGTGACGTATCATGCTGAAGTAGAACATGAGGCACGAATTATGGAAATAGCCTACCGCTTGTTACTCGTACTGGCCGTGGCAGACCAGCCGGATAAGCCTGTCGTAACAATCGACCATGCCCGTTGTGTTCGCGAACTTGTCAGACATTTCCTCTCATGCAGAAATCGTTTGACGGGCGACTCCTTCCATGACCGACTTCGTACATTACTGGGATACATTTACAAGGAGGCTCAGAAGAAAAACTGGCCCTTGAATGGAAAGGCTCCCATACGCAGCGGACAGATTACGCGGTCAGGCAAGGTTAAACTCGACGACATCAAGGAAATGGCCCGCTTGTTCCCAGGTGACTTGCGCATCGAAGAAACGGATCGTTGCGATTCCTTTCTGGTGTACCTCCTCCAGAAAGAACTCCGGGGTTGTTGAAACGAAAAAATATGACATAACAAGCTATGAATGAATAACTACAATACTCCATTTACTACAATGGAGATACCATCTATTATATTATTTCATATACTAAATATGAATTTATCCAGGTTCCCCCCTTAGTAGTTCAGGGAGTTCTGTAGTTATTTATTATCAATAATCAAGAAAGACAACAATACTTCTGAAGGTTGGACGGTGTTTCTTAAAAAACGCCGTCCAACCTTCCATTTACATTCAGAAAAGCCCGAAAGGCCTATACCGGGGGAACTCCCGTTCCAGCTCTTCCGGCACTGTGACCCTGAAATCAGAAACGTACGTTCCCGGTGTGTGCAGAGAATATATGCTGTTCGACAGAACTTTCCGGACAACCGAGTCCCGGGTACAAGCCCATGCCCAATCCCGCGACACCTTGGAGGCAAGGTAGAAGAACCAGCGCTTGACCTTTTCCCTGCGGCAGCATTCCAGAAGCTGCCCCAGATTATCCATGTCCATTTCCTCCAGTTGCTCCATGGCCCGGATGATGATACGACAGTCATCCAGATTCCTGATCATGTCAATGCTCTCAAGCAATGCCCGGGCGGGAGTAGACCAGTACAGTCCTTTACATTCGACGATCCCGCAACATTCATCAAAAAAGTATTCGTCATCGAATATTCTGCATGGAATGGGCTGTACCTGAAGCGAAACATTTAACGTATTCGGATATTCTCTTGTTTCCCGATGATCAAACAGTTGTATTCGCCCCGGTTCGGGAGCTCCGAGCAAAAGGTACAGAATGGTTCGTCCACCTATGTGGCCGCTCTGCGATTCTTTCTGGAATGCTTTCAGCGCTTCATACAGACAGAGAGGAACGTGACGAGCCCAGACTCCGTACCCACAGTTGGCAAGAACACCTTCTTTCCCGGCACGGGTCAGATCCTGGTTGGTAAAGCCTCGCTGCCTGAGTTCCTTCGTCGTCATCACGGCATTGACTGGCAGCTGGTTCAGTTTCTGCATTTTCGTCATCTTCATTATTGTTCGTGGTTGGAGGTGAGGGGAACCGGTTCCCGGGGGATGTCGTTCATGTTACGGTTCAGGACTTCCGCTTTGTTCCGGGCAAGTTGTTCCAGCTCCTGCTTCATCGTATCCCCGAGGCTGATCAGTTGACCAAATCCATCGGGCTTGACCTGATGCGCTGCATTGACGGCGACCTGTCTGATGACAGGACCCAGGGGATGCCGGGAGCTGTTGGCTATGCCCATTCCGGTTGCCATGGCGGCCCGCTCCAGCATGTCCCGGCAGATCCTGTCCGTTTTCTCGGTATTGTTTCCCTGGGCATAGGGGCTGGTCATTTGCAGCCCGGCAAGGAAGGCCGTCTGCCTGACGGTACTGTTGAATCCAGTCCGGAGAAGCAATTCCCTGTTGCCCGCCGCGTCGAAATAATCGGGACGCAGTTCGTCGATTCTTCCATTGGGGTAGACAATGCCGGAGAGGTAGGTTTGTTCATCCCGGCGATCCCTGACATTGAAGAAGAGTTCTTCGTGAGCACGAATAATCTCCCGGGAGATGCCGCTGATCCGACTGATTTCATCGTAATCGCATCCGTCATTCAGGAGGAGGGCATGAATAAGATTGCGTGCCCCTGCTGCCATCTCGCCTGAAAGAGCGATGGCTTCCATCAGGACGGCATTGTTTTCTTTACCCATGAGGAGTTTGATTGTTCTGCGTATTGTCTGTTCCTTGAACCAGGCTGGCGGCATGATTTCTTCCCGGGCATATGACCTGGCGATGATCCAGCCGGCATCGGGACGTCCCAGCAAGGTCTGAATCCTCCTGATTCTATTCGCCATCTCCAACGGGATAACCCGGAGAACAGGGTCGTCATGATCTGGGGAAAGCCATGTATCGGGTTGAGGGACCAATGAGGCAATTTTTTCAATGACGGTGCGTTTCATGAAGGAATTTTAAATACTGCACTAACAAAAAGCAACACATTGATATTCAGCTTGAAAACAAAGGATGTTTCATGCCTGACAGCTAAAAAACAGCTCGACTTCATGATGAAGAAGAGCTGCTGAACGGAGGCCTTATCCGTCCCTGGCTTCCAGCGTCCTGACGATCTCCTCTGCTCCACGCTTGTACACGGTTACCGCCAACAGCTCTCCGTCGCGGAAGACAGCCCAGAAGCGGGTGCCCTTGTACTTTTCAATCGTCAGCATCAGGCAACTCCTCCTTTCCGGGATGATGGCGGGACTTGAGCAGATGTCTCAGTACGGCCCCGATATTGGCTTCATACATGTCCCGTGTGTGCTTGTTGCAGGCTATGGCGTACAGGCACCGGGCATCAAGGATGTCGATGTCTTCACCACAGAGCCGAATGCAGCTTTCAAGGGTAGCCAGCTCCGTCTCCGGAATCGACGAAGCCAGCAGGATGCTTTCGTCTTCGTCCAGAGACTTCTGCTGTTCTTCCGTCAATTCCGGGAGGTTCACCAGAGCCGTCATGGACGGCCCGTGAATCGTCAGCTTGCTCAACCCCAGTGAAGGATCGTTCTGATGACTGCTGTAAAGCGACACCGCCTTCTCGATCCGGGCCAGTAGCTTCTCGTCCAGTTCCAGATACACGTACGGAGCGTCCGTATCGTATTCGCTCGTGGAACGCAGTTGCGCGATGATGGGCATCGTCTTCATATCTCATTCCTTTCCTGTCAGGGTTACTTGCGGAAGAAGGCGATGACGCCCAGGATCAACAGCACGGCGAACAGGTATGGAGCTACGGCTACCAGAGCCGACAGGATTCCGACTACGACAGGCCCCAACAGACACAGCAGTACGAGCACTACCAGGGCGATCATGATGCCTTTCATGTTCATGGCCGTACCTCATGCGGTAACCCTTGTCCGGGATGATCGACGAGCCGGAGCGGCAGAGAATACCCATTGCCTGAGCGCCTGCCGTCCGGCATAGGTAATCAGCCAGCAGTCGGGACGAAGCAGGAATTCCTCTTCCTTCGTACGGATGATGAATTCCCGCCCTGCCAGACCACGGACGGCATGCCTGACGCTCTCTTGTTCGATGCCACGGCATTCCGCCATGATCTCCTCGTCACTGCGTTCGAAGTCGCCGTGAAGGTACAGAAGAATGGACAGTTCCAGTCCGGTCAGGGACGGAGTCCGTCTCATACGTCTCAAGCTCAGATGATGTTTTCTTTTCATGGTCGTCTCAGGTCAGTTGTTCAGGGCGTAGCTGTCGGCCAGATCCCAGAGCTCCCGGTTCAGGCGTGTATTGTCGTCAATACCGTTGAGCGCTCGCAGGGAACGGCGACGATATACGGTGTCCTTCTGAGGTTTCAAAGGGACTCCTCCCCGTATCAGGTTTTCCTGAACCCGGTTGAAGCACTGCCAGACGGTAGCCGGGCCTCCCGCCGTAAATCCGATGTCGTTCCAGCGCCGGGGCGACAGAAGAGCCTCGGGACGTATCCTGTCTTCGTAGTCGTCTCCCATGCGCAGCTGTGCCGCTTCATGAACAAAGTTCACCTGTCGCCTGTAGGGTAGTTCGACTCCCTGCATCCTGTGAATGTCGTCCATGATACGGGGAGTTTCTCCGGCCAGCCGGAGACTGGCGGTAATCACCTCTTCCCCGGTATGTCCCATATGGCGGATGTTGATGGCGGCAATGCGTGCGCCGACAATAAGGCCGTTGGTACAAACCATCCGGAAGATCCCGGCCATGAGCTGGTAGGAACAGCTACCGTTATGGCTGTTGATCATGACCACTTCGATGCGCTGATCACGGTTGTGTTCCAGCACATCCCGGTGAGCAAAACGAATCAGGTGCTTGCGGGTGGGGGTACCGTCCGGTTTCCGGGTACGTTGTTCCTGGGCGCCGACGACGAGGAATCCGGCCTCTTCCATCTGATCGAGCAGAGAGTCGGAAGACACAAAACGGTACTTTCCCGAACGGCTGTCGTCCTCGCGGTCGGCGAAGACGGAGGGGGCGACACGCCGGATCTGGTTTCTGTCCAGCGGGCTGTTGTCGCGATTGCGATAGAGTTCGCGTGTGGATGTACGAGTATTCATGTTCATTGATGGTTGGTTTGTTGCAACAAAAAGCCCGCCTCCCGGAACAAGGCCGGGAGACGGGCACAGACAGGAGGCAGAGAATCTACTTCCTCAGGAATATATGACGTGAGAAGAGGGGGATTTTCACCTACTATATCAACATCAAAATAAGGGACTTATACTAGCTCGTTCGGGCTAAGCATAAGCTAAGAAAAACAATAAAAATAATCACTGAGTTGGCTAAACAAATTTGACTCGCTTGAATGGGCGGGTAATGTTGAGTGAATTAGAGCAGCTATATCCTTAGCTGATGAACTTTCACAGAAGAACGACAGTGTACTTATCAAGGCTAAAAATATTTGGATTTCGTAAGCTTAACAATTGCGAACTGGAGTTTCGACAAGGGCTCAATATTCTTGTTGGCCCCAATAATATTGGAAAAACCACAATTATTGATGCATTGCGCGCTCTTTTGGCAACTGAAGAAGGAACTTTGCGGTTAACAGAGGATGACCTTCACGTTTCCTCTGATAGCTCCACAAAGGCTTGTACTATAAGCTTTCAATATACTTTCAGAGGACTATCCCATCAGGATGAGGCAGATTTTTTCCATGCTTTGTCTCCACTCCCTGCTGAAAACGGCAAGCCGCAACAGTACGAGGTCATTCTTAATATCAACTATGCCCCTTCACAATTTGGTGGTCGCCTTAGGGCTAAGCGCTGGTGCAGCGATAATGAAGAGGTACCCATATCCAATGAAATGCTGGAAAATTTAAGGGCAATATATCTACAGCCATTACGCGATCCCGAGCAAGGGCTTCGCCCTGGCAGGAGTAGCCAGCTTTCAAAATTGATCCATATACTTTCTGACGAGGCCGGACAAAAAGCAATTTCTGACGCAGTTGAGGACTTGGACGCCACATTACAAACTCAACTCCCAATAGTTAAGACACAAGAAGCTGTAACAATTCAGCATAGAAGTATGGTCGGCTCACAACTTAGCCAAAATATTAAAGTCGGGTTGACTCAAAATGATTTCAAGAAGATATCATCCCGCCTTTCCATGCTTATTGATAATCTAGATGTTTATCAAAATGGCTTGGGGTTCAATAATCTTATTTATATGGCTGTTTCTCTTGGAGAATTAACTGCTGATTCTAGTGTGGCCTATAAAGGACTTATCATTGAGGAACCAGAAGCTCATTTACATCCTCAACTTCAAACTATCCTTTTGCGATATCTGGAAGAACTTGAAGCGAATAATAATGGCGTACAGATGTTTGTTACAAGCCATTCCCCCAATTTTGCTAGTATAGCAAAGATAGATAGTCTTATTGCATTATGTAAGAATTCAAACGATATAAATGTTTCATTACCTAGGTTGGCGGGTTTAGATCCATCTAAAAAGTTAAAACTCGAAAGATACCTAGATGCTACAAAAGCTGAGTTCTTTTTTGCCGACAAAATAATATTTGTTGAGGGAATAGCAGAGTTGCTTGTTATCCCCGTGATAGCGAAAAAGTTAGGATACTCCCTTCGTGATCATGCTGTGAGTGTCATTAGCGTTGATGGCTTAAATTTTGATTCGTTCTTGCCGCTTTTTGGAGCCTCTGGTCTAAATATTCCAGTCGCAGCTTTAACGGACTGTGACCCAGGTACTGATTGTTACCCTAAAAAGAATGACCTGTTGCAGCCCTCAAGCACAGCGCAGAGTATAAAGAAACTTGAAAACGGCAATCTAAAAGTTTTTCTATCTCAAAGGACATTTGAGTATGACCTTTGCTTGATTAAGGAAAATCATTCTATACTGCTTGAGGCTCTTAAAAGCATCCATCCTCGAATAACCTCAGATTTGGAAACAGAACTTGCGGCCGAGACCTGCGAACATGCTAAATGTGTAAAACTGTTCGTAAAATTGCTTTCGTCAACTAAAAAAGGAGAATATGCCCAAAGCCTTGCTGCTTTGATTGAAAATCCAGAAAAGCAATTTGTAGCTCCCAAATATATTGAAAATGCAATAAGGCATGTATGCTCACAGTAACACAATTACACTATGATCCAGCTCACAGATGAACAGAAAGATATTTGTAGTATAGAAGGGCTTTCTAACATAGGTCACATGTCTATTGTTGCCTGTGCAGGAAGCGGAAAAACACTGACTGCTACACGTCGGCTATTAGAAATATACAAACTCCTTGGGCATAAAGAATCCATAGCTCTCTTTTCTTATTCAAACGTTGCGGTTTCAACATTTTACAATGAACTCAATACGATATTAGCAATCAAAAAAGACAACCCTATCCATATTTCGACATTTGATTCTTTTTTGACTGAATTCATTGTTACCCCACATGGAAAACGGAAAATGGGATGTGTTTGTTCTCCATTTTTGATTTCAGGTTCGGAATCATTCCTTGAATGGCCAAACTACAAAATATGGATTGAGACGAGTGCCTACGGAAAATCAAATAAAATACCATTTAGGCTTGATGAACTGTATCTTAAGCCTGCCGATAATAAAATTGCGTTTTATGTTAAACGGGAAAATGTGACTTATGATATTGAGCCACAAGAAGCATGGAGAAAGATTAAACTTGCTGGTAAGTTAGGTGGATATACCCACGTACTTAGAAACCTTTGGGCAGCATTAATTTTAGATGCCGAACCAAGACTTGTGGATATTATATCAAAGAAATTTCCATACATGCTTATAGATGAAGCTCAAGATATTGGATTTTTACATGCATACATAGTTGAAAAGTTTTCCCAGAATTCAAAAGTAACATTAATTGGCGACCCAAATCAGGCAATTTATAGCTTTGCCCATGCTGATGGTAGTTTCTTGCAAAATTTCGCAAGTGATATGTGTACTGGTTCTAGAGCTATCACCTGTAACTGGCGATCAATAGAGCCCATAACAACACTTGCCAGTAGATTGTCTGGAACAATGACAACATGCAAACGGCTACCCCAAAATGATTTTCATGGAGTGTTTTATAGCGTGTATGAACAAGGCATGGAAGGAAGACTTGTAGACGATCATTCGGCTCTTTTAGTATCCAAAGGCTACGAACTACAAAAATCCGTAGTGCTTTGCAGAAGTAATAATATGGTTGATAAAGTTTTGAATAAAATAACTCATAGTGGAACAGGCTGCACCAAACGATTTGCAGAATCAGCTATAGAGAGAGACACTCATAGCGATCCAAGAGTTGCGTTCAACAAACTGATAGTAGCCATATTTTCCTTGATAAAAGAAGTGCCAGCCGATATTCCCAAGAAAATTTCCAATGCACACTGGGATGCTGACATACTGCAACTCCGCAGAGCTTTATGGGAATTTTGGCGTTCTCCAGAAACAGGATTACCATCAAGTTCGCTGTCAGCCAAATCTGAATGGTTGCTTAGATTAAAAGAAAACTTAGAAATATTTTTGCCAGAATTTTCAGAACTTAGCGGTTTGCAATTAAAAGATTCTTGGGGAAGAAGCATTCGTAGCAATAAATTGCCGGATGGTTCCCTATATGCGCCCTATTGCACGCCAGATATACCAACGCCTTCCATTCGTATTGATACGGTACATAAGGTCAAAGGTGAAAGTTTGGACTCGGTTTTATATGTGGTCACAAAGTCACACTTTGAAGCTTTTCTTGAGGGAACAAATTCAGAGGATGGGCGCATAGGCTATGTTGCTCTTACTAGGGCAAGGGATTTATTTGTGATAGCAATCCCCGCTTCATGCTTAAAACCCTATGAAGCAAAGCTTGCAGAGTTAAACATAGCACCTTTGCCACAATCTATTTGAGTAATATGTTTTCTCACAATCAAACAGACATAATACGATACTAGAATTATCCTAATCAATTAATGATAAAACAGAGACAAATACCTCCACGGTAGACTTCTGAACAATTCCAACATTACTTTCTACACCATCAAGCACATTCCCTTCTACTGACACTAAGAGTATGGCATTCCGACCTGTGGACTGAAACGCTTGGAAGTGATGCCTTCGTAGGCAATCCTGTACAGGTCAGCAACACGCTGCTTGCTCAGTTCGTTGGTTGGCGGGATCTTTCACCAGGTAAATCAGGCCCAGTGGCGAAGGTATGTCTCCCGTCGCTTCTTCGATCATCATCTGGTAGGTGAACAGCTGGAGTTCATGATCGAAGGCGACATGTCCAGAATCCGGCCTAGCGGCAGCAGACTTATAGTCCACTGCTTTCAGATCATGTTGAACAAGGTCGATGACACCGCACACAGGAACTGGTAGCCCGGATATGAAGGCTGACAGTCCGACTTCCACTCCCAGAGGCATCTGTGAAGTTTGACAGATCACCAATCCCCAGCGTTCCAGCAAGCGAATGATTTACCTGACTTTCCCCCGCTCTTCCGGGAGGAAGGAGTCGATCAGTTCAACGCTCGTTTGTCGGGCCTGTTATCCTGAACTTGTGCGGTACTTGTCCGCAGCTTGTTCGGTAAAGCATCGTTTCCAAGAATCTCTTCCGAAAAATAATCCTCTTTTTCAAACCATAACTCTCACCCACCAGCACATATTCCTGTATGCACAGTATTGCTTTCATCGGAGAGCCTTAAAATCATAAAATGATTGCGTAAATATACGTTTTATGTATATTTACGCAATCAAATAACGAAATGAAAGAATTGTCCGTCAGATCATGGATACAGGAACAGGCAACTCAAGGGCGCCTGTTCTTTACCCGTGAAGAGATACTGAAAGCACTGCCCGGTACATCGAAACAGACAGTGACAGTTGGGCTGTTGCGTGCCCGGGAAACTCGCCTCATTTCCATTGCATGGCAGGGGTTTTATCTCATTCTTCCCCCTTCTTACGCCAAGCAGGGGACATTGCCTGCTTCCATGTATCTGGATGCATTGATGAAGTATCTGAAACGCCCCTATTGTGTTGCGCTGCTCAATGCTGCTGCATTCTACGGAGCCGCTCATCAGAGCCCCCAAACCTTTGCCGTCATGACGACCATCCCCCTTCCCCGACCCAAAACCCAACATGGCACACGGTTGGAATTCGTGGGAAAGCGGGAGTTCAGCCAAGGTATCCCTCCTGAACTGCTCAAGGAGTTCAAAACCCCTTCCGGATACATTCAAGTTTCTTCTCCGGAATTCACGGCCTTGACGTTGGTTCAATATGCCGGCCGCATTGGAGGACTCTCCCGTGTGTTGACGGTACTGGAAGAACTTCTGGAAGCCTGCCATTTCGATCATATGCCGGGCAGTATCCTATCGTGCGTACCTCTGCCTTGTTTTCAACGACTCGGCTACATGATAGAAGTCCTCCTGGGGGATAAAGAACAAAGCCGTAGCCTGTACACGTTTTTGAAAACTTATCACCGGCCTTTGCAAAAATCCCTTTTGTCTTTGGAAAGCCCAGTCAAAACAGGAGTAGTGAATAAACGCTGGAAACTTATCATCAACGAAACCTTGGAAAGCGACCTCTCATGATTCCCGAATACTTTGTCCGATCATGGGCATCACAAGCACCATGGCCCCGGAATGAACTTGTCGGACAGGACATGATCATATGCCGTGCCTTGATTGCCATTTTTTCAGATCCATTTCTTGCAGAGCATCTGGCTTGCGGGCGAGAGAGAGTATAACTTGCTTCTGCTTTTCCATACAATTCCCTGCTAGCACATTGGAAGAAACGGGAATAGAATGTTTCTTCCCGGACGGCCACATGGAAATCCGAAGAACTTAAGGCGGGGTTCTGTCGAGTTTGGATGAACTCCCGATCGGAACAGGCTCCATGTTTACCTCCGGGCACATTCTTGTCAGAAGAATGCCAGAGTATTCATCGAAGGGTATTGTAACGCGTCCTGTAGGAAAGCATGTAGGCCCGTTTGGCCGGGGGAGAAAGGAATGAACGATCCACTAGAAACTCTACTTCTTCCCTGGATTCCATCAAATGGTCGATGGCTGCCTTGACGCGTTTGTCCTGCATCCCCAGTTGCCGCCCGAATTCTTCAAACAGGCTTCGATTCGTGTGCGTGGATGCGCCCCGAAACAAACCATCGGACAGGGCGAAATCACTGTCCTGAATGTGCAAACTTGTGTTGAGGAGATCATAGGCGGGGGACAAGGTCACATCTCCCTGCGAAGTTTCCAGCACGGAGAAATTCTTCAAATGCGCGTCGCCGTTCGAAAACAGATAATTGAACAACACCAGACGAAAGAAGCGTTCCATTTCAATTCTCCATGCGGGGACATAACGGCGGATGAGCACCCCCATTTCCAGATAGGAGTAATCATATTTGAAGTTGGAACCACCCTGGGCGGATGTTTTCCCGGCCAGTGAAGCGAAGTCTTCCTTGCGTAGCTTGATGCCCCCCTGATTGATGTCAAATCGCCGGGTGATATAGGCCGGTTCTCCGGTTCGGAAAAAGCATAGTCCGTTGGGAGCCGTTGAAATGCCGAATATCTGAGCGGCAATTTGCATGGTCACGTGTTCGTTGGCCGGCATGTCGGAAGCCCGGGCGAGGCGTGATGAGATGGGCTTCAGAAGGTGCGTTCCCTGTTCTCCCGACTTGGTCAGACATATTGTTCCTCGGTCAACAAGAACAGAGAGTTTTTCCTGAACCCCGGAGATGGAAATATGCTCGCGGTTTTCCAGAAACTCTTCCGGCTCTCCATGAATGTCGGGGGCGTCATAAGGAAGAATCGGAGACACCTTTTTACCGTCGAACAGTTTCCGCAATCCGGCCGGGCTGTAGGAGGTGAATCCGGGAACCAGTGTCGAGGGGCAACGGTCAATGTTCATCGTGGGTATCAGGCTGTATCGTTAATGCTCCAATCGTATCACCATGACCTGTCGCAAGGAGCAGTCCGAAATAATCCTTTTCATCCAGATGGAAATGACGGCACTGAATTTCCTTGTTGACGCCTTCCGAGAGCATGTTGAAGAAAACGGGAAATAGATGGGGGGAACGGTACTCTTCGGAGGTTTTCGGCATTGTCAGGCTGACGGGAGGAAGCTCTTCTGTCATCAGGTAGGAATCCAGATACCGGAATACATAGCTGGAAGGGGATTCTTCCGTCAACATTCCGGCAGGGATATTCCGCAACAATACAAGGGCGTTTCTCATGATTCAGGCCCTTTCATCACATCGGCTCTTTTGGGGCTCACCGACATTTCCAGTCCCAGTACATCGAACAGTTCCATCAGGATTCTTAACGTCGGGTTGGCCTGCCCAAGTTCGATTTTATTGAGCGTATTGATTCCTATGCCGGAAAGTTCGGCCAAATCCTTCAGAGTAATGCCCAGCGTCCGGCGCCTTTCTCGAATGTATGTTCCGATATCACCTAAATTCACAATACAATGTGAAATATCATGTTTTGAATGCCATGTCTACCCTGTTTTCATGTAAAATCACAATATGATGTGATTTTTACGAGTGTGAGATATCTGACTTCGAGCAAACGTCTGCTTTGCGAAGAAGTGTTTCTATAATCAAATCCCGGGGGCTTCCTGGCTCTGAAAGCCTGGGATACAGCAGATAAAATAAAACCTTTTTCCGAAGCCCTCCATGGAAAGGCTCCGGAAAAGGAAACATACGGATGCTTACCGTATTCCAGCTACGGTTCCCGCCTGGTGTCGGGCATAGTTGCCGGAGGAGGAATTCTTTCGGGATGTTGCTCCGGATGTTTCCATCAGTTCTTTGATCAGGGTAGACGCTTCCAGCTTGTTCAGTTGGGAAACGCCTTTGCTGAAACAGAGTACTGCCAGATCATGAAGAGCGGAATCGTTCATCCCGTTTTTACGTGCCAGCGATAGAATGACTTGCCTCTGTTTTTCCGAACAATTCCATGCCGGTTCTTCGGGGTGAGATGCCTGGGAATTCGAAGACGGAGGCACAGGAAGCCGAGGAACCTGCCGCATGGCAGGAAGCGTAGTATCAGCTACACCTCCCGAACCATAGGAAGCATCAGGGACGAATCCGACCTGTTGAATCTGGGCATCTACGGCGGCCTGAAGGGAGCCGTAGAGTCGTTCCGTCTCCAGTGACAGCTCTGATGTGTTGCTGATTTCCGTTTCGATGGAGACTTCGAACTGGTGAGAGGAATACCCAGGCAGTCCGAGACGTTTACTGTAATTGGCGATGAGTTTGATAGCCATGATGGTTGTTTTTTCCTTGTTGATGGGTGGATACAGAAAACCGCCATGCCCGGGATGGGAACATGGCGGCTTTGTGAAGTATGACAGGCAAGTAAATCCCTGTGTCTGGTATATATGACGGGAGGGATGGTGTTATTTCAAATTATGATATCTGATTATCAACAAGTTGCTGTTGGATGACATAAATGGCCCATCTTCCCAAAAATGTCTGCCTACATAATTCCTTGCGACGAATTATCTTCGGCCAGCGATCATTTTCATACTGTTTCAGATGGACACTTGGTAGAATGGAAAATACATGCACTCTCACATACGTCCCGGCTCATTCTTCCCATCACACACACTTTCCGGGGAAGATATTCATTGGAAAAATTATATTTTGGCAATGACATTGTATATAAATATTAGATTTTTTCTATATACAAATTGTGGATCTTTTTCGTGAAATTCATTTACAATGCATATCGTTTTTTTAAAAACTGATATGCCTCATTGATTTCTTTTGCTTTCTTCTCTGCCAACGCTCGCAGCTCAGGCCCGAGGCTTGCAACTTTATCAGGATGGTACTCATTAATTATTTTTCGATAAGCATTTTTTATATCCTGTTTGCAAATATTTCCGCTTAGCCCCAAAATACGCCAACAATCATCTTCGCTTAGATAAGAAGACTTGTCATTCTTTGGCTTCTCAGTTTTTTGCGAACCAAATGAAGACTTTCTTGATTCAGCAATAACAGCTACTGCATGCCCCGAGAAATATGCAGTAGTCCATCGTTTCGTTCGATAATAAGGATTTCCCTTGGAGCCATATCCAGCGATATATTCTTCTTCGTGATACTCTATATGCTTATCACTAAAGAATTTGATTAATCCATTACCTCCTATCTGGAGACAATGCCACTTGAGCTCAGATTCGACTTGTGCGGGATCGTCGTGTTCGTTTATTGTTCGTATTAGTTTGATTTCTTTTTTTATTCGATACTCCCGTAAAAATTCTTGCTTCGTGCAGCCAGCCCAAGAGAGACACCTGTTTTGTAACTCTTTGTGTTCCTGTTCAATAATCGTAAAACCTTCCGGGGAGAGTGATCCTGAAATTTGAGAACTTGGATGATGAGGAAATAGGTTTCTCCACATTTGACTATTATAGAATTTTTGCATTTGATCTTTTGATCTCAAAAATACATAACCTGTCTTTGCACATTTTGTCAGCTCTCTTGAATTAAAACATTTTTCACAAATATATTCAGCTTTATTGACTTGATCATCAATTTTAAGATATTTTGTGTAATTATCTTTCAAGCTATCTGCTTGATTTATTTTACAAATAGAATCGCATAGTTCGCAATGTTTGTGAGGAAATGATCTCGTTCCACACTTTGCACAATAAGGCTTTACCCAATCATGAATTATTCTTATTATCGATTTTAAATTAGACGGAATATTTAACATCATTTAAGATACCGTTTGTTTATTAAAAACAACGTCTACAACGCCTGCAATGAAACTTTCCATCATAACTCCTATTTACGGTATTTCCGCATTTGCGGCATACTCTTTTATCTGGATCCTTCCAAGAAGGTCGTCTTGAAGACCTACTCCCCAAAGCTTTCACAACACACCCGACAACAATAGCAGAAATGATCAGTTCTCCCAACATGACATTAAACGTAAGTATTTATTTAGAATCTTTTCTATAGATGTGAGCCGTAAATTTATGGTCGCTGTTTTTTATGATACACCACAAGCAATTATTGATATTGCAGAAATAATTCACGATATCTGAATTATCTTTGAATTGATGTATTAATTGCATGTGAGACGAGCTGACATAGTTATAAGAAATATTTTTACTCACCTTCTTGAAGACGTTTTGGCGTTTCCGGCTGGACCACTCCGACTGATATTGAAATATCTCCGCCTTCCCCGTATTATAAATAGAAATAATATCTCTATAGTCACGATTGGTCGTATCCCTGTGATTTGGCGTCCAATCGCCCAGTAAGTCGTCATAGGGAACGGTCATGCCCTTCAGCATCCTCTTCTTCAGGCAGGGAATCGTTTGAATAAATTCTCTGAGTTTTCTGGCCTCATCCATGTTTTCAGATGCTGACTTTTTTCTGATCACAGTTTGAGCAAAATCCATGTATTTCTGTGAAAGCACAGAAACCTTTTTCCGACATTGCTGAACAAGGTCAAATTTTTCCTTAAAAAACGCTTTTCTCGTTTCATTTCCATGCACGATGACTCCATCGCAACTATATAAAGAAAGCCTTTCCGCACTAATATAGAATCCGCTTGTTTCAAAACTTCTGGCGTTGATCAACTTGTCGTAGTCCTCAAGTATCCATGCCATTGTCGAGTATCCTCTGATGATTAAGATTTCTTCGTTTGACGCCTTCTTGTCAACCCATGACTCCTCTTGCCTAAAGGACTTATCTGAATAGGTTAAATCCTTTTTCTCAACCTTCATCTTGTCATTGATCCGAAATATTCTATTAGCATCTGTTGAAACGGTTCCAATCCATTCCTTTCCTTCGAATGCAGGAAATTCGTGAATGTTATTCCTGTCCAGAAAATCATAGTCAGCTTTCAAAACTTGTTCCTTGTAGTCAGAAATCATCTTTCCTGTTTCCGAATCTCCCTGAGTCAGGCATTTTTTCTCCAGAGAAGAAATCTTATCAATATGCTTCTGGATCAATGGTTCGCATAGTTCTCTTGTCTTTGCTCTATAGGAACTTTCAACTTTTTGCAGAGCCTCCGGCACATCGGTACGGAAATCCATGGCGAAGGCTGGGCAAATAGCTAAGAGAGGTAAAATGAGGGGGAATATCGCTTTCATAATAACGTGGTTATTAAAAAATGTTACGAAGAGACAGAGAACTTGAGGGATACCACCTGATGGAATTGCCTTCATAGTGCTTTTGTCTATCCCGAAGGTCAAGACTAAATGTAACGTTTTCATTACATTTAGTCTTGTGTCCTTCCGTGAAAATCGTGCCATCCGGGGGTGATATATAGAAGGATGAGAAGATTTCTTATCTGACAAACAATTCATTTATCACCATTATGTTACAATATTTCATATTCACTTGTCCTCAGTGCGGATCTCACGATCTGTGCCGGGTTGAACGAACGCTGGCCTACAGAAAAGAACGCCACATTGTCCGAAAGAGACATGAGTACCTTCCCGGGGATTCGGAACTCATGGATCTGGAATATCAGGGCCTTGCCGGGCTTCAGTGTGGCCGGTGCCGGTATCCAGACACCAGGAAAGGTTCCTTTCGATGGAAGTCGTGGCAGGATCTCGAACAGTCGGGATGCCTTGCATCTGATCCAGACGAAGGGAAAGAAAAAGTTTCCTGCATGGTCTGTGCTCTTGATGGTCACATTTACCGCACCCACGTTCTGCTCCATCCCGGAGAAGCTTTGTCGGAAGATCAAAGGCTACATCTGCTGAACCACATTATCCCCGGGCAAACCGGGATAGTGATCTGCGATCGAGATGAGGTCAAAGACATGCCGGATATGCCAGTTGGACATTCCGATGTCGTCGAGTGACCCATCCTTCATCCATTACTCTTCAAGAGCAATGGATTTTTTTAGCTGTCACTTTTGCTATGGCGAGCCGACATCAAGGCTTCATCCACATTGTTGCCCAACAAGTCGGAGGGAGAACAACCCAAGGCTCGGGCCAAAAGCAGGACTTCGGAGTCGACGACTCGCCGCGTCCCCAGTTCTATCTTGATGAGGGTTTCTCGAATAAGCTGCCAACCCAACCTCTGACAAGCCCCGGCAAGATCATGCTGAGTCCATTTTTTAGCTCTGCGGTATTTGCGGACGGCATCGCCGATGATATTGAGTTGTCCCTTCATGTAATGAAGGTGTTACAATATCAGGATCACTTTCAGCAGAGGGAACGATACTATTACATTAAATAAATCTTTTACATAACCAGCTTTCCCGTCTCATTTCAGATGATTAGGAACCCTGGAATTTAAGTAAACGGGTTAAACAACCTCTTTATACCGTGAATAGAAGTACTCGAAAATATGTTGGCGGTAGGTGTCAATACTCGTATCCGTGTATACTTCGGGAAGGTTTTTCCACAATGTATCCCGAATGAGGTTGGATATCTCCGCCGTGGTATTGGGCTTATCCGTCCAGTGGTCAAGAGCTGTTATCTTTTCCTTGACACTTACCAATAGATCTTTCGAAACCGTCTTGATGATTTTGATGTCTTTGACAGAGAGATTGTCGGAAAAGAGCATATCGAAAAGCGCCAATTCCTCTTCGTTGTCAAGGCCCTCTCTTACGTATCGCTGTTGTTCCGTGTTGAGGTCTGAAGCCAGTTTCATCAGCTCTTCGAAGGTACGTTCAATGTTGGCTTTATCCTGATCCTGATTGTATTCGTCAATGATTGCCTGGTACCTCTCGTAATAATTCACACGACCGGGATTGTTCACTATCATCTGTTCAAGATAGTATTCCACCAATTCTTCCAGATCCTTCATCGCCAAGTTCCGTTTCTTTGCTTTTGCAAATTCCCGAGAGAGGCGTTCAAAGTCGATTTGGCTGATATCGATTGTCTTGTCCGGTTTCGTATCATCAGGCCTGGATTGATGTACGATGATGTATTCGTTAACAATCTTGTTGATTTCCACCATCAACCCTGTAGTGTCCGCGTGTTTTCGCTTTTTCTGAAGCTCATCATAGATAGCCTTGATGGCATTCTTGTTGGCACGGGTTTCATCGTCTACGTCGTCTCTGTTGACATACTTCATCAGACGAAACAGTTCGTTGGCATACGTTTGAAAAGTCTTCTTGATTTCCAGTGTTCCGCACATAGCGTTAGCCGCCTGTTGAATGAGCTCCAATCGATCAAAACTGTCAGGGATGGATTTTACCAGAGTTTCGAGAATGAATCCATGCTCCTTCAGGAAATCACAGATCTTTTCAACAAGCTCTGCAATTCTCGACAACAGCTTCTCCTTATCCACTGTTGGATCATCTCCGCCACCTCCCCGGGTACCGGTATAGTCGGCAAGTGCCTTTTTCAGGGCGCTGACGATGCCGATATAGTCGATCACGAGGCCATTGCTTTTCCCCTCGTTCACACGATTGGCACGTGCAATGGCCTGCATCAGTGAGTGAGCTTTCAACGGCTTGTCCAGGTACAGGCAGGAAAGGCTCTTGACGTCAAAGCCGGTCAGCCACATAGCGCAGACAAACACTATGCGAAAAGGACTTTCGGACTTCTTGAATTCCTTGTCCATTTCGCGTTTCTCCATCTTGGTACGGTGGGGGATGATGTCCAGCCCCCACTTGTTGAAGGTCAGAATTTCGTTCTGTTCCTGGCTGATGACGACAGCCATCTCTGTTTCTTCCATCCAGCGAATTTTGCGTTCCATCTCGAGAGATTCCTGCTGACTGGTGTGTTTTTGCCGTTCCTTCAAGGAGACTATTTCCTGAGTCCAGTACTCCTGTACAAAATTGAACATCCGAACACACGTCACCTTGTTGAGGCAAACGAACATGGCCTTGCCGCTTGTCCACAAATCGGAATAATGGCGAACAAAGTCCTGCGCAATGGCTCGCAGCCGCGGCTCTGCCGTCAGTACGTGGATTTCTTTGGCAAACTCACGTTCCAGCTTTTCCTGCTGGATGGGATCAAGATCTGCGGCTTCGATCGCTTCAATCATGCGTTCGTTCAGTGCTGGGGTGCCTGCAAGGCCAATTTTATTCCCTCTGTTCTCATAGTAGAGTGGAACAGTAGCCCCATCTTCCACGGCCCGTTGGAAGTCATACACGGAAACGTAGCCGCCGAAGGTTCGTTCGGTGATATTGTCACTGGTGAGAAGTGGTGTGCCTGTAAAACCTATTCGCGACGCCGTCGGCAACAATTGGCACATGTTGTCCGCAAAGAGACCATATTGGCTGCGGTGTGCCTCGTCTGACATGATGAGCAAATCATGCTTCGGGGTGATGGGATGGACGACAGGTTGGTTGAATTTTTGAATGAGCGTGAAAATAAAGCTCTGGTTCCCTTGGAGTTTATTGACGAGGTCGGTTCCGCTGGTGGCAATAAAACGGGAGGCTTTTGCTTTGCCGAGCATGCCGCAATTTTCGAACGTGTCGCTAATCTGGGTGTTCAACTCTTCCCGGTCGGTCAGGATGACGATGGTCGGAGAACCGAAGCACTTTCGGCGTATCTTCTGCGCCAGAAAGAGCATGGAATAACTCTTGCCGCTGCCTTGAGTGTGCCAGAATACACCCAGTTTGCCATTGTTTAGCTGGCGGGTCTCGTAGGCCTTGACGGCCTCATTTACACCCAGGTACTGGTGGTTGCGGGCCAGGATCTTGGCGGTACGCCCTTCGCTGTGGTCATAGAGGATGAAGTTTTCCACCAGGTCGAGAAAATTGTTCTTTTTGCAGATCCCCCTCAACTGCGTAGCCAAGGCCACGCTGCCTTCGTCCGTTTCATGCAGACGTTTCCATTCATGAAAAAACTCATACTTGCTGCCGAGCGTTCCCACCTTGGCCTCTCCGCCGTTGCTCAGCATCACAATGGCATTGTAGTGGAACAGGTGGGGAATGGTATCCAGGTAATCCGTGTAGTTATCTGTATAGGCGTTTTGCACATCGACCGTATTCTTTTTCAGCTCAATAAAGAGCAAAGGTATACCATTGACGAACCCCACAACATCCGTTCTGCGCCTGTAGAGCTCACCCCAAACCTTGAGTTCCTTGATTGCCAGAAAGTGGTTGTTCTCCGGGTTCTGGAAGTCAATGACGGCAACACGCTTTTCTTCACTCTCCCCGTCCGGTTTCCGGAGCGTGACGGGAATGCCGTCACGGATCAGATTGTATTTCTCCTCGTTGATCTGGAGAAGCGATGAGGTGGAAAGGTGCGTATCCAGCGTTCGGATGGCCTCGTCCGCCAAGTCATCGGTGATCCATGGATTGAGCTTGCGGATAGCGGCCCGCAGGTAACGGGTCAGGAGTATCTCCCGGTAGCTTTTTCTGCCGAACGTGCCATTTTCTCCGAGTTTTTCGGAGTTATAGGCTGTCGCCACCTCCCAGCCCAGCTCCTCCTGAAGCAATCGTCCCGTGCTTTCCTGCACCAGAATGTTTTCCGAATAGTCGTAGCTCATGGGTGATGTTCTTTTCTGTTTGATGCATATTACACTGCAATCTCTCCGTTCATCAATTTCGGGAGGAGACGGTCACGAGCCTGACTCAATTCTGTACATTGTTTACTGCGAATAAAGATTTGATCAAATATAGGTTGAACAAACCTACCAAATGATAAAATGATTTCTGTTTCTGGCAATAAATAAGAGAGCTTCTTTAGTTTATCCGATTTAACACGTTGACGCCCATCACTGCCACTCATGCTGTTTATCGCTGCTTGCCGGAAGTCATCAGTTCGAGCCAACAAATAAACCATGTATGGATTAAGTTTTTTGCTGCGCATGACAATGTATTCTGTTGATCCAACTGCTCCTTCATCACTTGCTATACCCCATACATAAGCCGTTTTCCCATTTTCCAAGCATGGCGTAATTCTTGCCAATAAAGTATCTCCATTTTGAAATTTACTTCCTGCGTTAGACTGAGCCAAGCCAAATTCTGCTTCATTGAGAACCATAGATGATGTGCTTAATGCAGACATGGGAACACTCTGCTTAATCCTATCTTTATCGAGTTTTATTTTGGGATCAAATTCGATAACATTATCCAGCTGACAGAGCTTCCAGCCCTCCGGCACTCCATCAACAATTTTTGTCTTCTCGTAACCAGGAAAACGCAAATCGACGAACCACTCTTTGTACAGGCGTTGAACTGCCTCTTCCAACAGCTTGATTTGCTTCCTATTATTCTCGATTAGATCGTCGTAGGCAGAAAGAATATCGGCGATGCGCTTTTGAATAGAAACAGGAGGACAAGGAAAAGAGACTGTAGATAATTTTTCCCACGATAAATTATCTTGAGCGGCACCTTGCGAAATTTGTTTACATTTTTGTTGGAAGATATCAAATATATATTTGATATAACGAACGTCTGCTATATTTTCATAAGGAATAAAACCAATCACACTATCAGGAAAACATGCAGGTATTCCAAGTATCGCTGTATCAGCAATATTTGCGGCGATTGTGATACACAAAGTATCTTTAGGCCACAGCTTACTTTGAGCTAAACCTTTTTCGTTATATGTTTGAAAATACTCTAAAAGACGAAAATTGGCAGCTTTAATATCGCCTGTTTGAATAAAAGGATATTTCCCTCCATATAAAGAAACATCATTACGAGGTCTATGCTTTGAACGTCCTCGTGCCACATACCCCATTTTGTCTAATCGTTTCTCCTCCCACTTCATAGTCCCAATTCCTGCCAATTCTTCGAGATACCTTCCATTAGTTGGTTGGATTCCTCCTGTAGTTTCAACAATTCCTTATGAATCTCCGCCATGCGTGCCTTGAAATCCACCCCATCATCTTCAACAGGGGCAACGCCGACATAGGCACCGGGTGTTAGAGACCAGCCTTTTTCCTTAATGTCTTCGAGACTTGCCAGCTTGCATAGGCCGAGCACATCTCGGTATTCGCCTTCGCCGAATTTACTGAAGAGCCAGTCCGCCTCTTTTGCTACCGTGAGCATGGCGTTCACTTCGGATTGCTTGCAGTCCCAGTCAGACTGTATTTTCTTCTTCTCCTTGCGAAGCGCCGTTTCCACAGCGCTAACAGCGGCTGCGCGCATTTGCTTGAGCATATCTTCGAGGGCTTGCCGTGCCGGGGCGAAATCGGAGTTGCTTGTCAGGGCTTCCGTCAAGGCGGTGTTGTCCGTTTTCTCGGCGTATGTACGCAAGGTGACTCGGTATTCCTCCATGAGGGCTTGGTATTTATCGACTTCCCCCCGGTAGAGCCAGACAATGGAGTTCAAGTTCTTGAGCTGCCATTCCGTCCATTCATTCAGCGTACGGTCCACGACCGTGTAGTAGTTGCGGGCATCGATGAAAAGCACCTTGTCGAGCCTGTCGGCAGACTTTCCCTTGTCGAAGAACCACAGGGAGCAGGGAAGGCTCTTTGTATAGAAAAAATTGTTGCTGACACTGATCATGCAGTCTACATGGCCTGTGCGAACCAGTTGTTCGCGTATGTCCTTGTCCCGGCCCGAACTGTCGGTGGAGGAAGAGGCCATGACAAAGCCTGCCCGGCCATGGTCATTGAGATACGAGTAGAAATACGAGATCCATAGATAATTGCCGTTGCAGATTTCCTTGTTCTTGTTGACTGCCGGCAGGCCGAAGGGAAGGCGCCCTGCGCTTTCGGCTCCCTCCGCCTTGACCTTGTCTACATTGAAGGGAGGGTTGGCCATGACATAGTCGCATTTGCCGTTGAGGTTGTGGGCATCATGGTAGAAGGTGTTGGCTTCGTCCCCGGATTTGATGACGCCGGTCAAACCATGTACCGCCATATTCATGAGGCAGAGATTGGCATTGTACTCCACTTTCTCCTGCCCGTAAAAGGTCATCGAGTTATTGGCCGTCATACCGGAGGCGTGAACGAAATCTCCCGTCTGGATAAACATACCTCCGCTACCGGCAGCAGGATCGAGAAGCGTTCCCCGGGAGGGCTCCAGAATGTTCACGATCATTTTGACTAGAGACTTGGGCGTAAAGAAGACGCCGTCGTCCTGAGCAATATTTTTTGCAAACTTGTTCAGGAAATACTCGTAGATGCGACCGATGACGTCGCCGCCAACTTTGTCCAGCGCATCGTTGTTGAAAATGCGGATGAGTTCTCCGAGTAACTCATCGGGAAAGTCAGTATAGCTCCTAGGTAAAACACCTTGCAGCTGGAGACTCTGTGATTCCACAAGAGCCATGGCATTGTTGACAACTTCTCCCAGACTTTTCATGGCATGTCCGTCCATACTGACCAGATTGGCAGACGCGATATCGGAAGGAAGGTTGACAAGCCAGGCATACTGGGCTTCCCGGGGAAGAAAAATGGCGCTTTTGGCGCTAAAATCGCTGGCCTCTACAGGGCGGACTCGTCCACCTCGAGAAGGAAGATTTCTGATGATTTCGTCTTCCACAAGCTTGTACCGGCTGAATGCATATCGCAGGAAGAGCAGCCCCAGAACAGGCATACAATATTGATTCGATGTCAATTTTGATCCTGCGCGGAGAAGATCTGCGGATTCCCAGAGGTCATTCTCCAGTTTTTTGATGTTCACAGCTGTTGCCATTATCGCTTTGTTGGGTACTGGTTGGATGCATGGCTTCCCAGGTAATTTGGAAACCGGAGCACAGGCGTAGGATTCCTATGCCATAAAACCGACAAAAACTCAAGCTAGAACACCTGTTATCTTCCAGATACCATTGCTTCCCTGAACATTTAAGAAGAAGGGATAGGTTTACTATATGAGAACGATTTCTCGCAATACTACCGTACTGTAGCTAAAAGAAAGCCCCCCATGAGAGAGACTTCCTGATGTTGCCAGTCTTACACCTGCCACACATCTTCGGGGGGAGGAGTCAACGATACCCCGTCTCCCGGTACGGACATACTGACCGTGCGAACACTCCGGCTCAGCCATACGAACAGTTCCGGGAACTTCTGCTCATTGATCTGCATGGGAGGGAGCCCCGGGCTGATGCTGGAAAGCTCCGACAGATCAGCGCGGCCGATACCGAAGACGAACACGCTGAGCTTGCGGGCAGCCATCAGTTCCTTCAATCGTCCCTCCAGCTCCCGGTGCCGGGCGCTGGTCGGAACCCCGTCCGTCATCACGACAAGCCAGGGCTGGTAGAATTCCACCCCGTGTGCCCGGTAGGTACGCTTGCGGCTGTCGAGTTCAGCTAGAGCCAATTCGACGGCTTCACCAAGGAGCGTTTCATTCTCCTGTGACGTGGAGATCTTCAGGACTTTGTCAGATTCCCGGATCGGACCGAATTCTTTCACCGTCGTCGTTGTCCGGGCGAATGTGATCACCGCTACATCGGCGGCCAGTTTTGCCAGAGGATCGGCGAGAATGTCGCTGACGAACCGCTGAAACCCGGAGTTGAGCTCATCCATCCGGGTGACGATATTGTCTCCCGTGACGATATTCCAGTTGATCCCGTCAGAATACTCCTGACGGAGGACTTGTTGATGGTCGCCCCGGACAATACCGTTCATACTGCTGCTGGCATCCAGCAGAAAGAGAACGGGAAGCCGGGCGTTGGCGTTGTTGCCGAACTCGCGCATGGCGGCGAGTTGTTCCTGTCTGGTTGGGGGTGTCGATGATGATATAGACATGGTTTATTCAAGTTAATGGTTGGTGGTTGGATTCCGGGTTGCCTGATTCAATGCGCTACGACGTCGTATGCAGAGCTTGCATAAAGATTTGGCATGAGATTGCCGTAAACGCCGTGCGACATCGTCAGGAGCTTCCCGGAAACGAATCCCGCAGTCCGCACAGATGTTGGATGTCATCTGTACCAGCAGACTGTGGGGTGGGCAGGGCCGGTCGTACAGAAGATCCCGGTACATGGGATGATCCCTTCTTCCTCCCGGTTCCATATCCCTGAGGTATTGCTGCAAACAACGCGTCAGATACCCCGGCATGGCGCGTGGACGCAAATCGCGACGCTGGACACAGGTAAGATTGTGACCGAGAGCATCGCGGAGCTTGCGGGGGAGATACGACCAGACATAGCGTCCGGGGGTATCGGGCGGGTAGAATCCCGCTGGCGGTCTGTACGAAGCAAACGGGTACGGCAGTATGCCCTTTCCGGCGGCTTCCCGCATGTCTCCTTCTCCCCCTTGCCGGGCGAAGGGAGACAGGCCGAGCGTCAGCGTCATGAAGAGCAGGACGGACAGGGCGTAGGCATCGTGGCTGCGGGTACGGAGGAAGTCTCCGAAGTTGCCGTGGAGCTCCGGAGCCCGGAAACGCTCCGTACCGACGGAACAGGGATAGTCTTCGATTTGGAAACTATCGACGTCTACCCAACAAGCTGAGCCATCAGAAGAAACCATCACATTGCCGGGATGCAGATCGCCCAGAACGACACCGTAACGGTGCAGCGTGTGGACGGATTCCGACAAGTTCAGGCATAACCTGGTCAGATCGTAACGGTTCCATGAAGGGAACTGTTTCTTCAGCAGCTCCGCATGAAACGCAAACGCCCCGAGCGGAACACCGTCCACCCGGGGCATCAGCACGCCGACAAAGCGCCGCAGTTCGTCGTACAGGATCTCGCGCGGCCACGCCACGCACGGGGAACGAATGGGGCGGGAACACATCAGCCGAAGCTTCTGCTCACGCCAACGCATCCGTTGCGTTGGATGATAGAGCTTGGCTACAAGTGGCGATCCTGATGCCGAATGGGCAGCAAAGACCGATCCTTCACCTCCTTCCGCAATGGGTTTTCCCAGAACGATTCGTTTCCTTCTATCAGAGAACAGAACATCTCCGGTCGAGTACTTCCTGCCATTGCCGCAGAGTTCTTCATCCAGCCGCCTCACCTGATGGCGGAGTGCATAGAATGGAGTCATGGAAACATGACGGCAGGTAATAAGCCGTCACATATAGATGACGCGGGGATGGAAAATATTTCAATTATGATTGATAAAATTATTCAGCTAGTATATTTTATCAATCGTAAGGAGAAAAAATGACAACTCTTATTCCGCGCCCCCAGTATACCGAACGCATTGCTCCGTTTATCGGCAAGAACATCATCAAGGTTCTTACCGGGCAGCGTCGTATCGGCAAGAGTTTCATTCTGCGACAGGTGATGGAGGAAATTCGCAGGAAGGAGCCGGAGGCTCACATCATTTCCATCAACAAGGAGCTGGAACAATTCCGGGATATCCGTACCCATGAGGATTTGTCACATTATCTGGAACCTTTGCTGAGTAAGCCGGGACCCCATTACCTGTTCATCGATGAGGTACAGGAGATTGAGGGTTTCCAGTTCTGCCTGCGCAGCCTGCTGGCCGAGGAGAAGTGCGATATTTTCTGCACCGGCAGCAATGCCCAAATGCTTTCGGGGGAACTGGCGACTCATCTGGCCGGACGGTCCGTAAGTTTCGATGTTCACAGCTTGAGTTACCGGGAGTTCCTGGCATTCCATCGTCTGGAAGCCGGGCAGGAAAGCCTGAAGAAGTATCTGACGTTTGGCGGTATGCCTTATCTGGCTCATATCGGGCTGGAAGCCGATGTTCCTTTCGAGTATTTGCGTTCCGTCTATTCCACCATTCTGTTGAAGGATACGGTGGCCCGGGAGAAAATACGCAATGTGCATTTCTTGGAAGATCTCGTGGCCTATCTGGCCGACAATATCGGCAATCTGTTTTCAGCCAATAATATCAGCAAGTTTCTGAAGTCGCAGAGGGTGGATCTGTCTCCCCAGGTGACGCTGAATTACCTGCGGGCCTTGAGCAATGCCTATTTGATTCACCGGGTTTCCCGCGCCGAAGTGGGCGGCATGAAGATTTTTGAGACAGGAGAGAAGTTTTACTTCGAGGATATCGGCATCAGTCATGCCATTCGAGGCTTCAATTTCCGACGGGATGTTCACAAGGTGATGGAGAATGCGGTTTACCTGCATCTGATTCAGCAGGGGTATTCCATTCATGTCGGACAGCTGAAGGAGCAGGAAATCGATTTTGTCGCCGACAAGTCGGGAGACAAGCTCTATATCCAGGTGAGCCTGAGTGTCGCCGACGAGAAGACAGCCGCCCGGGAATTCGGGAATCTGCTGGCCGTTCAGGACAATTATCCCAAGTATGTGGTGACGCTCAACGATATGATTCTGGGCGATAATCAGGAGGGTATTCGCCACATGAATCTGGAAGAATTTCTTTTGAATGAATTATAGAGGCAAACATCAGCTGGCAGCCAAGGCCGGCAAAACACCGTAGTTCGTCGTACAGGCTCCCGCGCGGCCATGCCACGCACGGGTAACGAATGGGCCGGGAATACATCAGCCGAAGCTTCTATTCGCACCATCGCATCCGTTGCGTTGGATGATAGAGCTTGGCTACAGGAGAAGCTGTTGGTGACCGCAGGCACTCGATCTTTCACCGCCTTCCGCAATGAGCTTCCCAAGAACGATTCGTTTCCCTCGGCCTGGGAACAGAACATCTCCGGTCGAGTACTTCCTGTTGTTACCGCAGATCGTTTCATCCAGCCGCCTCACCTGATGGTGGAGTGCATAGAATGGAGTCATGAGTACATGACGGCAGGTAATAAGCCGTCATATATAGATGACGCGGTCAACAGCGTTATTTCATCGTTTCCGCAGCCTGAAAAAGGCATCCCAGAAATGCCATATATACTTGCTATGAGTATATTATATCATTCACAACAATGTCCTCCTGTTATTGCCTGCATTCTTTCAATTGAATGTTCCGGACTAATAGGAGATGCCCCTTATGCTTATGTAGAAATGCAGAATCTGCATATGGATTCCCTTTCATCCGTCCGATTGAAAGTCATCCTTCTTGATTCTCTTCCACTTTTAAGAGGAAAGAATTCTGGTAGGATACTCCGTAAGCAGGGCAGCCTTCTTCTTGACAGCCCTTTATCAAAACGTGACCTCAAGAAGTTGGTCTCTCCTGGGCAAGTAGAACATGCCGTGCTGAAAGTCAGTCACAAGAAAATCATATTAACGGCACGAAGTGTACGTGGGGATGATTCCTACTGGGGAGACCTCACCTATGCCCTTAGTCAGAAATATTTCCCTGGCCACTGATTTCAGGGAATCACATCAACATCATCGCAGGGGTAACTCTACGGTGATGTTTTTTATCTGCTACCAGACTACTGAATAGAAATGGTACCTATTGTCAGAAAATAGTCAGAAAAATATATTCCTTTTTGTGCCGTTTTAGGCGCTTTTCAGGGTAGCGAACAGATATGGAAGAAGGCTGATACAGATAAAAGAAAAGAGCCTCAATCCTTTCGGAATGAGGCTCTTATTAGTGGCTCCCCCGGTTGGGCTCGAACCAACGACCTAGTGATTAACAGTCACCCGCTCTACCGCTGAGCTACAGGGGAGTTACGTCCTTGAACGCGGAGCGTTTATATACGTATTCGTGTTTTTTGCCAAGAATAATTTTGTATGAGAGACGTTTTTTTTGAGACAAAGGGTGTAAATCCTTCTGAATACCTTTTATTATCAAAAAGAAAGGGCTACCATTATGGTAGCCCTTTCGAAGTCAGATTGGATAAGGAAAGCCTTAGAAGTTCCAGGAGAACCCGGCTTCGATTACATGATAGGGATCGGCATCCTGAATCTTCAGCATTTCGTAGCCGATTACGAAGTCGGCGGAATCGCTGATGGAGAATTTGAAACCGGCGTTGGCAGTCCAAGTAAACTTGGTGTCGGAGTCCGTGTTGCTGTGGCTGGAACCAGGCGACTTGAAAGTAAGTTTATTATCGGTGAAGGATACGCCGCCTTTGGCTCCGATGTAGAACAAGGTAGAATCGGAAAGGGAGACATTGATGTTGTATCCGAGCAGAACCGGGATGGCGGTCAGGCGGGATTTCAGGGAGTCAATGCCGGGGAAGTTTTTGGTGGAGACGTTTTCAGAACCTCCAAGCATACCCGTTGTCAACGAAATTTCATGAATGATCTGGTCACCTTCGATGTAGTTCTGAAGGCCGATGAAACCACCTGCGATGTTGGGAAGTTCGTCATCGGAAGCCCAACCGTAAGCGCCTTTAATGGTCATGCCGAAGGTGGAATCGTACTTTTGGGTGTACTGACCGCAGGAAACTCCGGTTCCGGAGTCGGTGTACTTGGGGACGGGAACGGCAGCCTGTGCCGGAACGAATCCCAGTGCGAGGGCAAGGGAGGAGTAACGGAGGAATGACATGGTATTCATTTCGTTGTCTGGTTAGTAGTGTTTTTCTGGAGAGGGTGTCTCGTTATGGTGATTGACCTGTCACAACCTGAGGTATCGCCCAGTTGCCGAAAAGAACGGAATGTCAAGGACGGCAAATTAGCTGGTGCTTATGTCTTGGTTGGGGGTAAGGTCAATGACAGGGCGCCTGCCAGATGGAGTTTTTGCTACGCAAAAACGCAACAACCTCTCACAGGCGGTTATCATATACTGCATCATTACTTGCAGGGGGCGGTCTTGTCCATAAAAATTTTCCGTTTTGAGAGGAGAATTTGCTGATGAAGGGCCGGATGCCCGCTGAGAGGAGTACTACGACGGTTGCGAAGCCACTAAGACGGGAGGCTCTTTATAAAAAAGTGAGAATGAATACCAGAAAGAACAAAGATCAATGTTGAAGGATTAGAAAAAGGAGATTTTTGTCAAAATCGTTGAAGCTTTCCATCCCGGGAGCCCTTACAAGAAACCCTCTTCAAGTATTTCACTTAAAGAGGGTTATTTGGTACGCACGAAAGGACTCGAACCTTCACAGGGTTGCCCCCACTAGAACCTGAATCTAGCGCGTCTACCATTCCGCCACGTGCGCTTTTAGTTGGTAAGACGTGAGGAGTTAACCACGAGGGAGTATGTTTGGCAAGTATTTTCCTTCGTTTTTTTCGATCATGGATGAGAATGGAGGATGCGGGATGAACGAGAAAGCCCCACGTACGGGGATGCGAGTGGGGCTTTCTATTTAAGGTGTTGATTGTGTTAGTATTGCAGTGCTCCTTCGAGGACGAGCCGTTCAAAATCTGCGACATTGATGACTTGTCCGGTTAGGCGTGCGTGTTCCATGGCGAAGGCCATGACGTGGGAGTGGGCGGACTGGGTGATGGAGGTTTTCATGTCGGCCGGGGTGGGGACATTGACCATGTCGTCGTACAGTTCGTTGACGAGTCCCCAGTCGCCACCTCCGTGGCCGGCGTAACCTCCGTCGGCTTCCGGGACTTCAATGACGCGGACGGGACCTCCGAAGTGATCCTGGACGGTGATTTCTCCAGGTCCGTTGTTTTTGTAAAAGACACCTGCGCGGAGTTTGCCCTTGGTGCCGTAGATTTCAATGTGGCGGCCTTGTTCGAAAGCGGTCATGGTGAATGTACCGGTCATGCCGCCTTCGAAGCGCATGATGCCGACCTGGTGGTCCGGTTGGTTGTTGTCGCACTGGAGGTAGTCGCGGCCCCAGGGACTGGTGCGGAGCCATTCGTAGATTTCTTCTTCGGTGGCTTCGTCGGCTCGGTCGTAGACCATCCGGAGCCAGCGGCGGGCTTCGGCGTCGGTGGCGTATTTGCGGGCGTCCCAGGGATCTTCGCCGACGGGGGTGGTCCAATCGACACAGCGTTCGGGACGCGGGCTTCGGAGGGTTTCCTTGCGGAAGAAGGTGAGTTCTCCGAAGCTGGCGATGGATTCGCATTTGCGGCCGAAGAGCCAGTAGAGGATGTCCATGTCATGGCAGCATTTGGCGACGATCATGGGAGTGGAGGTATTGCTGTTACCCCAGTGTCCGCGCGTGAAGGAGTGGGCGAAGTGCCAGGCTCCGACTCCTTCGTTGGCGTTGAATGTGATGATGTCGCCGAGTTCTCCGCTGGTGATGATGTCGCGGATGGTGTTATAGAACGGGGTGTAGCGCAGGACGTGACAGACGAGGACGCGGCGGTTGAGTTCTTCTGCCAGATCGCGGAGCTGGAGGGCTTCCCTCAGGGTTTGGGCGATGGGTTTTTCGAGCAGGATGTCGTAACCGAGGCGAAGGGCTTTTTGGCAAGGGATATAGTGGTAGTTGTCCTGGGTGCCGATGATGGCGACGTCGGCGAGTTTGGGTTCGGCCAGGAGGGCTTCGGCGTTTTCAAAGAGACGGACGGAAACCTGTTCGTCCGCGGGGGCGTAGCTGCGGACGGCTTCGGCGCGTTCGCGGACGGGGTCGGCCGCTGCGTTGATTTTGTAGCGTTCGGGGGTTTCCATTGCCAGTTTTGTATAGGTGCGGGTACGTGCGCCGCAGCCGATGCCGGCAAGGCTGAGCCTGTGTGGAGAGGTCATGGTGTGGAGTGAGTAATTGTTTGTTAAAGTGTTGAAATGAAGCTGAAGGGGGTTCAGGCCTGATGGATGCCGCTTTTGATGAGGAGGGCTTCGGCGTCGGGGTCGCGTCCCATGAAGTCGCGGTAGAGTTCGGCGGCTGGTTTGCTGTTGCCTTTGGAAAGGATGCAGCGGCGGAAATCCCGGCCTGTTTGCTTGTTGAGGACACCTTCCTTGAGGAAGCGGGAGAAGGCATCGGCTTCCAGAACTTCCGCCCACTTGTAGGAGTAGTACCCGGCGGCGTATCCGGTTGGGTCTGCAAAGATGTGGGTAAGGCGCCGGGCGACGGAGTTGCCTTTAGCTGTCATGGGAACGCGGTAGTCGCTGAGGATTTCATCGTCTACTTCTTCAATGTTGCGGCCCAGGTAACGGTCGGTATGGACGTGGAGTTCAAGGTCGAGCTTGCCGAAGGTAAGCTGGCGCATGAAAGCTGTGGCGCTCATGTAATTGCGGGCGGCGCGCATTTTTGCGAAAAGTTCGTCGGGGATGTCTTCGCCGCTCTGGTAGTGGGAGGCGTACATGTTGACGGATTCTTTTTCCCAGCACCAGTTTTCGTTGATTTGGGAGGGAAGTTCGACGAAATCCCAAGCGACGTTGGTACCGGAGAGGGATTTGACTTCCACATCGCTGAGGAGCTGATGGAGCAGGTGCCCGAATTCGTGAAAGATAGTTTCTACTTCCCGATGGGCCAGCAGGGCGGGTTTGTCGCCGACGGGCTTGGTCATGTTACCGATCATGAGGCCGAGGTGAGGGATGCGGGGCTGGCCGTCCATGGGGGGCAGCCCGTAGCTGAGGCAGTTCATCCAGGCGCCCCCGCGTTTGGAGTCGCGAGGATGCCAGTCGGCATAGAACGAACCGAGGTGTTCTCCTGTCTCGGTGTCGCGAATTTCGTAGAAGAGTACTTCGGGGTGCCATACTTCCACGGCGTCTTGTTCTTCGGGGGTGCGTTCACGGCCCTCAAGGCAGACGGTGGGTTTCTGGATGACTTTGATACCGTAGAGGAGGGAGTATATGGCAAACATGCCCTGCATGACTTTGTCGACAGAGTAGTAGGGACGGAGATCTTCTTCGTTGAAGGCGTAGAGTTCCTGTCGGCGTTTTTCCGCCCAGTACGATGTTTCCCAAGGGCTGAGTTTGTCTGCCTGTTCACCGGTTTTAGCGTTTCTGTAGGCGAGGAGTTCGCTCATGTCCTGGATGAAGCAGGGCTTGACTTCATCGTGCAGGTGGTTGATGAAGTTGAGGGCATTGTCTCCGGATCCGGCCATGCGGCGCGAGGTGGTGTAGTCGGCAAAAGTGTTGAAGCCGAGCATGGCGACTTTTTCCTGACGCAGGCGGAGGATGCGGTCGATGAGTCGGGAATTGTCGTATTCTCCGGTACCGATTGTCGTGGAGCCTTCCCAGAGCCGGCGTCGCAGCTTATCGGATTCCGCGAATTGGAGGACGGGGCTCATTGAGGTGAATTGCTGGGTGAAGCGCCAGGCCGGGGACTCTTCCGTACCGTGTCCTTTGGAAAGGGCATCGAGCCGGGCGGCTTCGCGGGCAGAGTCCGGAAGTCCGGCAAGTTCGGCCTCATCGGTGACGATGAGTTCCCAGGCGTTGGTGGAGTCCAGCACGTTTTCCGCGAATTTTTTGGTGAGCTGGGTGAGTTCCGCCTGGATTTCGGCAAAGCGGTTTTTGTCTTCTTCGGGGAGATCGGCTCCGCTTTCACGGAAGTCGGCCAGAGTTTCTTCGATGAAGCGTTTTTTCGTCGGGGAGAGTTGTTCGACCCATGGGCATTCGGCTGCTTTTTTCAGGACGTTCCAGAGAGCGGGATTGAGGGGGATGGATGCGGAGAAGCGTGACACTTCGGGCAACATGTCGGCTATGGCTTCTCTTTGCGCCGGGTTATCCATGACGGAGTCCAGGTGCATGAGGCGTCCCCAGCCAAGATTGAGGGCATCTGTGGCCTGTTCCAAGGCGCCGAAGGTGGATTCGTAGGTGAGACGGTCAAGGGGCTGGCTGCAAATGGACTTAATGTTCCGGGCGGCTTGTTCCATGGCGAGAGTGATGTCCGGTTTGACGCATTCTGGCTTGAGTTGCGACCACCGGACTTGGAAATCCGGGTTGAGGAAAGGATGGGGATCTTGTTGCATGGCTATTTGGATGATGGTGTGGACGTTCGTTTGGAGGATGAAGAGGATTTTGTTTTTCCGGTTTTTTTACCGGGGCGGGAGGATGATGAGGGGAGAACTTGTCCAGGGTTTACTGCTGCTTGCTCTGCTTTTTGCAGGAGAGCCAATAAAGCGGCATGGTTGGGAAAACGCCGGAGACCTTCCTTACAGGAATTTTTGCAAGAGACCCAGTCCCGTTTACGGGCGTGCCATTGGGCGAGCCGCAATTCGGCCGGATAGGGCAGGACAGGGGGCATGAGGAGGGAGGAGAATCGTTGCTGTTCCACGTCGGATTGGAGCCAGATGGGGGCGGAATCCGTGTAGAGAAGGGCTTTGCATTCCAATCCGAGGCGGTCATTTAATTCCAGACTGCGTACCCAGTGAGAAACGGCGCCTTCTTCATCGGCTTTGGGGCCGCTTTGGGCAAGGGTGGTACAAATTTTTTCCAAGTTGGCCAATCTGGATGAAAGATCCTTTTTGTTACCGTTGACGAGAGCTGTTTTTCCTTGGGCAGCCTGGATACAGGCTGCTGTGATGCCGTCGCTGAGAGAAGGTGGATTTATGTCCAGGGTTTGGGGTGTGACGGATTCGATTTCCCGGGATCCCTTCCAGGGATATCGTGAGAGAGCCAGGCGCATGGGCAGCGTGCGGGTTTCCCAAAGCTGCATGAGCGACCCTGTTGCACGGGGACGGGATGTGTCGACGGGGCGGGAGGCGAGTTTGGCTGCTTCCCGGATGGCTCCGTTTTCATCTCCCCGGCAGAAGCGGGCCATTGCCTTGTAGGCTAGTGAACGGAACAGTCCTTCATTGTCCGCTGGTGAAAGTTTCTCTTCATTTTGCCACAAGGTATAAGCATCTGCCGCACGGGCAAAAGAATCTTCAGAGGCTTTGTAGTCCCCCCGGCGAAACTGGATATGTCCCAGAAGGTGAAGAGCTGGCGGATAGCCGGGTACTAGTTCCAGAGCTTTTTGTACTGCCTGCAGGGCATCCTCTCCCATGGTGGGGTTTGTTTCCTGTAAAAGGGCTTTCATGAACCAGGCCGCCGGAGTGGATGGGTGAGCGGTCAGATAGGCATCCAGCAGGGTTTGAGCCTGTTCCTGCCCGGGCTTGGGGGAACCTTCGTCGGTGAAACCGTCGCGCAACATCATGGCGGCGAAGAGGGGCGCCCATGGGTCGCGTTTCCAATTGTCTGCAATATCCAGAAAAACCTTGGCGGCATCCGGAGAACCGTTTTTCAACAAGGTTACGAGGGCTCTCCCGTATTCCAATTCACGGGAAGGCAATTGTCCCAATTCCAGCTGAAGCCTGATGTTCTGCAAGGCCTGTTCCTTCCGGGCTTCGTGCTCGTGATGGGGAGTAATGCAACTAAGCGCCAGTCCCCATTGGGCCATCATGCACGAAGGATCCAGTTTGATGGCTTTCCTGAATTCCCGGTAGGCGGCGTCATCCCAGAATGTCAGGAGACAGGCAATGCCATTGAGAACATGACGCTGTGCCTCCGAGGATGAGGTTGCGACGAGCATTGTCAACCCTCCGCAAGGATATGTAGCCCATTCTCCCGGGGCGGGCGCAGCCGGAACTCCCATGTTGCCCCCTGTGAGGTTGGCCGCTCCCGGGGGCTGGGGTGTTTCCTGCTCCGCCCATCCCGGGCAGATGGGGAGTACCGCGCAGAACAATGGCAGCAAGGGGCGGAGGAAGGAGATCATGGCGTTTTGTTACATACGATCCGGTACCTGAATGCCGAGGAGTCCCAATCCATGTTGGAGAACACGGGCCGTCAGCTCGCACAAAGCCAGGCGAGAGTGCCGGGTGACGCCTTCGGATTTGAGGACCGGACAGGCTTCATAGAATGAATGGAAGGCGCGAGCCAAATCGAAGAGGTAGGCGGCTAGAATGTTCGGACGGCAGTCGTCCAGAACCATCGGCACTACTTCCGCATATCTGACCAGCATGCGTGACAGGTGGATTTCCGCAGGCTCCGTCAAGGTTATCGGAATCGACCAATCGAGCGTTTCTCCGTCCAGTTTGCGGAAGATGGAACGGACCCGGACATAGGAGTTCTGGAGGTAGGGAGCCGTGTCGCCCTGCAGGGCCAGCATCTTGTCCCAGTTGAATACATAGTCCGTCATGCGGTTCTGGGAAAGTTCGGCAAATTTTACAGCACCGATACCGACGATGGTCGAGACGCGGGATTTTTCTTCAGCGGCCATGTCCGGGCTCTTTTCTTCAATGACTTTGCCGGCTCGTTCGATGGCTTCGTCCAGAACGTCCTGGAGGGACACCGTATCGCCGGAGCGCGTCTTGAACGGACGGCGGTCATCCCCAAGGATGGAACCGAATGCGATGTGACGGAAATCGCCGGTCATGCCGCGGCGGCGCTGGACATCGAAGATTTGGCGGAAGTGCAATTCCTGCGGGGCTCCTACAACATACCAGATAGAATCCGCGTGCCATGTTTTGATGCGGTAGTCCAGAGTGGCGAGGTCGGTTGTGGCGTAGAGGAATCCGCCATCGGCTTTGCGGATAATACAGGGATTGGGTCGCCAGTCATCCTTGTCGCGGACGAGGAAGGGGCTGTCTGCTGATGGTTCCTTACCGTCTTCCTCGAATACGCAAATGGCGCCATCGCTCTCGCGGGCAATACCCGATGCGAGCATATCGTCGACGAGAGGGGCGAGGGCATCGTTGTAGAAACTTTCACCCAGCCAGTGATCGAAGTGGATGTCGAGCCTGTTGTAGATCTTTTCCAAGCCGGATTTGGATACTGCAACGCAACGTTGCCAGATATCCAGGTTTTCTTGGTCTCCGCTCTGCAGTTTGACGAGTTCAGCTTTACAGACATCGAGGAGTTCCGGCTTTTCCTTGCACATGGCATTGACGTCCTTGTACACGCGCAGGAGTTCGTCAATCGGATTGGCCTCCAGCGCCTGCTGGTCGAGGATGTTTTTCCAGCCCCAGAGGATCATGCCGAACTGGGTGCCCCAGTCACCGATGTGATTGTCGGTGATGACCTGGTGACCTAGAAAGCGGGAGATCCGAGCCAGGGAATCGCCTATAATTGTCGAACGGATATGGCCGACGTGCATGGGCTTGGCCACATTGGGAGCCGAAAAGTCAATGACGATGGTTTTTGGGGAAGCTGTTGCTTCTACACCGAGGCGGTCATCCGCCAACATGTCCAAAACTCCGGAAGCGAAGAATTCGGGGCGAATTTTGAAATTGATGAAACCCGGACCGGCGATATCCGTGGTACAGATATCCTGATTGCCGATTTCATCGACAATCTGCTGTGCCAGGGCGCGCGGATTCGTGCGGGCCTGTTTGGCGAGCACCATGGCTGCATTGCTTTGGTAGTCTCCGAAACGCAAGTCGGCGGCTGCGGTGACGGTCGGTTGGAAGCCGGCGGGGATCTTGTCGCCGAGAACTGTGACCAAGGCATCCGTCAATTTCTTTTCAAGTAAAGCTGGTATCGTCATGTCTTGGTTCTGATGGACTACGAATATGGCCTTCGAGTCAAGGGGCAACTCGTGTAAGACGGAATTTTCTTACAGCCAAAGGCTCTCTCTCTGCTTTTCCATTTCTGTGAAAATCAGTTGGGACGAAGCCCATGTCGTCTAAATCAACCAGGTTCATTCATTTCAACTTGACAAAAAGCCTCAATCCGTGCTTACTCACGTGGCAAACCTTCCAAGGCCGGCTTGGCGGAATGGTAGACGCGCTCGACTCAAAATCGAGTTCCAAAAGAGTGTGGGTTCGAGTCCCACAGCCGGTACCAATTTCTTTTTTTAAAACACTGGCTTTCTATGAGTTGGTGTTTTTTTAGGTAAAAAATCTGAAGCTAAAGAGGGTAGCTCAACACCAAAACCGGCGGGGAACGATGAAAATTGTCTGTTTGATTGAGAATACATCTACCCGGGATGGACTACAGTGTGAATTTGGTCTTAGTTTCTATGTGGAAACCGAGTTGCGTAAAGTTTTATTCGACATGGGGCTCGGAACAGGAGCTCTGGAAAATGCCAGGCGTTTGGGAATTGATCTATCGTCCGTAGATGTGGCAATCCTTTCCCATGGACATTACGATCACGGAGGTGGACTCCGTGCTTTTCTGGAAGTCAATGACAACGCTCCCGTTTATGTTCAGGAAGAAGCGTTCGGCGATCATTATTCCAGAACACAACAAGGTTATGCCTACATCGGGCTTGATAAAAATCTGGAAGCCGATTCCCGCGTGATTAAACTCCGTGGAGATTACATGCTGGATGGTGAACTCAGGCTTTTTACCGATGGCCGTGGCAGGAAGGAATGGATCCCCGAAACGAATGCTACACTGCTTGTGCGCCGGGAGGAGGGAGGTTATGTACGGGACAATTTTCCTCACGAACAGAATCTTCTGATTTCATCCGGTGGAAGCCATGTGCTTTTGACAGGTTGTTCTCACGGTGGTATTGTCAATATCATGGAACAATGTGAGCGTGTAACGGGCATTATCCCGAAAACTGTGATCGGAGGCTTCCATTTGTGCAACCCCCGGACGGGCAAGAGTGCCGACATATCCCTCTTGCGGGATTTGTCCGTTCAACTGTCACGCTGGCCTTCCACATACTATACCTGTCATTGCACAGGCCAAGAGGCGTACGAATCTCTATGTTCCCTCATGCCCAACAGGATTCGCTACATCAGTACCGGCGATGAACTGGTTTTGTAAATGAATTTCTGTTAATAGACGGCTTCCATATAGGCAACAAGGAAACAGGGGAGTGTCCTGTCTGTGACTGGAGGGGGAGTTCAGCGAAAACCGTTGGGATAGGTTAGATGGACGGGCTGGTGTTGACCATGTTGCGGTATCGCATGGGGCGGTAGCCGAGGGATTGGAGGTAAGAGGTATTGAGAGAGTGTTCGGCGCATTTCCAGACGGGCAGGGGGCCGGCTTCGCGGGCTGTGAAGCCGGAGTGGTCTTTGGTGTCCCAGGCAATAAACATGAGAACGTGTTGGCCGGGGATGATCAGGATGTCGCCGGGTTGCAGCTCTTCCCATGAGAAGAGGGGATTACAGAGCTTGGGGAGTTCCCGGGTAGAATAGGGGCGGTCCAGTCTCCAGCAGCGTGAGATGAAACCGGAACAATCAATGCCGGCGGCAAAGCGGCTGACGGCATTGTCTCCGGCTTTCTGTTTGTCAGCAGTACCCATGTCCCCTGCAGCGGTGGGAATGCTGCCGGAGGGAACAGATTGGGTTAGTCGTTCGGCAAATTGGCGGGGGGTGTCAAAGCCTCCCCATTTGTACGGCATTCCCCGGGAGAGGGTACCGGGGCGCCACCAGCTACCCCGGAGAGGATTGGGTGAGACGGCATCAGGTGTGTCGATGCGGATGCCATCAGGATCCAGTCCATGGCGGATGTTGTCGGCCTTTCCTTTCCATGTCATTTCCGTGTAAGCACTGCTGATAGCGAGGGATTCAGATCTGGTGACGAAGCTATACGGTCCGGGGATGTCCCGGGTGCAAGGACTGCATGCTACCAACAAACAGGCAAGAATGCCGCAAATGAGAGGAATGCGGAGAGACATGGATTTTGAGAAAAAATGGATGCGGCAAGGGCACTTATGACCGGGTTGGCGCGGATGGGTTAACGGAGAATTTCAATCCCGGAAATTCACGAACTTTGATGATGCCCGTTTTATCGCTCCACTGGATGGGAACGAAAGTGAACATCCACCGGCGTGCCGAGTTGTTGACGGGGCTTTTGACAAGAACGGTATTCCAGCCCTTGTTGAGACGGATGTCGACGGGTTTTCGGATGTAGTAGTTTTCATCCTTCATAGCTCCATTGTTACCGGGCTTTTGCCATTTGGGAGGAGCTATTTCCTGACCGTTGACCCAGAATTGAGGGTCGCAATGGAACCATTTGCCAGGGACGCTGACGGGGCCGTTTCGCCAGTCGGAGGACGCCCATGTCTGGCCGCTGATCCAGAAGGGAACGCTTTGCGTTTTGGGGGAATAGATATAGGTGAGGGCGTACCATGTACTGTTTTTATGGGGGAAAGCTCCCATTTTGCCACCGTTGAAGAGCGTGGGGAAGTCACAGTAATGCTTGAAGATGAGAGTACCCCCCGAGTAGGTTTCCGGGTCCCATGAGTAGGTTTTGCCCTGGAAAGAGTAGGAAGATGCCGCTTTGCCGGTTTTGATGATTTGTTCGGGAGGGAAGACGGTGGCTGTTTTTCCTTCGTTGGGGAATGGACCGATTAGTTTCCAGGGAATGTTGGCTTGCCGGACATAGGGAAAGTAGCGTTTGGTGAAAAAGCGGTCCCGGATGGCGAGGATGCGGTTTTCATATTCAGAGAAGCCCTGAAGCAATGGATCTCCCTGAACGGGGAGGTTGGAGAAGTATTTCATGTATTCGTCAGAGTTCGGGTTACCCTGAACGGGCTGGTGAGGGTTGTTCCAGAGAGGTTCGCTGACAAAGGCAATGCCGGAATAAATGGGAGAGACGGATTCCTGGGTCAGGGGATCTTCGATCGGAAGATCCGGCCACGAACAGAGGAACATGCCCAGGCCGTTGGCTTCCTGGAATGGGCACGGCCGACGAAAGTAGAGTGTCATGGCTGCCTCGAATGGGTCGATGTGGTTCAGGTAGGTTTCCAGGGAATCGATGTACGAGGCTCCTTTGGTGGGCCAGGCTCCGCGGGCCTGGCGCCCGGACCAGAGTTGCTGGACGGCTCCGTTGTAGCCTTTTGGTGAGAGACCGGGTTGCCAACGGATGGTGGTGGCTCCCAGCTTTTCGACGAATTGAAAATATTGCTTGAGCGTGTTGTCGTCTACGTGTGTTTCCTTTTCCCTGGCTTCGTCGGTACCGATATGGATGTAGGGGAGATGGCCTTTGGGTACGAGGTTGTGCATTTCCTCGATAAGTTTGCCGAGGGTTTCTGTGGCACGGGGATCGTTCATGGATTCGATACCCATGGCTTTGCGGAAACAACGCGAGTGGCCCGGCATGTCCATTTCCGGAACGAGCGTGATGTTGCGTTGGCGGCAGTAATTGACCAGATCGCGGAAGTCGTCTTGGGAATAGAATTCTCCGGGTCGGCGAGTGAAGTTTTTTGGGTCGTTTAGTTGAGGAAACAATTTGCTTTCCAGCCTCCACCCTTCATTTTCCGTGAAGTGGAAGTGGTATACGTTGAGCTTCATGTCGGCCATGGAATCGATGACTCGCTTGATCATGGGAACGGGCATGAAATTGCGCCCTACATCGTTGGTAAACCCGCGGATGGGGAAGTCAGGCCAGTCGGAGATGGAACAAAGAGCCAGGGTTGTTTTTCCATTGCGCCGGATGATGAGCTGTTCCAGGGTTTTCATGCCGTAAAAGAACCCTCGGACATGGGTGGCCCTGATGGAGATCCCTTGTTCCGTAGCCTGGACGTGGTAGGCTTCTTCCGCTATTTCAGGGGATCTCATATGCTCCCGTAGTTTATCGGGCCATGTTTTTTCCCGGACGAAGGTGATGCGAAAGGAGGCCTCCGGGGTGACGGTAACGTTGTGTTTGCGAAGGAATGATGTTAATTCCCCCTCGATCAATTTCTGCCGGGATTTGTCATCGGTACCGGTGGCCGGGGGAAGGTCGATACGGACGGCTGACAGTGGGATGGCTTTGTCCCGCCAAGTTAATTCCTGTGGTTTGGGGACGAGGGGGGGAGCCGCATCGGGATACAGGCGGTAGTTGGCACCGTTGGCGGGATATTCCGGGGATGTGTCGGCGGCTATGCCAGTCCATGCCGCAAGGCAGCATAGCCCCGTTGAGAGCAGGAATGAAGTGATCGTGTTCATGGGAGTCTTGAGGAAAGAAGCAACGCTTGTTCCAAAGTTACTCAAATGAAAATATCACTTCCTGCAAATTACACAAGATCCCGGCGTTATGTAATGCCTGAATGTCACCGATTTTTAACGGACACATTGAAGTTTGATCCCCCATCCATCGGGATATTGGCCAACCCGACCGAAGCGTCCGGCTTTTAACAGAACGGTGTTATTTCCCTTTTTAAGAGTGACGGGAATAAGGTCCGCCCCTTGATATTCGACATCATTCGGTTGTTGAATGGTGTGGATTTTCCTGCCGTTGAACCATATTTCGCATGCATCTTTGGCGTTGACGGCGAGGTAGGCGGGACCTTCGCTGTCTGACTTGATGGAAGCGCGGGCGTAGGCCAGTTTGCCGTTGCCCCCCAGGAGGCGATCCATGTTGACCAGTCCGGAGGGTTCCGGTGCGATATCTTTCCAGCTTGTCGTTTCTCCGGTTTCCGGTGAGTAAATTTGGTCTTGGATCGGTTTGCGGATGTCGTACGGATAGGCGGGGGAAAGCTGCCAGTCCGAGACGGGCAGGAGTGTCCGGTTGACGCATTCGGGGAAGTGAGTCAGACGCAGCCGTGTAGCTCCGTAGGGGGTGAGGGTGATTGTTTCTTCCTTGCCGTCCGTCGTATAGGCGATGGGGATCAACGGGGTGAAGCGGTTTTCTTCCAATTTCCAGCCGGGGATGCGCTGGACGGGCACCTGAAGGGCGGAAGCCCCGTCCCCTCCGTCAAAGGGGTAGGCATCATTCTTTTTGGGAAGAACCCGGACGCGTTCACGGAAGTTCGATTCATCCAGAGCGAGAGCGTAATTCCATGGAGCGGCCGCTTTCAATGAGAGAGTAGGGAACTGAGAATTGCCGGTTTCTCTGGAGTTGATGTCGACTTGCTCAGGAATGGCGTAGGAATAGAGCAGGGGACCGCGCTCCAGACTTAGAGAATTTTGATAGCGATTGAGGTGCAGGGGCATGGGGAATCGCAGAGTGACGACATCTCCATTCTTGAAGGTACGGTTCAGCTGGGCAAAGGAGCCGGAGCGGAAGTCGCCTGTGACGGTTTGTCCGTTGACGGCTATTTCCGGGCTGGCACACCAGGCCGGGATGCGGAAACGGAAGGGAACGGTCGTTTGTTCATCCGTTTCGAATTTGAACTCAACGGTGTCCGAGAAGGGGTAGTCCGTTTTTTCATGAACAGTGACCGTCCGTCCGCTTTGACCGAGAGGGCCGGAGATCGTGGAGGGACCATACAGGACGGCGGTGAGAATACCGTCGGAATCGGTCATCCACATGCGGGAAGCGAAGTTGGGCATCAGCCTGTGGACATTGCCGGGACAACATGCCGGTTCATGGTGGGGACTGTAACTCATCCAGCGTGTACCCCGGTGAAACTTGGAGTGTGTGGAATTGTCGGTGGCGATGAACTGGTTGTCGCCGGACATGTATTGAAGGTTGGTGAAATCCTTGGAAACAGCTCCAGGACCGGCATTGAAACAGGCTTTTTCGATCATGTCGGCGTATTTGGCATTGCCGGTTGCCATGAGGAAGTAGCCGAGAGTCCACGTGAAGTCGGAACTGACGCAGGTTTCATGGGGTTGGGAAGGATCGCGGGTAGATAGATATTCCGTGCTGGACGGGACTCCGCTGGGGCCCATGTGATCGCGTTCCAGAACGCGTATGGCGTTTTCGGCAGCCTGGAGATAGGAGGGGTCACCGGTATAAATATAGAGGATGGCGGGGAGTTTCAGTTCCTCGCTGAAGGTAACGCCATGCATGACGATTTTGTTGTTTCCGGCTGTGGCGGCCATGGTAAGGCGTTCTTCGGTAGCCGGTTGGGTGTTGAAGATCTTGTAGGCATCGACGGCTTTGTCCTTCAGTGCGGTATCGCCAGTCCATTCATAAGTTTTCAACAGTCCTTCTATGTTGGTTGCGTTGCGGAATCCCAGACCGATATCCTTGGCCGTCGTCAGGGAGAAATGCTTATGGAACGCATCGACGATTTGCTTGTCGCCCGTTGCCATGTAGTAGGGGATGACGGCCTTGAAGAAGACGCCATTGGGCCAGAGGGATTCGTTTTTCCTGAGGCTTGTACCGATCAGTCCCCTGGAGTTAGGATGTGTCACCACCCACTGGATGTTACGTTTGAACGTGTCGATTTTGGCCTGGTCATTCAACAAAAGCCCCAGTCTCACCATTCCGTCCAGATAGTAGGCAGTTTGCTCGTAGGGCCACCAGCTGTTGCTTTTATTGTTAATTTCACCTTCCCAGAGTTGAGTGTTAAACGGGAATCCATGTTCTTTCGGATGGCTGGTTAGGCCTTTTTGCTGGCGGACGAGATATTCTTTCAGCCATCCTTCGGGCTTGATGCATGTAGGGGAAATCTCCCGGAAGCGGTCATAGCGTGGAATGGATGGGGAAACTCCTGGCGATTGTGTTCCGGAAGCCGATATCCCCAAGAAAGAGAGGAGGCACGCGATTCGACAGGAATAGCGGGATAAGAAGTGAGCAATCAAAGACATGGTAAAATTACGAAAGTGCCGCGGGCATCATTTCATGTATCATCTTGTTTTTTGGACAAGATGTACAAAATATAAAAAAATTCAGTTGGATGATTTTTTTGCCTTCGAGGCGACGTATTCTGAATGATGAAAGCTCTTTTAATTGGAATTTGTTTTTTGACTGGTTCGTACTCTGTAATGACAGCATCCGGTTATGAGGAACGTGCGTATTTGGAACGTTCGGTTGATGCCTCCGGTCTCAGGGAAATATTGAAAACGGATCGTTCCTGGGTACCCTATCCCGCCTACGCTGACCGCAGCGGCTGGGAAAAATTAATGGGTGACAGCCGCGAGGAATTAATCCGGCGTGGGGAGAAAATGCTTGATTATCCGTGGCAGGTGATCAAAGCGACGGACTACCTCGAGTTTGAACGCAGCGGCAACCGCGAGGTGATGCAGCGTCCTCATGCGGCCAATTGCAACGCCTTGAAGGATCTTGTACTGGCGGAACTGGCCGAAGGCAAGGGACGATTCATGAACCAGATCGCCAACGGAGTTTTTTATTTTAGCGAAATGACAGCGTGGTCTCTCTCCGCCCACCTGACGGCACAGAAGAATCACCGTCCCCTGCCGGATGACCAGGAGCAGATCATTGACCTGACATCGGGGGAAATCTCCTCCATTCTCTCCTGGACTCACTATTTCTTGAAGGATGAGTTGGATAAAATCCATCCCCTCCTGGCGTCCAGATTGAAACGTGAACTCTACAAACGGACGATTGAACCCTATTTAACCCGTTCTTACCATTGGAGCGCCCTGAACCGCCCCAAAGGTTGTTTTGTCAATAACTGGAATCCATGGTGCAATACCAACGTGCTTCAGACGATGCTATTGATGAGCGATGATCCTGCCGAAATGTGCGAAGGAGTACGCCGGACAATGTTGTCGGTGGATTGCTTTATGAATTATGTCAAAGGCGATGGAGCTTGTGAAGAAGGTCCGTCCTACTGGACCCATGCAGCCGGGAAATTGTATGATTATCTGACACTTATTTCCATGGCAACCCAGGGCAAGGTCAAATTGTTCGATAAGCCCCTGGTACGTCGCATGGGGGAATACCTTGCCGATTCCTATGTCGGTGACGGCTGGATTGTCAATTTTGCCGATGCTTCGGCAAAGGGAGGCGGAGACCCCGACTTGGTGTACAGATACGGAAAGGCAGTGAATAGTCCGGTGATGACGGGGTACGCGGCATCCCTCATGGGGAAAGCCGGCAAGAAAGCCGGAGCTCCACGGGGTATGGACATGTTCCGGACGCTGGAGTGGTTTGCTTCTCACAAAGAGTTGATGGCAGAGGAGCCGTCTATAGTCCGCAACGATGTGTCCTGGTACCCGGAGACGGAATTCTGCTACCTCTATGACAAGGGGAATGGATTCTTCGTTGCAACGAAAGGAGGCAACAATGGAGAAAGCCACAACCACAATGATGTAGGCACCTTCTCCCTCTATGTGCGGAACATGCCCGTCATCATTGATGTCGGCGTAGGTACTTATACGCGCCAGACCTTCAGCAACGAGCGTTATTCCATCTGGACGATGCAGAGCGATTACCACAACCTGCCGGCAATCAATGGAGTTTCCCAGAATCCGGGGGGAAAATACCGCGCCTCCAAGACTGCATGTGATGTCGGTCGTAAGACTTTTTCGACAGATATTGCCGGGGCTTATCCTGCCGAAGCGAAGGTAAAGAACTGGATTCGTACATGTACCCTAGGTAAAGACGGGTTGGATGTGACGGATACCTTTTCTCTGGAAGAAACCGTGACGGCTCCCAGTCTTCATTACATGACTTGGGCGGAGCCCGATCTGTCGATACCGGGAAAAGTGGTTTTGGACAAGGAAGGCCGCAAGGTGACCATGACTTACGATCCTTCGCAGCTGGAGGCTTCCGTCGAGAAGGTTTCGTTGACGGACAAGGCATTGACCCGCGTCTGGGGCGATGCCGTATACCGCCTTGTCCTGAAAGGCCGTCAAACGGGCAAGGACGGTTCCTACACCGTAAAATTCCGGTAAATATCCGTCCACAACGACCAATCACAATGCCAGTCCCGATGATAACCGTGGGGCTGGCATTCTTTTTTTCAAAAATGGGACGAATTTGATTTATTTTCTGACAATCTATCCTATCTTAAGAAGGAAAGGAAAAGGTGCTCGAATGATCGCCTTATTTTTTATTCCATTCCCAGGCAGAAGACATGCTCAAGCTTTTTAGTGATATGCCATCCAGTTCGGAAAGCAGTTCTGCAAGTTCCTCGGTACTGAGTAGCAGTTCTTTGTCACAATCAAGCTCGGGAAGTGGTTCCAGCTCCTCATCCAGTAGTTCTTCTTCATCCAGCAGTTCCACATCGGCTTCGTCTTCAAGCGGCCCCATTGAGGAAGGTTGTCCTTGCCCCTGTTCTTGCGACTGCGATGAAGAACCCGACCCCGACGACTGCAACAAAAATGGAGGTGGTAATTCCGCCGGTAACTTCCCCATCGGATCCAATCCGGACGATCCCGATGATTGCGAAGGGGAATTGGGCGTCGGTGGTGAAGGCAACAACTCCGGAGGCGATAGGAATGCTTTCGCAACCTTTAGCTTCCGGGCCGTACCGGAAAGTACCATCGGTGTCCGTTACAAGCACCCTCTGGAATGGACATCAGTCTGGAATGCCTCGGAGCGGAACGTGACCGTCATGCGGCCCACCGGCAGCGCCATCAGCTTTCATGCAGGCACCGGCAGCGCGGAAGCCGTTCCCGTCGGTACCTCCCGTAAGCTCAACTACCGCGTCCGGCTGGTCTCGGAGGACGGACAACCGTGTCCCTCGGGTTCCCCCGCTTTCCTGGACATGGTGCAAAGTAACGGACGCATCCTGCGCTTTTCCGCTTCAACCGGGCGGGTTTCCTCCCTCATCTCTCCGTCCGGTGTCGAAACCACTGCGGAACAATACGCTGCCCAGCTGCAAGTAACGCGGAATCCGGAGACGGGCGCTGTCGAAAGTGTCTGGTCGAAGTCTCAGGGCCTCCTGCAAACCATTCCTGCGGGTAACAAACTCACCCTCGCGTGGTTTGCTCCCGGGCAAGTCCGACGGAATTCTCTCGGCCTCCTCTCCGGCATGGGACTTCCATGGAAAACCGTTACCTACGAAACGACGGAAAAGGACGGTGTCCCCGTCATGCTCATCGACGAACAAAGGGAAGGCATGCCCGCTTTCCACTCGGAACGCTACGTCAAAGGCAATAACGTCACCATCATCACCGGAGAAGGCGCCGAACGCATCGTGCGCACCATCGAACGCGGATTCCTGCCCGGTGACAAATGGGAAACGATCGAGACCTACCGCCGCATGGATGCCGACGGCAACATCTCGGACGATCCCCCCGCCTCCTGCGTCCGCACCGTCAAGAAAAACACGGAGGGCGGATGGCTCACCCTGAGCAGAACGGTCGGGTATGGCACGCCCGAAGCCCAGACCACCCTCTACACCTACAACGAACAATTCCGCCGCACCCTCGTCATCGAACCCAATGGCAGCTATACGCGATACGAATACGATGAACGCGGGAGAACCACCCTGGAAGCAAGGCCGTGGGCCGGAGGGGGAGAACAGGCGATGCGTACAACCTACGCCGATCTCCGCTTCAACGACTTCCGTCCCGCCTCGGAAACGGATCTCATCATCGATGAAGACGGCGAAGAAACCGTCCTGGCTCGCCGCGTTTATACCTACGAAGACTCGGACGAAGTGAATCGTACGACCGTGACGGAAACCGCCCTCGGCTCCGTCAATGTCCATACGTCCGTCTCGGAAACCAACGGCCCGGCAGCCGTCTATCCGTATGCCCGCGGACGCGAACGCTTCATCCAGGGGGTCGACGGTCGCCAGACGCTGATTGAATACGCCCCGGCAGATTCCCATGGAGCCATCCATATGGTGACAAGAACCAGTATGGTCAACGGAGACATCGTCTCCGGACAAAGTTCCCGTGAAGTGGAATATATCGCCGACAACGGAACCGTCACGCGGAACGAACGCTACGTCCACACCGGGGAAGGGTGGTCGCTGGTAGCGGCGGAAGATTACGAATATAATGTCGAGCTCAAGCGTACCCGGGTTACCCGTGCCAACGGACGGGTGAGCACGACGGAATGGATGTGCTGCGGTCCTCTGCGGGAAACCGACGAGGACGGCATTACGGTTTCCTACGGCTATGACACGGCCAAACAACTCGTTGAAAGTATACGCTCGGCGACCGAAACTACGCCGGAAACAATCGTCTCCTATGTGCGTGATGCCGAAGACCGCGTGCTCGAAATGCGCCGGGACGTCGGCCCGATGACGACCGTCGAATCCTCATTCTACGACTCCATCGGACGGGTCACCAGTACCACGGATGTTTTGGGCCGCACCACATATACAGATTACAGCGAGGATCTACTCGTGACGACCGTTACCTCCCCCTCGGGCGCCACTTTCATTACCGAGGTCTATTATGACGGTACTACCGTGTTGCGATCCGGCACAGGGCAGAGGGAGATAGAAACGCGGATGGAATTGACCCCGGAAGGTATTCTGACAACGCGCCTCACGGGCAATGTCATTCTCTCCCGTCAATTGTCCAACGGATTCGGAGAAACCCTGCGGGAAGACACGCCCAACACACTGGGAGGCTTCATCTCAACCCATCATACCTACAACGGCAAGGGGCAGCGCACCCGTTCACAGACGGAGCAAATGGCTCCCACCCTGTACGAATACGATGAGATGGGGAATATGGTGAAACAAACGCTTGCCCTGTCGGATACCCCCACGCCGCTCAACTCCCGGATCACGGAAAAGTCTCAATCCTACGCCGTACGGGAAGATGGAATCTATCAGATTCAAACGACAATTGCCTACAATGCCTCTGGTCAACCCCTCGTCCAGATGACGGAGACACTCGTTTCTTCCCTGAGTGCAATCTTGGAAAGCAGGAGCCGGAGTCAGGACATCTATGGTCAGGTGTCCGAATCGTGGTCGGAATATACCGCGCCAACGAAGAGAACGCAGTACGCCAAGATTCCAACCTCGGTGTTGATTGCTTCTGCCATCGTTGTCGATGGCTTTGTTCAGCAATCGACAGACAATACCGGCATCACCACAACCCAAAGCAGGAGTTATACATCCAGCGGTCAGAAGGTCACACAAACCGATGGGCGAGGTAACACGACAAGCACGGAAACCGACCTGGCCGGGCGCATCATCAAAGAGCCTGATGCCGCAAGGGCGACGATCACCAGGGTTTATGACTCGCGGTTTGATCTGCCCTCTTGCGTCACCAATGCTCTGGGCGATACGACCTGTTACGCCTATGACATTCGAGGGCGTAAGATCGCGGAATACGGTACTGCCGTTCAGCCCGCCTGCTTCGGGTATGATGAGGCGGACCGCATGATTTCATTGACGACCTTCAGAATCGCGGATGAAGAGATTACGACGGATCCGAGTGAACGCACGGATGGCGATACGACCAGATGGACCTACGAGGAAGCTACTGGTCGCCAGTTGAAAAAAACGTATGCAGATGGTTCCGAGGTAATCGACACATACGATGCCATGAATCGCCTGAGTACAAGGACGCTGGCGCGAGGTATCGCCACGAGCTATTCTTACGATCCTTTGACTGGCGAGACAACCCAGGTTCATTACAGTGACGAGACACCTGATTTCACGTATGAATTCAATCATTTGGGGCAAATCGTCGCCATTACCACACAGGGGGAAGAACATCCCTATTCGCTGACGTACAATGACTACGGAGTCATGGCTGCAGAAGGCTACTGGATGGGGTGGCAGGAAAGCCATGTGAAACGCACATTCGACGCATTCGGTCGGCCTTCCTCGTCCGGGATTGAATTACAGAATGAGACACCCATTGAATGGGAACAGATTTATGACGAATGCGGTCGTATCTCCTCCTTCCGCCTTTTGGCGAATGAAACCCGGGGATTCGAGGAAAAGACTTTCCAGTTCAGTTATCTGCCGGGAAGTAGTCTCGTTTCAAGAATCGACTGGAGCAACGGCCTTTGCCTGGAATACACCTACCAATCGTGGCGTGACATCCTGACGGGGATCCGATGCGGAACCTCAGACAAGACCTATACAATCGCCGAGAAAACGAGGGAACTTGATCCCTTGGGACGTCCGGAAAAGGGTCTCAGAACGCGTCTTGGAGAAACACACGACGATTATTTCAGCTACAATTTACGGAATGAACTGACCGGGGCCATGTTCGGAGGAGGCCCGGTGTTCGAGTATGCATACGATAACATCGGCAACAGGGAACAGTTCCAGGTACGGGCAACACAGACAGATTACGAGAGCAACGAGCTCAACCAGTACTCGCTTATTACCCCGTCATACGCGCCGGCATTTACACCGACTTTCGATGCGGATGGGAACCAGACACGCATCCGGACCACGAGCGGCATCTGGAATGTAATCTACAATGCCAACAACCGTCCCATTCGCTTTGCAAGCGAGGACAACGAGACTGTGGTTGAGTGCCGTTACGACCACATGGGGCGCCGCGTCACGAAAAAAGTCAGTGTCGGTGGAATCGTGACGCAGCATGAAGGCTACCATTATCTGGATTATGTCCAGGTAGCGGCAGTCGATTTGTTGGCGAACAACGAAGTGCTCCATGCCATCTTGTGGAATCCTCTCGAATCCGTAGCTACCCGTCCGTTGGCTCTTGTGCGAGGTAGCAGCATCTACTACAGTGCACACGATTTCGTCAAAAATATCACGGAATGGATCAACGAACAGGGAGAAATAAGTGTCAGTTTCGACTATACCCCCTACGGTGAAGTCATATCGGAAACAGGAGATGTAAGCCTGAACGTGATCGGCTATTCGAGTGAAGTAATGGATCGAGAATTAGGCCTGGTGTATTACAACTACCGCCATCTCAATCCACTGGATGGCAGGTGGATTAGTAGAGATCCTATCGCAGAACAAGGAGGATTAAATCTATTTACCTTTGTATCCAATTCCATTGGAATAATTATTGATTTTTTGGGAGAAGCTCAAATTAATCTTCCAACTCCCGATGAACCAATTTTCATACACCCGTATGTAGATCCTGATACGCATTTACCATTGGTAGGGTATGTAACTCAAGAAGAAGTAAATAGATTTTATAAAGCGGCTATTGAGCTTTCATTAAAACGTAAAAACAATAAAAGATGCTATCAAGTATACATTCACGCAAAAGGTCTAGCGACTATTGATGATGTAAAAAATAAAAAATGCGATATAAAATTTATTATAGGCCATGGATGTAAAATAGATGGAAAGGATTATGTAGTAATGAAGGACGGTCAAATTTGCATTAATTCGCTTAACTCTAATGGTGTTCAAACCGTGGGATTTGGATGTTCTATAGGAGATAATAAAGGAATAGTACCACAATGTTATGCTGCAATTCAATTATCTGAAGCAATTGAAAAACTTGTAAAGAGTCCTGATTGTCCATGTAAAAAAGTATGTATTTTTTCTGGACCTGTTAATCAATAAGTAAATAATAGCCTATGAATAAAATTATTAAAATAATTTCATTTTTTCTGTGCATAAATTGTTATGGGCTAGATATTGAAACGTCCGAGATTCATAATATCGAATCAAAAATTAATGAAGATACGGATTCTTTAAATTTTATAATAAATTCACCTGTTTCGTGGAGCGATTTTTCAAAAATATTACATAATGCATATGCAAGAAATATAACGAAATTTTATATTTCTAAAAATTCTAAAAAGATAGATATTTCATCTAATTTTATTGAAAATGAATTCAGAGTAGCACTTCCAAATGCAAGTAAAAAAAATAGGAATCTATTTATATTTAAAATCGATAAAGTCGAATCTGAAAAATCCGGAGAATTTCTATATGCTGTTTGGAGTCTCGAGGAAAATGATATTTCCTGTCTGGATTTTTTTTGCAGGAGGATATCAAGAATAAAATCGGATAAAATAGCATTAAACCTTGCACTTAAAATAAATTTTGATATTTCTGATGTATTTAACATTATTGAATATATTCAGAATAATATTGGAGACAAGAAAATAATAGGAATAATGTTTTCAATGGAATAAAATGTATCGTGATTATCTAAACGTAAAATTCGTAATCTATTAAAATAAAAGAGTGGCAAAAATAAATTTCCAATTGCTGGTTATATTGTTGGTATCCTGTTACAATAACGACGTTGTTCTCGACAAGGAAATCAAGATGAAAATATCTACTATTAATGTGAGTAAGATAGAATCATTGAATGATATTTTGGATAAGCTCAATATCAATTCTGAATTTTCATTCTGTGGCGAACGAGGAAATCGTGAAATCTTCCAACTTGAAAATGGATTGGTGATCGATTTGATACCCAGAGAACCACAACCTATCATCCCTTCCAATATAGATAATCTTCTGGCAGACAATAAATCGACGGCAGGTAAGAAATCTTGTGAATCAAGAGATGAATATAAAAAATGTCACAACGAATACCGAGGTGTTAATATTTATAGTCATGGAATACTAATGACTACGAAACATATTTCTTTAAATTAATGCAAAATCAATCCATATGGAAAATAGTTTGCAATCATGCATAAAATATTATTTATAATATATTGTTGTATTTCGACAGCATTAGCATTTTGGGTCCCTCCGGAGTCATTTGAGGATCTTGTGAATAGTTCGGAACTCATTGTTACGGCAAAAGTTGGTCGTGTGCACATTGAAGAGAATAACAGCTACGTTCTATTAGAACCCATTGATGTATTATATGGTATCAATATACCGGAAATTTGGTTGGTGATTGATGTCCCAAAATGGGATAGCCCCATTGATCTTGGCTTCTATTATGACGGAAAGTATATTTGCTACTATGATGGGAGAAAATATTATGATGGTGATGGGATTGTAAAATATGAGAGCAATCTAGAGGATGTTTACTATATTATTCAAGAGGGGAAAAAATATTTGTTTTTCTTTCATTTTTCACGATGGCCTCGACCACCGTCATTTGGACTTTTAGACAAAGTTGAAGATTTTCCCCGCTCTTTTCTTCCATCTAATCCATCACTGGATTGTGTAATAGCTCGTCTTGAGGGAGATAAAATTATCAATTGGCCCTTTTCCATTGAGGGAAAAGTTATCACTGACGATAACCTACAATATCCGCCATTGGATTTTCAGGAAGTGAAAAGACAACTTATGTTGACTATTGATAAACAACATAAAAATGCTTTGGAAATGGCGAAAATGGGTGACCAGATGGCTCAATATTTGATGTTTTATTATTCGGCCATGGGTGTAGGAATGAAACGCGACTTGCAACAAGCGTACTATTGGATGAACAAAACACCTTATGACCCTTATCTTAAAGCTCAAATGGAAGAAATTAGAGAAACTCCGGAAGGGAATGAAAAAGCAATCAGTTACTACAAAGAGTTAGCCGATGATAATAATCTTCTCGCTCAATATCATTTAGCAAGGGCCTACTATGAAGGGAAAATGCTTCCACGAGATGATCGGAAATCTTTTGAATGGCTTTATTCGGCAGCACTTCGAGAATTACCTGCTGCTCAATTAAAATTATCGGCCTATTATGCCCACGGAATAGGGACAAAATTAATCTCATTCATTCCTGGCGTTGGCGCCTACGCGCCATGAAAAATGATTATCTTCCAGCCCTATATATGCCTTATCCGGCCTATGAATTATCCTCATTTAAAAATTAATATAATATAAAAAGGTCAGAAAATTACGGTTGCATATTCCAAATTAAGAATGACTAGAAAAAATAAAGTGTGTTAACACTCAACATTCTTATTATGTTGATACAATGAGTAGTAAAAGATATATTACAGTATTTGTTTCTTGTGTCTTCCTGCTTGTAAAGTCTTACGTCGATAAAACGATCATAGTATCTCACACAGAATCAATTGATGAAATGGAATGCATCGCTTGTGATTGATTCAATTGTTTTATGTGTATTAAAGAAATTTCGCTGCCTATGGTTTAAATTTATATTTTACTAAATATGTTTTTAGCATTATATTCATGTCTTAGTGTTCTTGGTCTGTCTATCAATAATGACCTCGTTTCGGTTAATTCATCAAATGATTTTTCTGTTTGTGTGTATTGTGAAAAATTTGATTTAGGAGACTTAATAAAATATGTAAAACAGCGATTTGTATTAAGAGATAATAAAATAAAGCACTATTCGACAATATTTATATTTTATTATAAAGGTTGCAATTCTGGAGTAACTGAAATATTTGTGCAAAAAAATGAATATGGAAATCATATCATACAGTGGGATTATTCCAAAGCCAAGAGTGTTAGAACGACTACAACAGAAACTAGTCCATGGCCATGTGGAGTCAATTTCTATACCTATGATAGAATTAAATCCATTTTAGAGGCACAATTCATTTATCGGACCAAATGGTATTTTATAAATAGTTTAAAAAGTTTTTGTGAAAATTATTGAATTTGATGGAATTGTTAAAATCTAATCGAAAAATAAATTCCCAATATTGTATTACAAGCATTGAATGAAGTTTTATGAATATTCCAAATGATGATATATCTGAAGATTTAAAGCATGAATATATTTGTAATTCAGGATGAATTTAATTTTTAATAGAATCATTATGAGTAAAGTGGAGAATTTCGTAGGTTTGTTAAAATGAGTAGTAAAATATATATTAAAATATTTGTTTTTTGTGTCTTCTCGCTTACAAAATCTTACGCCGATAAGGCGATTATAGTATCTCACACAGAATCGATTGATTCATTTGGTGATGACAAGGTAGCTATGATTTCCCGTGAAAACAGGAAGAGAGAATTTGAGGAAAGAGTTATTGCGTATGAAGAAAAGATTCCGCATGAATTGGGAAGACAATTTGATCGCATACCTGATGGAAAAGAAGATTATTATCCACTAATGCCGAAGGAAGATCGTGTTTTTTGGATTGACGTTTTCAAAAACTATACAAATTATAGTTTGAATGAAAAGCCGACTAGACCGACATTTCTTTGCGACAAGGTTTCGGAAACAAATGTTTGGAAAGCGTTCCTGTATTCACAATTTCCCGACTTGGATCTATGTCTTTATCTAAAACGTGGAGACAGTCCCATTCCTGTCTTCGTGATACTCAATCAAGGTCATATTATCAGCCTTCATTCTGATCAATTCAATAAATCCGGGACGAGAGGCAATCTGGATTCAATAGACTATGCAATTAATCAAGGAGGTGATTTGATCATAGTTTTACAAATAAAAAACCCTCAGGCTCGTAAACATACCGAATAGTGGAAGTACTACTGCTGAGGGCGTATAAATTGTTCCTGAGGCTTTTCCTCCAAACAACTCATTTAGTAATATAGGAAGGCTTTTCTGTCAAATTTTATTGTGTCATCACAGGCAAAAGAACTCTGATACTGGCTGTCGTGGGAGGTTCCCCAGGCGAGGCCGGCAAGAAGGGAAAACCTGTTAGTCAGTGTGCCTGGTGATGCTGTGCGTCTTGCGTTGTTCGGTAGTATGAATAGGAGAAGCTGCCCCATGGGGATGAGGCAGCTTCTGTTGTGAGGGGGGGGGTGTTTGTGGGACGTGGGCAGGATCAGGATACTTTGGCTTCGCCGAGGTTTTCGTTTCTGGGGCCTTTGTCGGTGTTGGGCAGAGGGACATTGCCGTATTCCTTGGCGAGTTCCTTGTATTTGCCGAACAAGCGCCGGACGGTTTCGAGCTCGTCGCCCTGGATGACCGGGGTTCTGGCTTTGCCGGGGGTCTTGACGAAGTTTTCTTCCCATTGGGCGAGTTCCTTGTAGAAATCATTGGCTCTCCAGGCTTCGCGTCCGTGAACCATGGGGAGTTTATCCTCGTTGTAGTCGGTACCGTCGTCGAGGTGTTTCCGGAGCATGTCGTAGAACATCTGCCAGCGGTGCCGGTAGAAACCTTCGATCAGGCCGCTCCATTCGCGCCAGCTGTAGTCGAAGATGATGGGATCCCCGGCGGTGCCTTCACCCCAGGAAGTGACTAGGGATGTCGCATCACGTTCCAGAAGTTCCTTTTCCTGCGGAGTAGTGCCCCAGGCGGTGGCTTCCGTAAGCCAGCGATCGAAGTTGAATTCGCGGCGGGTACGCAGAAGAACATCCGTGTCGGACAAGAGTTCGAGGAAGCGCGTCGAGTGCTTGACGAATTCGGCTTTATCTTTGTTCTTAAAGGCTTCTGCGGCTTTGGCATGGATGGCCTGCCCGAGGTTGGATTGGATCTGGCGCTGGACGTCGACGATGTCGAAGAGGTAGGGTTTGGAGTTCTTCATCTTGTCGGCATCCTTCAGGAGGTTTTCCTGGGCACGATAGAGCAATTCGGTGGGGTAGGGGATATGGAATCCGGCGTTAGGGCCTGACTTTTTGGGGTTGAGCGCCGGACGGGCGGCGATGATGGAGCTGTTTTCCGTGCCGTTGGTTCCCTTGCGGTAGGGGCCTTCGAGCAGAAGCATCCATGCTTCTTCCGCGGCTGGGGATTGGGTGCCGTAACGGCGTTCCGCATAGTCTTTCAGCCATGTTTTGAGATCGACTGCGTCCTCGTGGAGAGGCATTTCGAAAGTCAGATCGTAATAGACCGGGTTTTGTTCGATTCCTTCCATGAAGAGACCGGAACCGCAGGCGTTGGGGGCTTCCTTGCGGGCCTGGGCGTATTGATTGGAGGCGATGAGGGGGAGGTCTCCGTGCATGTTGATACGCCCGCCGAAGTTGTGGAGGTTGCCGGCGATGAAGGGGTGCCCCCAGAAATTCTGATGTTGTTTGCGTTTGGAGCCGTTGAGGTCGAGCATGATGAGGTTGTTGACCGGGACAGCGTCGACGATGGGCTTGTACATGCTCCAGCATTGCATGGCCCAGACGGAGCCGGGGTGGAAGGACTGGAAGAGTTCGTGAATGGCCTTGCCGACGGCGGGCAGGTATTCCGGGGTATGGACGGGAGGACTGCTTTCATGGAAGGGATCGGCGGCATAGACGCCGTGGGCTCCGAAAAGTTTTTTCTGTTCTTCCAGGAAGGTGCGTCCGATCTGGGCGAAAAGCGGATCCAGGGGATCGAGCTGGGCGGCACCGGGGAAGCCGCACCATCTGCCCTGGAGGCTGATTTTGGCTTCCGGATATTTGTCCTTGAGTTCGCGGGGGACGAAGCCGGTGAACCCTTGCTGGATAGGCTGCATGCCAAGTTCCAGCTGGCGTTCCATGATCTGTTTTCCGAGGGTGATGTGGCTGTCGATCCAGGACTTGGGCAGGGGGCCTCCTACTCCCTGAAGGTTTTGCATCCATTGCCAGGCGAAGTGTCCGGGGCCGGAAAGGAAGCGGCGGGCTTCCTCATCGGAGAACTTGAACTTGAGGAGGGTGTTGTACCACACGGCTTCCAGTCCCACAGGAGACAGCGGCATGTTGATGCCGTTCATCGCCATGAAGTCGAGTTCTCGCTCCCAGCGTTTCCAGTCCCACCAGGCGGCGGAGTAGCTGACGGTGCAGTAATTGAGGTAGGCGCGGAACTTCTGGTCGATGACTTTGCGTTCTTTTTTGTCGGGAAGAGGGAGGGTTTGGGGCAGGTTCAATTGATCCCCGAACCAGGAGAAGTGTCCTTTGGCCGTATATTTGATGTATTGGTTGAATGCCATGGCCAGCGAGACGGGGTTATTGCCCCTCAGGACGATTTTGCCGTCACGGGTATCGATTTCAAATACATCCCGATCCTGATCCCGGGGGATGATCTCCAGTGTGAATTGCCCGGAATATCCCGGCAGAACACGGTTGATTAGTTCTGTGGCTACACGGATTTGATGGTCTGCCGTGACGGGTTGCGATGGAGATGCCGCGGCATGCAGCTCTTCCTGTGCTTCCACAAAGGGGGACAAGGCGAGCAATGCCAGTGGCATTAGGGAACAAAGAAAAGGAATTTTCATATCGTACAGGATACGCATACAATTGGGGGATCTTTCTAAAAATTGGTAGTTTGTGAAGAGAAAAGCATCTAGGGAGAATCGGAATGCTCCATGGTTCGTTCCTGGCGAGAGCCCGGAAGTCCTTTTTCTGGAAGCTTTCCTCCCTGCCGGCTGGGAAAGGCGGGGGCTGGCGGCAGTTATGATTGCGTCCCGGAAAAAATGAATTATAGATGAGCGTATGAATTTGAAGTCGGCACTGGACTGGTTGTACTCGACGCAGTTGTTCGGAATCAAGCTGGGGCTTGAGGGTACCCGCAGGCTGTTGGAGGCAGCGGACGCCTATCCGTCGGAGGATGTGTGCGTCGTACATGTGGCAGGAACCAATGGCAAGGGATCTGTCTGTGCCATGCTGGAGGCTTTGGGGAGGAGTTCGGGCTTGAAGACTGGGATGTTTACGTCTCCTCATTTAGTAGATTTCAGGGAAAGAATCCGGGTGAACGGAGTCATGATTCCCGAGGATGCGTTGCTGAGGCTTTTGGTGGAGGTGCGGGATTTGGTGGCGGAGTGGGATCCTCATCCGACGTTTTTCGAATTGGCTCTGGCTGTTGCGTTGAAATACTTCAAGGAATGCGGAGTTAAGTTTCTGGTTTTGGAAACAGGCCTGGGGGGGCGCCTGGATGCGACGAATGCCGTTCCCAAGGATCTGGCCGTGCTGGCTCCCATCGGCATGGATCACCAGCAGTACCTCGGCGATATGCTGGAATTGATTGCTGCGGAGAAAGCCGGAATCATTGCCGCAGGGCGGCCTGTCGTTTCCGCCGTTCAGGAACCGGAGGCTGCCGGCGTGATTGCCCGCCGCGCGGCGGAACTGGGCTCTCCCCTGGCCATTGCCGGGCATACGGATGGGGTTCCCCAGCCTTCTTTACCCGGTGCCCACCAGAGGAGGAATGCCGCCCTGGCTCTCCTGGCGATGAAAACGCTCCATCTTCTGCCTTCCCGTAGTGTGGCGGAGGCGGCGTTGTCCTCCTTGTCCTGGCCGGGTAGATTTCAGGAACTGGAAGGAGGACTCATGGTGCTGGATGGCGCCCACAATCCGCATGCCGCCCGGGTGCTTGCAGAGACCTGGAGGGAGCGTTTCGGCGATGACAAGGCTGCTCTTGTGTTTGCCGCATCCGCAGACAAGAACATTCACGGTGTTCTGGAACTGATTGCTCCTTTGGCAGGAGAATGGCACCTGGTTCCGTGTACGTCACCCAGGATTTTGGGAGTGGGCGACATGAAATGCCTGGTTGAGGTCTTTTCGTCGGTTCCGGTTGTCTGCCATGACAGTCTTGAAACCGGTTTGAAGGCCGCCCGGAACAGTGGATGCCGCGTCCTGGTGACGGGGTCCCTGTTTTTACTGGGTGATGTCCTAGGGCTGTTCGCCGGGGAAGGCCGCAGAGCGACTGTTCAATGATTCCCCTTCTCCCCCCCCCGGATTTTTACGGGAAAAACAGGGGGAGAGGAAAAAGCTTCGATGGGTTGACGCCGGAAGGTTTATTTATCTTCCTTTGCTTCTTCCGGCACGATCAGGGGAGAAAGGAGCTGTTTGAGCTGCCCGGCAATTTTTTGTGTGATTTCATCCGGGGACTGTTCCAGTTTTTCAACGGCATCCATCAGGGATTTGACTTCGCTCTGCTGGGGCTTTTTCTTCTGTTCCAAGGCTTCGATCTTCTTTTTGATGCCGAGGAGGCGGGGGATGTCCTTGTTGGCTTTGAGGGCGGTTATTTGCTCGTCAAATTCCTTGACGGACGGAACGGCCTTTTTCAGCCGCAGCATCATGGGAAGGGCGTTGAGCGGGTCTTCTCCGAAGACTTCTTCAATGGAGGCTTTTTCGTTGTCAAGCCATGCATCGTATGTACTGCAAACTTTTTGGGCTTCTTCATCATCCTGCTTATTGCGCAGTGGTTTGATTTTGGCTTCGATGTTGGTACCGTCGGAGACGAGATCCTTGGCAAGTGCCTTGTATTTGTCGAGTTCAAGCCCGTCCAGGATCGGGGTTCCCTTGCCGACGTTGCGGAGTTCTTTTTTGATCAGGTCATACAGTTCACCGGGGTATCCCTGGGCGACGACTTTGCCATTGGCTCCGACGAGGACGGCGAAGGGCAAGCCTCCGGGACAACGAGCTTCCGGCAGGGAGACGAACTGGTACACCGGAAAGGTCACTTTAGACTTTTTCAGGAAAGGTTCGATTTTATCCGATGGCCTTTGACTGTGGCTGGCGACAATGACAAGCCCTTTGGATTTATACTGGTCGTACAATTTAACGAGGTGGGGGAAACTGGCGATGCACGGCGGGCAGTTGATACCCCAGTATTCGAAGAAAACGACTTTTCCTTTCAGGTCGGAAGCCTTGATTTTCGGTCCGTACAGGTGTGCGGAGGCGGGGAATTGGGGGAATGTGACTTTAACTCCCTTGGGGTGTTCCAGCCCGGATGATATTTCGATGGAAGCCATGCCGAGGATAATGGCCGTTGCAATAGAAAAGAAACATTTCATACTGGCAACTTAGATGATGGAGGTGAATTGTCAAGAGACTCGCTAAAATTCATTCCTACCGGGTTAATGCTTTGACTGTGCGGATTTCCCGGAAATCATCTGACGACAGGCCATACGATGCCGACAGGGTCAAAGGGAGCTACTTGTCCTTTGATTGTCGCGGGATCGGGAAGAGAGTAATTTGTCCTGAATAACGGGAAGATGGGAGAACCGTATTTTTGATCTTTATGCACGACGGGGGCATCTACTTCTTCGATCATCAGGGATTCACCGAACTGACCTCCATTATCGCCCAGAAGGATCTGGATAGGGTAGGTTTTTCCGGCTTCTACAGTGAAGACGACTCCAGCCGCATATCCCCCCGTGTTTTGGTTCCAGTGTTCTGTGTTCCCGTATTTATACAGAGTAACGGGAGGGACATTGATTTTGGATTGCCTGAGTTTCCTGACCAGGACTTCATCGGCTCCCTTGACATTTTGCAGGGCATCGTGCCAGGCTTTTCCAACGGCATAACTCTGGTTGATGGAGACTTGAGACCATCCAAAGTCAAAAACGTTTTTCCCGTTGAAGTTGACGACGAGAACATCGTCTGCGGCTCCCACAAACCGGAATTTGCCGGACTTGGGGGCGACGACATTGCCTTTGTACACGGCTGCCCAGAAGCTTCCCTGGACGCGGTCGCCACATTGATAGGCTTTGGGGGCATCTTCCGATGGGGAGTTCGGGATATAGAACTGGGATGCGTAGAGCTTCGTTGGAGATTTGAAGTATTTGTTGAGGATGGATCTGTTCCAGTTTTTGATGAATTGATTGAAGACATTGATGTATTCCGCATAGGTCATGTTCGTACTTTTCCCTGCGGGGGTTTGCTTTAAATCGTAGAACGTTCCCTCCAGAGCGCTGCCTCCCGGTTGGTCGGAGCCGAATCCGGTTCCTCCCTCCCCGAGATCTTCTCCGACTCCGGCACCGAAATCCACTCCCAGTTCCAGGCTTTGCCCAAGATCGGAAATGTCCGGGGTTTCCAGGTCAACCGAAGCGATGGCGACATCGCTGACGGCATTGGATGTGATGATGCTGGCGTGGTTTTGGACGGAGGCGGTGGGGCGTGTTGTGATGCGTTCCGGCGTTACTGGGGAGTCCTGGGGCGGGGCATCCGTATTGTTGGCGACATAGGCCACGATTTCCGGTTTTTCCGTTTTTGAGACAACGATGACAGCGGTGTACAGAAGGAGTCCGGCCAGAGCCGTTGACAAAATGGCTGTTGCCAACGCGGCCAGGAAGTTGCGCGTCTTGGCTTTCTGGAGAGCCTTGTCGGCTTCATCGGTCATTCCAATATGAAGGCTCATTGGTGTTGAGGAAGTGGGGAGAAGGGCGTTTCAACCATGAAATCGGATGGGGTATCTATCCATCAGCATGGATCATGATTAAAATATGATCCTGGATAAAGTGATTCAATGTGAAATGGTTATTGTTTGTTCTTTAACTCGATTCTAACGATTTTCCCGTTTGATCCTGTGGGAGGGTGCATTTTTTCGGTCTGGTTTTGCCCTTGACGGGAGATGGTCTCTTGGCGAGTGTACGGACATGAAGCCCGATCCGTCCTGTTGTCCTCCTTTGTCCCGAGGCGATTTGAGCCCGGAATTGCTGGCTCCTGCCGGAAACTGGGAGTGTGTCCGTGCGGCCGTGTGCAATGGGGCGGACGCCATCTATTTCGGTCTGGAGCAATTCAATGCCCGTCTGCGGGCCGACAATTTTACGCTGGAGGATCTCCCCGGGCTGATGAACTATTTGCACGGGCATGGAGTCAAGGGATTTGTGACGATGAATACGCTGGTGTTTACGGGGGAGATGCCTGCCGCGTTTTCCTATCTGACATCTCTGAACGATGCAGGAGTGGATGGAGTAATCATCCAGGACATGGGATTGGCCCGTATCCTGACTCTCTGGAAGCGGGAGCGTCCTGAAGTGGCATTGGAATTGCATGCATCGACTCAGATGACATTGTCGTCGCCGGATGGCATTCGTTTCACGGAACGGTTTTTGGATTTGGAGCGTGCCGTTCTGGCACGGGAGTTAAGCTTGAAGGATATCGAATGTTGTGCCCGGGAATCGTCCGTGCCGCTGGAGGTTTTTGTCCATGGAGCGTTATGTGTGTCGTATTCCGGCCAATGCCTGACGTCGGAGAGCCTCGGCCAGCGAAGCGCCAACAGGGGAGAATGCGCTCAAGCGTGCCGCCTTCCCTATGCTTTGGTTGTAGACGGACGGCTGAAACCTATGGGTGAGAGACGATACTTGCTGAGCCCTCAGGATTTGTGCGCTCTGGACGATATACCGGAGCTTGTACGCATGGGAGTGAAAAGCTACAAGATCGAAGGCCGGCTCAAGAGTCCGGAGTATGTAGCTGCCGTGACATCGGCCTATCGTAAGGCTTTGGATGCTGCAGTAGGAGGAATGGAGGCGGATTCCCTCGTGACGGATGCGGACCGGTATGCGTTGCAGATGGTGTTTTCCCGGGGTTTTTCCCATGGATGGCTTCATGGTTCCGACCACCCGACGCTGACGCACGGGCGGCACGGCAAGAAACGCGGGGCTTTTGTGGGTGTTGTATCGGGGGTCGGCAATGGCTGGGTAGATGTCAATTTGGAGGGAAATGTCCCCCTGGCTCCCGGTGATGGCTTTGTGTTTGATGCCGGAGAAGACCGTAATGAAGAACAGGGCGGCCGTATCTGGAAAGTGCAGAGGAACCGCTTGTTTTTCCATGGCAAGGCAAGCCGGGTGGACTGGACGCGCGTGCGTCCCGGGCAGAAGGTTTGGAAGACGGATGATCCGGCGTTGAACACCCGTCTGCGTCAGTCATGGGTGCATGAACGCGCGGAGGGAACCGTCCCTCTGGAATTGCATTGTACCGGGAGAGTCGGGGAACCTTTGGTTGTGAATTGCCCGGCGTGGGGTGTTTCCGTCCGGACGGATGTTGCTCTGGTGCCCGCAGTCAATCGTCCGTTGACTTCCTCTACACTTCGGGAACAACTGGGAAGGCTGGGTGGTTCCGGCTTCATACTCAGGGCTTGTACGGTGGATTTGCCGGAAGGATTGATGCTTCCCCTGAGCTCATTGAACAAGGCCCGCCGGGATTTGGTGGAACAATTGAACAGACTGGATAAACCCGTCCAAAGGGCTTCTTCTCCTTTTTCCATACCGGAAATCATGGTCAAAACGCGTGTATGTCCGGAGACGGCACCGGCGGAACTTTCTGTTTTATGTCGGCGTGAAGAACAGGTCGAACCCTGCCTCCGGAGCGGCATCAAGACTCTGTATCTGGATTATGAGGATATGAGGAGGTATGGAGCTTCTCTGGAGAAGATTCGGTCCATGGCTCCGGATGTTTCCGTATTCCTGGCTACTCCCCGTATCCAGAAACCGAAGGAGGAAGGGTACTCCAAGCTGATGGAGCGTCAGGCTCCGGACGGGATTTTGATCCGCAATTGGGGAGCTGCGGAATATTTCCATGATTCGGGGTTGAGGCTTGTAGGGGATTTTTCCCTCAATGTCGCCAATCCGTGGTCGGCTGATGTGTTGCTGGAATTTGGACGGTTTGAGAGATTGACAATTTCCTATGATTTAAATGCGTCGCAGGTACTCGACCTCCTTGCCGGGATGCCAGGAGACAGGCTGGAGTTGACGCTTCACCAGCATATGCCCATGTTCCATATGGAGCATTGCGTGTTTTGTACCTTCCTGTCCGGCGGCGGCCATAATGACAGGGACTGCGGGCGGCCATGCGAACGCTACAGTGTCCATTTGAAGGACAGGGTGGGACAGTTGCATCCCCTGTTTGCCGATACGGGGTGCCGCAATACCTTGTTCAACGGACGGGCTCAGACCGGGGCGTGTTTTTTCCCGGCTTTCCGGGATGCCGGGCTTGTGCATTACCGGGTTGAATTGCTGGACGATTCTCCCCGCAAGGCGTCTTTGTTACTCCGGGAATACGGGCGTTTGATTTCCGGCGAGGTTGCAGCGTCGTCTCTGGCTTCCTCTCTGGACTTGTTGGAACAGCTCGGCACGACTGTCGGTACGCTGGCCTGAATGGAACCTAAAATGCTGTTGATTCGGGATTGAGCAACCGCGCTGTCATGCGTGCCAGGCCGTCGACAACTTCGGCGAATTCACGATAATCCAGCTTTTCTGCCGTATCGCTCGTTTCATGGTAGTCGTCGCACCGCAGAAAGGCCGTATCCGTGACGGCGAATGAGGGAATGCCCTCTTTCATGTAGGACCAGTCATCTGACCAGGCGACGGCCTTGGTATAGTACGGAAAGGATACGGCGCGGACCGGAAATCGGCATTCGCTTGTAAAAATCTCTGAGCAGGATCGGGAGAAATCCTTTCCCGTGTTGGTGCACATAAAAGCCACATAGTCGCAACGGTCCGGGAGTCCCGCCAACCCGGCTACGACGGCACTGGCCCGTTTTTTGTTGACCCTGGGGGAGTAGCATCCCAGCGTTTCCGGCGTGAACATGCCCATGATATGTTCCTTGCCTGGATTTTTTGCAATGCTCCGGGCATGGACTCGGGAGCCCATGGCATCGGTTTGGAAGAAAGGGGCCTCTTCGTTGGCGTAAAGAACGAAGATGATTCCGTGTTGTGTAGGAAGATGGCGGAAGATCCGAGCCAGTTCCAGAACGGTGGCAACTCCCGAACCGTTATCATTGGCTCCCGGCGTCCCGGTTTTGGCAGGGATGACCGGACCGTGGGAATTCCATGTTTCCATCCCGGCCCGGGTATCGTAGTGGGCTCCGATAATAAGCCAGGGAGCATTCGGGGTTGTACCGGGTTTCCGCACTTCAATGTTGTATGCGGTCTTTCCGGCAGCTGAACCGAAGCTGGTTTTTCGAGGGACGGATACGGGTTGGAAGACAGGGGTATAACCCATGGTTTGCAACTCGTGGCTGATGTAATCGACAACTATCTTCATGTTATCCTCCCGGTAGAGGTTGCGTTCTCCGATTGTTGTGGCGAGTATGGTCACATGGCGTTTTAAATGAGCCTGGATGGAAACCGTATCCGGAATGCTGCCCGTTCCATGGGGCTGGCGGAGCTGAGTACACATTGTCAACGATAAGCTGACGAGACCGAATATTCCCACCAACACCAGAAACAGTTTCCTTATCATTTTAGTTCTCTTAACAAGAAATCTCAGGCCAGGCAATTGAAAACAAGGCTTGAGCTGTTGGCTCGTTCTGAGGTCCCCTGCTTGTATCGAGCAGGGTTTCCGGAAGTGACGCCCCCTCGCTCCAGCATTGCATGGGGAAAATATTCTTCCCTTTGAAAGATCTTTTCTCTATATCTGGCATAAGTAAATGGAACTGGATTTGAGACAATTAGTGTTTGACCCGACCCGGTATAAACCGAGGGAAATTGAGGAATGCCTGGAAGATCCGTTTGGCATTCGCCTGTTGCCTGATGAGGTGGAATGGACGGCAGAGGCCCGGTACTTTTGTCTGGGGCGTACATTGGAGGGACGAGGGTTGTTTCTTGTATTCTGGAGTGACGGTAAAATTGCCCGTATTGTTTCCGTCCGGGATATGACGGATGGGGAATCCATGTACTACAATCGTAAATACGCGACGCTCAACTGAACGGTTTAACGGTCTTTTTCTTTCTTGATTAATTATTTATGGATATTCTTTCTTCTTGGCAGCAGGTTCCCGTTTTTTCATCTCCCCAGGAGGAGACCCGGTTTTGGGAAGAACATGAATTGGCTCCCCGATTGATGGAAGCTGCCCTGTTGTCCAGTGACGGCAGGGAGTCCAGTTCCATTACACTCAGGTTCGATCCCCGCATGCTGGCCCGCATCAAACGCGTAGCAAGAAGCCGGTATCTGAACTACCAGAGCATGATGAAGCAATGGTTGGCAGAGCGCCTGGATGAAGAGGCACGCATAGAAATCCCTGAGAATAATCATGAATGATGCCTTGCGCCTCATCTTCATAACGGGCACGACCGCTTCGGGAAAATCAGCCCTGGCATTGGAATTGGCTCGGCTGCTGGATGCCGAGATCGTGAGTGCCGATGCCTATCAGGTGTATCGCGGCATGTCTGTTCTAACGGCGGCTCCAACTGCGGAAGACAAGAAGAAAGTGCCTCACCACATGGTGGAGTTTCTCGATCCTTCGGAGTCTTGGGATGCTTCCTCTCATTACCGGCGGGCCATGGAGTGTATTCGAGACATTCATGAACGGGGGAAGAGGGCGATTGTGGTCGGAGGATCCGGGCTTTACTTGAAATTCCTGTCACACGGTATTTCCGATGCTCCTCCTGCGGATGAGATGCTCCGCAAGGGGTTTGCCTCCCGCGAATTGGCGGATTTGGTTGACGAATTGAAGCGGCGCGATCCCGAAGGCGCTGCTATGACCAGTCTGGAAAACAGACGGTATGTTGAGAGGAATTTGGAAATTGTGATTTTGGGAGGCAAGCCTCTCCGGTTTTGGAAAGAGAACTGGCAACGTCCTCCTGCCGGTCCCGGTTATGTAATTTCACGAGATCCCGAGGATTTGGAACATCGTATCCAGGAACGAACCCGGCAAATGTTTGCAGAAGGAGCGGTGGATGAAGCTGCCGCGCTGGGTTCTTGTTCCTTGACGGCGGAGCGTACGCTGGGGCTACCGCAAATCCGTGAATTATTGCGTGGGAACATGGGGATTGAAGAATGCATCCAGGCTGTTGTCCTGGCTACCCGGCAATATGCCAAACGGCAAAGGACCTGGTTGAGGCGTGAGACATGGTTGCAGAAACTGTTTGCATCCGAAAATTCTTCTTCCTTTAGCCTTGCGGCTGACGTAAAATACCTCCTAGAAAGCTTTATTCGGAATGGCGGTAGTTGAGGAACTGCGCCATCAGTTCTTAAGGCTTTTTTGAAAGAGCTATTTTACATACCAATATTATGGAAAACTCGAAAAGAAGACCAAATTCCGGACCGTATCTGATTGTCATTGCCCTTCTGGCTTTGGCCTTGGTTATCTGTATTGTCCTTATCGTCCGCAAAGATGCTGATACTGTGGCTGCTCCGTCTGTTCCTACCGCTTCGGCAACGCAGACATCAGCTCTGCCTGATGCTACCGCTTCGGCAAATGCTCCGGCTGCTTCCGGTACTGCAACCGGACAGCAACAGCAGACAATTGATCCGGAATCCGTTCTCGGTAGAGTAGCTCTGGCGGTGAATGGTTACTATTCCGCCAAAACTCCTCAGGAAAAGGCCAAGTTCGTGCTGGAAGCCGATACGATGCTTCCAAAAATGGAAAAGTATTATGAAGAGCATACCATCAAAAATCCTGGTGCCAAATCGGTGGAACCTCCTACGGCATTTGCCCTCGGCGGTTTGTCCTACTGGCGCACTCGGGTGCTCCTGAATGATGGTACCGTCGGCTTTGTTGCGATGCGTATCATTGACAAGGAACCCAAGATCGACTGGGAAAGCGAGGTGCGTTATTGTTCCTTCGACTGGGACAAGTGGCTTGCCGACAAGAGTAAGGAAGCCGGAGATTTCCGTGTGTATGCTGTGGTCGACAAAGAGTACAAGGCTCCCTTTAACGATAATACCCACTACCTTTGCCTCAAGGTGAAGACAATGGACTCCGACAAGACCATGTTTGCCTATCTGGATTTGACCGACTTTGATCAGCGCGAGTTTGCCCGCCAGTTGATAGAATCTGGTAACAACCCCATCGAATGTGTTCTGACGCTTCAGCAGGTTGATTCCAAAGAGAGCGATTCTCCGGTCGCCAAAGTGCTGAAGGTTGTGAGTCCGTCCTGGGTGATTCCCTACGGAGGGATGTAATCCATGTATTTTTTTCAAAAAAGGAGGTCCCCAAGGTGTCAAGAATCCTGGTAGGTCTCTCCGGCGGAGTCGATAGCTCCGTAGCCGCGGCCCTGCTCAAAGAGCAGGGCCACGATGTTGTCGGGGCTTACATGAAAAACTGGGTGAACTCCGAGGAAATTCCCGGAGAATGCCCTTGGGAGAGCGATATCGAAGATGCTCTTGCCGTGGCGCGTACACTCGGCATTGAATTTCGCATCGTCGATTTAGTGGACGAATATCGTTCCCGTATCGTCAATTATCTGATTGAAGGCTACCGGGCGGGTTATACTCCCAATCCGGATGTTTTGTGCAATCGGGAAATGAAGTTCGGGGTCTTTCTGGACTATGCTCTCGAACAGGGCTTTGAAATGGTAGGGACCGGTCATTATGCCCGCCGTGCCGTCCGTTCCGACGGCAGGGTTGATTTGCTGCGCGGTCGGGATCCCAACAAGGATCAATCCTACTTCCTTTCTTTGATGCGTCCGGAGCAGATTGAACGGGCCTGCCTCCCCTTGGGAGATCTCCTCAAGCCTCAGGTGCGTGAACTTGCCCTTAAATATGGTTTGCCTACTGCCCGCAAGAAGGACAGTCAGGGCATTTGTTTTATCGGTCAGGTGAAGATGAGCGACTTCCTGCAACACTATGTGCCGGACAAGCCCGGCGACATTGTCGATACGCAGGGCAAGAAGATGGGGCGCCATCGCGGTCTCCATTTGTTCACGATTGGCCAGCGCAAGGGCCATGGCGTTGCTTCACCCAGGGAAGGCGTGGCCTACGTTGTCGTGGGGAAGGATGTCGCCAACAATCGCCTGATTGTCGGCTACGAAGACGTAGCCACGCAGGGATTGTACGCGCGGAAGGCCATCGTCAGTGGCATCGAAAACACGCGGGAGCCTCTGCCCGGACGCGTTCTTGCCCAGCCGAGATACCGCGCCAAAGCCGAACCCTGCACTTGCGTGTACATCGGAGAAGGCCGTGTAGAATTGACCTTTGACCACCCGTTGCGAGCCCTTGCCATTGGGCAGGTATGCGCCTTCTACGACGGAGGCCGCGTACTGGGCGGTGGTTTCTTTGAATCCGTAGAATCCTGAATCATGATCGGAGAATCGACGATTGCCTCACTGGCAAGCCCCGTTGGGCAGGGAGCCCTGTCCGTGATCCGCATGAGCGGAGGCGATAGCCTTGCCGTATTGCGCCGCTGTGCCCGCCTGCCGGAACAGGTGGAAGCCCGCCGCGTGATGCTGACGGATATTCGCGATGAACAGGGCGATTCTATCGATCAGGTGCTGGCCGTCTGGTTTCGTGGGCCTGCCAGTTACACCGGAGAAGACCTCGTTGAAATCTCCTGCCACGGCGGCATGCTGGTAACGCGCCGCGTGCTGGAACGCCTGTACTCCTGTGGAGCCATTCCCGCCGAACCGGGAGAATTCACCCGCCGTGCCTTCATGAACGGCAAGATGGATCTTACGCAGGCGGAAGCCGTCATGGATGTAATCTCCGCCGGGAGTGACCTGGCCCTCAAGGCGGCTCGCGAGCAGTTGGATGGAGCCATCGGGCTCGCTGCTACAGCGATGATGGACAAATTGATCCACGTGACTGCCCACGTCGAAGCCTACATCGACTTCCCGGACGAAGATATATCCCCCGATACCGTTGATTCCCTGACGGGCAGCCTGAAGGAAATCCGCGAAGGCATGGAACGCCTGCTCCGCACCGCCGATCAGGGGCGGCTTTTCCGTGAAGGAGTCCGCACTGCCATCGTCGGCGAACCGAATGTCGGCAAATCCAGCCTCTTGAATGCCCTGCTGGGCTACGAACGCGCCATCGTCAGCGATGTGCCGGGGACAACGCGCGACACCGTCGAAGAATCCATTCAGGTCGGCGGCCTTGCCCTGCGGCTCATCGACACCGCTGGCGTCCGCGAATCCACCGACGCCATCGAACGCGCCGGTATCGAGCGCACGGGACGCGCCGTGTCTGGGGCAGATTTGATTCTGGAAGTCGTCGATTCCTCCCGTCCTGCAAGCACAGCTGATATCGTGCAAGGCGGAGAAGGCATCCCCCGCATCCTCGTCCTCAACAAGTGCGACCTTCCGGAAGATCCGGCATGGTCCGGCGTGCCGGGCGTCCGTTTCTCCTGTACCTCCGGCATGGGTCGCGACGACTTGGAACAAGCCCTCTGGCAAGCCTTCGCCGACCGCCTCCCATCATCTGAAGGCGCAGGCCTGGCTTCCATCAATGCCCGCCACCAAAGCGCCCTGAAACGCAGTGCCGAAGCCCTCTCCCGCGCCGAATCCTCCCTGTTGGCCGGAGACAGCCCCGAATTCACAGCCGTCGAACTGCGCGATGCCCTCGACTCCCTCGGAGAACTCACCGGCCGCGTCGATACCGAAGACATCCTAGGCGCCATTTTCTCCTCCTTCTGCATCGGGAAGTGATCCATTATCACCCTTCTGTCTCGCTACAATAACAACTTCCTATCGTGTGCCTTGGTGTGTAAGCTTGTTTACAATGAAGATGGATAGGATAATAAGAAGACATAGAAGAAAAAGGATTCAAGTAAACGCGATTAGCAATACACGAGGATGTTTAGGTAAAGTTAAGTACTGCACTTTTCGCAAAATATATTCAGCTTCAGAAGTGAGACATTAACACGATAGTGCCAATAATGCTAGTAGCTTTTTCATCGCTTAAAGATTAGAAAATTAAGAATATATGCGTCACTACTACCACAATACAATAACAGCATTCCTTAATCAACCGCTTGATGCGATTTGGTTACAATTGACTGCTGTTGGGCGTGGAGATTTGCTCAATACTCAAAAGCAAGCCTGGGCGGAGCAGATAAAAATACTTAAAACGCATCTTACCGGATTCACAGGTGATATATTCTTTGAATATTCAATTCCTCGTATGGGGAAACGTATCGACGCCGTGCTGCTGATTGATGGGATTGTGTTTGTGGTGGAATTTAAGGTTGGATCCGAGGAGTTTACTGGGGCAGATATTAATCAGGTTTGGGACTATGCACTCGATTTGAAATACTTTCACGAGGAGAGTCATCACCTACCAATTATTCCGATTCTTGTTTCTACAAATGCTAAGGAGAACGATATTTTACTCTTTCAGTATGATGACCAAATAGTACGTCCAATATTGAGTAATGGCGACAATATAGCAACCATTATTCGACAGTCGCAATTGGTTTTCCCTCCGACATACATAGACAACTATTTGTGGAGTATTAGTCGTTATGCACCAACGCCAACAATTATTGAGGCAGCACAGGCTCTCTATAAAAACCACTCAGTGAAGGATATTTCACGCTCCGATGCAGATAATCTCACTAATACGAGTGATTATATTTTTAAGGTAATTGAGCGGGCTAAGGCCGAACATAATAAGGTTATATGCTTTGTTACGGGGGTGCCCGGAGCAGGCAAAACACTTGTTGGGCTCAACATATCGACTCAAAGTGCAAGTAAAGAGGGTGTAAATGCGGTCTATCTGTCGGGTAATGGCCCATTAGTGAAAATTTTGGTTGAGGCATTGACTCGTGATAAGATTCGTCAACTCAAAGAGAAAGGTGAGAAGTGTACAAAAAAAGAGGTAGAGCAAGAGGTAAAATCTTTTATTCAGAATGTCCACCACTTCCGTGATGCTTGTTTGGAGGGTACAATTATTAAGAATGGTGAGATTGTTGCCGATTTGGAGTATTTTCGGAGCGAGAAAAATAGAGATAAATCATACGCTCCGATTGACCACATAGCGATTTTCGATGAGGCGCAACGTGCTTGGACCAAAGATATGACGGCTGACTTTATGCGCCGTAAAAAGAATCGTCTGGGCTTCCCATATTCCGAGCCGGAGTTCTTGATTTCGTGTATGGATCGCCACAAAGATTGGGCGTTGATTGTTTGCCTTGTTGGTGGCGGTCAGGAGATCAACACAGGTGAGGCAGGTATTAGCGAGTGGATAGCATCAATAAATAATCACTTCAAAGATTGGCACGTGCATATCTCTTCACGTTTGACGGACAAAGAGTATGCGGAAGGCGAATCGTTAAATCTACTTGCTGATCATCCAAATGTATATATAACTGATGAACTACATCTAGCCGTTTCGCTACGCAGTTTTAGAGCCGAAAAGCTATCGCTGTTTGTACATCAGCTTTTGGATATGGACAAGGAGGGGGCTTCGGAGACACTCAAAGAGCTAACTAAATATCCGATAGTGTTGACACGTGATGTCAAAAAAGCCAAACGATGGATCAAGGAGCGTGCTCGAGGAAATGAACGTTATGGTATTATCGTTTCGTCACAGGCTTATCGTTTGCGGCCATTGGCAATTGATGTACGTGTGAAGCCTGATCCTGTGCACTGGTTCCTATCTGATAGAGAAGACATCCGTTCATCATATTGCATGGAAGATGTTGTAACGGAATTTGATATTCAAGGTTTGGAATTGGACTATACTTGTGTCGTATGGGACGGAGATTTTCGCTTTAAGCATGGTGATTGGGGGACATATTCATTTGTGGGTAACAAATGGCAAAATATTAAGAAAGAGGATCGCAAGATGTACCTAAAGAATGCCTATCGAGTTCTGCTGACTCGTGCTCGGCAAGGGATGGTTATCGTAGTGCCACATGGCGATCTGGAAGATCACACGCGCAAACCAGAATATTACGACTCGACGTATAAATACTTGAAATCAATAGGATTAGAAGAAATTTAATTTCATTGATTGTATAGACAAGCGAACTTAAAAAATATCGATTGTAAAAACAAGATTTTTCTAATTCGATAACTTACTGTTAAATGCCAATTTTTTTTATGGTCGACAAACTATACACCAATTCGTGGTTGCCATGAGTTGGTGAGAACTGTTACCCTCATCCCATTATGAATATTGAAGAAAAAGCGGGTCAGATCGTTGCGGCGGCTCAGATTATTACGGTGGCATCTATTGACGAAAATGGCTATCCGCGTCCGGTTGCCATGGTGAAACTGAAGGTTGAGGATGGCGCCATTTATGTGTCAACGGGAGCCAGTTCTGCAAAAACGGCTCACTTCAAGGCCAATCCCAAGGCCGGGATTTCGATTGTGCATGGCGGCGACAGTATCGTTTATACGGGCAGGATGGAGATTGTGGCGGATGAGGCTGTGAAGCGTTCGCTTTGGGGGGACTGGATGCTTGAGCATTTCCCCCGTGGTGTGGAAGATCCTGAGTATTGCGTGCTTAAATTTACGCCGGAAGCAACGACGTACTGGATTGATAATGTGTTTATGAAGGGGCAGAAGTATTTGAATCTGTTCTGCCAGAGTTGCGGAATGCCCATGCATTCTGCCGACCAGTTCGGAACGGATAAAGACGGTTCCGCCAATCGGGACTATTGCTGCTATTGCTACAAAGACGGAGAGTTTGTGCAGGATTGTTCCATGGAAGGCATGATCGAACATTGCATCAAGTATCTTGATGAGTTTAACGCTTCCAGTGGTACTCAACTCTCAAAAGACGAGGCTATTGCTGAAATGAGAAAGTATTTTCCGCGGCTGAAAAGATGGGCAAAGTAAACAGTAGCTATTGAAATATGGAGATGATCAGATTTTGATGTAGATCTTCCTTTTGTCCATCCAGGCGAGAATGAGCCACTTGATGAGGAAGGTGGCGAGAGCGAGGATGGGCCATTTCATTGCGGGCCAGATATCGGCAATGCCGATGAATAGATGGTTGGCGATGGAGTTGAAGTTGACAAGAGACTGGGCCAGGTAGATGAAGAGGGCGTTCATGCCGACGACTTTGAAGGGGTAGGCCAGTTTGTGCCATTTCAGGATGTCGAAGAGGAAATAGGCTGTGGCGAAGGCAAGAAGGCTCCAGCCGCTGGCGATTAGGTCGAAGCTGGAAGACCAGATGGATTTGATCGCCGGGTAGAAGCTCCAATGCATGGCGTAACCGGCGATCAGGCAGATGGCTCCGGCTCCGAGGAGGCTCCATGCTTTCTTACCGGGCTTTGCTGAGGAGTTGACCAGGAAGTTGCCTACGAGGTAGCCACCCAGGGCTACGGCGATGGCGGAGACAATGCACAGGAGGCCTTCGGGATCCATGACTCCGCCGTGGAGGGAGCCGGGAAGAATAGCCCGGTCGATGATGGCGTTGATGCTTCCTTCGCGGTCAAGGGTGCCTATGTTGAGTTGGAGGCAACCGATGAGGACGAGGATGCCGGCGAGAATGCCTGCAAGCCACGGTATTTTTTTCACCCACAGGGCAAGGAGTCCGGCGCATGCTCCGGCAATGCCGATGAGGCCGAGGACGGAGGCAAATCTCCAGTCTGAACAGGGAAGTTCAAGAGGACCGTTGACGATGATGCCGAGACAGGCCAGGATGAGGGCACGTTTGATGAGGTGCCATGAGGCCTTTTTTCGCGAGGCTCCGTTTTGGTGCATTTTCCGGATGGAGAAGGCCATGGAGATGCCGGATATGAATAGGAATAGTGGGAAAATCAGGTCGTAGGCATGGATACCCTCCCAGTGGCAGTGCCGGAATTGCGTAGCCAATGTAGTCATGGCGGAGGCTCCGTGAAAAACGGGGGCCAATGCGTGCACAATGGCGTCCAGACCGATGATGCACATCATGTCGAGTCCGCGTAAGGCATCTAGTGAAAGAAGACGTTGTTGACTGGATGTCTGTTGCGTATTTTTGTCGTTCATGCCGGCGTGGAGTTTTCTATCGGAGAGCGGAATAGAGGAGGACATCGTGTGTAATGTCCTAGGGGAGGGTGATGGAGTGAGGGATTCCTTCCTTCCTGGTTTGATCGTAGAGACTGGTACCGTTCATATCTGAAACAAGAACTCGGATGCCGTCCTCGGTGCGTTCCAGAGCGATATTGAAGGATGAGCCGAAGGCTTTGATGTTGCTCAATGCAGCTTTATTCCAGGTTTTGGGCAGGCGAGGCAGGGAGGAGAAACTCCGGAATCCTGTCGGAGTTATGCCGAAGAGTCCTTCCGTAAAGATACGGCAGTAGAGGCCGCTTTCCGCGGAGAGGTGGCTTTGGTTGGCTTCCGGCCAAGCCTCAATGGCGTAGGGAACGTGTTTACCGAGAAGTCGTTCGCGCGAATAGTCGAGGAGTTTGGGCAGAGCCCGATCCTGTAGGCCGACGGCGAAAATCCCTCGGAACGCGTATAGGGCGGAGCGATCCCAGTAGGTTGTGGTGCCGGAGGCGGTCAGCATGCCGTTGCCGAACCAGAGGCGCGGGGAGAAGAGGGCATCGACAGTTGCCTCGGCTCTGTCATCCATGCCGATGACGAGAGGCATGCAGATCCAACTTCGTAGAACATCGTTTGTCTCGTAGTATTTGTAGGTTGCAAATCCTTCTACGGTACCTTCAAAGTATTTTTTGATGGCTTGTTTGAGTTCGGCTGCTTCCCGGTTGTATTCTTCCGGCTTGGGAGAGGATGGGGCGATGACTTTCCAAAGGTTGGCTGCGGTGATGAGGGCGTCGTAGTAGAGGATATTGGTGCAAAGGTTGGCCTTGCCGCTGGGAAAACGGCCTTCCAGTTCGTCGCTGTCGGAAGTAACGACTCCTTCCGGTGTTTTATGGCGGCGGCAGTATTCCAGGCTCCAGTCGATTAGGGGGAGGAGTTCCTTCCCCCAGCCTTTGTTGCCGGAAGCCAGGGCGAACCTGGATGCTCCATAGGCGAGCATAGCCTGGTCTCCACGGTCTCCGGCTCCGTTCCAAGTGCCGTCTCCCTCGGCGATGATGGAGGAGGGAATGCTTTTGAATTCCGGATTCATGTATTGAGCGAACATGCGGTAGCACGTCATGGCGCTTTCATTGCCTAGCATATTGCCCAGAAAGGGGAAGAACGGGTTGACGTATTCCGCTTGATCGTTGGTCCAGATGGCGGCCAGAAATTTGTTATATCCTCCGGGGCCGTGCATGAGGCCGCCGCGTGTGCTGAAGATACTCTCCGTGGCACGGATTTTGGCAAATTGAAACATGCCGTCAAGGATGGGTTCCGGAGTCTTGAGGACGAGGGATTTTCTCATTTCATCCAGGAAAGCGCGGCGGGCGGCCAGTTCCGATTCGGGATTGTCGCAGTAGGGGGCTTCTTCTGCCAGTCGTGCCGCCCGAACCAGTGTGTAGATGCGTTTCCCTCCGGGCGCCAGAGTGAACTCTCCTTCTCCCAGGAGGGATTCTTCAACTTTGTAAATGCCGCGCGTTCCCGGTTGACTGTCCTGGGATTTACGCCAGGCAGGGATGCTGAGGAGGATGTTGCGGTTGGCCGTGTTACGCAATTCGATGATCTCAATGACGGCGGGAGCGGAAGAAGCGGGGAGAATTGTGCGTGTCGAAGCAATACCTTCCGGATGGCTGGATGTGACGGAAAAGATACCGTCGATACGCGTTTGGCTGACTTTGCCGGGACTGAGTGTTTTGCCGTCAATGAGCGGACGCGCTTCCGGAGCTTCCTTGAATCGCATATTGAAGGAAGCATGCGTGTTGTTGGGAATGGTTCGGAGCATAGGCCAGCGGATCCATTGAACGGAATCGAACGAACCGTCTTCTCCGACAGACCATTCCAGAATGAGATCGACAGACCTGCCGGACATGGCAAAGTGGTCTTTTCGACCGGGTTCCGGTGCGAGACTTATAGAGTCTCCGTCGAGCGTCCACTGGGAAGGAGCGGATTCTGCCTGTGCCGGAAGCAAAAGGGTGCAAGAGGTGATGATGGCAAGGACGGATGGGAAAAATTTCATAGTTACGGCGGGGTTCCAGAGAAGGGTAAAATGTAAGTAATAATACGTACATTCACCGTGGTACCTTGCAAGATACCGTAACTTTATACGGGTAATTTTTTAAAGGAAGTTTACCGGCTTGCGATATATTCCGGATGGCGTTTCAGCCATATGGCTGCATAGGAACAGGAACCGTAGGGAAGAAGTCCTTGATCCAGGGCATAGTCGTATGCCGCTTTAACGAGGTCGGCGGCGATGCCCCTGCCTTCCAGGGGGGGAGGAACCAATGTGTGGACAATGTCCAGATAGCCATGGCCGATTTCGTATTCCACGAAGGCAGTGGTATCTTCCTGATGGAGCTCGAATCGATGGCGGGAAGGAATATGGATGATGTCTGTGTTCATGGGTCAATGTTTATTCTTGAACGGCCTTTCAGACATTCAGCGGGAAAGATCTTCCTGGTAGAGGACTCGGATGCCGCTTGTATTAAGCGTGGAACGGGCGAAGACGGGGTCTTCTACATGGATGGCAACCATGGAAGTTCCGTCCCTGAAGGGGAGTAAAGGATAGAGGAAATCGACGTTTGTTTCCGCCCGGAACAGGGATTCGAGGCAGTTACGGAGATCGATTGCTCCCCGGCGGAGAGCCACGACAATCATTTCGCAGGAGGTGAAACCGATTCCACGTTCCAGAAACAGGGCAACGGCATGTTCCGGATCGCTGAGGATCATGCGGATGATCGTGACTTCCTGGCTGTCTACCGTGCTGCATCCCAGGCAGAGGATACCGTGGGATTCCAGCAGGCAGAGCAGGGCGGAAAACGTGCCAGCCCTGTTGTCGAGCATGACTGAGAACTGGCGGACGGGATTTCCGGGGAGTTGAACCATAGGATCGTCAATCATGGAGGGTTGGGGCGTTGAGTTTAGATGAGATCAGATACCGAATTGTTTGAGTGTTCTCCGGATGATCGATAGAGCTTGCTCCACTTCGTCGTCGGTGACGTTGAGAGGCGGTAGAAGGCGTACGGTACTGGGACCGGCCGGAACGGAGAGGAGTCCTTCTTTTCGCAAGGCTTCGACAACGATGGCCGCAGGTGTTTTGCCTTCTTCGGCGGGGATAATATCCGTGTTCAAGCCGATGCCGATGAGTAGTCCGAGACCCCGGCTCTCCGTGATAATGGGCAAGTTCCAGGATTCGATTTCATGGCGGATTTCATCTCCGAGCTTTTTAGCCCGTTCGGGCAGGTTTTGCCCGATGATTTCTTTCAGTACGGTAAGAGCCACCGTGGAACAAAGGGGATTGCCTCCATAAGTGGAACCATGGGAACCGGGATCCATGATGGAGGAGAGTTCCGTGCCTTTTCCGTCCATGATGCGGTCGCTGATCCAGAATGCGCCGATGGGGACACCCCCTCCAAGAGCCTTGGCCCAGGAGACTCCGTCCGGTCGGACATCGGGGTTGACGGCCCGCCAAGCCATGATGTCTCCGCAGCGTCCGAAGCCGCACTGGACTTCGTCTATGAGTAGGAGCAGGTCATGTTCCCGGCAGAGGTCGGAAATCCCTTCGAGGAACTCGGGGGTGCAAGGGTTGACTCCGCCTTCTCCCTGGACGGGTTCCAGCAGGATGGCGACGGTTTCCTTGCGGATGGCGTTGCGGGCGGCTTCGAGATCGTTGAAGGGCAGGTAGCGGAAGCCGGCGAGCATCGGGTCGAATTCCTTCTGGATTTTTGCTTGTCCAGTTGCCGCCATGCTGCCGAGAGTCCTCCCGTGGAAGGATTGGTGGAAGGTGAGGACCTCATACCGGGGCGAGCCGTCGTCCGCAGGTTTGCGATGGCCATACCGGCGTGCAGTTTTGATTAGTCCGTCGTTGGCTTCGGCGCCGCTGTTGGAAAAGAAGACCTTGCCCGGAGTTTGCGTGCACTTGTTGACAATGAATTCAGCGAGATCGGCCTGCTGGGGGATACGGTAGAGGTTAGAACAGTGAACGAGGGTTTCAGCCTGTTTTTGAAGGGCTTTTGTGACACTTGGGTAGCAATGCCCCAGGGCGCAGACAGCGATCCCGGCACAAAAATCAAGATAGCATTTGCCCTCACTGTCCCAAAGTCGGGAGCCTTCTCCGCGAACGATGGACATGGGAAATCTCCCATAGCTGTGCAATACGTACTTGTCGAATTTTTCTTCAGTGTTCATAGGATCGATTAGAGTTCGTTAGGTTCAAGGAGGGATGAAGGTCCTGAATGTTGTGTAAAATCAAAAGTTAGAACCTTTCAATGCGAAAGTGGGTCAGTGAGGCATCGGGCATGGCTGGATGACGGACGATATCGTCAATGAGGCGAGCCAGGCGGGATTCAGTTGCCAGCTGCCTCAGATATTGTGACAGGGCCGTTTCCGGACCTTGGACGAACATGCGAACGGTGCCGTCGGGTTCATTGCGTACCCAGCCGCTGATTTCCGGGAATGAACGCGCTATCTCATACGAGGTGTAGCGGAATCCTACTCCTTGAACGATTCCATGGAAGACAATTTCCAAAGCCTGGATTGATCCATCGCTCATGGCTGGGTGTGGGAAAGAGTGGCCTTGACGAGTACGGGACGGTGATCCGATGCCACGGGTTCGGTGATGACTTCTGTCGATTCGACCTTGCAGGTTACGTCTTTGTGGGTAAAGCAGCAGATGTAGTCGATAAGCTCTTTAGGGGCGTTGGCCGGGAAGGAAGGAACCTCTGTGGAATTGAGGATCGTGAAGTGGCGGGTGAGTTCTTTTCCTTGGGGCGAGCCGGGGTGCAGATTCAGGTCTCCCGAGAAAATGACGGGTTTGTCGTACGTTGCCGCTTCGCGGGCTATTATCTGGAGTGACGTGCTCTGATCTTCCGGCGTCAGGGATAGGTGCGTGGCAAACTGGACGAAGTCTTTGAATTCCAAGATGAGCAGAACGCGTTTCTCTTCACGTCCAGGCAGCGGGATGCGCCGTACGCCTTGCGGTTGTTCCTTGGAAAGAACGCCGATGCCGTAGGCTCCTCCCTGGTAATCGATGGCTTTGGCGTAGGTGGGATGCAAACCGGTTTGTTCCGCCAATTCCTGCAGAAAGTCCCGTTGACCGTTCCTCTGTGTTTTGCAATCCAGTTCCTGAATGGCAATGACGTCGGGATTGGCCTTTTTGATTGTTTCGGCAATACGGGAGGGTTCCGTTTTGTTGTCGAGTCCCCGGCAATTCCGGATATTATAGCTCATCAGGGAGACGACGGATGAAGAGGCTTCCGCATAAGCCCCGGTTAAAAAAAGACCGGTGATCAGGGCAAGAATGGGAACAATTGCTTTTTTCATGGAAACTGGGCATTTATCATAGACTTTTTTTAGCAGAATACAGCCCAAAATTTATACTTTTGACGATTTAAGACGTTTTCTTATGACTAAGGGTGTCATGATGGCGGAATTCGCATTTGCTGAGGTTGATGCGTCAGAGTACTTTGCCCCGCACCGTTTCATGAAATCTTTGATCCACCAAGTTGTGCTGCTTTTGGCGGGGCTGTTGTTTCTGACAACTGTTTTTGCGACGCTGAACACGATTGTTCCTCTATGGCTATCGCATGATTCCATTCCGACCTGGCTGATCGGTATGGTAAGCGCTTCGTTTTTTGTTGGCAACTTGGCGGGGACGCTGCTTGCTGGGGAGATGATACCCCGGATGGGCTACAAGACCAGTTTTGTGATTTCCTGTCTCCTTTGCTTGGGGTCGACGGCGTGCCTCATTCCCGTTGGCGGTCTGGCCGGCTGGATGTCAGTCCGCTTTATTGCGGGCATTAGCTGTGCTTTGGTATGGGTTGTTGTAGAAAGCGCGTTGCTCCGGTTGGGGACAAACAGCACGCGGGGAGGTCTTCTGGCCGCTTACATGGTGGTTTACTATATAGCTACGGTATTGGGACAGTTGCTGGTAACGGTACTGCCTGACGACCGGATGCGGGCGTCTTTGTGGATCGGTGCGATTGGAGTTGCTTCCCTGTTACCTATCGTGGTGTTGCGCTGCGGTCCTCCGGATCCTCCGAGGCCTTTCGCTACGATATGGGCGATGCTTTTTCGCAAGCGTCCTCGCCTGAGTGTACTGGGAAGCGTTATTTCCGGTATTGTTCTGGGTTCGATCTACGGATTGATGCCGCTCTTTCTCGTCCACAAAGGGATGTCCAACACGTGGGTCGGATACTGGATGGCGTTGCTGATTGGTGCCGGCATTGTCGGACAATGGCCTTTCGGGCGCATGGCTGACGTCAAGGGCAGGTACTATGTGTTGAAATTGCAATCCTGGTTGATTATTGCGGCGTGCCTTCTTTTGGCCCTGGACATCTGGCTGGGGGTAGCGCTGGTCATCCTTGGATGTGCGAGTTTTTCCCTTTATCCGGTAACGCTGACTCTTGGTTGCGACCGTCTTCCCAAGGAATACCTTGTGCCGATGAATCAGACCTTGTTGCTGAGTTTCACGGTGGGAAGCCTTGCCGGTCCGATGGGGACGTCATCCATGATGGAGCAGTTTTCCGATGCTATGATGCCGGTTTGCATGGCTGTGATGGCAGGATTGTATCTGATGATCCTGATTGTCCATGGGCGTCGGCAGGGAAGACCGGCTTTGCCGGCCCGGTTCAAGGGGATTTGGATGAAACGCCGTCATGGGATGCCATAAGGCAGGGGAGATACTGCCAGCTATGGTGGTGCGTGGTACTTATATTTACTCCGGACGGATACCTGTAATTTGGGGAATTGAAACGCCGCGTGTTTGTAAACGAGAAAAACCGTTCTGCGGACAAACCACAGAACGGTTAAAAAGCTAGGCTTGGCAAGGCGCCTCGGCAGGGTCTCGCCCTGAAAATCAGAGAGCCTTGTAGTACTGAAGATGGACGACAGGATTGATGCGGAGGTGTTCGCGGATGGGGCGAATGGCAGAGGGCTCGGCATCGAAGGTATAGGTGACGTACTGACCGGCCTTGAGGTGGTCGGACTCGTAAGCGAATTCGCGGCGGCCAACATTCTGGGTATCGGTGATTTGAGCCCCCAGGGAAGTCATTTCGCTGGCGATGTTCTTGATAAGTTCTTCAACCGGGAGTTCGGATCCCTTCATATTGAAAACGATAAGAGCTTCGTACTTTCTCATGATATTGTCGTTGTAAAATGATACGTGCAGATTCAAGCGCGTCTTGCGGTCGCGCAGGATGCACTTATTCAGGCGATAAGGCAAGCCCGTTTTTAAAAAATTTGACTGAAATACGCCGAAACAGCAAAGTTTTTAGAGGATTAGAGTGCCTTGAGGGCGATTTCGGCCGCACGGCAGGTGGCGTCGATGTCTTCTTCCGTATGGGCAAGGGAGATGAATCCTGTCTCGTAAGGGGAAGGGGCCATGTAGATCCCTTGTTCGAGCATGTTCCAGAAGTACTTTTTGTACATGGCTTTGTCGGCCATCATGGCATCCTGAAGGTTCAGGACGGGTCTGTCGGTGAAAAAGAGGCAGAACATGGAGCCGGAACGATGGAAGGTGAAAGAACGTCCGGCTACCTGCATGGCTTTCTTGAAACCTGCTTCAAGCCTGGCTCCCAGTTGTTCCAGGCGCACATATCCGTCCGTGCGTTCCAGTTCGTGGAGCTGGGCCAGCCCGGCGGCCATAGCGACAGGATTACCGGCGAGCGTTCCTGCCTGGTACACGGGGCCGAGTGGGGAAATGCAGTCCATGATGTCCGCTCGGCCTCCGAAGGCGCCGACGGGAAGCCCTCCGCCGATGACTTTGCCCATGCAGGTGAGATCGGGCGTGATTCCGTGGATTTGCTGGGCTCCGCCGGGGGCGACGCGGAAGCCGGTCATCACCTCGTCGAAAATGAGAACGGTACCGTATTCTTCCGTGATCGTACGGAGGAATTCCAGAAATCCATGTCGAGGCAGGTAGAAACCTGCGTTACCCGGGAAGGGTTCGACGATGATGGCGGCAATGTCGTCGCCGTACCGGACAAAGGCGTCTCGGACGGCCTCCCGGTCATTGTAGGGAACTGTGAGGGTCAACTGTGCGAACTCGCGAGGGACACCGGCGCTGTCGGGCTCGCCGAAGGTGAGGGCGCCGGAACCGGCGGAAACCAGAAGGGAATCGACATGCCCATGGTAGCAACCTTCGAATTTGAGAATTTTACGGCGTCCGGTATAGCCGCGTGCCAGACGGATGGCAGACATGGTTGCTTCAGTCCCGCTATTGACCATGCGTACTTTTTTGACGGAGGGGAACCAGCGGGTAACGGTCTCCGCCATATCCACTTCGATGGGAGTGGGGATACCGTAGCCCAATCCGCGATCGACAGCTTGGTGGACGGCGTCGAGGACGGCTTGAGGAGCATGGCCCAGAATGGCCGGTCCCCAGGTGCCCACGTAATCAATGAGATCCCGTCCATCGGCATCCGTGATGCGGGATCCTTTTGCGGAACGTACGAAAAACGGATCTCCGTCTACATTGCGGAAAGCGCGGACAGGAGAATTGACGCCGCCGGGAATGACGGCTTTGGCGCGTTGGAAAAGCTGAGCGGAATGGGTCATGGCAGTGAAAAGAAGATTCCCGAGAAGGGTGAAAGGAATGGGCGAGGCAGTCAAGAACGATTCCCTTCTCTGTGGAAAGGAAGCATATTTCAGTTTTACTGACGGATGGAGATGCCGATCATGGAGAGGGGGCGGTCGGTCCGGTTCCAAATGGAGTGAGGGATGTGCCCCGGTACGGTGAAAGACGAATTCTGGACGACGATGGTTTCCTTCCCGTCCAAGAGGATGGTGGCTGTGCCGTCAACAACGATGAACAGGTGGGAGTGGAGGTGTGTATGCGGCGTATGGGGGCCTCCTCCTCCGGGGGAAATATGGGCAATGGCTCCGTCAATGATCTCCCCCTGTTCTCCGAAAAGTCTCTTGGCCAGGAAATGGATGTGGTCGGGCGGTGTTGTGTAGGTTGCCGGATTGTCACTCATCATATTGACGACAAAGATGGATTTATAGAGGCGGAGACAAAAAACAGAACGAGGACACCGCCGAAACGGTATCCTCGTAAAATTTTTGCCTGTAAGGCGGGATGGTTCTCCCGACCAGAGTCGGATTTAACCTTCGATGGGGGTGGTAGGAGCTTCGGATTCGGCGGGGGCTTCTTCGCGATTGCTGAAGCGCCATTTCACTTTGTAACGCTTGGCAGCGGAACGGGCCTTGCGGCGTTTTTCATCCATAGGGGTTTCAAAAGCACGACGGCGGCGCATCTCGTCAAGAATGCCTTCAACGTCGAGCTTGGTCTTGAGGCGCTTGAGAGCGCGATCGATAGGTTCTCCTTTTCTTACGGTAACTTCACGCATGATTAGTTCTTCCTTTTACTGATTGGTCGGGAATGGACGAACCGCATATCCTTTTCTGGTTCGTTGGTCAAGTTTTTTATGCTGTTGTGATGTAAATTTTTATAAGGCTGCGACGGCAGTCGGAGCGTATCCCAGGACTTCCAATTGCCAGTTAAGCAAGGCTTTTTTTCCGTTGTCTTCATTGTCCGCCATGGCTTCCAGGATGGAGCGCGAGGCGATGAAGGACGGCTCGATATCAAGTTTTTCAGCAACGGCGTTGCGTTTGGCGATCAAGCGTTCCAGGCGGGCGTCGAATTGTTCGCATTTCTGGCGTCGGGGGGCAAAGATTCGCTGCGGGTATTCATCCTCGTCGAGGAGGTAAAACTTTTGAACGGCGTCGATGAAGCGGGCTCTCCTGTGGCTGTGGAAGCGGGGGTGTGGCTGGACGGGGCTTTGATTCTGGAGTTCCTGGCTCCAGCGGATCAGGTCGGCGTTTGAGCAGACCATGAAGCTGGGTTTGTCCCAGACGGAGGCTTCCGCATCGCGCCACTGCCAGAGTTCGCGCAGAGCGGCGAGACCGCGACGGTTGAGTTTTCCGCATCCCTGGATGCGCCAGGGTTCCGGGTTGCCGCTTTTGAAGCGTTCCAAAGCACGATCCATATCGTGGCGGCATGTTTCCAAAAACCATTCGTAGCGTCCTTTTGCCTGAAGGGCTGCAGTGAGCTTGCCTGCCATGTCGAGCATGTAGTTGACGTCGTTGAGGGCGTAATCGAGCATGTTCTGGGGGAGCGGACGTTTGCCCCAGTCGGCTTTTTGCGAGGACTTGCTGAGTTTGACGTTGTAAAAATGTTCCACGAGGGCGGCAAGGCCGAACTGGCGGAAACCGAGCAGCCGGGCTGCAGTCTGGGTATCCAGGATCATGGCTGGAAGCGTGTTCCAGGCCTGGAGAAAGAGAGACATGTCGTAGTCGGCTCCATGCATCCAGACGGTAGTCTCCTTCAGCCAGTTGGAGAAGGGAAGCATGTCTTCGATCGATAGGGGGTCGATCATACACGAGTAGGAACTGTCCGCATACTGAATCAGGCAGAGTTTCTCGTGATAGCGATGGAGGCTGTCAGCCTCAAGGTCAAGAGCCACCTTGCCGTCAGGCTGCTGGAGGGCTCGTTCTTTCCATTCTAATAGCGCTTCCTTGTCAACGATCATTGTTCCGTACGAAGGCGCATTCAATCACGTCCCGCCTCCATGATCAATAAGGAAATTCCCGGAAGTTGGGATGGGGTGTTATTCCGGGTCGAGACTTGCGGTTGCAGAGGAGAGAATGTTGCGGATGAGCTTTTGCCGTTCATCTTTGGAGTGGGGCATTGGCTCGGGGTACGAAAATGGATCTCCCTTGTAGTTGCGCAGGGAGATGCCCCGAGCATCTCGGTCAAGGATGTAGTCGGGGTTGATGGGGATTTTCCCCCCCCCGCCGGGACCGTCGATGACATATTGCGGAACGGCGTAACCCGTTGTGTAACCGCGCAGCCGGGAAATGATATCGATGCCGGTCTGAAGGGAAGTCCTGAAATGGGAGGATCCCTTGATCAGGTCGCACTGGTAGAGATAGTAAGGCTTGACTCGGCACATCAGGAGTTTGTGGACGAGCTCCATCTGGATTTCCGGCGTGTCGTTGATGCCGCGTAGAAGGACGCTTTGGTTGCCCAGAGGGATGCCGGCATCTGCGAGCATGCCGGTTGCCCGGCGCGATTCCGCCGTCAATTCGCGCGGGTGGTTGGTGTGGATGGAGATAAACAGCGGTGCATGTTTCTTGAACATGGAACACAGGGATGGCGTAATCCTCTGGGGCAGGAAAATCGGAACGCGGGAACCGATGCGCAGAAACTCAATGTGAGGGATGGCACGAAGTTCCGTCAGGATGGCATCGAGTTTTTCTTCCGGCAAAAGGAGGGGGTCCCCTCCGGAAAGCAGGACGTCGCGTACTTGGGGAGTCCTGCGTAGATAATCCAGTGCTGCGGAAAGATCCAGAGAGAGGTGGTCGGGACCTACTCCCGAGACTCCGCGGGAACGGGTGCAGTGGCGGCAGTAGGACGCACAACGGTCAGTGACGATCATCAGGGCGCGGTCCGGATAGCGGTGAACGAGTCCCGGTACGACCATGTCATCGTCCTCGCCGCAGGGATCCTCCATTTCAGAAGGATCGGCGATGGCTTCATCCACGCGGGGGATAACCTGCCTCCTGATGGGGCACTCCGGATCATTCCGGTCGATGAGGGTAAAGAAGTACGGCGTAATGGACAATGCCAGGCGCGAGTGGGTGGCAAACAGGATGCCCGCACGTTCGTCGTCCGTCAGCGGCAGGAGTTCCTCCAGTTGGCGGAGGGTGCGGATGCTGTGACGCAGTTGCCATGTAGCATCATTCCACTGCACATCGGGAACATCTGCCCAAATTCCTCTCGGAAAGGATGGGAAACGGGCCGGTTGGGGTGTGGAAGGGTCCTGCGTCATAGGCAATTACACTAGCTATGGGTAACGATGTCTTGTTGGTAAGTCAAATATCCGTTGCGGCTTGTTGAATTGCTGACGGGGTCTCTGGCGGAAAAAATTGCGTTCACGTTCGTATTCGGGATTGATCATTCGTGCGGTTTCAGGCACTTAGCGGGCATGGAAGACGAAATGAATGAGGTGGAACGTAACCATGGAGACCAGCCCTTGCTCCTGCTCATGCAGCAGTGGGGGCTCGACAATCACGATCTTGTGACGGCTTCCATTGAGCAGCTGACTCATAAGCAGGTGCAACGTGCCCGTCAAGGCCGCCAATTGACCCTCAAGATGATGCAGAAGGTGACACGCGCCCTGAACGTGGCCATTTGGTCTCGTCTTTCTGCGGCTCAGAAGGAGGAGTTCATGGAATACATGCATAAGCATCTCTTCAACTATGCCAAAGGCTATGATCCGGTCTGGCAGGATCCGAACGATGAACTGAAGGGCTGAGTCCACTCTTTTCCATGGGGTGTCGCACGCGTTGCGGCAACCCCGAATGTTCCCGGTATTTCAGGAACGCAGGCTTTTCTTAACCTGTTGCCAGCAGGCTTCCATAGTGTCGAGGTCCGCCTCTCCGAGAGGCGTTCCCTGTTCGTTGAGTACATCCTCCATGAGGTTGAAGCGGGTCTCGAATTTACGATTGGTGGATGTCAGGGCGATTTCCGGATCGACACCGCGCTTGCGGCACAGGTTGACGACTGAGAAGAGAAGGTCTCCCAGTTCTTCCTGAACGCGGGGGTCATCGTCGGGATAGGCGAGGGTTTCTTCGCTTTCGGCCAGCTCCTCCCGGATTTTAGCGATGACGCCGTCGGTGTCCGGCCAGTCGAATCCGGCTTTGGCGGCTTTTTTTTGCAGCTTTTTCGCCTTCAGAAGGGAGGGAAGTCCCTTGCCGACGCTGTCGAGGAAGTGTGCTTTCTCCGCCTTGCGCTCCTGGCGCTTGATCTGGTCCCACTGCGTTAACACTCCATCCGTGTCGCGGACCTGGCTGGCGGCAAAAACGTGGGGATGGCGTCTGACGAGCTTGTCATTCAATTCACAGGCGATGTCATCCAGATCGTACAATCCGTCCTCCCGGGCGATTTGTGCGTGGAAAACCACCTGGAGAAGGACGTCTCCCAATTCTTCCCTTAGGTGATTCCAGTCACCTTGCTGGATGGCATCGACGACTTCGTAAGATTCTTCAATCATCTCACCGATGATGGATTCGTGGGTCTGTTCCGCATCCCAGGGGCATCCTCCGGGCTCGCGTAAACGTTTCATGATGGAGCGCAGGCGTTCAAGTTGCCTGGCGGGTTCCTTGCAGGAAATTATTTCATCATCTGTCATGGCGGAATGTATCCTGCCGTGAACCGTTGCCGTTGCCCAGCAAAAATTCCTCTTTACCAAACGGCATTTGCTACGCAAAGTGTCTGCATGGAAGCCCACACATGGAAAGATAGGACGGAAGACGGCGTATTTGTTTACCGTGCCTGCCACCACGCCGGGAAATGGACGCTGGAATGTTCTCCGAAAGTCGGTCGCTCCCTGCGCGACGACGTCGAGTGGGTTCCCGTAGAAATGACCCGGGAACATTGGGAGACCCTGCGTGATATTCTATGGCGAAAATACCAGCGCAAACGTTGTCCCTGGGAATTTATCGAGAAGATCGACAAACTTCTCGAAGACATGCCCGGCACGCACGATGGCACCGGGATTACTGCCGTGGAAGACGACGAATATTAGCTTTTCAGCAGTCTGGAATGATGCCTCAGGGCGTATTCATGCAATGGGCGGACGGGATTTGGCAGGATGTCTGCGGTTGGTTTTTCCCTTCGGTTTGTGCCATATGCGGCGACGGTCCTCTGCATCGGACATGTCTGTGTTCTTCCTGCCGAGCTTCCCTGTCTATGGTCGAGGCTCCGATTTGTCCTCGTTGCGGGGAGCCTCTTGCCGGGTCCGTGGGAGAGGTCGGCAACTGTCCGTATTGCGGAGGCGGCAAAGTCCACTACGATTTTGCCAGATCCGCTTGCCTGAACAAGGATCACCTCAGGAGCCTCCTTCACGACTTCAAATACGCCGGGAAAATTCATTTTGCCGGAACCTTGGCAGGATTGATTGACGATCTATGGCACACATGCGACGACCGTCTGGCAGGGGAAGACTGGCTTTTGGTGCCTGTGCCCCTTCACCGCAGGAAATTGAAAAAACGCGGTTATAACCAGGCGGAAGAATTGGCCTTGATCTTGTCCCGCCTTCGTAAACTGCCGGTTTTGGATGCCCTGATGCGAGGGAAAGATAACGTCAGTCAGGCGAGCCTCGGCAGGAAGGAGCGCCTCCGTCACGTTCAGGAGCTCTATCACATGCGCCCGTCCGTCCTGCGCAAGGAACTCGTCAAAGACCGCGCTGTCCTCTTGATCGACGATATCATGACGACCGGGAGTACCGTGGACGTGTGTTCCCGCGTGTTGAAAAAAGAAGGCCGTGCCCGTTGCGTCGGCGTCTTGACTGTTGCCCGGACGGTTAACACATGACTTTGCATTGACGCACCGGACTCTGAAGGTCATGATGAATAGATGAACAGGGAACCTCTTAACCTGACGACGCGGAATGAAGTCATGTTTTACGATACCGACTGTGGAGGGGTCGTTCACAATCTCGCCTACCTGCGCATGATCGAAGAATGCCGGACCAAGCTGGGGAGCCTTCTTGGTATGAATTACCGTGACTTGGGGGAGGAACAAACTTTTACCGTCGTTGTCCGGCATGAGATTGATTACATCCGTCCCGGAGTCATGGGAGATACCATTGAGACCAAAGGCTGGGTTAGTGCTATGGAAAAAGCGTCCTTCTGGTGCGATTTCGAGATGAGACGAACCTCCGATGGGGCCCTGCTTGTCAAAGCTCACCAGAAACTTGCCCTTGTCCGTATGCCTGCCGGACGACCGACTCGCATCCCTGCGGAATGGCGGGAAAAGTGCGGACTGATAGACGAATGACCGGATTTTTTTTGGTTTGGAACAATTAATGCTTGCCAAATAGCCCATTCCGGTATTTATTTTCTCCCGCTTCTGGCACCAGTGCTTGGGTAGCTCAGTTGGTAGAGCAGTAGACTTTTAATCTATTGGTCCCGGGTTCGAGTCCCGGTCCAAGTACCATTTATAAAGCCCCGTCAGTCTAATGGCTAACGGGGCTTTTCCATCGTTGAGAACAAGTCGTGGTCAAGCCCGGAATAGAGGGAATGCCGATTCCGAGGCAAGCCAAATCCTAGTCTGCGTTTTTACAATCGCTTTTGATCTTTTCCCAGGATTGGATGAGGTCGATGTAGAACTGCCTCATATTGTCTTTCCACGGAGTGGTAGTGACCTCGAACATGAAGGGCCCCTGGTAGCCGTCCGCCTGAAGTTGCCGGATGAGGGGAACCCATTGAATGACCCCTTTGCCGGGGATCCAGTGGCGTTCGTTGATCCGGTCATAGTCGGAGATGTGGAGGGTGGCAATGCGCTTCCCCACGACTTTTGCGTAATGTTCCTGGTTTTCTTTCAAGAGGTGGTTGACGTCGAAGCAGTTATCGATAAAAGGATTGTCTTGGAACAGTTCCGTTGCTTCTGCGGAATCATTGATCAGGCAGGTGCGAGGGAGGCACTCGATGGCGAGGCGTACCTGATAGTCCTTTTCAACCTGGGGAGCCAGGGTTTGCAGGGTCTTTTTCAATTGGCGGAGTTTGGCTTCCCGCTTATCGGCGGGAATAGGTTCAAAACTGGGATGCAGGATAGCCTTGTGGTAAGGACCGATGCGGCGGGCCAGTTCCAGAGAGGAGATGATATTGGAGACGCATTTCTCGAGTTTGGCCTGATCCGTTTCCGAGGGGTCGAAGTCGGGACCGAACGGAATGTGGATTGACCAGATTTTTAAACCGGCTTGTTTGGCAGCTTTCGCGTAGGTATCGATTTGTTTACGGACGGTTGCCTGGTCGTCGATGTCGCAGGGAGTCATGTCAAGTTCCAGCCATTTGAAGCCGGCTTCCCCCGCCCAGGCAATGTTTTCTTCCAGATCCTGATTGTTTAAGGGGATAGACACGCCAGGTTCCCAGCTGGGTACGCGATCCGTTTCAGCCTGGCAGCAGAGAATGGCGGCCAGGGCAGTGATGAGTGAGCATAGAACTTTCATATGAACAGACTACGTTTGTATGTTCCAATTATTTTCACATGAATGCAAAATCCTCCCATCCAGCCTGTTTTTTCTGCCGGATGGGAGGAAAACCCAAAAGAGGAGAAGTGTTTATTTGTTGTGGAAACGGCGGGTTGTTTCGTCGTTCTTCTGGTCGGCGGGTTTGATATGGGGATCTCCGAATATGGAGTCGAGCTGGGCGATGCTTAGTTCCGAGGCAGGAGAGAAACGGTCGCTGCCGACGTATTGCCGGATGGAATGGAGTAATTGGCGCGTGGCTGGCCGTTTGTCCATGTCTTTGTCGATATCGACGCAGAAGACGAATAGTTTGCCCTTGCCGACATTGGCTTCGAAGGCAATACCGAGTTTCCTGTTGAATTCGTAGGTATCGATGCTCTGGATGACAGGAGTCAGGGCACGGGCATCCGTGAGATCAAGGGCGCGGGCGTTGTTGAGGATATCCCACCACTGCCAGTCTGCGTACTTCTCCGTCGGGAATTCGGCGAAGGCTGGGTTGTCCTTGTGAATCAGTGTTCCGATAATGAAGGGATCCCATCGGAACATGATTGGATTCCAGAAAAAGCTGGAGAACTTCGTCTTGCGTCCCTTGATGTCCTTGGGTACGAGAAGGACTGTTTTACCGTCGGCGAGCGCCTGCCTGGCGGAATCGTCCCAAGAGCGGGCCAGGACGAAATTATCGGCTGTTTCCTGTTTCTGTGAGGCGGGATAAACCCAGATGTCCCACGAGTTTCGCAGGCCGTCTTCGCGGTTGACATTCAGAGTATATTTGCCGGGAGCAGCCACTCCTTCCAACGGGATGGAAAGTTTACCGATGGGATCTACCGTCGAGCAGGGCGTCTCCTTCATGTCCAGAGTGCCTTCGCGGACGGCTTTTCCGTCCTGTCCTGTGAGTTGCCAGGCAAGTTTGTTAGCTGGCAGCGGCGTATTGCCGAAGTGATAAACTTCCAGTTCCGATTCGAGCGTATCTCCCTGGGAATAGACGCGCTGGGGGATGCGGCAGAGAAGGACGCTCGGCGCACAGAATTCGCGGAATTGTTCCGGCGATATCAGCCCCTTGCTTTCCCAGAACGAGTCCAGAATGCCGACGAAAGCCGTTCCCTGGCCGGGGTAGTCGTTCAGCCCAAGCATTTGGAAGCCGCCGGATTTCGAGGAGCGCAAAAGGGCTTCCACGACTTCCTTGTATTGCAGGACGGTGTGGGCTCCCGTGGCTTCAAAGAATTCCTGTGCCTGTCCCAGCATGCCGTTGTCGGCGAGGCGTTCGCGGAAGATTTCAAAATTCCGTGGCAGGAGGACTCCCGTGTACTTTTTCATTTCGTCGAAGTTCGGGTACATACAGCGCTGTCCGGCTTCGTGGGCGATGACGGGTACGTCGAAGTCGGATTCTTTGTTGCGGTCCCACATAGTGGAAGGCTTGCCTTCGTACACGGTGATGGAACCCTTGGGGGTGACGTGGGAGGTGTAGAATTGGTCGGATGGGACGTGCTTGCGTGCCGTGGCGACGGAATAAAGGTGGCGCGAGTCATGAGCCTGTCCCTTTTTAATCAAGTCTTCCAAGACATTGTAATCGCCCATCAGTTCATTGCCGTTGCACATGAGGAGGAACGAGGGATGATTGCCGTATTCGTCCAGGATGGCATATAGTTCCTTTTCGAAAAAAGTGCGGCGGTCCGGGTGCTTGCCGATATCCCTCACCCACAGAGGGAGTTCCGCTTGGAGATAGATACCGATCTTGTCCGCGGCCTCGAATGCGGCCCGGGGCGGGCACCAGGAATGGAAGCGGGCATGATTGAGACCGTAGTCCTTAAGGGTTCGGAAAATCCTCTCCCATTCCGCCGGATCGGCGGAAGCATAACCCGTGATGGGGAAGGTAGCGTTGTCTACTGTACCGCGCAGATGGATGTCGCGCCCGTTCAATTGGACATGATGCTTGCCCTGAGCTACTTCGCGCATGCCGAAGGTGACGGTATGGGAGTCCTTTTTGCCTTCCGGGCCATTCCAGGTAACGTCGAGGTCGTAGAGATTGGGGTCGATGTCGTTCCAGAGCTTGACGGAATCTCCGAGAGCCACCGTTCGGGTGACTGTGGTCTGGTCGCTGTTGGCAGTCGTGACATCGAGCTCGTTGTTCGCGATACTGTGCCCGTCTTTATCCTTGACCGTGAATATAAGTTTGCCCTGTGCCTGCTCTTTGTCGGCATTGGAGAGCGTGGTATCGATGCGGATGGATTTGTCGGTGACGTTGGGGGAGACTTTAACCTTGTCGATGTGGAGTTTTTCCCGGGCGGTTAGCGAGATTTCCCCGACAATCCCGTTCCAGTTGGTCTGGGTGTTTTCCGTGACGGCATGGCTCCATGCCTGATCCATCGGATACTTCATCCTGTTGTCCATGCGGATGGTGATCGTGTGATTCCCCGGCGTGAGCTGTTTACCGAGCTTGAACCTGTTGGGCGTGCTAAGGCGGTCATCGGCTCCTGCCGGCTCCCCGTCGACATATACCTTCGTATCCCAGTGGCAACATTCCAACGTCAGTGTGATGTCCTTGTCTTTCCATTCTTCGGGAATGAAGACTTCCTTCTGGTACCAGGCGGGACCGACGTATTCGAACTTCCTCGTCAGGCGGTCGATGTGCCGGGCCGGATTGTCGATGCCCTTGCCTGCCTGATCCGTCGTGCCGGGAAGCTGGATCGTGTCGTTCAATTCCCGTTTGTACAGGGCGGAAACCTTGTATTGACCGTAATCGGCAATATCGAGCTGGAATTTCCAGGTACCCGACAAGTCCATTGTTGCCGGAAAGCTGGCGCCCATGGCTCCGGAAACAAAAAAGAGAGATGCCCCCATCAGGGCTGAGAGACGAGTAGACATGATAATTCTTGTACGTGAATCCGGGTAGATATCTTACAGAAAGAAACCGAAGATTGGGTTTTACATGGTGGAGGTGCAAAGAGGTATACGGAAGTGGAACAGGAAGAATGGAAGAAGAGTCCGTCTGGGGAATTCTCTGTTGACTTCATGGCATTTTGACAGTAAGTCTTACGAGTTCTTAACTCTTATCTTTTATGCAAATTTCTTCTATGATTTTGTTGACGGCATGCCTTTGCCTGTCTGCCGGAGCTTGTCCGTTGGCATGGGGTGGCGATGTGTCGGCGAATGTTTCTTCTGCGGGTGAGTCCGTGTCGGTCAGGGTTGATTGGCCCTCTTATCTGGGTGCACGTGACATGGTCTGGAAAAAGGCTCCGACAGCATGGGACAATGCTCCTTTTCTGGGGAACGGACTTGTCGGGATGCAGGTCATGCGCGATTCAAAGAATAAAAAAATGCTTAAACTGTGCCTGGGACGCATGGATGCCCAGGAACATATGGAGATCGACGACGGCAAGGATGGTAAAAAAACGGGAGATTGGACATACCACCGCTATCGCGTGCCGATCGGGTATTTTTCCTTCGAGATGCCTGACGAAATCAAGCATTGGGACTTGAGACTGAGACTCTGGGATGCTGAACTGACCGGAACGGTGGGCACCGATGGGGGCAAATATGCTATTCGTGCCTATGTACATGCGACGGCTCCCGTCCTGGTGATGGAAATGACGCCGGAACAAGGTGCTCCTGTCCCGGTCTGGAACTGGAATCCTTTCGGGGCGGACAGTCCGCGTATGAACAGCTGGAGTAGGAATCTCTGGAAGAAGGAAGCTCCCGATTTGGAACTTGCCCGGAAAGGTGAGGCCGTCTCCCTGGCTGGAGGCATCAAGGGTTGGCGGCAGCCTTTGAGACCGAGTGGTGAAGTGGGTACGGCTTGGAAGTTTGTCTCCGGGGCCAAGGGGAAACAGACTTTGTATATCAGTATCGACCATTCTTTCCCGGGCAACACGGCAACCGCCGAGGCCTCTTCCTGCGTGGGGAAGGCCGTGGCAGCTCCTGCCGGTGTCCTCGAACAATTGCACAGGGATTGGTGGCACAAGTTTTACCCGGAAGCCTTCCTGTCGATTCCGGATAGTTACTGGGATTCTTTCTACTGGGCTCAGATGTACAAAATCGGCTCGGGGATGCGAGCGAATGGTCCGGTCCTGGATTTGCAAGGGCCGTGGACGGCTTTGGAGGTCAATTCCTGGCCGGGCGTGTGGTGGAATCTCAATGTCCAGCTGACTTATTGGCCGTGCTACACGGGTAATCGATTGGAGGCGGCCAAGTCGTTATCCAATACGCTGAAGAAGTACCGCACGAATTTGATCAACAATGTCGATGAACAGTATCGATCGGATTCGGCGGGGATCCCCCGTGCTTCCGGGCCGGATGCCAGTCAGCCGACCGGGAAACCCAATGGTGGCCCCGGCTCGAAGTCCGAGGTGGGCTCTCTTGCCTGGACGTGCCACAATCTGTTCACTCAGTACCGTATGAGCATGGATGACGCCTTCCTGAAGGATGATGTCTATCCTTTGCTGAGGCGGGCAGTCAATTACTACATCCATTTTCTGGAACAAGGGGAAGACGGTAAGCTTCACCTGCCGCCGACACTGTCGCCGGAGTACGGTATTGCCCCGGATTGCAACTATGATCTTTCCCTGTTGCGCTGGGGGTGCCAGACTCTGATCTGGACGACGGATCGCCTGAAAATCAAGGATCCCCTTTTGCCGAAGTGGAAGGAAATTCTGGCGAATCTGACAGACTACCCGCAGAATGAAAATGGCTACATGATTGGGAAAGGCGTTCCCTTCAAGCATTCCCATCGTCACTATTCCCACCTGTTCATGGCCTATCCTCTGCATATCGTCGATACGGATGATCCGGAGATGGCCAAGCTGGTCGATAAATCCGTCCGTCACTGGCACAGTCTCAAAGGAGGTTTGCAGGGCTATTCCTTCTCCGGTGGGGCAAGCTTGTATGCAACTCTCGGCTGGGGGAATGACGCTTATGAGATGCTCAATGGCCTCAAACGTTTTATCCGGCCCAATACACTGTACAAGGAAACCTTCCCGGTGATTGAAACCCCGATGTCCGGAGCGGCCTCCATCCACGATATGCTGTTGCAGAGCTGGAATGGCCTTATTAACGTGTTTCCGGCTGTTCCCGATGCCTGGGGGGACGTAGCGGTGCATCATCTGAGAGCGGAAGGCTCCTTCCTCGTCAGTGCCGTCCGCAAGGATGGCAAGACTCAGTGGGTACGGGTCGTAAGCCTGGCCGGAGAACCTCTCCGTTTACGGGTGCATATGGACGCCGCCGCCGTGTTGTCGGGGTCCGGCAGTGCTTCTTTGAAAAAGAATGCCAAGGGCGACTGGGTGGGAATCCCTGCCAAGGGTACGGAGGTTCTGCTTGCCCTTCCCGGAGTCAAGCCGATGGTTGCTCCGGTGGCGACTCCCGAAGTCCCCAAGAACTTCGGAATGAAGTAAGGGAGGATTGCTTACTTGGAGTTGGGGCTGAGAACCCTGATCCAGTTGGAAAGATCGGCTTTCAGAAAGTATATTTTGCCGTCATAAGGGAAAAGGATGCGTTCCTCTCCCTTTTCTTTTCCCTGAGTAATTTTGAAGATGAAATAGCCGCCTGCAGGCGAGGACCGGACATATTGGCCTTGTTGTTCGACTTGTCTGCTTTTGGTTCGTACGATCATGGTGCCGGAATCGTTGAAGTCGTAAGCCAGGATATTGGATGAATCCATCCACGCTCCTTTGAGACAGCTCGGGGAAGCGGAAGACGATCCGAGAGGAGAATTCTTCAGGGTATCGGTATATTGTTTGATTTTAATACAGTCATCCAGTTTTCCGTCGATAAGCGCTTGTTTCTGTATTTTCTCAAGGGCAGTGATGAACTTTGCCGTTAATGGTGCCGTTGCTCTGGCACATGACATTTGATACAACCGTTCTGCATCCGCCAGTTTACTGCCGATATCGGAGGATTGAGGAGATGCGCTTAGAGGGATCAGTTTTTCGACACACGTATCGTGATGGCAGATTTGGACAACGTCCCCGTTTTCCATCTTGAGCCATTTACGACCGAGACTGCCTGCGAAGATGACGGCTTCGGGCATGCTCTTTTCCATATCCACCTTGTCGGTCGCAGAACGATATTCTTTGTCGCTGGGGGGCCTGTGGTAAAACTGTCCATCAGAAGTAATTTTGTGAAGCCATTTGGATTCCGTTTTCAATTCGATATCGACCAGGGACTTCCACATGGACGGAGGAGGGATGTCGACAGAATTGCCCGTTCCTTGTTCCAAAGCTTTTTTCAAGAGGAGGGCATTGTCAAAGTCATTGCGAATAACGCATTCCTGTTGTAATGAAGCCAGTGTATTGAGATAGACTACTCGTGCCGCTTTTGTCCGTTGATTACATGCGGTCTGGTAGGATTGGTACAAGCTATCGGGAATGCAGGAAGGAGGAGTTTGTTGGGAAAAACATGGAATCGATAATATTGCCAAAATAAAAATGAGTTTCAATAGGAGTGTCATTATTCCGACAATGTTTCACGAGTGGTGTAATTGCAAGAGGAAATCATGATTTCCGCATATTTCATACCATGGGAACGCTTATTTGGAGCGAGGCTTGAGAATCCGGATCCAGTTTGAATAATCTCCTTTCAGCAAGAATATTTTTCCGTCATAGGGGAAGAGGATGCGTTCCTCTCCTTTCGCCTTACCCTGGATGATTTTAAAGAAGAAATAGTTACCGGCAAAAGAAGCGCGGACATATTGGCCTTGTTGCTCGATTTGTCCGTTTTGTGTTCGTACGATCATCGTACCGGAATTGTTGATATCGTAAAGAGTGCCGGAGGGATCCTCCCAGGCTCCTTTGAGGCGGCTTGGTGAGGCTGCCACTGTACCGGAGGAGGTTTTCCGCAAGGCGTCGATGTATTGTTTGATTTGGATACAGTCGTCCAGTTGTTCGTTGGCGAGCGCTTGTTTCTGTATTTTCTCAAGGGCAGTGATGAATTTTGCCGTTACCGGGGCTATTTCTCTGGCACATGAGATTTGGTACTGTTTTTGAGCTGTAACCAGTTTGTCGTTGATATCGGGATTTTGAGGACTATTACCCTTGGACATGGGAACCAGGTTTTCGACATGAGTGTCGCAGTGGAAGAGCTGGATAACGCTGCCGTCTTCCATGAGTAGCCATTTACGCCAGAGATTACTATTGAAAATGATGACGTCGGGCATGCTTTTTCCGGTGTCTACGGTATCCGATGTGGTACGGTATTCTTTTTCTCCGGGGGACATTTGAATGAATTTTCCTTCAGGAGTAATTTTTTGTTTCCAGTTGGATGCCGCTTTCAATTCGACGTCGATCATGGAAGTCCAGGAAGATCCCGATTCCGGGACGATGGGATTGTTTTTCGCCTGTTCCAGTGCTTTTTTCAAAAGGATGGCATGAGCGAAGTCATTGCGTGCGATACATTCCTGCTGTAATGAAGCGAGTGTGTTGAGATAAACCGTCCGCGCTGCTTTTGTTTTCACATGGCATGCATCCTGGTAGGATTGGCACAATTTAGCGGGAATACAAGCCGGCGGAGCTTGTTGGGAAAAGCAGGGAAATGTACCTACAACCGCAATTAATGCGATTTCATGCAAGTATTTCATCGTTTAATAGTGCTCTACGGATTATGAAATTTCAAGAGGAAAGCACCTCGTTATGATGCTGCTTGCAGGAATGGGCGGATCGTTTTACAAGTGGGCATGGATACGTCAGTTTGTTCTCGGCCTCTGAATTGCGCTCAGGCGTGGATTGCAGGCATTGTACGGAAAGGAGACCGCGTTGTGGATGCAACGGCGGGGAATGGACACGATACACTGTTCTTGGCGCATTTGGTGGGAGAAGAGGGAAGCGTAGATGTATTCGATATCCAGCAGGAGGCTTTGACTGCTACGGAGAAACGCTTGCGAGAGGCAGGGTGCCTGTACCGGGGGGTACATTTTCATGCGGAGTCTCATGCGCGAATGCGGGAGTTCGTTGCTCCCGGGATTCGTGCGGCGATGTTTAATCTGGGTTATTTGCCCGGTGGAGACAAGAGCGTCGTCACGTGTATGGAGGATACGCTTCCGGCGCTGGAGGCGACTCGGGATTTGTTGGAGCCGGGAGGGGTTTTAACCGTCGTCTGCTATCCCGGTCATGAAGGCGGAGATACAGAGGCCTCTTGTGTTTCGGAATGGATGAAGACCCTTGACCCGCATGAATGGCGGGTGGCGGAGTTGTCCCACTGGAACGCTCCGGGGAAAGCTCCCTTTCTGCTTGCCGGGTTTCGGTTGAGGTAGGGTAATTATAGCCCGGAAAGGCTGATGTGGTGGACGGAAGGCCAATCGGGTGGCATTTCCAGAAAGTTCTGTGCTGCTGCGAGCAGGGTTGGATTCCCGGATTGGAGCGCGATTGCCGCATAGCGGATAGGATAGGTGGCGAGCAGGAGGGCGATGTGTTCATCCATGCGTGGCCAGGTGTGCCCGCCATGATGGCGGTAGACATCAAGGAGCCGTTTCAGGCTTGCAGTTCCGTATCCCATGAGATGGAAGAAAAAATCTTCCCCGGGATCTCCGGTTCGGCAGGATGCCCAATCCAGGATCGCGGTGATTTCCCCGTTTTGTACCAGGATATTGCCTTCATGCAGGTCGCCGTGGATGAGGGTCGTGTACGGTGCCCACGTGTTTCCTTCCAGCAGACGGTGCGCTGTATCGGCAAGATGACCGGGCAGTGTGAAGGCAGCGTGTACGGTTTCAAGCATGGAAGCAAGAGATGTGCAGGGATCTGTAGCTTGGGGCAGCGGCAGGGAATTCGGATCCAGGTTGTGAAGCTTGGCGAGCAGACTGCCCAGTGAGGTTTCATAGGAAATCAGAGCCGAGTTGTCTTTCTGCGGGTTTGGTGGATTTCCGGGAAGAAGTGGATAGGAAAAAAGTCCGTCCGGGCTTTCCTGCAGGCAAGGGATGGCGACATCCAATTGGACAGAAAGCGAAGAAGCCAGAGAACACAGCCTTCGCAGAATAAGTCGGGTTTCGGAAGTTTCCGCGCGTTTGACGACGCGGTGCCTGTCTTTCTCAATCCATGTGGTACAGCCGGGGGCAAAAGTCGGCTGGATTTGTGCGGAGGATGACGTGGACCCGTGACGGCTCATGCCGGAACAGGGAGGACGTTACAGGGTGATGCCGAGTTGCTCCGGAAGAGCAATCCTCGGGCGTTCCGTCAGGATGAGCGGTGCTCCGTCCGTGATGGCGATCGTATGTTCGAAATGGGAGGAAGGCTTACCGTCTGCCGTGATGACTGTCCAGCCATCGTTCAGAATGCGGACTGATGGACGGCCCAGATTGACCATCGGTTCAATGGCGATGACCATACCGGGTTTCAAGCGCGGAGTTTTCCACGTAGGGCGGTAATTGGGGACTTGAGGCTCTTCGTGCATGCTGCGTCCGACACCGTGGCCGACGAAATCCCGGACGACGGAGAAGTGGCGGGGGCGTACAAAGGCCTCGACGGCGGCGCACACGTCAGCGAGCGGAACGCCCGGACGAGCGCAGTCAATAGCTCGGAAAAGAGATTCTTCCGTAGCGGCCAGAAGTTTGAGTACTTCGGGATCAACCATCCCAACGGGAACAGTCATGGCATTGTCGCCAACCCAGCCGTCCACGATCGTGCCGACATCCAGGCTGACAACGTCACCGTTTTCAATGCGGCGATCCCCGCCGATTCCATGAACGACTTCTTCGTTGACGGAGATGCAGATCTGACCCGGATAGCCGCGATAACCGAAAAAGGCATTTTTACATCCTTCCCGGCGGAAAAGTTCGGCAGCGATCTGGTCGATCTCACGCGTTGTGCGTCCCGGCTGGATCTCTGCTCCCAGGTCCATCAGGATACGTGCAGCTACTTCACCGGCTTTCTTGAGCTTGGCAACTTCGCCCGGCGATTTGAGAATGATCTTGTGGCTGGACATGAGAGGTGGAGGAGGATTGATGGGACGGAAGCTCCGGATGCAGGATCAGTCCTTGCTTTCCGCGTAGACATTCAGTTTCTCGGAAAGTTCACGGGAAACGTCGCAGGCTTCGCGTTCTTCCGTGACCGAGATTTTCACGACAAGGCCGCGGGATTCGTAGTAGCGGGCGACGGGAAGCGTCATGGATTCGAAGTCTTTCCAGCGTTTGGCGAAAGCGTCGATGTTGTCATCCTTGCGCGTTGTCATGGTTCCTCCGCACTTGGGGCAGATTTCCAAAGTACTGTTCTGAACGACAAAGTTGCAGGACGAACATTCGCGGCGCTGGAGGATGCGCTGCTCGATCAATTTGCGGGAAACATCCATCCAAACGACGACATCGATTCCCAGTCCGCGCTGGGAAAGGAAATTGTCGAGCGTTTCCGCTTGGGCAACAGTACGGGGATATCCGTCGAGGATCCAAGAGGAATCGTCGGCATCGGCGAGCCAGGTACGAACGATGTCGTTGACAACTTCGTCAGGGACGAGCTTGGCCTGGTCCATATAGCTTTGAGCTCTCCTTCCTAAAGCCGTACAATTTTCGATTTCCCGGCGCAACAGGGCTCCCGTACTTAAAGTCTCCAGTCGGAACGTGTCGGACAGGTATCTGCCTTGAGTGCCTTTTCCCGATGCGGGACCGCCAACCAAAATGAATCTCTTGAGTTTTTTCATTATGAAAAGGGGGGAGTGAGGGGAGAAATCCAGGGACGGGATTGACCCATGTTAGAATTTTGTAAATACGTAGGCGGCAATGGCTCCTCCCAGAAGAACGATTGCGATGACGACCCAGATGATAGTTACGGTCGTACTGTTGGCAGCTTCGCCCGTACCCTGCAGGTGGTTGTATTTACCGCGGATCTTACCTTTTTTAAGGAACCCGTCGTAGTTGCGCTGCAACAGAGTTGTTTCGACCTGACGCATGGCGTCAAGCAGAACACCGACGAGAATCAGAAGGCTGGTACCGCCGAAGAACTGGGCAACGATCGGGTTAAGAGCCCCGGATGCCTGAAGCATGGAGGGAACAAAGAAGATAAGGGTCAGAAACAGGGAGCCGGCAAACGTCAATCTCTGCATTGTTTGATCCAGAAAAATGGCCGTGGGAGGGCCGGGGCGGATACCGGGGATGTAGCCGCCGTTACGCTTGAGATCTTCTGCAATCTGGGAAGGCTGGAACATGGTAGCTACCCAGAAGTAGGAGAAGAAGAAGATCATGAAGGCTGAAATGATGTAGTAGGGGTAGCCGTTCGGACTCATCCAGTTGTTGATAAGCATGGCAATCCAGCTGGAAGGCCAGATCTGCATGATCAAAAGCTGGGGCAGGGACATGATGGCCGTGGCGAAAATGACGGGCATCACGCCGGAGTAGTTCAACTTCAACGGCAGGTACTGCGTCGGGGCATTGAACATCTTGTTTCCGTTTCCGGCAACGCGCTTGGCGTACTGGACGGCAATGCGGCGCTGCGCTTGTGTAACGGTGACGACTAGTGCGATGACGACGATCAGGAAGGCAATGAGTGCTACCAGGGCCAGAGCTCCGGTGGGGTTGATTTGGTTGGGACTTGGATGGACGAGTGTTTTCCAAGCCAGGGTCAAGGCACCGGGCAGGGAGTGGATGATGTTGACGCAGATGATCAGGGAGACACCGTTGCCGATGCCCTTTTCCGTAATCTGGTCACCGATCCACATCAGGAACATGGTGCCGGCCACAATCGTCAGAATCGTGGAAATGACGAACATCGGTCCGGGGAACATGACCAGGTCACCGAATTTGTCAATGCCGGAGAGGAAGTTCAAACGTTCCGGGTGTTCCAGAGAGACGACGAGGAACCACCCCTGGACGATGGCGATGCCAATGGCGATGCCGCGCGTCCACTTCGTCATTTTCTGGCGTCCGCCTTCTTCGCGCACCATCTTGCTCCATTGCGGCACGACGGCCGTGAGGAGCTGGGTCATAATAGAGGCGGAGATGTACGGCATGATCCCCAATGCGAAAATACCGAGCTGCTGGAGGCCGCCACCGGAAAAGATCGTCAGCACGGAGGCAAGACCTCCTATGCCGCTTTCATCCGAGGACTGGTGCTCGATCCACTGCTGCAGGACTTCGACATTAACGCCGGGCAGCGGAAGATGGACACCGAGACGGACGATGATAATCATCGCCAGTGTGAACAAGATCCGGTTGCGCAGCTCCGGAACTTTCATTGAATTCGCAAATGCGGAGATCATATATAATAGGGTATGTGAGAAAATTGACGTGCAGCTGCATCTTGCGTGAACCTCCGCAATGCCCTCAGGCAGTCTGGGCAATTGTTGACACTCCCCGGAGGGAGAAGAGGATCTTGAACGCGCATCAACGAACCGGGCGGAGCTGCGTCACACCCGGTTCGCGGAAGAATTTCATCACCCGGATCAGGCTTCGCTCAGAACGGTGAGAGTACCACCGGCCTGGGTGACCTTTTCGCGGGCGGAAGCGCTGACGAAATCAACGGTGACGTTGAGTTTCTTGGTCAGTTCGCCATTGCCAAGAAGTTTGACGGCGTCGCAGTTCCCCTGGACGAGGCCAACGGAACGCAGCGTGTTTTCGTCGACAATTTCACCGGCTTCGAAGAACTTGTCGAGCTGGGAAACGTTGACGGCGACGATAGTGTCACGGAAACGCTTGTTGCTGAATCCCTTCTTGGGAAGACGGCGGTGAAGGGGCATCTGACCGCCTTCGAATCCCGGACGGATGGTACCGCCGGAACGTGCTTTCTGGCCCTTGTTGCCCTTGCCGCAGGTTTTGCCGAGGCCGGAGCTTTCACCGTTGCCGAGGCGCTTTTTGCGGTGCTTGGCTCCGGGATTGGGCTTAATCGAATGAAGTTTAAGCATCTGTCTAAAATGATAGGTTGATGGTGAAATAGGGAGGAACCGGAGCTCCTCCCTTCAAGGATTAGATGGCCTTTTCCTTCTTCAAACCGCGCTGGGAAAGAACCTGGTCGCTCGTACGCAGGGAAGCGAGGGCATTCAGGGTGGCTTTCACGACGTTGGCGTGATTGGAGGAACCGAGGGACTTGGCGATGATATCGCGGACACCGGCAGCTTCAAGGACGGCACGGACGGTGTTGCCGGCGATCAATCCGGTACCGGGGGAGGCAGGCTTCAGCAGAACTTTGCCGCCGCCGAATTCCGTGTATACTTCATGCGGGATGGTGCCGTCGACGATAGCAACAGGGCGCAGGGCACGTTTGGCGCTTTCCGTAGCTTTGCGGATGGCGTCGGCCACTTCGTTGGCCTTGCCGAATCCGTAGCCGACGCGGCCTTCCTGGTCGCCACTCACAACGAGGGCGGAGAAGGAGAAGCGACGACCACCTTTGACGACCTTGGCGCAACGGTTGATGAAGACAACCTTTTCCATGAGCTGGGGGCCTTCTTCTTCAGGGGCCTCGGCTTGGGGACCACGGCGTCCGTCACGACGGGGACCACGGGGACCGCGGGGGCCACCGGGGAAGTTACCGTTACCACGGCCACGGGGAGCTCTGGTGGAAGCGGGCTGCTGGGTTTCAGCGGGAGCGGACGCTTCGGGAGTTGCCGGTACGGAGTTTTCCGTTTCGTTATTCATTGTTGGGGAATCTTTCTCTCAATTAGAATTTCAAACCAGCTTCACGGGCGGCGTCGGCCAAAGCCTTAACCTTGCCATGGAAGGAGAAACCACCGCGGTCGAAAACGACTTCAGTGATGTTGGCAGCCTTGGCGCGTTCGGCAACGAGGGTACCGACTTTCGTGGCGGTATCGCTGTTGGCGAGTTTAGCGGGAGAGGCGATGGAAGCATCAGCCGTTGAGGCGGAGCAGAGGGTGACGCCCTTCACGTCGTCGATGATTTGAGCATAGACGTGACGGTTGGAGAAGTGAACAGCCAAACGGGGACGGGAAGCGGTACCGGTAACCTTTCTGCGGATGCGGCGATGGATCCTTTCGCGGATGGCCTTGCGATTGATAGTACTCATATTCTGTGAGTTTAATGCAAATTGTTAGCGAATTACTTGCCGACGCTCTTACCTTCCTTGCGGCGGATGATTTCACCGGCATAACGGACACCTTTACCCTTGTAGGGTTCCGGCGGATAGTAGGCGCGCACTTCGGCGGCGAACTGTCCGACTACCTGCTTGTCGACACCTTCCACCTTGACCTTGGTGTTGTCGGTCACGGTGACCGTCAATCCCTGGGGAATGGGGTGGTTGATGGGGTGGGATTTACCGAGGTTGAGGTCGAGGATGTTACCCTTGACAGCGGCACGGAAACCGACGCCGATGATTTCAAGGTCCTTGACGAAGCCCTGGCTGACGCCCGTGACCATGTTGCTGATCAGGGAACGGCTGGTGCCGTGGAGGGCGCGGTGCTTGCGGCTTTCGCTCGCACGGGAAACGGTCAGTTCCGTTCCTTCAAGCGTAGCGGTGATACCTTCGGGAAGTTCCCAGGAAAGCTTTCCCTTGGGACCATCGACGTTGATGGTGGAACCGTCGATCTTCACCGTTACCTTGTCCGGCACAATGATGGATTTTTTACCAACTCGAGACATTGTTCGTGTAAAGTTTCAGGGTTTACCAAACGAGGGCGATGAGTTCACCGCCGTAGTTCTGCTTGCGAGCCTGCGCACCGGTCATCATTCCGTGAGAGGTGGAGACGATGGCGATACCGAGTCCGCTGAGGACGCGGGGAACTTCAGAAGAGGCGATGTATTGGCGGCGTCCGGGCTTGGAGCAGCGCTTGACGTCCGTAAGAACAGGTTTGCCCTGTTCCGTGAACTTCGTCTTCACCTTGATTTCTTTCTGGATGCCTTCACCTACGATTTCGTAGTTCCAGATGTAGCCTTCTTCCTTGAGGATGCGGGCGATTTCAGCCTTGATCTTCGAGAAGGGAGCGGAGAATTCCTCTTTGCGGGCGTTGCTCGCATTCTTGAGGCGGGTGAGGAAATCCGAGATGGGGTCAGTAATAACGGCCATTTGATGAAAAAAGTTAAGCGTTCGCGTTATGTTTCTCAGGCCTTCTTCTGTTCGCGGAAGGGCACGCCCAGTTCGCGGAGGAGATCACGACCTTCTTCGTCCGTATTGGCGGACGTCACAAAAATGATGTCGAAGCCGATCTGGCGCTTGATCTGATCCAGTTCGATTTCAGGGAAAATGGACTGGTCGGAGATACCGACGGCATAGTTGCCGCGACCGTCGAAGGACTTGGCGGAAAGGCCGCGGAAGTCGCGAATGTTCGGCGAGGTGATATTGATGAAGCGGTCCAGAAATTCCCACATGCGGGTTCCGCGCAGTGTGACGCGGGCGCCGAGGACTTCCCCTTCGCGCACTTTGAAGTTGGCGACGCTCTTGCGGGCGTAGGTCATGGCCGGCTTTTGGCCGGTGATTTTGGCAATTTCATTGACGGCATCCTCGACTGCTTGCTTGCGGTCGGGTTGTTTGCCCATGCAGGAAGTCACCACGATCTTTTCCAACTTGGGGATCTGGTGGACGTTTGCGTAGGCGTGCTTCGCTTGAAGTGCCGGAGCAACTTTTTCGCGGTAGTATGTCTGTAACGTTGGTGTACTCATTGTTTTAGCGGGTCAGCTCTAATGATCGTTTTGTTAACGGCTTAAGCGCAGGGTAGGCATTGCCTAGCCAACCTTCTTCACATTGGAGATATGAATTGGGGCGTCGATCTCTTGAATGCCGCCTTCGGGGTTCTGTTCGGTCGGGCGCACAGCTTTTTTGGCTTTGCGGGCGCCTTCTACGATGACAGTTCCCTTGGCTGCGTTCACCGAGAGAACGGTGCCGCGCTTGCCCTTGTGGTCGCGTCCGGCGATGATTTCTACTTCGTCGCCTTTTTTCACGTGGGTCTTCATGGTTCTGTGTATTACGCAGTTGCGTGGTTTTTGATGCCGCCAAACAATATGGCGGGGCGCAAACCCTACTACGGCTCAGGGGTTTTCGTCAAGCCCGCATTCGTTTTTTTCAAATTTTTCCGTTTCCGGGACCCCTTGAGGCATAAAATTTTAGATTGCGGAGGGATCGAGTATCCCTTCGTTTTCGATTGGGAATATTGCCTGAATTTCTCCGGAGCGTCATGCCTGGTCCCAGGGGAGTTCTGCTCCCTGCCAGCGTAGTTTGGCGCGGAGAAGCTGGCCGAAGTTGTAACCCGGCATGTGGACGAGGAGGAGTTTTTCCTCCGCTTTGCGAATGACGAGGTGTTCTCCGACATCGATGCTTTGGGTGTCGCGCCCGTCGGCGGAATACTGCATGGAATCCGCTCTTCCCCGGCGTGCCCTGGGCCGAAGGCGGATGGTTGCCTGGTCGGGAAGGACGACAGAACGGTTAGTCAGGCTGTGCGGACAGATCGGAGTTACGCAGAAAACGGAGGATTCCGGCCAGATGAGCGGACCTCCTGCGGAAAGCGAGTAGGCGGAAGAGCCTGTCGGCGTGGCTACGAGGATGCCGTCGGCGTGATAGCGGTTCAGAAGGCGGCCGTCGACTTCGGCGTCCAGATCGACCATTTTCCCGGTCTGATTTCTGGTGAGAGTGATTTCGTTGAGAGCCAGTTTGCGCTGGCTGCGGGGCTCTCCATTTTCTCCGACGGGGTAGGTTTCCAGCATGGTGCGTGCTTCCACGGAACACGTCCCGTCGGCCAGGGATTGGACCAGTGCATCGATTTCGTGAACGGAAATTGTCGTCAGGAATCCGAGGCGCCCCAGATTGACTCCGGCCATCGGGATGCCGAGCATGGCCGCCTTGGAGGCGGCGGACAGCATGGTGCCGTCTCCCCCGAATGTAATGATCAGGTCCGTTCCGGCGGCATCTTCTTCGAAGGATTTGCGACTCCGGATGGAAATGACGCGGATACTGCGGCTTTGGAAAGCCTTGCGGGCGGCTTTGATGGCTTCCGGGACACCCGGTTTGTCGGCGGGTGCGATCAAGCCGACACATTGGGGAACGAACATGTCTCGCTATATACACAACCGGAGGGAAAACTCAACCCCGCATTCGGCGGAATATCCGGTGAATGGTCATTTTTTCTCCTCCGGAACCGCTGAAATGTCAGGAAATAATAAGGAATCGAACTTATTCCTTTTATTTCTCGAAGTGTCGATTAAAATACTCCGGCATTAATTTTGTTATTTCCTGCATTATGAAAATTTGGCTAGACGGCAAACTGGTTGACGAAACGGAAGCGAAGCTCTCCGTGTTCGATCATGGCACTCTTTACGGCGACGGCATTTTCGAAGGCATCCGTTTTTACAATGGCCGGGTCTTCCGTCTGGAGGATCATATCGTCCGCTTGTTTGATTCGGCCCGGTATCTTCTTCTGGATATACCCTATGCCTTTGACGAAATCATCCGCGCTACCTGCGAAACCGTAGCGGCTTCCGGTCTGTCGGACGGCTATATCCGCCTGGTGGTGACACGCGGCGTCGGCAATCTCGGGTTGAGTCCTTTCAACTGCAAGAATGCGTCGGTGTACATTATTGCCGACAAGATCGCCTTGTACGATCCCTCCGTGTATGAAAACGGATTGGCTCTCATCACCAGTTCCGTGCGCCGCAACCGTCCGGACATGGTCTGTCCGCAAGTGAAGTCGCTCAACTACCTCAATAACATCCTGGCCAAGATGGAAGCCGTGCGGATGGGTGTTGCCGAGGCCCTCATGCTCAATGAAGCCGGCAATGTCGCCGAATGCACGGGCGACAACATTTTCATCGTGAAAAACGGCACTGTCTTTACTCCGCCCGTGACCGACGGTGCGCTGGACGGTATTACCCGCCGTGTCGTTCTTGAAATCTGCAACGAACTCGGCATTCCCGCCGAGGAACGTACGATGAACCGTTACACCGTTACCTGCGCGGACGAATGCTTCCTGACGGGTACTGCCGCCGAATGCGTGCCGGTGACGAAGATGGACGGTTATGTGATCGGCTCCGGCAAAATCGGTCCTGTGACGGCCCGGTTGCTGGCCCGCTTCAAGGAACTGACTGCTACGACGGGTACTCCCGTTGCATAAAAAGGCTTCTTCTCTCCCTGAACCGGTCCCGGGAGCGTGTCTCCCTGACGTGCCCGTGGCCTTATTGCGAGTGGCAGTCGGTATTTGCCCGCCGATCCTGCCTCTCGCTATCCCCCCATACGACCATGCACATCAGAACCACGTTCTATAAATTGCTCTCGGCAGTAGTCCTGCTTTCCGCCTGCGCCCTGGCGCGCGAGGTGTCTTCTTTCAACGACGGATGGGCCTTCAAAAAAGGCCCGTTTCCGGAATCTCTCAAGCCGGATGCCAAGGAATTGGCCGATGGCTGGGAGGCCGTCGAGATCCCGCATACCTGGAATGCCCAGGACATGCAGACCGTAAAAAACAAGTTCTACCAAGGCAACGCCTATTATAAGAAGAACTTCAACCCCGGTACCGACCTGGACGGCAAGCGCGTCTTTCTCCGCTTCCAGGGCATCGGTTCCGTGGCGGACGTTTTTGTCAACAAGCAATTTGCCGGTAATCACAAAGGAGCCTATTCCGCCTTTGCCGTCGAAATTACCGACCTGATCAAGCCGGGGCAGGACAACGAGATTCTCGTTAAGGCCGACAACAAGGCCCGCCCCGACGTTATTCCTGTCAACCACACTCTCTTTGGTGTGTATGGAGGCATGTATCGTCCTGTGGAATTGATCGTGACGGACAAGCTCAACATTTCCGTGCTCGATTACGCCTCTCCCGGAGTTTACCTGCGCCAGCGCAACGTTACCCCGGAATCCGCCGACGTTACCGCTAAGGTGAAGCTTGAAAACAAGTACCCGGAAGCCAAAAAAATCACGCTCCGTACGACGATTTACGAAGCGGACGGCAAGACGGTGAAGGCTAGCAAGGAAAGTCCGGTTGAAGTGCTGCCCCAGGGCCGCCAGATCTTCGAACAAGAGTTCAAAATCGAAAAACCGCATCTCTGGCAGGGACAGGACGATCCCTATATTTACGAGGTGGTTACTCAGCTCGTCGATGGCGACAAAGTGGTCGATGAACAGACCCAGCCCCTCGGACTCCGCCACTTCGAATTAAAAGCCGGCGACGGCATGTACCTCAACGGTAAAAAAGTGCCGATGTACGGCGTGTGCCGTCACCAGGACTGGTTTGGCCTCGGCAGTGCCCTGAAGGACGAAAACCATGATGCCGATCTCGAAGTCATCAAGGAGATCGGAGCTACGACGATCCGTTTCGCCCACTACCAGCAGGCGGAACGCATCTACTCCCAGTGCGACAAGATGGGTTTCATCATCTGGGCGGAGATCCCGTTCGTCAATACGACGACTACTCAGGAACGCGACAATGCCAGGCAGCAGCTCACGGAGCTGATCCGCCAGAACTACAACCACCCGTCCATCTATGTCTGGGGGCTTCATAACGAAGTGTACAACCCGGCCAATTATGTACGTTCCACGACGATGGAGCTCAACGACCTTGCCAAGACGGAGGATCCGGACCGCTACACCGTTTCGGTGAATGGTTTCGGCAAGATGGATCACGCGGTCAATCTCAATGCCGACATCCAGGGCATGAACCGTTATTTCGGCTGGTACGAAGGCCGTATCAACGGCATTGAAGCCTGGGCGGACGGTCTTGCCAAAAAATTCCCCGGCTACAAAGCCATGCTTGCGGAATACGGTGCGGAAGCCAATGTGGACCAGCATGATGAAGACACGGGAGATTTCGGCGAATTCTTCGGACAGTTCTACCCGGAGGAATTTGCGACCAAGTTCCATGAGATTCAGTGGGGAGTGATTGCCAAACACCCTTGCCTCCTGGCTTCCTATATCTGGAACACCTTCGACTTTGCCACGCCCGTGCAGATGCAGGGTGGTGTCCCTGCGCGCAACATGAAGGGACTAGTGACCTTCGACCGTACGATCAAGAAGGATCCCTTCTACTGGTACAAAGCCAATTGGAGCAAGGAACCCGTCCTTTACATCACCCAGCGGCGTGCGGTGGAACGCACGCACCAGAAGACGCCCGTTACCGTCTATTCCAATGTCGGGGAGCCGGAACTCTTCGTCAACGGCAAGAAAATGGCCTCTCCGCGTCAGGGAACGACGGATGTTCATTTCATCTTCGACGACATTATACTCCGCGAAGGCGACAACGAAATCATGGCCCGCGTTTCCAAGGACGGCAAGTCCTACGAAGACCAGTTTGTCTGGACCTACGACAAGAAAAACGAAGGTAAAATCCGCGGAGGCAAGAAAGCCAAGCAAGTCCGCGAGAAAGAACACGGCGGCCTCTAAGGCCCCAATCCTCTGACCATTTTTCGCTTTTTTTTCATTCTCCAGCTCGTGTTCGTTTAGCGACGCGAGCTGGAGAATTTTTTGTGCCGGTAGACACGCGATCAATCAATTCTGGGTGATTCGATCCGGGAGAAAGAATGAACGTTTCATCCTAATGTCCAAAATTGGAATAATCATAAAAAATGTTGCATTTTTTTATTTTTGGATATGATGACAGATGCTATGAATTACCGCTTGGTCATGATGTGGTGTTTTGTGGGCGCCATAATACTGGGGATCGTTCAATTCGCTATGGCTGTGAGTTGTTTTATGTTGAAACCTTTCATGGCGGGAAAAGCCTCTTTGATTGAGAATGGCTTCTATGAGATCGGATTTTCCTGTCGGGGAGGTAATCCTAGTGGAAATACTGTTCATTTTCTGTTGGGTAGATATTATAAATATCGCCAAGCAATGATCCGGAGTATGATGATGTTATTTTTGAAGTAACTATAAAAATAGATGGAGATGAAAAAAGTAATTGTATCATTGTTGTTTCTGATAATTTTAGTTTTATTTGTTTTGTTGCCAAGTAGTAATCATAAAACAGATATTTATCCGGCTATATCAGATAGTTGCAAAATTGTATCTTATTATGATGGAGATGTTTTTGCCGGAGAGTTTAATATTGCAATTTATTCGTACTTTGATGAAGCAAAGAAAGAGTTTTCTCCTCCTGTATTTTTTGTTCATGGACCGTCGGAATATTTCTTTTCGGTCAATTCTACTTTACCGACATCAAAAGGATATATCAAAGATAAATTTATTTTCAAATCAAGTGTTTTTGATTCTAAAATATTTCCTGTAGATGGACATCTAAAAACAGTATGTGACGATAATGGAGGTATTTATTATACTGAAGATTATTGTTTGGTTTATGATATTGTTGCAAAATACGTTGATTATGGAAAAGACAATTTATATATATCTGACTACCATATGCCAGGAATGAAGAAAATAATATTGAAATATAAAAGAAAAACAAATTAACCGATATGAAAATATTTATTGGTTTGTATTTTATATATGCCATCGTGCTTTGTTTTGTTCTTGGAGATAATAAAATATACCCCAATGCTGAAATATGCTCTTTGCCGTCGGAAGAAGATAAGAGATTTCTCAAAAAGTTGATTGTAAATAAATTTGAAACGTGCGACGGAAAAATAAATATTACAAATTTCAACATATATTATTCTTGTGATGATTGTAATTTGTCCGACATGTCTAAAGGATATATAAATTTCGACTCTTTTCTGTCGTACCAATTATCAATAAATGGAGAATCAGGTAAATGTGTGAATTATGTAGGGCCTGAAAATTATTTATCTAATCCATTTTTTATAAAAATACGTATATCTGATCATGTCGAATCGAATTCGGAAAATAATAGAATTCTAAGTGGGGATGAAAAAATAGGAAATATATCATCGATTTCCATAGATAATATTAGAATTGATCCACAAGATTATAGAAAATGTATTGTCCGATATGTTGATGGTGTTTTATTTTGGGAGGCTAAAGTTTTTGTTCTCTATGATTTGGATATTTTGTTTCATAAAGGTGAAGAAATGGGGAGAAGAACTATTTTTAATAGACGGGTGGAAATAAAAATTCGCAACCGAATATCTATTTGAAATTTTATTTAAGCAATCTTAAAATTTATAAACATGGGTATATCTTGCTCCATGAAAATTGTTGTATTGATTTTATGCTGAATAGTGAAGTGTAAGAAAATACCATACAGGCAGTAACAGTCGAAATAAATACTCTTCCCATAACAAGACCGTCAAATTCTAATGCCGAGAATCGAATGGTTATGATGCCGGGAGTATGAAAACATCTTGTGTTTAGTAATATTCGGAGGTGGGTACAAGATGATGCCGTTAGCCCTTTCCTGTCTTTATATTCGTCGATTTGTCGATGATGTGTCGCTGCGGAGGAAGGCGGAAAACAATCATGTTCCAGTGATGGAGTATGATCTGTAACCGGAAATTTGACTTTCTTCGGAAATGGTTTTGATATAATATTATTCTATTCAGGTAGAAGGACGGTTGTTTATGAGAAATAACCTCAACTTCCTTGGACAGAACATCAAAGATAAGGCGTTCTATCATGGATCAATGGGAAATATTTTCGTGTTGTTTGGCTGCTGTGTGTTTGGGGGGAGTGGTTTCTCGCAGCGAGGGTGCGGAAGAACATGGGAATCGTGCTGCGACCACGGAACGAAAGCCTGTTGTGAGGAATTTAAACCTGCGGGAGAAAACGGCTGTAAAACTTGCAGAAGTAATTCTGGAATCTGTTTACGGCGAAAATGTTTTGAACCAACGTCCGTGGAATGTCACGGATCTCGGGGAGAGTTTCCGTATTGTAGGAACGTTTCATGGGGATGGCGTCGGCGGTGTGGCCGAGATCGTCATCAATAAAGCCGATGGAAAAGTCATTTCATATACACACGGCAAATGAAACGCCCGGACGAAGATAGTTTGGAAGAGCCGGAGAGGAAAGGGACCGTTTCTGTCTTAACCAGATCGAATGCGGTACAGGTAGATTTATTCGTCAGCTTCCGGGGATGATGCCTGGGCATCGGTATCGCGGATGGCTTTGACGCGGTCGAGTTCAGCCTGGGCCTGCTGTTTGTGCTGGGAAAGAGTCTCCTTGGGGGAGTGAATGTCCATCATGACCATGGGAAGGAGTTCCCCGGTGTTGGAATAGTATTTGTAAGTGACGCCGGTACCGATTCCCAGGACGAACATGATGAGGGCGTAGAGGATCATGGCCGGGTAGTTGCTTTTCGGTGCGGGCGGCGCGTAGCGGCGGGGCAGCGGGGCTGCCTGTTCGTCTTCGTCCGGAGTGGCTCCGTAGTGAAGCTGTCCGTATTCGGGATGGGCGGGGTCTGTGGAAGGCAGGGCAATGCCGTGGACGGTTTCCGGCTGGGGGGCGGACGAGATCAGGGTTTCGCGTTCGGGAACGACGGTGTCGGAGGGCTGGTCGTCTTCCAGATTCAGGTCGGATAAGTCGACAAAGTCGTCGTCTGCGGCGGGTGCTGCGGGTTGTTGTGCGGGAGTTTGCCGGCCGGAAGCGGCTTTTTCCGCCTCGAGGATGGCTTTTTCCTCATCGGAGGCAAGTAGTTGGACGGAGGCTTCGCCGAGCAGGACTTCTCCTCCGGGGGGAAGGGGGGCCTGGGTGAGGAGCTGTCCCCGGTAGATGACGCCATTCGTAGACCCCATGTCTCTGACTTCGTAGCCTCCCGGTACGCGGACAATCGTGCAGTGCATGGAAGAAACGGAGCCGATGGGCAGGCAGATGTCGGCCGCTTCCGACCGTCCGATGGTGGCGGAATAATCCTTGTCCATGGACAGGTGTACGGGCGGTAGGGACAAGCCGGGGGCGGTGATTTCTAATGTCGGCATGGCGTAAGTGGTATGAATAATGGCTTAATTGCCGGTAAAATCAATCTTAAAGAATTGGTTAGGACACAAAGCTTCCGGGGTGGAACTTGCTATTTGCCGTAAATCCGGTAAAATATGTTCATGTTTGTTGATCACATTCGCATCTTTGCCAAAGCGGGCAAGGGAGGAAACGGTTCCGCCAGCTTCTACCGGGGTAAATTCAACCCCAAGGGCGGGCCGGACGGAGGAGATGGCGGAGACGGAGGCAGTGTGATCCTGGAGGTGGATCCGCATACGAATGACCTGCGGAAATTTTTCTACGATCCCAAGTTGATTGCTACGGAAGGCGTTGGCGGCAAGGATTTTAAAAAACACGGCAAGAATGGGAAATCCGTGATTGGCAAGGTGCCTCCCGGTACGCGCGTGTACAGGACGAATGCTTCCTCTATGGCGGAGGCTACTTATCTGGACCGTTCCGATGAAGACGCTTTGGAGATGGAACTCGTTGCCGACCTGACGGAAGTCGGGGATAAGTTTGTCTTGTGCCAGGGCGGCAAGGGAGGACGGGGAAATTGGCATTTTCGTTCTCCTACCAATCAGGCACCCAAGGAGGCCGAAGCCGGAACTCCTGGCGAGGAAGGGGTGTTTTATTTTGAACTGAGGCGAATTGCCGATGCCGGACTTGTGGGATTTCCCAATGCTGGCAAGAGCACGCTGCTGGGTGATATTTCGTCCGCGAAACCGAAGGTGGCCAATTATCCTTTCACGACGCTCCAGCCTATCGTCGGCGTGGTGGAGTTCGACAACCACCGCCGTTGCATTGTGGCCGACATTCCGGGCTTGATCGAGGGGGCGCACCAGAACCGCGGTCTCGGCCACGAGTTCCTGCGCCATATTACGCGCTGCAAGGTGCTCCTGTTTGTGATTGATATGGCGGGCAGCGAAGGCCGCGACCCGATCGTCGACCTGGAGCAGCTCCGGACCGAGATCAAGCTGTACGACGAGGAACTCGCCAAACAGCCTTGGATGATTGTGGCCAACAAAATGGACTTGGAAGGTGCGGAGGAAAACCTGGAACGTTTCCGCATGCGTTTCCCGAAACTTGATATTGTTCCTATTTCCGCGATGGAGCAGACGGGGCTCGACTTGCTCAAGAGTAAGTTGAACGACCTGGTTGCCTATCAATTTGCCCGTTAAGGGGTGTTTCGAACTATAAACTTTAAAGGTCAAGATGGAATCTGTTCCGACGAATCAAACGAAGGTAGCCGACCGGGTTCTGGCCCGGATTGCCGAGATTGGAGATATGTTTGCCATCGAGGGCGAATTTGTGGATGGCAAGGAGATCCAGAGCGGGCACATTAATACGACGTATTGTGCGACGTATCGTAAAAGCGACGGGACGGAGGACAGGTACATCCTCCAGAAGATCAATAGCAATGTCTTCAAGGATCCCCGTGCCGTCATGCGCAATGTGGAGAAGGTGACGCGCCATATCAACTGGAAGGTGCTGCGCCGCCGTACGGATTCCGCCGGACAGACGCTGAATTTGTATCCTGCCCGCGGGGGCCGCAACTATATCGAATTGCCCGGCGACGGGATCTGGCGCTGCTACAACTACATCGAAGGAACCCACACGTACGACATTGTGGAGAATACGCGCCAGGCCTATCAGGCCGGCTATGCTTTCGGGTCTTTTCAGGATTTGATCAGCGACATGAATCCTTCCGACCTGGTCGAGACGATTCCCGGATTCCATGATACGCGCAAGCGTTTTGACCGCCTGATGGAAGTGGCGAGACTGGATCCCGTCGCCCGTCTGGAGTCGTGCCGGGAGGAATTGGATTTTATCCGGCAGAGGGAGAAGGATGTCGATGTTTTGCTCGACCTGCAGAAGGCAGGCCGCCTGCCTGTCCGCATTACGCATAATGATACCAAGATTAACAACGTCATGCTGGATGAGGAAACCGACCAAGCCGTTTGCGTGATCGATTTGGATACGGTGATGCCGGGGCTGGTGCTTTACGATGTCGGGGATATGGTTCGGACGGTAACGACTCCGGCTGCCGAGGACGAGGAGGATCTCTCCAAAGTCCGTTTCCGCATTTCCATGTTCCAGTCGATCATTGAAGGTTATCTGGATGCGGCCAGCGGTTTCCTGACTCAGGAGGAGATCGACTTTCTGGCGTTTTCCGGGAAGCTGATTACGTTGGAAATCGGAATCCGCTTCCTAACTGACTATTTGGAAGGCGACGTATATTTCAAGACATCCAAGCCGAATCACAATCTGATCCGCTGTCGCACCCAGTTGAAACTGGTATCCTGCCTGGAAGCCCAGATGGAGGAGATGGAGAAGTTTGTCCAGAAACGGGCGAAGGCAATCAAGTAAAGCCGCCCGGCTTTTTCCCGAACCGGAATCATGCAGGGATGTACGGAACAGACCCAGCCACGGGAGAAGAGTGTTTCCCCTCCCTTCTGGAAACGTGTGCTTTCTGTTCTGTGGCGAAGCCGCTGGCTGAGATGGGGGGGCGGTGTTCCCGTGGCTTTGGTGTTGCTCCTGATGCTTGTGTCCGAGAGCTATGTATTTGTCCAGTCGCATGACCGCATGGTGGATTCTCCATCGGGACTTCCGAGCAATTCCGTGGGCTTGGTGCTCGGTTGCTCGCCGATGGTCGGCAAGCATGTGAACACCTCCTTTGTCAACAGAATCAAAATGGCATCCGAGCTGTGGAAATCCGGCAAGGTGTCTTCCTTGATTGTTTCCGGAGATAACCGTTTCCGGTACTACAATGAGCCGCGGGAGATGAAGAAGGCGCTCGTTGAACAGGGTGTCCCGGAGGATAAAATTGTGTGCGACTATGCCGGACTGCGCACGCTCGATTCGATCGTGCGCGCTCGCGACGTGTTCCACGCGGAGCGTGTCGTGATCGTCTCGCAGCCCTACCACAATGCCCGGGCTCTGGCGATTGCCGCTCACCATGGCATCAATGCCTGGGCCTGCAATGCGCCGGACACGAGCACGCGCAAAACGCAATTGCGCATGTGGCTGCGCGAACGTGCCGCCCGGATCCTGATGTTTTTGGATTTGTGGGTGCTGGGAACCTCTCCGCATTTCGGCCAATGATGAAGAGAGGGAGGGCAACAGCATGGAGCGGATGGGGGAGGAGGAGATTTGATTGTTATTGCCTTCCTGTGTATTGTATAGTAATCACACGGTATTCGAGACTATCCTTATGAAATGTTTCTCTTCGATTTTGTCTGTTGTTTTGTCTGTTTTCCTGCTCGTTTCTTGTGGGACTGATTTGTATTTGGATCAGCCTGTTCCGGCCAAGATCAACATGGGGCATGGATCCAAGGTATGTGTGACGTCGTCCTTTTCACGGTATTCCCCGGAATTAGTGAGCCAAGTGGAGAAGCGTTTGATCAACAGCGGGTTCTATACGGTTTCCAATTCTCCGGCATGGGCCGACTCCGTGTTGCATCTCGATCTGGATGTGTACCGGGACAGAACTTACGATTCCGATGACCACCGCGACAATAAGAAGGACAAAAAACATCACAGCTCTTCTTCGGATCGTTACAATGTCCACCTGACCTGCCGTGCCGTATGGCGGGATGGCAGTGTCCTGGGGGTGAAAACCTATTCGGACTACTTCTATGGCAAGGAGAATTTCCCGGCATCTTCCCTGGCTCGGGAGATTACGAACGATTTGATCCCCCACATGGGCTCCTATAGCGTCAATATCGATACGTCCAGTGAGAAACCTCTGTTGGAACAGGCCGCCAATGCGTGCAAGGCCGGCAATTGGTCTCAAGGCGAGTCCATCGCTCTCCAGTATGTCAGCCAGACGAATGATCCCGAAGGATATTTTCTGCTCGGTGTGATTGCCCGCAAATCCGGAAATGAGAGCAAGGCTGACAATTACTTCCGCCAAGCTGCTTCCCTGGCTCCCGGGACAAGCAAATATGCCAGGGAACTGGAACGGGGAAACGAATTGCGTAACCGGCGGCAAATGATGGATGCCCAGACCGGCGAATAACTCGATTCCCTGTATTCGGCTCTTCCAAATTGGTTCATCAAGAAAAATCATTTTTTTTGTTGCTTAAATTTCAGAAATTTCAGAAATTACATCCATGGAATTGAGCCAGGTCCAAATCCGTTTTATTGAAAAGTGGGGAGATATGGGATCCCGCTGGGGAATCAACCGTTCTGCGGCGGCTGTACATGCGTTGCTATATCTATCTCCGGAGGAGATGACTGCCGAGGATATTTCGCTGGCTCTGAGTATGGCGCGTTCCAATGTGTCGCAAGCATTAAAGGAGTTGGAAGGATGGGGACTCGTTCTCAAAGAAAGCCGGATCGGGGATCGTAAGGCGTATTATTCCTGTGTATCGGATGTTTGGGAAATGGCCCGTCTGATTGTGGAGGAGCGCAAGAAACGTGAAGCGGACGGCGTTTTGAAATCGGTTGCCGAATGTTTGTCCATGGCTCGTGAGGCTAAGGATTCTTTTGCCGAGAAACGATTGGAAGCGATGGAGGAAATCCTCCGAAAGGGATGTAACCTGGCGGATCTTGCCCTCCGGTGCAAGCCTGCCGTATGGCGTATGGCCATGAAAACCGTTGCCAAATTGTTTCGGTCGGTCGGGCATTAAACGGAGCGATGGATTAAACGGGTAATCATGTAGCGACAAAATTCTGAAATTACAGAAATAAGAGAAATGAAAGCGAAAACATTAGCAATTACAGGAGTTCTGGGGTATAGCGGCCGTTATATGGCCGGAGAAGCCCGGGAACAAGGATATCACGTGCTGGGGTTGACGAATTCCAGATACCGTTCCAATCCCGGAAACATCCGGTTGGCTCCTTTGTCGTGGGATGACCCGGCGAGGCTGGCTGCGTCGTTACAAGGGTGCGATGTCTTGCTCAATACCTACTGGGTACGTTTCAATCATAGAAAGTTTTCCCATGAGCAAGCCGTGGCGCATACGAAGATCCTCTTTCATGCGGCACGGGAGGCGGATGTGAAAAGAATTGTGCATGTGAGTATTACGAATCCCGACCCTCAGAGTGGTCTGTCCTATTTCCGCGGCAAGGCGCAGCTGGAAGAAGAGTTGGCTTCCCTGGGGGTCCCGTTCAGTATTTTACGTCCGGCTGTCCTGTTTGGAGAGCAGGAGGGAGAGGATATTCTGCTGAATAATATGGCGTGGGTCTTGCGACATTTTCCTCTTGTACTTGTGTTTGGGAAGGGCGACTATGAGGTACGCCCGATCCATGTCCGGGATTTGGCTCAATTGGCTGTCCGCGAAGCCGGGCGAAACGATACGGAGAACTTGGTGATTGATGCTGTCGGTCCGGATTCCTTGACCTTCCGCGGTTTGTTTGAGGAATTGGGACATGCCATAGGAGCTTCTCGCCCGGTTATAGGGACTCCGTACTGGGCGGTTCCCCTGGTACATGCGGCGACAACCCTGCTTGGTTTTTTGCACGGTGACGTGATGCTGACGCGAGATGAAATACGCGGATTGACGGAGAACCGTCTGGCTTCCTCGGCTCCTGCCTCAGGGACAACCAGTCTGCGTGCGTGGATAAGGGAACATGGCGCTTCTCTGGGACTTGCCTATTCCAGTGAATTGGCCCGGCGCTAGGTTAGGATGCTTGCCGGAAGTGTTGTCCGCTGACGACTTGTTTTCGGATAGAAATGAACCATAGAGAGCGTAACAATAGTGATGACTACGTTTCCCGCAAAATTATTGTGGTCTCTCGTTCTTGCGATGATGGCCTTTTGGCCTTTGAGTTCCAAAGGCAGTGACTCGTTTCCTCTTTCTTTGGGCAAAGAACAGGAAGTGATCGAGTACAGGGCCTTGGTCTGGGCTGACAAAGGGAGTGTGGAACGATACGGAGGGGAAACAATTTTCCGGAAGAAACTGAATCGAATGTTTGCGCAAACGACGGAATTTTTTAATGAGAGCCCGAATCGGTTCCATTATTATTTTCGTTTTGTACCGGCCGGTCTGAGTATGTATGATACTCAGGGGGATCGGAACAGAATTGATTTTTTCAAGAAACAAGCTTTTGGCAAGCTAGATACGGGAATGTATGATTATGTCGTTTTTTTCGCCTTGGATGCAGTTGCCAACGGAACATCTTGCGGAGGTGGTGGTGAAAGCGGGCAGTGTGTCGTGATGTGCTACCGGACATTGGAGGAACAGGCAAAAAATGGGGATATTTTCTCGAAGGAACCACCTCTGCAGGGTACATACAGTGATTTGGGACATGAGTATGGACATATGCGCGGAGCGACCGATCTCTATCAATATAAAATACTGGCGGAAGACAACCCTGTCAGCCATAAAGACTTGAATCCGCCTCCCTGCAATATGGGGACTGGTTTCCGAGTATGGAGTGACTATTGTTCCGCCCTGTTCAACTATACTGCCAGGCAAAAACAATTGGACCGGGAACTGCCGAAGAAGATTTTTCCGGAAAAACTTGTGATCAAAGTGATGAAACACGGACAGCTTGTGCCTGGGGCCAGCGTTAGGTTTTACGGCACGCGGGCGGGAGGTGCACACAACAGGAGGGATGTATACCCGGACGCCTACCGAACATTCCAGACGGCCCCGAATGGAATAGTAGAGATCATGAATTTGTACGAACTCTATCATCCGGCTCCCGGAGCTCCTGGAACTCCGCCTAAACAGCCGGTGGATTTGTTCCCTTATTCCTATTGGTTTAGCTTTCTGGTCGAGGCTGTGTGTGGTGATACAAAAAGTTATGCATGGCTTCCGGACTTTGTCCTTCAGGAGGACTATCTCCGGACAGGGAAGAAAAAGTATGAGCTGATTTTAAAAGTAGAATAAAGACTTTCTGGTGCGTTACTGACTACAGAGGGTTGAGACTAAACCAAGGACGTCTGATTTTGTGTTCGTGGGGAGTTGTGAAGATTTCACAGAATTGGTCGCACCAGATTCGAATGTGGCGGCGATGGTGGGCATAGTACTGGAAGTCTTTGGTGTCTACGAGGACATAGGAAATGACGGATGATTCGTCCTTTTCGTAGTCGGCTACTTCAGCAACGAGTTTATTGGCGGGTGAAAAGAATTGAGCTCCCATGGAGATGGAACCGCCCGGGACAACCTGGGATAGGACGGATCCGCTTCCTTTAAGATAGTGTCCCGCGATGAGCCCGGCTGCATTGGCCGTTACATTGGTAGGAGTAATGGAAAGGAGGGCGATCTGTACCCGGTAAGCATCCCGGGTGGGATGGTCGACGAGGTGGAAGGTGTTGTCCTGACGGTCCAGAATGGCTAGTTTTTCACGGAGTTGATGGTCGAAGTAGAGGCAAAGTTCCTCGACATCTTCCGCTTTTTCCGGATCTGTCGGATAATTGAGGAGAAAATGCGTAGTAACCGGCATCACGTAAATAGGTTGTGATTTTCCGTGTTGCCCCGTGATCCGTTCGTCCCAGTCCTTGTTGTCGCTGATATCCCAGTAGGAGTCGAAACTCATGCGTGCTTTATCGCTTGGCGCGTAGTGGGAGATGAATCCTGTCCTCGGTATTTGATCAAAGTCATGAGATGTGCACGATGAAAGTAAGCATGCCGCGAACAGTACGCCTGGGTGTACCAGAGGGACAATTTTGAGGAAGTGGATCATGACGGCACAACGAATGATATTCACACAAATTCGAAAATAATCACATAAAATGCAACAAAAAATATGTTCTCTTGCTGCCTAGTCTTCCAGCGTGCGCGGTCGGAGATAATAGACTTTGTCGTTGCGGCGGACTTTGTCCGGGGACAGGATGTAAATGGTTCTCCCTTTTTCCGCCAGCGGGACTTCTGTAAGACAGCCCGGATTCAGCTCGACTTTGAGCGAAACGGGGGTAAGTTCGATGGCTCCTGTAGTGGGACCTGTAATGAGGATGTCCTGTCCGGTTGAGAGGGGAGCGGCTTCAAGGAATATTTCTGCAATGCCGCTTTTGCGGAAGTAGTTGGTGACTTTGCCGATATGTACTTTGTGAACGGAGGCCCGGTTGACGGATGTGCCGCTCCATTCTCCCCAGGGTTTGCCGAGGTAGTAGCCTCCCTGCCAAAATCCGCGGTTGAAGACGCGGCGGAGGCGTTCCAGCCAGATTTCGATAAGATTGGGAGAGTAGGTTCCGTTCCGGCAGGCTTGGGCGGCTTCCTTGTACACGGATGTGACGGTGCGGACATAGTCCGACGATCTGCCCCGGCCTTCCAGCTTGAAGACGGAGACTCCGGCATCGAGTAACTGATCCAGAACGCCGACAGTGCAAATGTCTTTGGGAGACATGACGTATTTGTTGTCGATGACCATCTCATTCCCGGTTTCTTCATCGATGACCCGGTAGGCGCGGCGGCAGTTTTGGAAGCAGGCTCCGCGCTGGGCAGATGAGTTATAGGCCGCGAGACTCATGTAACATTTTCCGGAGATGGCGACGCAGAGTGCTCCGTGGGCAAAAATTTCCACACGAAGGAGCTTTCCTTCCGGCCCGCAGATTTGTTCACGGGAGATGCCATCAATGATATGGCGAATTTGGGAGAGCGTGAGTTCCCGGGCAAGGACGACAACTTCCGCATATCGGGAGAAGAAGCGGACGGCAGCCATATTGCAGACGTTGGCCTGGACGGAGATATGGACGGGTAGGCCAATCGAGTGGGCATATTCGATGACGGCCATGTCGGAGGCGATGACTGCGTCGATTCCGGCATCGCGGGCCGCGTTACAGAGTTGGCGCACTTCTTCGAGTTCTTCATCATAGACGATGATATTGAGCGTCAGATAGGCTTTGGCTTCATGTTCCCGGCATTGGGATACGATTGCCGGCAGATCTTCCACCGTGAAGTTGACGGTGGCTCGGGAACGCATGTTCAGGGAACCGATGCCGAAGTAAACCGAGTCGGCTCCGGCATTCAAAGCGGCGGCAAGGGATTCGAACGACCCGGCAGGGGCCATTATTTCCACGTGGGAGGGCATCGTCATCGTGCGGGAAGCATAAGGGTTGGCTCGCGTTTTGGCGAGTGTATAGCGGAAGAATCCGACGGCTGATTCCCGTCATCCAATGATAAATCCTTACTCGTGGATGACGGTGACGAAAAAGAGATCGGTCTCGTTTGGATTTTTCAATCGTCCGCGAGGCAGTTTCTTGTAGATTCAAATAGTAGTTGAAAACTATTTTACAGTTACACCACAATATGGTGCGAGGTTCCATGGTGAAATTGACGGGAACTCGAGAATGCATGTTCAGAGAGACGCCAGTGTTGAACGACGAACGAAGGTAACGTGAAAAAATGTTTTTGTTGTAACCTTTTCCGACTCCAAATCGTCATGAAGGTGTTGAACGAATTAACCGATTATTATTCATATCAAACTTATTAAAAGCCATGAACAACGATGATTTAAAGAAGGAACTGAATGAAGAAGAACTTGACGCGATTGCTGCCGGACGGGCGATGGTGCGCATTTCCACTGAAGGATTCGAAATGAACATTACTCAGGAAAAATACGAGAAGGTGATCTCTAAAGAGCCGGGTAAGTTCAAAGACTATAAGATCGAATTTTACGACAAGTGATTGAACGTCATTAACGAAAAATAAGCCTCTCGGAAAATAATCACTCCGAGAGGCTTGTTTATGATCGGTAAAGTCGCTGCCGAAGCGTTATTATAATCCTGCTTCTTCCCGGATAAGAATAACTGATATCCGGTGTTTAGGATAACTGCGAGCCATCGTCAGATAGGCATTGCAGAGGCGGTCGGGGGAATTACAATCGTGGCAGGTGCCCGTGACCATGCATGGAGTCTTGAAACCGGGGTGGCGTTTGGCATTGAGGGGAGCGATTTGCTGGAGGCGTTTCCGGGCTTCTTCCGGCGTCGGTGTTATTTTATTGATTCCTGCGACGAGGATGACGTGCCTGGGTCCGAATGCGATCGGAGCGATCCGGTTGCCGACCATGTCGATCCAGTACAAAGAACCATCGGCGCAGACGGCATTGATTCCCGTCAGGAAAAGATCGGCGGTCATCCCCTGGCGGCGAATTTCCCAGCGTTGCTCGCGCGGCATATCCGGTTGGAAACCGTCATAGAAGCGGATTGATGACTGTTGAGCCAGATATTCGAGAATACCCGTATTTCTCAAGGTCATGGAGTCTCCGTAACTGGCGCTGGCCGGTGCGAATTCCGTTACAAGGCGTTCCAGAATTTGCCGGGCTTCCATGGTATGATCGGCGATAAAGACGCGGAATCCGTGACGTTCGAGTTTGTTTTTGCTCTGTTGGAGCCATTCTTCGGGAAAGTTGTCCATGGGGAAAAGGGGGAAGCTGAACGGACCGGCAAATTGGCTTGCCGGTCCGTTTGTTGCACATAAGTGTTGAAAGAATGTTTCTTTTATTCTTCCGGAGTAGCGGCGTCTCCGGATTCGGGTGTTTCACTGTTTTCCGAGACGTTTTCTTCATCCGTTCCTTCGGATGTTTCATCATCATCGTCGGGAATGACGATGGAAATGTCCTGAATGGTTTCGCCGTCTTTGAGGGTCATGAGTTTGACTCCTTGGGCGACGCGGCCTGTTTCGCGGATGGTTTCTACCTTGATGCGGACGGATTGTCCGGCAGTAGTCATCAGCATGAGTTCGTCTGTTTCTGAAACGACTGTGGCGGAAACAACCTTGCCGGTTTTGTCCGTGCAGTTCATGGTCTTGACTCCGGTACCGCCGCGGCTTTGGAGGCGGTAGGCGTCGAAACCGGTGCGTTTGCCCAAGCCGTTTTCCGAGGCGACGAGGAGGGTTGCCGATTCGTCCACGATGGCGAGGGCAACGACATAATCGCCGGGACGGGGACGGATGCCGCGAACGCCGATGGTATTGCGTCCTTGGTCGCGCAGGTCGCTTTCATTGAAGCGGATGCTCATGCCGTCGTGCGTGACGAGGACAATTTCGTTGTTGCCGGATGTGAGGACGGCATTGACGAGGCTGTTGCCTTCTTCCAGGTTGATGGCGATGATGCCGGCTTTGCGATAGTTGCGGAAGTCATTGAGACTGGTCTTCTTGACAGTACCGTCTTTGGTGGCGAAGACGACGAAACCGCTTTCTTCGCCGAAAGTGGTATCGTTGCCGTTTTCGTCTACTTGGCGTTCAAGGCGGAGGATGGCAGCGATATTTTCTTCCGGTTGGAGGTCGAGCAGGTTCTTGATGTTACGTCCCTGGGCGCTACGTGCGGCTTCATCGATTTCATACACGCGGTCCACATAAACGCGGCCGGTGTTGGTGAAGAACATGATATAGTCGTGGTTCTGTGCAGCGAACAGGTGCTCGATGAAGTCGGCTTCCTGATCTTTTTTGGCGGCTTTGGTCGTAGCGGCTTTGATGCCTTTGCCGCCGCGGGCCTGGACGCGGTATTCAGCGGAGTTGGTCCGCTTGATATAGCCGCTGTGGGTGATGGTGACGATCATCGAGTCGTTCGGGATCAAATCCTCGATAGCCATGTCTCCTTCGAAAGGAATGATGCGCGTCACGCGCGGAGTGGCATACTTGGTCTTGATAGCCTGAAGTTCGTCTTTGACGATGCCGAGTACGCGGGATTCGTTGGCCAGGATATCGAGGTAGTCCTTGATGAGGACCATGAGTTCGGAATAGTCGTTGTTGATCTTGTCCGATTCCAGTGCGGTGAGTTGGTAGAGGCGCAAGTCGAGGATGGCGTTGACCTGGCGTTCGGTGAAGACATAGAGGCCGTTCTGAACGGAAGGCTGGGAACGGATCAGGATACCGAGACCTTCTGCCGTTGCAATGGGGAATGTATAGGCCTGCAGGCGCTGGCGGGCTTCATCGCGGTTTTTGGAATCGCGGATGATATGGATGAAGTCATCCATGTGGCCGAGGGCTAGGAGGAATGCCTCCAGGCGTTCGGCATCTTTTTCTGCCTCGTTGAGGAGGTGGCGCGTACGGCGGACGATGACTTCGCGCCGGTGCTCGATGTAGAAGTTGATGGCATCAAGCATCGTGAGCGTCTTTGGCCGGTTGTCGTGAATAGCCAGCATGTTCACGGAGAAGGATGTCTCCATGGAGGTGAGCTTGTAGAGCTGGTTGACGACGACTTGGGGACGGGCATCGCGTTTTAGTTCGATTTCGATGCAGGTCTGCTCATCGGAAAGGTCGCGGAGTCCGGAGATATCGGTAAGTATTTTCTCCTTGCAGAGTTCGGCGATACGTTCCTGAAGGACAGCTCGGTTGACTCCGTAAGGGACTTCCCGGATAATCAGGAGGTCTTTGCCGGTGTCGGATTGCTCGATATCGATTTTGCCGCGAATACGGACGGAGCCGCGACCCGTGCGGAAGTAGCTGTCGATGCCGGAGAAGCCGAGCAAATCCCCTCCGGTCGGGAAATCAGGCCCTTTGATGTGCTGTCGGAGTTCTTCGACGCTGATGTGGGGATTGTCGATCGTCGCGCAAATGCCGTCGACGACTTCTCCCAGGTTGTGGGGAGCCATATTGGTGGCCATGCCGACGGCGATACCGGTGCCTCCGTTGACGAGAAGGTTCGGGAAGGCGGATGGGAAGACTGTCGGTTCGGTTGTCGTTCCGTCGTAGTTGGGCATGAAGTCGACAGTATCTTTGTCGAGGTCGGCCATCATGGCCATTCCCATGCCGGAGAGTTTGGCTTCCGTGTATCGGGATGCGGCGGCGGGGTCTCCATCGGGTGTTCCGAAGTTGCCCTGTCCGATGACGAGGATGTCTCGCATGGACCAGTTCTGGGCCATGTTGACGAGTGTTCCGTAAATAGCCGCGTCGCCGTGGGGATGGTAACTACCCATGGTGTCACCGACGATTTTGGAGCATTTACGCGTTTTTCCGCCGGGTGCAAGGTTGAGTTCCTTCATAGCGTAAAGGATACGCCGCTGGGAAGGTTTCAGCCCGTCACGAACGTCCGGTAGAGCGCGGGAAATGATGACGGACATGGAGTAGTCCAGAAACGAGGTGGAAAGCTCGCTGGCTACATCCACGGGTTTGATGCGATTGGTGTCCATTGATCAAAAAGGGGTAGGTGATGTGGTGGGAATCAGATGTCCAGGTTGCGCACGTTGAGAGCGTGATCCACGATGTAGTTCTTACGGGGTTCGACGACATCTCCCATGAGAATGGTGAACATTTCGTCGGCTTGGACAGCGTTGTCTTCGTTCAGGATGACGCGGAGAAGTTCGCGTTTTTCCGGATCCATCGTCGTTTTGAAAAGGTCTTTGGCGTCCATTTCGCCGAGACCTTTGAATCGTGTGATTTCAACGCCTCTCTTGCCGATGTTGATGACGCTCTGGAGGATATCCATAACGGAGAAGAGCGGCTGGATTTTCTGTTTTTCTCCCTCGCCTTCTATGAGTTCGAAGATCGGGTTGTCTTCGGACATCAGCATGTTGGCAGGGATACCCAGTTCTTCCAGGCGTGCAAGCGTGCGGGTGATGGCTTTGGCTTCGTGGAGTTCGTGTGTCAAGGCCCGGCGGCTGGGGCCTTCTCGTTCCGGGAGAGGATTGGCGAGAAACTCTTCCTCGGTTGGTTCTCCGAAGATGCATAGGTCCCGGTTGGCATCGGAGAAAGCAACGAGCGCTTCCGTGTTGTGGAAGTACTGAATGGATTCGTCGTTTCCACAGCGGATTTTGACGAGGTATTCCGGGAAGTCTCCATTGATTTCCCGGTGTTTGATGAGGTCTTCGAAGGATCCTCCCTGCATTTGGACGGATTCCGCGTAACGCTGCAGGTTGATGAGAGTTTCGAGGATGGAGAAATGCTCATCGGGCGTGAAAGTGCGGGAACCGTCGGCCATCCTGAGGGTGACGTCATTGACGGCCAACTCGATGAGCTTGCGGTTCAGGGCGATTTCGTCCTGGACGTATTCTTCTTTTTTCTTGCGGATAACGCGGTAGAGCGGAGCTTGAGCGATGTAGAGGAGCCCAGCCTTGACGAGTTGCGGCATGTGGCGGCAGAAGAAGGTTAGCAGGAGGGTCCGGATGTGGGCGCCGTCGACGTCGGCATCGGTCATGATGATGATCTTGTGGTAACGCACCTTTTCCAGATTGAAGGAACCTTCGTCGTCACCTTCTCCGATACCGGCGCCGATGGCCGTGATCATGTTCTGGATTTCCTTGTTGGACAGGGCCTTGTCCAGCCGGGCCTTTTCTACGTTGAGCACTTTGCCTCGCAATGGAAGAATTGCTTGTGTACGACGGTCTCGTCCCAGTTTGGCGGAGCCGCCTGCGGAGTCACCTTCGACGATGAAGAGTTCGCACTTCTTCGGGTCTCGGTCGGAGCAGTCGGCCAGTTTGCCGGGGAGTCCACCGACTGTTAAAGCACTCTTGCGGACGGTTTCCCGGGCCTTGCGTGCGGCTTCGCGGGCACGGGCGGCATTGATGCTTTTATCGATGATCTTGCGTGCGATGGCGGGGTTTTCTTCGAAGAACGTTTTGATTTCTTCGTACACGACGTTACTGACGACTCCTTCGATTTCCGTATTGACGAGTTTGTCCTTGGTTTGCGAACTGAAGCGCGGGTTGGGCATCTTGACCGATATGACGGCGACAAGGCCTTCCCGCACGTCATCGCCGCTGAGCGAGGGGTCTTTGTCTTTTAGGAGGCCGTTGGCTTTGGCATAGGTGTTGATGACGCGTGTCAGGGCGCTTCGGAAGCCGGACAGGTGCGTGCCGCCATCTCCATTGTAAATGGAGTTGGCAAAGCAGAGGATTTGATCGACGTAAGTGTTGTTGTACTGGAAAACGACGTCGACGAGTACATCGTCGTTCATTTTCTTGCCATCGTATTCGACTTCCACCTCACGGACGCCGGAGATGGCGATGGGTTGTTCAGTGATGAGTTCTTTGTTTTCGCCGAGTTGACGTACGAATTCGACGATGCCGTCTTTGTAGTAGAATTGTTCCTTGCGTTCCGGCGTCTGGCGTTCGTCCCGGAGTTCGATGATGAGTCCGGGGTTGAGGAAGGCGAGTTCGCGGAGGCGCGTTGTAAGCATTTCGAACTTGAACTCAATGGAGTCCGTGAAGATCGTAGCATCGGGGAAGAATGTAATCGTCGTACCGGTGACGCCGGCAGGCGCCGTGCCGATGACCTTGAGCGGTTCCGTTGTACGACCGCGTTCGAACTTGATCATGTAGCGTTTGCCGTCGCGGCGGACTTCAGCTTTGAACCAGTCGGCCAGAGCGTTGACGCATTTGGCCCCTACACCGTGCAGGCCGCCGGAGTATTTGTAGGCTCCCTGCCCGAATTTACCGCCCGCGTGCAGGTTGGTCAGTACCAGCTCTACCGCCGGGATTCCAAATTTGGGATGGATGTCGACGGGGATGCCGCGGCCGTTGTCGGCTACGGACAGAGAACCGTCTACATGGATGATGATTTCGATTTTTGAACAGTAACCGGCAAGGTGTTCGTCGATGGAGTTGTCCAGAACTTCAAAGACACAGTGGTGAAGCCCCCTGAGATCGGGGTCGCCGATGTACATCCCGGGACGTTTTCGAACGGCTTCAAGCCCTTCCAGCTTGTCAATCTGCGCTGCTCCGTATTCCTGTTGTGCTGTTGTGTTTACGGACGTATGAATAGGCTCGTTGGACTCGTCTGACATATCAGAGAAAGGCTAGGGGAAGAGCGGGTTCAATGCAAGCAAGAAGGCAGTCAGTACGAAGGGAAAAGGACAAAAAAACTACAGCCGGCCCCCTCGTCCGCGTTTGTGCGAGGGGACCGGTTACAGGGGGGGGATAAAAGGGTGGATTTTTACTGGACAGACGGGTCGGTCGCAGTTTTGTCCGGAAGTTTTTCCTGATTTTTTTGAGGGTGTATTCTACCGGACCTTTTAACCTTGTTGCGCGTAAATTCCCGCATGCGCTGGAACATGGAATAGAGGCCCGGAATGAGGAGGATGCCGACGCAAGTGGCGCAGATCATGCCATAGAAGGTTGTGATGCCGATGGCCTGGCGGCTTGCGGCACCGGCTCCTGTGGCGATAACCATCGGGAATACACCGATGATAAACGAAATGGCTGTCATTAAGACGGCGCGGAAACGCTGGCTTGCCCCGTTCAGAGCAGCCTGCTGGATCGTGGCTCCTCGTTCATGGTCTTCTTTGGAGAATTCGACCATCAGAATGGCGTTTTTACTTGCTAGCCCCACGAGCATGACCAAGCCCAACTGGGCGTAGATACTCAGTGATGAACCGCAGATGAGCAGGCCGGCCAGCGCTCCCATGATGGCGACGGAAACGGAGACGATCACCGACATGGGCGTTGTCCAACTTTCATACTGCGCCACAAGGAACAGGTAGCCGAAGATGAAGGCAAGCATCATCAGGAAGAGAATCTGTCCGTCATTTTCGCGTTCCTGGTAGCTCATGTCTGTCCAGGCAATGGAGTAATTGGCCGGAAGCTTCAGGCTTTCGATCTGCTTCATGATTTCGCCGCTGCTGGAACCGGCTTTGATGATGCACTGGATGTTGGCGCACATGAGCTGGTTGTAACGGGTGATTTGGCGAGGACCGGTGATGTAGGAAAGTGTGGCTACGGAGCTGAGGGGTACCATTTCGCCTTCATTGTTCTGAATGTAGGTACTCATGATATCCCTGATGCCGACGCGTTCCTTGGTGTCGGACTGAATCTTTACCTTAAAGGCATAGCCGTCCATGTTGAAGTCATTGACGTACAGGGAGGCCAGTTTGCCCTGAAGGGTGGAAAAGATGCGATTGACCGGCACGTGCATGGTTTGGGCTTTCTGGCGGTCCAGGTGCATGAAGAGTTGCGGTGTATTGGCTTCATAGGACGAGAAAGCCGTGACGACGCCGGGAATCTTCCGGATTTGATCCAGCATGTCGTTCATGTGCTGTTCCAGCTGCTTGGGCGTTTCATCGCCGGCTGCCTGCAGCATGAAGGAAATGCCGCCTGTGACACCGAGACCCATGATGGCGGGCGGGCTGAAGACTTTGATGTTTGCCGAGGGAATTGTGGCCAGCATGCCTTGGGCCTTGCCGAGAAGGGCGTCAATTTGAAGATCCGGGGTTGTGCGTTTGTTCCAAGGCTGGAGTTGGACAATGCACATGCCGACGTTTTCACCGCTGCCTCCAGTGAAGCTGAACCCGGTAACGGAAGAGACTTGGCGGACACCCGGCATTGCCATCAGCATGACTTCCGCCTGGGTGCGGGCCTCTTCCGTACGGGACAGAGCGGCCCCCGGAGGAAGCTGGATGTCGACGAAGAGCGTGCCTTTGTCTTCCTGAGGCAAAAAGGACGAGGGAAGGATTTCGAATAACTTCCAGTCGGCAAAAAGGACGGCAGCCAGGGCCAACAGAGTCAACCAGGCGCGACGGACGAATACGCCGGAGATTTTCAGATAGGAACGGCGGGAGAACTCCAGAGTAGCATTGAAGGGGCGGAAGATATTGAATCTTCTTTGCTTTTTCCTCTTCTTCAAGAGCATGACGCAAAGAGCCGGACTGAGTGTCAGTGCATTGACGGCAGACAGGCAGAGCGCCACGCACATAGTCACGGAAAACTGCAGGTAGATATTGCCGACCATGCCGCCGATGAACGCGATCGGGATGTAAATAGCGACAGTAACCAGGGTTGTGGCAATGATTGCTCCCGTGATTTGATGCATACTCTTTTTAGTAGCTTCCAACGGGGAGAGCCCTTCCGTATCCATGAGACGGATCGTGTTTTCTACGACGATGATGCCGTCATCCACGAGAGAACCGATGACGAGGATTAGCCCGAACATGGTCAGTACGTTGATGCTGAAACCCAGCGGCAGGAGGATTACGAAGGTGCCCAGAAGGGAGACCGGAATAGCCAGTGCGGGAATAAGTGTAGCTCGCCAGTCTTGCAGGAAGAGGTAGGTGATGCCGACGACGAGAAGCAAAGCGATGACGAGTGTTTCGATGATCTCGTACATGGTCGCTATGATGTATTCCGTCGGGTCGTAACTGACCTCGTAAGAGACGCCGTCGGGAAAGGATACCTTAAGCTCTTCCAGCGTTTTTTTGACGGTTTTCATCGTCTCCAGGGCATTGGAGTCGTCATTGCGGTAAACGGCCATGTTGACGGATGTCTTGCCGTTGGCCCGGGAGCTGCCGGTGTAGCTTTCCGCGCCTAGTTCGATGCGGGCGATGTCCCTGATCTTAACGATATCGCCGTCATCGCTGGTACGTACGATGATGTTGCTGAATTCTTCGACGGTTTTTAGACGTCCTGTGACGTTGACTTTGTATTGGACGAAGGAGTCGTTGGACTGGTCTCCTATGGAACCGGCTGCAGCTTGGATGTTCTGTTCGCGGATGGCGGCGGCAACATCGCCAGGGGTGATATTCAGTGCGGACATGCGGACGGAGTCCAGCCAGATGCGCATGCTGTAATCCTTGGCTCCCATGATGTCTGAACTGGCGATGCCGTCGATGCGGGCAATGACGTCTTTGACGCGCGTTTTGACATAGTTGTTGAGCTGGAGGTTGCTCATTTTTTTCGGATCTGCCCGGAAGGAGAAGAATCCGAGAATGTCAGAGGTACGCTTTTTGATGGTAATACCCTGGTTGACGACTTCTGTTGGCAAGCTGTGTTCGACGCGTTTTAGAGCGTTTTGGACATTGACCATGTTGATGTCCGAGTCCGATCCGCTTTTGAAGGTGATATTGACGGAATAGCCGCCGCTGTTGTCTGAAGTGGACGAAAAGTAGAGCAGGTTTTCCAGCCCGTTGAGTTCCTGTTCCAGCGGGATGCCCACGGTTTCCATAACCGTTTGGGCGCTGGCTCCTTCGTATGTGGTGCGGACGTTGATGGTCGGAGGGGCGATTTCCGGATATTCTGCAATGGGGATGCGCGATACGCAGATGACGCCGGCCAACACCATGAGAATGGCGATGACGATAGCGAATTTAGGCCGGTGGATGAAAAGTTCCGAAATCATGGCTAATAGCTCAGTTGGATTCTACGGGAATGACCGTGGCGCCGGGGCGGGTCTTGTGCTGACCGTCTACGATGACGATGTCGCCTTCCTTGATGCCGGAACGAATGCACTGGCGGTTGTTCATCATATTGCCGAGAAGGACATCTCTCTGTTCGACGATATTGTCGCTGTTGACAATGTACACATAGCATTTGGTATCGTCATACATGATGGCGGAGATATTGACGGAGGGGAGGGATTCCACTTCCTTCTTGGAGAGATCGACAGTGACGATGCCGCCAGGGGTAAGGTTGCCTTCCGGGTTGTTGAATTTGGCCCAGATAGTGATGGTATCCGTCGTGGGTTTGATCTTGTTGTCGATCATGGCGATAGAGCCGGATGTCGGGAAAGGTTTGCCATCGGCAAGTTTCAGGTGGATGACGGCGTTTTTCTTCATTTCGTCCGTATTGCCGAAGAGAGAAAGAAGGTCTCGTTCGCTCATGGGGAAGCGGACGTACACTTGATCCATGTTGGTGACGGTAGCCAGCGTACCGGATTGCGGAGTGATGTAATTACCTCGTGAAAAGGTGGTTCGCCCGATTTTTCCGGAGATGGGCGTGGTTATTTTGGTGTAGTTGAGATTGTCGTAAGCGATAATGAGTTGAGCTTCCTCGGCTTTCTTCTGGGCTTCCAGGGCTGCCATGGAGCTGCGGGCATTTTCGACGGTATCCTTGGAGACGGAGGCGTTTTTAACCAGTTTTTCGTAGCGTTCCAAATTGGCCTTGGCGTAGCTGAGTTTAGCCTGAGTTTGGGCGATTTGCGCTTCGACGTTCATGACGTTGGCCTTATACTGGGTGTCTTCAATTTCGAAGAGAAGCTGGCCCTCCTTGACAATGTCACCTTCCGTGAAGTGCTGGGAAAGGATGTTACCCGATACTCGGGGTTGGATGGCAACCGTATCAATGGCTTCAATCTGGCCGGTGTAGGGCTTATTGATGGCATTTCTCATGAGCGAAGCCTTTTCTGTTAATACGGTACTGGCAGGCGAATGGGTTGGGGCGGGAGTGTCTGCCGCCGGGCTTGGCGTTCCCATGAAAAGGAAGATGGCAAGGAGGCTGGTAACGCCGGGGGACAGAAGAAAAGGAAAAAATTTCATGGGGCTGGTTGTTGGTCGTGATGTTAGATAGTTGATTTATTAAACTATTGTCAAATGCAAATAGTTTCATGAGTTGAGCATTTTTTGGGAATACTGACACGAGTTCTGCCTTTGTCTGGTTTTGGATGTCGAGGGCAGGAGGAGGCTGGTTGAGGGGGAATTCAATGTTTTCTTAACGGAGGATACTTTTCAATTAGCGCGGAAGGAGTTGATAATCATTGAATCTGTCCTCTGTCCCCTGAATGATTCAGGTAATGAATGCTTACAAGTTCAATAGAAAAGTTGCCGTCATGATGGGAACCTCTCGCGGTATGCTCCGTCAGGTAGGTATCTTGATGGCATCAAAGGGAATCAGTTTGGCAATTTTTGACAAGGATGGAGCTGCAGGTGAAGAGCTGATTAGTCTCCTCCAGGGTTGCGGACACCTCCTTTTCATGGGAGAAATGAAATCCAGGAACGATCTAGCATCCTTTGCTCACTTTATCCAACTTCAATACGGCCGGGTAGACTATATGGTCAATAGTGCGGCTTCTGGGCGCGAACTGGTAGAGGTGGATGAGGGGGGAGATGATGTTCTGAAGGTACCTCAAGAAGCTGCCCGGAGTTTTTTGGCCCGCATGTTGAAAGAACAGTTTACCAACGGTGCTTCCATTATCAACCTGGGTGAGGTGCGATCGGCTGTTTCTTGTTGGGAGACGCCTCACAAAGGAAACTACCGCGAAAATCCCTATGTGTTTTCCCAGAAATCTGGTATCTCTCTATCTGTGAGGATCAGCCATGTGATCCCAGTCGGTAGGCCGGACTGTGGAGGTGTATTGGATGAAAAGACGGCTCAGGCGATAATGGCTCTCTGCCTGTCGCTTCATCGCTCCTCAGAGGTACGCGAGACGATCGTGGTGGATGCTTCCTTGCCGTATGCATTCGAATACTATGGTCGCGGCTTGGTCAATGTGCAATCTGCGGAAGCTGATGTCGATTACTTGGCTGTTCAATAAAGAGAGAGAATCCATGAGAATTGGGTTGAAGACGGGATTTGCATGTTCAATGCAGGCTGATGAGGCTTGCCAGCAATGGATTTGACGCTATGTTGGGCGACATGGATTTGATCAAAACGGCTGTACTCCTCTTTATCGTGCTGGATCCACTGGGATTAGTGCCTGTCGTGCACAGCATGATTGCCGGGTATTCGCCCAAGAGAAGGAAGCGAATCCTGGTTCGTGAATCTCTGTTTGCATTGGCGATTCTTCTTCTATTCTTGTTTGCCGGCAATGCTTTGATGCAATTTTTGGAGTTGGAGCAATCCGCCCTGAACATTACGGGAGGTATCCTCCTTTTCATGGTATCCATTGGCATGGTATTTCCCAATAAGTCCGTAACATCTTCTTCTGGAAATGATGAAGTGATCGAACCGTTCATTGTTCCGATTGCCGTGCCTCTGATGGCCGGTCCGTCTGCAATAGCTATTATCCTGCTGCAATCTTCGGCTGCCCAGGATGCCGTGGAGATGTCTTTGCTGGGAGGGGCTGTGTTCCTGGCGTGGCTGGCGGCGGCTGTTGTTCTGTACTTGTCCCAATATCTCATTAAGTTTTTGGGAGACCGTGGGATGGTTGCTCTGGAACGTCTGATGGGAATGATTTTGACGATGATTTCCATTCAGATGTTCTTGAATGGGTTGCATCAAGTGTAAGGTCCCGGTTTCCGTACCAACGAAACAGCCATTCCGTTATCCGGAATGGCTGTCTTTTTGATTGGCTTTCAAAGATTAGAAAAGTTTATTTCTTTACTTCAAGTCCGATTTTGTTCAAGTGCTTATTGGCAGAGTCAAGACGCTTCTGCTCGCGTTCCTGGCGAGCTTTTTCGGCTTTTTCTTCCTGAGCCTTTTTCTGTTCGGCTCGTTTCTTGGCGGCTTCCTCTTTTTTCTGTTTGAGGCTCTTTTTCAGATCTTCCTTGGATGTAGGAATTTCCTTGCCGTCTTTGTCGACGATTTTAAGGCTTTGAGCTGTTGCAAGACCGGGGGCAAGAAGCATGGCTACAGTGAGCAGGTAGGTAACAATTTTCATGGATGTGGTGATTGTTAAGATGAATCTTATGTTGTGTTTGACTTAGGGATGGGCCTGCATGTTCATAAAAAAGCGGAGGGGAATTTCCCTCCGCTGAAAAGATCAGGGGATTGGAAAAATGGATTAACCGATTTCCGTGCGACCGGAAAGCTGGGCTCCCTCTTCCATGGAGAGAGTCTTGGTGTGGACATCTCCGCGGAGGCGGGACTGGCGCTTGAGTTCGCAACGCTGGGCATTGACCTTGCCTTCGACATTGCCGTAAATGCGGACGTCTCCGGCGGTGATATCGCCTTTGATTTCGGCGGATTCGCCAATGGTTACCGTTCCGCGCTCGGATGAGATTTCGCCTTCGATTTTGCCATCGATGTGCATGTCGTTGGTGAAGCGGATGGTACCGTTGATTTCAATGCCGGCTGCAAGGAAATTGGTGATGGAATCAGTCATGGGAAAATGATTGGTTGACGGTGAGATTGGATGAGAGAAGAGGATCAAACGGTCATGATGTCCTTTTCCTTGGCGGCAAGGATTTCATCAATGGATTTGACGGTTTTGTCCGTCAGCTTCTGGACTTTGTCCTCCAAGGTGCGCTGATCATCTTCCGTAATGGTGTTATCGGCTTTGAGCTTCTTGAGGCTGTCCATGCCTTCGCGCCGACTGCCACGGGCGCGAACCCGGGCTTCTTCCGCTACGCTTTTGGCGTATTTGACAAGGTCTTTGCGGCGTTCTTCGGAAAGTGCCGGGATGGGTACGCGCACGGAGCGGGCATCGATGACGGGATTGAGGTTCAGGCGGCTTTCGTTGATAGCGCGTTGAATGTCATTGAGCGTGCCCGGGTCGAACGGCTGGATGAGAATGCTGCGGGCATCGGGAGTGCTGATGACGGCCATGCTTTTAAGCTTCATGCTGGAACCGTAGCTGGCGACCATGACGTCCAGGTTTTCTACCAGTGAGGGAGAAGCTTTGCCGGTACGGATGCCTGCGAATTCACCGTGGAGGTATTCGATGGCTTTTTGCATGCCGGCTTCGACATTGGAAAGTACTGTGTTAGCGTCCATGATTAAAGTAAGGTATGGGTTGGTGGGTTAGGAAATGACTGTACCAATGGGTTCTCCCATGAGAGCCCGGGTAATGTTGCCTTCCGTGTGCATATCGAAGACGATGATCGGTTTCTTGTTGTCCATGCAGAGAGTGAAAGCAGTGGAGTCCATGACTTTCAATTGGCGGGAAATACATTCCTGATAAGCGATTGTATCAAAACGTTTGGCATTATCCACCTTTTTCGGGTCGGCATCATAGACACCGTCGACGGAAGTGGCTTTCATAACGACTTCAGCGTTGATTTCGCTGGCGCGCAGAGCTGCCGTCGTATCCGTAGAGAAAAACGGATTGCCGGTACCGGCGGCAAAGATCACGATTTTACCTTGGGAGAGGTCTTCCTTGGCCTTGAGGCGGATGAACGGTTCGGCCACATTCTTCATTTCGATGGCGGACTGAACAATGCAGGGAACGCCGCAACGCTGGATGGCACTTTGCAAAGCCAAGGCGTTCATGACCGTAGCAAGCATGCCCACATAGTCTGCCGTGGCGCGTTCCATGCCGCGGACGCTGGCTTTGGCCCCTCGCCAGAAATTGCCGCCTCCGACGACGAGCCCGAGTTCAATGCCGGAAGCCTGGTGGGCATCGGCGATTTCCTGGGCGATGCGGGCAACGATTTCCGGGGAAATATTATCCATGCTGCCTGGGCTGCGTAGGGCTTCTCCGCTCAGTTTGAGCAGGATCCTTTTGAAGGGAGGATGGTGGGCGTCTGTCATCAGTGTACTGCTTACGGCTCCAGCTTGAAATTTTGCGGAGCAAATGAAAAGCTAAAAGAACGCTGATGTGGCGATTTCGTTCGATTTTCGGACAGAGGACTCTCTTTTAATCACGGGAAGCCGCTTCGGAGGAGACTAGCGTAACGGGAATGGAGTTGTTGCGGGCGTCGATGCTGATGATCGGGAAGGGGATGGAAATGCCTTCCTTGTCGAACTCTTTTTTGATTTGTTTGGCCAGATCCATGCGGAGCTGAGCGTAGTTGTCCCGCTCGCACCAGGCGCCGACGGTGAAGGCGATGCCGGAATCCTGAAATCCGGAAAACAGGATACTTGGTTGCGGGGTATTCAGGCAGAGGGGTTGATCGGCAAGGATCTTGTTGAGCAGGGCGAGGACTTTATCCAGGTCGCTGCTGTAATCGACGGAGAAGTCGATGTCGCATCGCCGGGTTTCGAAGCGGGTGATGTTGCTGACCGGGTTTTTAATGATCATTTCATTGGGAACCCGTACCATGGTGTTGTCCGGCAGGCGTATTTGGACGGACATGAGGTTAATGGCATCCACTGTACCGCGGATGCCGGTGATTTCTACGATGTCGCCGAGGTTGATTTGTCGCTCGCCGACGAGGAAAAGTCCGCTGATGATGTTGGATAGCGAAGTTTGTGACGCAAAGCCGACGGCTACGCCGATAATGCTTGCGGCACCGAGCAGAGTCACAATATCAAATCCCAGCAGGGCGAACGCTTCGACGATGATGAGGATGAATCCTCCGTGACGGATGATTTTGAGGAGCAAGGCCGAGGCCTGCGGTGACATGTGCCTTCGGAACAGTGGGGCAAGAACCTTGCAGAGGATGATTAATGCTACTGAGGCGACAGTCAGCCAGATAGCTGCATGAGCCAGGTTGCTCACGAGGGAGTCTACTTCCTTGGCTTTCATCCAATCCGGCATGTTCATGAAATTTTCAATGTCCTTGACGGGATCGACGGGTTTAGTGGGAGGTGGCTCCGGCGTTTCGGCGGCTGCGGCGAATGAAAGGGAGGATGGAGTTGGCATTGTTAATTGACTTTATGTAAAAAATAACCTGGATCGATCAATATGAAAAGGCGGAATCCTTGTGGATTCCGCCTCGAAGCATGAACCGTTTCCCATGGCGGGAACCGGATTCCAGTCAGGATGTTATTCGCTGAGATAGGAAGCGACACCTTCGTGGGAGGGTGTCATGGCACGTTGACCTTCATGCCAGCCGAGAGGGCAGACTTCACCGTATTGCTCGAAGTGTTTGAGGGCATCGACCATACGGAGGGTTTCTTCAATGGAACGTCCAAGGGGCATGTCGTTGATCAACTGGTGGCGGACGATGCCTTGCTTGTCGATCAGGAAAAGGCCGCGGTAGGCGACCATTTCACCTTCCACGTCTACGTTGCCTTCTTCGTCGATGAGCTGTTCCCCGGCGAGAACGTCGTAGTTGCCGGCAATCGTTTTGTTGATGTCGGAGACGATCGGGTATGTGACGCCTTGGATACCGCCTTGGCTGGTCGGGGTGTTAACCCAGGCCCAGTGGGAGAATTCGCTGTCCGTCGAACAACCGATGACAGCAACGTCGCGTTTTTCAAATTCAGCCAGTGCATTCTGGAAACCGAGGAGTTCGGTCGGGCAGACGAAGGTGAAATCCTTCGGATAAAAGAACAGGACAACGTATTTCTTACCCTTGTACTGGGACAGGGAGAAGTTTTCGACGATCGTTCCGTTGACGACTGCGTTGGCACTGAAATCAGGGGCTTGTTTTCCTACGAGGAGCATATTTTTTATGGGTTGGTTGAATGTGTATTGGAATAATTCCAATTTTTATCTTTCAGTCAAGATTTTTAATTAGGGCTGCCTAAAACATGACATTGTTGACGGATTGGACTTCTCGACGGATGAGGTTGTTCAAAAAGTCCGGAGGACGTACACTCTTTCGGAAGTTTTCTCTGTTTTTACAGGGTGCGTCGTCATTTCAATACCCGTACCGGATGCTTTGTCTTGTTCCTTTTCTCTTGAACAAGTTAACGATTCTATCACATTGTATTGCCCATGTCCAAGCGGAAACAGGAGCAATGGTCCAGCAAACTGGGCGTGATTTTTGCCGTTGCCGGAAGTGCTGTCGGGTTGGGAAACTTTCTTCGTTTTCCGGGGCTTGCCGCTCAGTACGGAGGAGGAGCGTTCATGGTCGCGTATGTGATTTCTCTGATTTTGCTTGGGGTGCCGGTGGGATGGGCGGAATGGTCTCTCGGCCGCCGCGGAGGACTGATGGGAAGTAATTGCGGTCCCGGCATTCTGTGGAAGCTGACCCAGGGGTCGAGTCTGTGGAAATTTCTGGGAGTCATTACCATTCTGGGACCTACGGCCGTAGCTTTCTACTATATTCCGATTGAGGCATGGTGCTTTGGCTATATGTGCAAACTGCTTGACGGAACGGAGGCTTTTTCAACGATCGGCGAGACGAGACAGGTATTTGGCGATTTCGTCGGAATTGCTGGCGACGGGGCGGCACTGACGGGAGGAAGCCTGCTTGTCATCGCCTTGCTGGTAAGTGTTGTTTTGAATCTCGGCATTGTGTATCGCGGGATTTCCAAGGGGGTGGAAATGTTCTGCCGATGGTCGGTGCCTATACTGCTCGTTATTTCCCTGATTCTGCTTGCGAGAGTGTTGACGATCGGGACTCCCGATCCAGCCTATCCGGACAGGAATGTCGAAGAAGGCCTGGGATATATGTGGAACCCTAACAAGACTCTGCTGGAGGAACGTGTGGAAACGGACGGTGTCGAGTCCTGGAAGGTTGTTTCCATGGCTCCGGTGACTAATCCGCAGGCCATGAAACAATTGCATGAAAAAGTAAGTGCTTCGGAAGGAAACCTGCGATTGACGGAAATGACCGTGTGGGAGGGCTTGAAGAATGTGGAATTGTGGATTGCCGCAGCCGGGCAGGTGTTCTTGAGTCTGTCGGTAGGCACAGGGTTGATATTGACATATTCCAGCTACTTGAAGAGGAAAGATGATATTGCTCTGAGTTCTCTGACCGCAGTGGCTTCCAATGAGGTCTGCGAGGTTACGATTGCCGGTATGATGACCATTCCGGCGGCAGTCGCATTTTTCGGAGTAGCCGGTGCGGCCGGGCAGGGGACGTTTGCCTTGGGCTTCATGACTCTGCCTCAGGTATTTGCCAAGATGCATATGGGAGGGGTCTTCGGCGTATTGTTCTTCATGCTGTTGTTTATGGCGGCGGTGACGAGTTCCATTTCCATGATGCAGGTGGGGTTGGCTTATTTTGAGGAATTCATGGGATTGAGCCGGAAAATGGCTGTTGTCGTGTTGGGCTTTTTCACCTGTTGCGGAGCAGGTGTCGTGACGTGGTTCAGTCGTGATCTTCTGGCATTGGATACATGCGATTTCTGGATCGGGACGATGTGTTTCTTTCTCAGTGCGATGGTGGTGATGATCCTGTTTGCCTGGAAGATGAATATCAAACGGGGTTTTGCAGACTTGAATAGCTACTCCCAGATACGGATTCCTCGCTTCTATATGTGGATCATGAAGTATGTGACTCCTACTATGCTGGTTACTCTCTTTGTCGGGTGGCTGGTACAAAATATATGGGTGAAGAGGGCTCCTGCTCTGGAGGCATTGCTGCAGGGAGAAAAAGGCGCCATTGTCCCAGTCGTTTTCCTGCTGTGTTATCTGGCATTTCTGTTGTGCGTGACGGCTGCTTCTTCTCGTCATAAGAAGTGGGTTTCCATGAAGGATCCGGATGAGATGTGACTTTGTGCATGCTGGCTTTCCATGAAGAGAGGCGGACAGGGGAGGAATTGTGAGGGGATGCGCCATGCTTGTCTCTTTCGGCTTGCCCGTGGCGATGAAAATGGCTTTATTATCAGGCTATGCAGAAACTTGCAGGAAAAATAGCCGTTGTTACGGGTGCTGGCCGGGGAATCGGCAACGCCATTGCCCGCCGCCTCGCCTCCGAAGGAGCCAAAGTCGTCCTGATCAGCAGAAGTCCCTCCAGTTGCGGAGGAGCCGCCAACGAAATCAATAAGGAATTTCCCGGCTCCTGCAAGGCCTTCCCTTGTGATGTTTCCGATTACAATGCCGTCCAGGAAACAGCCTCCGCCATCCTCAAGGAGTTCCCACAGATCGACATTCTCGTCAACAATGCGGGAATTACGCGTGATACACTGATGCTCCGTATGAAAGAAGAGGACTGGGACCAAGTGATGGATACCAACTTGAAAAGTGCCTTCAATCTTGTCAAAGCCTTCCAGCGCATTTTGATGAAGTCTTCTGCCGGCCGCATTATCAATATGAGCTCTGTCATTGGTCTCGTCGGTAACGTAGGACAGGCCAACTATGCCGCCTCCAAGGCAGGATTGCTCGGATTTACCAAATCCATCGCTCAGGAATTTGCTCCGCGCAAGGTGACGTGCAATGTCATTGCTCCTGGATTCATTTCCACGGAAATGTCCAATGCCATTCCGGAGAATCTCAAGGAGGAAATTCTCAAGAAAATCCCCCTCAGGGAACAGGGATCGGTCGAAGACATTGCGGCTCTTACTGCCTTTTTGGCTTCTGACGATGCCCGTTACATTACGGGACAGGTCATTGCCTGCGATGGCGGGATGACCATGTAATCCCACTTTCGGGAAACGGATACGGAGCCTTCCTTGTTCCTCATGCAACTCCCGGTCCGATCTTTATATCCTCTGATTCTAGGGCTTGCAGGAATTCATATGTTGTTGTCCTGCAAGCCCGGTTCCGGCGTTTCCGAAATGACGGATGACGCCCGGAGGATTATGGACTCCCAGAACTGGGGAGAGGAGGAAGCGGCTCGCCAGGAGGCGGAAAGTCGAAGGAATGCTCCTGCCGAGATTGCTGTACCTGCCGGACTGCCGTCTCCGGAATTGTTGCCGACAACACGTGCCATCTATGCCCGATTGCAAGAAAATGCCTCAGATCATCTGGAAACGGGAGGCCAGGGTCAGGAGAGCCGGATGCAACCGTATTCGGAAGTGGTACCTGCGGCGGATGGTTCTTCTCTCTCCATGGTGCCCGTTCCTGCTGGCTCTTTCCTCATGGGGAGCCCCGATGATGAACCTCTCCGCAAAGCGGATGAAGGACCTTTGCGGCGTGTCCATCTTGATGGATTTTGGATGTCCTCCATTGAAATCCCCTGGGAAATTTATACCGCATTCATGGAGAATGGGCGTCCTCGCTCCAAGGCTGGCGTTTTGTTGGAAGAACGTCCGGATGATGAACTTTGGGATGCCGTCACCCAGCCGACTGCTCCCTACACCGCAATGAACCTGGGTATGGGGCATGGGTATGAAAAGGGAATGCCTGCCATTGCCATGTCGCATTATGCTGCTTCCAAGTTTTGCGAATGGCTCAGCGCGCAGACGGGACACTATTATCGTCTGCCGACGGAAGCAGAGTGGGAATATGCCTGCCGTGCCGGTTCCTCGGGAGCCTATTGCTACGGTAATGGCGAGGATAAACTGGATGACTATGCCTGGTATTGGAACAATGCCGATGACCGTTATCAGAAAGTTGCTTCCAAAAAGCCCAATGCCTGGGGTTTGTATGACATGCACGGCAATGTGGCGGAGTGGACGCTGGATACCTACCTTCCCGATCGTCCGCGTGCCCGTGACGGAGAGACCCTTCGCAATCCCTTGGTGATGGTTCCGGGACAACAAGGGCATGTCGTCAAAGGCGGTTCCTGGGATGATGACCCCGATCAACTTCGGAGCGCGGCCCGCGTTAAAAGCCGTCCTGAGTGGAACATGCAGGATCCGCAAAATCCTAAAAGCCTTTGGTATCTTACTGACGGAGGGATGATCGGATTCAGGGTTGTTCGCCCTGTGACTTTGCCTGATGCCATCACCGTTCACCGGTACTGGAACTCTTCCAAAGGGATACCGTAAAAAAAATTCAAATAATATCTATTTCTTCTTGACGCGGGGCAAGATCGGCGTATAAAAGCCCTGCGCTCCTTAATTGGAGATGGCTACTAAATCGCGGGATGGAGCAGCCAGGTAGCTCGTCAGGCTCATAACCTGAAGGTCACAGGTTCAAATCCTGTTCCCGTAACCATTTGAAAAACCCTGCAAGCTTTCAGCTTGCAGGGTTTTTCGTGTCTAAGGCAGCTTGATCCAACGTCAAAATGGGGGGAAACCGTTGTTTTTGAGGATATACCTCGGAGACGATAGTTGACCAAATTCCTGCATCCGTAGGTTTTTTGCTGAATCTTCTTTTCCTTAATTGTTCTTGAGTTACTCTTCTTATTGCATGTCATAGACTAATGGATATAGCGCTCCATCACGGAGGCCTGATTCGAACGATATATCCAGGAACGAAGAGGAGGGAAACATCCAGCTCGTGACAACGAGAAACTCCTCTAGTATGTCCGTGAGAATCTATCCCAAGAGCTTCATTGTCCTGCCGTTTTTTGCACGGAAATTCTAAGACGGATCACATAATCCTGAAGGATGACGGATTGTTGTCAATAACCAATCTTAGGGAGGCTGGATGCAAGTAACGCATCAAAGAAGCAATACTGAGTTAGTTTTTTGCGCTGATTTTTTTCTTCAGGAATCTGTCTGTTAAGTATTTTCGAACAGGCATATCGTACCATCTTAAGCAGACATAGGCTAAAACGATGCTCCCGATTACAACTGCTACCGCACCGGGCAACGATTCTCTGAAGGTAAGATTTCCGTTCTTTACCCATGCATAATACAGGTAGATAAAAGGGTAGTGTACCATATACAGAGGGTAGGATATATTTCCCAGGAAGTTGCATATTTGCCTCGTAAAGTTGTCGGTTGTCTTGCCCGAGGCACCGAGATAGACGAGAATGGGGAAAAAGACGGCGAAGCATGCGGTATCATACACACCGTTCATCCACAGATGTTCTTCTCCGCCTATACGTGGAACGGACAGGAGGGCGACGATAGCCAGGCTGCAGATCCAAAATGCTCCTTTAATGTGAATAGGTTTGAAGAGCCGGATGAGAAGTAATCCCGCAGAGAAGGAAAACATGAGCCGCAGGAATCCTCCGGTAAAATCCGTCCCGTTTAGAGAGAACCCGGCGCATATGTCGCCGTAAGGTCCCAGTATTGCAAACGTTGCCAAACCACATCCGGCAACGAAAACCAGCAAGGATAGATTTCTGGTCGAAAGCTTGCGGATGAACAGGGCATAGAGGATATTGCCTATGTATTCGAAAAACAGAGACCAGCTTGGGCCGTTCAAAGGATACATTTCCCCCAATCCTCGAATTTCCGTCCCCGGAGTTGCAGGGATCAGTAATGTATTCACAAATGTAGCGATGAACAAAGCCGTAATGCTTACTACCGATATGTCCCATACGGAACACCCCTGGAAATAGAACATGATTGCTCCGATGACGGCGCCCATGACAACCATCGGATGCAGGCGTATGACTCTGCGCTTGAGGAATTCCTTGATCCCCATTTTTCCCCAGCGATCATCATAAGCATAGCCGACCACGAATCCTGACAAGATAAAGAAGAAGTCGACAGCCAGATAACCATGGTTGATTCTTTGGTCGACATGGCTGGTGGCAAAAGCTTCGAATATATGGAACCATACGACCGTGATGGCCGCCACCCCGCGTAACCCATCAAGAATATTGTAATGCTTTTTTGTATCCGCAAATGCAGCCGTAGAGATTTGTGCTTCTAGCATGGAATAAAATTCTGATATTCTAAGATGGTATCTTGGAAATGTGTTTCCTTGAATGGATGATACCGATATGTTCCTCGTTAATACGCGCGAGGCTATGTACTTCTTTCACTCTTGGAGAGAAACGAGAATTCTGCGCGCCATTCGCAAAATTGGTTTGTACAAATTTCTCTCTAAGAAAATAACTTTCCTTGTTGTTCCGGTAGTTGCTGTTCCCGGATGATCTTGGAGACAAAATTATTCTTCGGATTTCATGACCTTTTCAAAAAAAGACTGAGGCATGATTCCTTTGTCGGATCCGGTTTCCCGAGCATCTAGAAATTTAAATTCTATATTCCTCAAGATTCTGTCCCCTCCGTCATATTGAGTGGCGATGCCTGCACTGGGCTTTGTGAAATGAAGCAAAAGGATTAAGATTGAGGAGGAAGAATGACTTTACGCGTTTTCAAGGAATGATGAAACTCCGGTTGTTCGTTGATGAGAGAGGAGATAGCCTGGGCCACTGATCAGTCCCCCGGAAAAAGGTCCACAAAGAAAGTTAGGCTTGCTAACCTGACCAACAAGAATGAAGAAAAAATACAGCGTGGAAGAAATGCTGAGAATCCTCGGAGAGGAAAAACAGGGAAACAAAACGATACGGAACATCTGCCGGGAACGCAACATCACGGAGCAAACCTACTACCGGTGGCGCAACAAATACGAAGGAATGGAGCTGAAGGAAGCCTTGAGAATGAAACAGCTTGAAGAAGAAAACAGACGACTCAAACAAATCATAGCCGACCAGGCTTTGGACATCTCGATATTGAAAGAAGTGAACTCAAAAAATGGTAAGCCCCTCTCAGCGAATAGCCGGAGTGGGGCATCTGGTGAAACATCAAATCTGCTCTCAACGCAAAGCCTGCCAAACCTTGTCGGTATGCCGAAGCCATTATAGGAAGGCGGAAAAGGCAGAACAGGCAATCCTTGAAGCCAGTGAAGCAAAACCGACATGGGGAATCCGTAAAATCACCTTGTATCTCAGAACCAGACACGTTCCCCTCATCAACCACAAACGAGTGGAACGAATCAGACGAGAAAACAACCTGCAATCCTACGCCAAAAGAAAAGCAAACAGGAGAGCCAAAATGCCAGCCCCGGATAGTCAGAGAAAACAGGCATCAAGCCTTGACGAAATCTGGAGCTACGACTTCAAACAGGACAGAACACGGGAAGGAAGAAGAGCTCGACTTCTTGTTATCTGCGACGAATACAGCCATGAATGCCTGCTGCTTGACTCGGCACGCAGCTATCGGAGCAGCCAAGTCCGGGAAACCCTGGCAAGACTCATGGAAACCACAAAACGCCAGCCTCGGCAGAGAACTGCTGGATCGTGAAATCTTTGAAAACATGCAACATCTGCAAACAAGACTGGAGCAATGGCGTCGAGAATACAACGAAGAGCGTCCTCACGGTTCCTGTGGCAACATCCCTCCCAGTCTTTATGCTGGACAACTTCAACCCTCAACATTAACAATCACCAAACCTAACTTCTAAACTGGTACTCTTTTTGGGGGGAGTCCAGGCGCTTGAATCATCAACTTCATCGAGTTGAGGTAGCCTAAAGCAAAGTCATCGATTTGGTCTTGTAGGGAGAGGTGTGCCCTGGAGGCAACCTGTTCGTGTAGAGAAGGTCAAAATACAGAGATCTTCATCAAAACTGGGAAACAAAAAAGCCATTTTGCGACCTCTTTTGAGTAAAACAAAAAAGAAGAGTCAACTATAATTCAGAAATAGACAAATGGGGGCTACTCGCCCC